>Ga0208940_1000589_pt1 | contig 45074 bp, 39 predicted proteins | sample AD_JPNNA6_MetaG_FD_184445 | JGI IMG/M metagenome (GOLD analysis project Ga0208940, IMG submission 184445) | Active sludge microbial communities of municipal wastewater-treating anaerobic digesters from Japan - AD_JPNNA6_MetaG (SPAdes) (version 2) | ecosystem: Engineered > Bioreactor > Anaerobic... | reverse complement strand
TCTGAATGTTGCAAGCCCCGGAATAAAAATCGTAAATGCTCATTCTAGAAATCGCGCCAGACCCCGCGAATTTACCAAGAATTTAGCAGGTCAATGCTTCATAACCTGCTTCTATGGGATGATAGTGTCCAGAGTTTATAAACTCTGGGCAGATGCCGAAATGTTTTCATCTCACTCATCTGCAATTTATTACATTTATTTTTTAGTCTATTTTTAATCGGTCATTTTACGAGCACTGTCCACACTTTATAAACTCTGGACATATTTAAGGGGGGGGTGGGGTTTTCGTTTTTATCCACGCGGTGCGATCCCCTAAGGCAGTTGCCGCTCCCAAGGCCCCCACTAAAATCGGTGGCCCCCCTGCAACTCTTTCACGCCCCCGCCTTCACACAAAACCCAATTCCCCGAAAAATGTACTTGCCGAGTCATGCTACCTTGTAGCACAAGGTACTTTGGATACCAAGGTACCTTGGATGACAAGGTAGCATGAAGCAACAAGTCGTGAGAAGGCGAGTTTGGGTGTGAGCGAGAATACTTCTTATATTGCCCAGTGGATGGGGCAAATGCGGCGGGGGTGGGTGGAGACATGCGTTTTTAATGTGCTGGCGAACCAGGAGCTGCATGGCTACGGCATCATGCTGCGCTTGCAGGATATTCCGGGGCTGGGCATCACGGAGGGGACCCTCTACCCGCTGCTGTCGCGGTTGCGGCTGCAGGGGCTGGTGACGGTGCGGCGGTGGGAGGAGTCGCCCGATGGGCCGGCGCGCAAAATCTACGGGTTGACTGCGCGCGGTCGGCAAATTTTGGAATTGATGAACGATCATTTTGAAGTCATGCGCCGTCAGCATCAGGCGGCACGGAAAGGAACCCGCCCATGATCCAGTGGAATCCCGACGCGCAACGTGTTTTTGATCTGCATTGCGAGGAACAACGCGCGGTGCTCTTGGCGGCCGGGGCCGATCCGGATGAGGTGTTTGGCGATTGGCGCGCGCTGGTGGAAACGCGCGCCGCGGCCGCCGGCGAAACCGAAGTGCAAGTGGCGCGGGTGCAAACGGAATTGGCCAAGTTGGCGGAAGCACTGGGCGCATTCGCAGCCTCGCGCCAGGAAGCGTCCGCGCCACTCGCGGCGTCCGCGCGCCCGGCTTGGCGGGTATGGTTCCGGCGTGGCGTGACGCTGCTGCTCTGGCTGTTGGGGGTGGCGTTGCCGCTGGGCGTGCTGGTCTTCGAGTTGATTGCCGGTTTCTGCGCGGAGTTGTTGTTTGATCCCATGCCGACTTGGCTGCATACCCTCTTGATTGCGCTGGTGCCGGCGGCGAATGCATGGGCGTTGTGGGCCGCGGCCGGCCGTTGCCAACCACGCCCCACGTTGCGCATCCTGAATGGCATGGCGGTCGGCATTGCCGCCTTTTATGCGCTGCAATTTGCCATTATTACGCCCTTCGCGGCCGTTGCCATTCTCTACTTTGGAATTGGCTTGGTACCACTGGCCCCCTTGCTCTCGCTGTGGGCCGCGATTGTTCTGCGCTTCCGGCTGCTCCGGTTGCCCGCGGAATCGCGGACCCAATTTCCCGGCTTGTGGCGCACGGCCCTCCCCGCGTTTCTGCTCCTGCTCGTGCTGACCGTGCCGCGGCTGGCCATCATCCGCTACACCCCGGACATCGAAAGCCCGGACCGCGCGGTGCAAATTCGCGCGGTGCGAATCCTGCGGGCGGTCGGCGACAGAGACCAACTGCTGCGCCAGTGCTACCGGCCGCTGGAAACCTTTGATCTGTTCGCGATGCTGGTGGGGCATCCCTTCTGGCTGGGCGGGGCCAACGGCATTTCCCGTGATACCGCGCAAGCCGCCTACTACCGCGTGACCGGCACGCCATACAACGCAGTGCCCCCGCCGCGGGTCAAGGGCTTCCGCGGCCAGGAGTTGCTCAATGCCGATTGGTTTGATCCGGCGCTCGGGAGCGACCGGGTCGCGGCGCGGATCAAAAATCTGGCGTTGGCTCAGTCGCGGCTGGATGGCCGGGTGGATACGGCGTCCGGGATTGCCTACATGGAATGGACGCTGGAGTTCCGCAATACATCGCCCGTGCAACGCGAAGCGCGCGCGTTGATCGAGCTGCCGCCCGGTGGCGTGGTCTCGCGCGTGACCCTCTGGATAAACGACGAACCGCGCGAGGCGGCTTTTGGCGGGCGCAGTCAAACCCGGCAGGCCTATCAACAGGTTGCCGTGCAACAACGGCGTGACCCGGTGCTCGTCACCACCGCCGGCCCGGACCGCGTGCTGGTGCAGTGCTTCCCCGTGCCGGTGGATGGCACGATGAAAACGCGGATCGGCATCACCGCGCCTTTGACGGTGTTGGGAGCCACCGGGGCCGAGGCCATGCTACGCCTGCCCGCGCTGGTTGAGCAAAACTTCGGCGTGGCCGCCAACGTGCAGACGACGGTTTGGCTGGAAAGCGATGTCCCCCCGGCCAGTGCCAGCGCCGGGCTCAGCAGCAGCGTCGGTGAAGACAACGTGACCCTCCGGGGCAAGCTGGCCGCGGATTCCAGCGCCGGCGCGGCTCATCTGGCGCTGCCCATGGCCATCCCCTATCCGCCGCGAGCCGCCAAGGATGAGCGGCTGCCCGACGGACAAGCCATCTTGCAAACGCTGACGCTTCCCGAGACGACGCCCTCGTTGCCGGCGGCACTCGCACTGGTGGTGGACGGTTCAGCACTCATGAAGTCGCGGGCGGCAACCATCCAAGCCCTATTGGCGGCAATCCCTCCAGAAACCCGGCTCTATTGCGTGGTGGCCGGCGATGATGCCATCGCCACCGAAGGCCTGCCGGGCGCGCGTTCGTTGCGGTTTGTGGGCGGGTGCGACAACGGTCCAGCGCTCGCGCTGGCGGCGGAGTGGGCCGCAACCCATGATTACGCACCCATCCTCTGGCTGCATGCCGCGCAACCGCTGCATTCCACCGAACTGGAAGCGCTGCGCCAAGCCGTGGATTTCTCCCGCGGCAAACTGGTCATCCATAGCGTGCAATTTGGGCCGGGGGTGGATCTCATCACCGAAAAAATGGCGGATTTACGAGTTATCCGGCCGCTGCCCATGGTTGAGGCAACCGCCACGGCCATTCTCGATGCGCTGCGCGGCCCCGGTGCTGCATGGCAGCGCAAACTGGTCGCCGATGCCGACGTGCCGGCCGATGCCGCGGAAGGTTCATCGCACATTGTCCGCCTGTGGGCGGCGGATGAAATCGGCCAACTCAGCGCGTCGTATCGCAAGGGGGGCACCACTGATGCCGTAAAAATGGCGCGCACGTTTCAACTGGTCACGCCGGTTTCCGGCGCAGTGGTGTTGGAAACGGAGGCACAATATGCTGCGCATGACCTGACCCCGGCCGACGACACCACCACACCCGGTATTGTGCCCGAACCCGGCACATTGGGGTTGCTGTTGTTGGGCGGCTCCGCGTTGTGGGCCATGCGGCGGCGGACGCGTCGCTGACGCGGCGCCGCAAGGTGGCCTACCTCAGCAACGCCACCCCGATCACCACCCCCAAAGCAATTCGGTACCACCCGAAGCCTTCCAAGGTGTGGGAGGAAATCAGGCGCATGAGCCAGCGGATAGCCAAACGCGCCACAAGAAAAGATACCGTGATCCCGATGATATAAGGCAACCAATCCGCGCGCTGCAAGGTCGGCAGGCCTTTGTAGAAATCGTAGGCGCCGGCCAGCAGGAGCACAGGAACTGCCGCAAAAAATGAATATTCCGCGGCAGTCCGCCGACTCAATTTCAGCAAACGTCCGCCGAGGATTGTGGCCATGGAGCGCGATGTGCCGGGAATCATGGCGAGGCATTGAAAGAGACCGATGCCGAGGGCCCGTTGCCAGCCCAACGCATCCACGCCCTCGTCTTGGAGTTCCGGCAGCCGGCGTTCCAGCGCAATCATGGCCACGCCGCCCACCATCAGCGCACCGGCGATCACGCCGGGGGTGAATAGATATTCCTTGATCGTGCCATGCGCCAGCAGCCCCAAGACCATCGCGGGCAGCGTGGTCAGCAACAGCCACCAGAGACCACGCCAACCGGCAAAGCCATCGGCTTGACGCAGCTTGGCCAACCGCACGAAACGCCGGCGGTATTCCACCAGCACCGCCAGCACGGCGCCCGACTGGATGACCACATCAAAGCTCTCGTGAAATGAAACCCGCAAGCAGCGTTCCACCAAGATGAGGTGGCCGGTGGAGGAGATCGGCAGGTATTCCGTGATTCCCTCCACCAACCCCATCAGAACAGCCGAAAGGCTGGTTGCCCATGCACTCACGATTACCACCGGCGCCTACAGCTCAATATGGAACGCGGTGCGTGCCTGAATATCGGCGGCAATTTGCGCGACGATTTCATCACTGACCGGCTGATTCACCTTGATGATCGCCAGCGAGTTGACACCTTTGGAATCGTGCGGATTGCGCACATCATCAATGTTGACCCCGGCTGCGGCCAACGCTGCGCCGATCTGGCCCAAGACGCCGGGCCGGTCTTCATAAATGAACACTACCCAGTTGCCGGCGGGCTCGACATAGAGCTTGTCGAAGTCGTTGATGCGCGACACAAGGAGGTTGCCCTCTTCAACGGTGCCACGCACGCTGGCGCGGGCGAGGCGTTCGGCATCAATGTTGCCGGTAAGGTCAATCGTGATGGAGTTGGTGTAGGCCTTATGGTCATCAGTGACGCGGTCCACGTAATCCACACCCATGTCGGCCAAAAACGACAGCGTGGCCTTGTGGTCAAGCGTGGGCTCGTAGTCAGCGCTCAGGCCCGTGGTGACGGGCGTCAGCAGCCATTTGGCGTAAGGCTTGAGCGAGCCATAGAAACTGGTTTCCACCAATTTGAGCTGGCGATCCGGCCCGAGAACGCGCCGGCAAATCCGTGCCAGCACATTGGCGAGGCGGCCGAACGCGGGGTCCAGCCCCGCCGGCACATCGCGGTTGACCACGGCGCTGGTGATGCCGCGATCGTCCAGGTCAATCAGCTCCTGCGCGGCCATTTCGGCGGCCTTGCGGTTGGCCTCGCGGGTGCTGGCGCCGAGATGCGGCAGCATCAGGTCGGCAATATCCGCCACGCTTTTCTGCCCGGATTCATCCTTGGCATACACATCGTTCAAAAAACGGATTTTGGCGGTGGCCTTGACTTCGCGCAAATCGGCCTCATTGATGACTCCCGCGCGCGCGCAGTTGATCAGCGTGGCGCCGGGTTTCATGCGGCTAAGCAAGGCGCGGTTCACCATGCCGCGGGTTTCCTCGTTTTCCGGGATGTGGAGTGTCACGTAATCCGCCTGCGCGAACAGCTCCGGCAGGCTGGTCAGTTCAATGCCCAGCGCCGCCGCTTTTTCAGCCGAGGTAAAGGGATCATAGCCGATCATTTTCATCTCGAATCCGGAAAGGCGCTTGGCGACCAGTTGGCCGATATAGCCCAGCCCCACGATGCCCACGATCTTGCCGGTCAATTCCGTGCCCATAAAGGCGGTTTTTTCCCACTCGCCGGCTCGGACGGAAGCATCGGCGGCCACCAAGTGGCGGGCGTCGGCCAGCATCATGGCCACGACCTCCTCCGCCACGGCGTTGGAGTTGGCGCCGGGGGTGTTCATGACATCCACGCCTTTTTTGCGCGCGTGGCGGATATCAATGGTGTTGTAGCCCGCGCCCGCGCGGACAATCACCTTCAAATTGGGCGCGGCGTCAATGATGTCCGCCGTGATTTTTTCGCTGCGGACAATCAGGGCGTGCACGTCCGGATTATCGCGCACCAACTGGGCCAGATCAGCCTTGGGCACCTGCACCACGGCGTAGCCGCCATGGGCTTCCAGCATCGTTTTGGCCACGGCATCCAACGCCGTGGGGATCAACACCTTTTTCATCTCTTTTCCTTTCGTCGTTTGAAGCAGAGATGCGCACAACATACGCCGCACAAATGGCGCGCGCAAGCGTCTTGACCCGCTGGGGGCGCTTGCGTAATGTTGCCCGCATGTTGCAACCCGCTTTCATCCGCCGTGGTCTTGGCCGGCTGGGCCTCTTATTGGTTTGGGGCGCGGCCATGCTCCCCCACCCGGCGCAGGCGGCGGCCAAACCCTATGTGGAAAAAGCGCCCAAGCGCGGGTTTCACCTATTCCTCCACGCCAAGCAGAAAACGCCCACCGCCCAGTGGGATTATGTGCAGGATTTGGCGCGCGCCGGCAAAGCCAAGGCCGCCGCCAAGCAGGCGCTGGCGCTGCGGATTTATTGGCCCAACGCCCCGGAGGCCCCGCAGGCTCAAATGTTTTATGCCCGCCATCTGGATCGCCGCCAAAATATCCAGGATGCTTTCGATGCCTATCAACATCTTGTGGATCACTATCCCGGGCGTTTCGAGTTTGACGAACTCATCAGCCGCCAAATGCAATTGGCCAAAACCCTGATGACCCTCAAAAAGGGGCATTTTTTGTTCATCCCTGGATTTGCCGCGCCGGAGCGGGCCATTCCGCTGTTCGAGAAGATCGTCGCCACCGCGCCGGAAAGCCCGCTGGCGGCCGAGGCGTTCTATTGTCTCGGCGTGGCCAACGAGCGCACCTATGAATATGAAAAGGCCATTGATGCCTACTTCACGGTGTTGAATCGCTTTCCGGAAAGCGCGTTCGCCGAAGATGCCGCCTATTCGCAGGCGCAGTGCCACATCAAGCTCGCGCAGGAGTCGCCCAACGACAACCGCGCGCTCGAAACCGCCAGCGCGGCCTGCACCTTGTTTTTGCAGCGTTTTCCGGACTCCGCGCGGCGCACGGAAATCATCGCCAGCCAGGCGCGGTTGCAGCGCCTGCAGGCGGACAACGCTTACGCCCGCGCACGCTACTACGACCGCATCCTGCACAAACCCGAAGCCGCCTTGATTGCCTATCGCCATTTCCTGGCCCTGTATCCCCAAGCCGAACAGGCCGCCGAAGCCAAACAGCGCGTGGCGCAGCTCACCCCTGCCACGCCCCCCCCGGAGAACTAGCATGAAACGCATCGCCCTCATTCTCGTCGCGGCCATGATTTGCCTGACCGGCGGGTGCGTCCAGTACCGATTGGGCTCCATGTTGCCCGCCGACATCCGCACCGTCTATATCCCCACCTGCGACAACCAAACCAGCGAGCCGCTGATTGAGCAGGATGTCACGCAATCCATCTTGTCGCAAATCCAGATGGATGGCTCCCTGCGCGTGACCACGGAAGACCTCGCCGATTCCGTATTGCGGATCACCCTCACCAAGTTCTGGCTGGAACCGGTGGCCTACGAAGCCGGCGAAAGCTCCACCGCCAACCAATACCGCATGAGCATCCGCGCCTCCTTCGTGTTGCAGCGCAAGGCCACCGGCGCGGTGGTGGTGGAAGCACCGGCGGTGACCGGCTGGTATGATTTCGATTTCATGGGCGACATGTCGTCTTCCAAGAGCGTGGCGCTGCGCCCGGCCGCAAATGATCTGGGCCGGCGCATCGTGAACCAAATCGTGCAGTATTGGCCCTAGCGGAGCGGCAGATGAAAGAACTCGAAGAAGGCACTGCGCTCACGCTGGATTTCAACAAGCTGACCAAGGCGGTCAGCGCTTGCCCGGGAGTCATCCCGGTGGCCGTGCAAAATGCGGACACGCACGAGGTCATTCTGGTGGCCTACACCAACGAAATCGCCTTGAAAAAAGCCATTGCCGAGCGCACGGCCATTTTCTGGAGCACCTCGCGCAATGAACTGTGGGAAAAAGGCAAAACCTCCGGCGAAACTTTCGAACTGCTGGAAGTGCGCGTGAATTGCGAACAAAATTCGCTGCTCTATCTGGTGCGCCCGCGCCGGGGCGGCATTTGCCACACCAAGAACCAAGCCGGCCAGCCGCGCAATTGCTACTACCGGCGGTTGGATTTCCAAACCGGTCAATTGGTCAATCTTGACCCCTGAAAGCCGATGACATCCGCCGCCACACCCCCGCCCCCTCCCGCTCACGATCCGGCGCGCGCCGCGGCGAACCGGCGGATTCTTGCGTTTGTGGTCCTGTTCATGCTGCTGTTGGGCGGCTCTGTGTGGCTGGTGCTGCATCAGGAAAAAGTGCGCGGCCGCTTGATCCAGCCGGAGCAACCCGCCGCTCCAGAAACAGAAGTACCCGCGCCACCCAAGCCCCCCCCCGCCCCCCCGCCCCCCGTCACCAAACCGGTTTCACCGGCGCTCGCGCAATCGGAGCAAATGGAAGCCGCACTGACGGCCTACCGCGAGGCCGGCGAGTTTCTGGTGGCCAAGCAATTCGGCCCGGCGGAAGATCGCGCGCTGGCCGCATTGAAGGCCTATCCCAAGTTGGCCGGCGCGCAACGCATCCTGGGCCTTATCTATATCCAGCAGGGCAACTTTGACCGCGCCATTTCCGTGCTGGAAGCCGCGCTGCGCAATGAGCCATTCAATCCCGAGGCGCTCACCAATTTGGCGTTTGCCTACCTCCAAACCCGCAACACGGATTTGGCGCTGGAGCTCATCGAAACCTGTCGCCGGCTGCATCCCGACTATCAGCCCGCGCTACTGCAGGAAGGCATCATGTTGCTGAGCCTGCCGCCATCCGAACGCGCCGTCACGGTGCTGCGCGAAGCGGTGGCCGCTTTCCCCAACATGCCCGGGCCGCGCAATAATCTGGCCATTGCGCTCGCGCGCATGGGCGACCGCGAGGCCGCCCGCGAACAGTTGCAAGTGGTGCTGGAGATGGAAGCCGATAACGTCTCCGCGCTCTTCAACATGGGCGCGTTTTATGCGCAGGAAACCAATGCTCCGGCCGCTGTGCCATGGCTGCGCCGCGCCATGCAGCATGTAGCGCCGGGCAGCTTCCGCGATTTCCTCAACGATCCCGATTTGGCCAACATCCGCGGCACGCCGGAATTTTTGCAACTGCTGCAAGAGCTGGACCCGGCCGTCCCCGGCCCGCGGCCCTAGCTTGCGGCAGCTTGCAGTTCGGCAAGAGTGGTCCGCCCTTCGTAGAGCGCCTTGCCGACAATGGCTCCGCCGAGATTCGCCTTGTTTTGCGCGCGCAGCCGGCGAATGTCAGCCGCCGTGGTAATTCCTCCCGACGCGATAACCATGCACCCGGGCCCGACCACATCGCACATCTCGGCCACACCGCTGATGTTGGGACCTTGCAGCATTCCATCGGTCGCCGTGTCGGTGTAGATGATGGTTTTGATCCCGCTGGCCGCGGCGCGGCGCGCCAGCTCCACCGCCGTCATGCGCGATGTTTCCGTCCAGCCCTTCACCTGCACGAGGCCATTGCGCGCGTCAATGCCCACCGCGAGACGGTCGCCATATTTCGCCGCCAGTTGGGCCAGGGCCGCCATGTCCTCCAGCGCACGCGTGCCCAAAATGGCGCGGCGCACTCCGCAAGCCAGCAGCGTTTCGATATCTTCATCGCGCCGCAGCCCCCCGCCGCATTCCACCGGGATGCCGGCCGCCTGCACCATCGCAGCAATCACCGCGCCATGCACCGGCCGCCCCTGGAACGCGCCATCCAAATCCACCACATGCAACCATTGCGCGCCCTGCCGCGCCCAGTCCGCGGCTTGCGCGGCGGGATCATGGCCATACACCTTCACATCGTCCGCCCGCCCTTGGCGCAGGCGTACGCATTGGCCATCCTTCAAATCAATGGCCGGCAAAATCACGAAATCACTCATGGCAGATCATCCCATCTGACGTCATCGCCCGGGCGGCGCGCGCGGTTACAAAATGCCCTTGCTGGAGGGCACGCCTTTGACCCGCGGATCATGGCGGCAGGCCACCTTCAAGGCGCGCGCCAGGCCCTTGAAAACCGATTCCCACGCATGGTGCGCGTCCGCGCCATACAACTGATGAATGTGCAGGTTCATTCGCGCCTGGGTCACAAAGGCTCGCAGAAACTCGCCCAGCAGGCTCAACTCGAAATCGAGGATTTTCTTTTTCTTGTTGGCCATCTGCAGCACCAGATATGGGCGGCCGCCCAAATCCAGCGCCACGCGGCTCAAGGTCTCATCCATCGGCAGCAGGCTGAAGCCGTAGCGCTCGATTCCCTTGCGCTCGCCCAGGGCTTGGTTCAATGCATCGCCAAGTGCCAAGCCGACATCCTCCACCGTGTGGTGGTGGTCCACCTCCAGATCGCCCTTGGCCCGCAGATTGAGGTCCAACAATGAGTGTTTGGCAAACAGCTCCAGCATGTGATTGAAAAACGGCAGGCCCGTTTCGATCTGGTACGTGCCATGGCCGTCCACATTCAATTCCACGCGGATTTGCGTTTCCCGCGTTTTGCGTTCAATGATGGCTTTGCGTGTCTTCATGATTCCGCACGATACCCATCCCCCCCGCCCCACGCAACGGATTTCAACGCCCCGCCCCCGCGTCCGGCTAGGGTTGGCGGCGGATTTTCGCAAAGCCGCGCTTGCCGCTGCGGATCACCAGGCCGTCGGCGGGCTCAATTTCCAAACGGAAGTCGCTCACCTTGTCGTCGCCGAGTTTCACGGCGCCGGCTTGCACCAGCCGGCGCGCCTCGCTGGTGCTGAGAGCCAAACCGGCTTTCACCATCAGGTGGAGAATGCCGATTTTGCCGGCGGGCAGCACGACTTCGGGAATATCCGTGGGCAGCTCGTGCTGGGCAAACACCCGCGCGAACTCGGCACTGGCCTCGTTGCCGGCCGCATCCCCGTGGAACTTGGCCACAATGCGCCGGGCCAGCTCGTCTTTCACCTCGCGCGGATGCCTTGTGCCATTGGCCACCGCCGCGCGCAACGCTGCGATTTCATCCTCCGGCAGGCAAAGTACCAGCGAAAAGTAGCGCCACATGAGGTCATCACTCACGCTCATGGTTTTGCCAAAGATGTCCTTGGGCGTGTCGTTCACGGCAATATAGTTGCCGAGGCTCTTGCTCATCTTGTTGACGCCATCCAAGCCTTCCAGCAGCGGCATGGTCATGACAATCTGCGGCTCTTGGCCATGGGCTTTTTGGATTTCGCGGCCCAACAGCAGATTGAAGAGCTGGTCGGTGCCGCCGAGTTCCACATCGGCCCGCACCATCACGGAATCATAGGCCTGCACCAACGGATACAGGAATTCCACCAGCGAGATGGGCTGGTTGGCGGCGTAGCGCTTGGCAAAGTCGTCGCGAGCCAGCAACTGCGCCACTGTCACGTGGGCGCTCAACCGGATAACTTTTTCAAACACCATCGGGCCGAACCATTCCGAGTTGAACCGCACTTCCGTGCGCGCCGGGTCCAGGATTTTGAATACCTGCTCCTGATAGCTCTTGGCGTTGGCCATCACCTGCTCTTTGGAGAGCTGCGGGCGCGTGGCCGATTTGCCGGAAGGGTCGCCAATCATGCCGGTGAAGTCGCCAATGATGAACACCACGGTGTGGCCGCAATCCTGGAATTCACGCAACTTGTTCAGCGCCACGCAATGGCCCAGGTGCAGGTCTGGCGCGGAAGGGTCCGCGCCCAGCTTCACGCGCAGCGGACGATTTTCCGCCTGAGCCTTGGCCAGCCGGGTTTTGAGTTCTTCCGCGCTGTGCAGGTCCACCCGTCGCGCGGTGATTTTGGCAAATTGTTGGTCCAGCGTCAGCATGGCGTCACTCAACTTCCACATTCCAGCCGTGGGTGTCCGGCAACTCGCCGTACTGGATTCCCTGCACGGTTTTATACAGCTTTTCCAGCACCGGGCCGCAGCCGGTGGCCGGCCCGGTCTTATAGACTTTGCCGGCCCGCTCGATTTCGCTCACCGGCGTGACCACCACCGCGGTGCCGCAAGCAGCCACCTCCGCGAACTCGGTCACTTCCTCAAAAGCAATGGGGCGCACTTCCACGGGAATGCCGTTATCCCGCGCAATTTGTTGCAACGTCAGATTTGTGATGCTCGGCAAAATGGAGCCCGATTTGGCGGTGACATATTTGCCATCCTTGGTGATCCCCAAAAAATTGCTCGTGGCGAATTCTTCGATCCACTTGTGCTCCTTGGCATCGAGGTATAGCTCCACCGGATAACCCGCGGCCTTGGCTTCAAGGTGTGGATAGAGGCTGACCGCGTAATTTCCGGCCACTTTCACGTGTCCCGTGCCCAACGGCGCCGCGCGATCATACTGGTCCAGCACAATCGCCTTCACGGCTTGCAAGCCGCCCTTGTAGTACGGGCCCACCGGCGTCACCAGCACGAGAAATGTGTATTCATCCGCAGCCGCCACGCCGATTTGCGCGCCGCTGCCAAACAGGAGCGGGCGAACATACATGGAACCGCCCGTGCCGTATGGCGGCACATAATCCAGATTGGCCCGCACCACCCGCTTGCAGGCATCCACAAACATATCCACTGGCACTTCGGCCATGCAGGTGCGCCGCGCCGTCATGGCCAGCCGCTTGGCGTTTTCCTCGGGCCGGAACAAACTCACCTTGCCATCCTTGCGCCGGAACGCCTTGAGCCCCTCGAACGCCGACTGCCCATAATGCAGCGCCGTCGCCGCGATGTGGATGGACATCTGCGGCGAAGCCACCAGCTCCCCCGCGCTCCATTGGCCATTTTTCCACACGTAGCGGATATGGCAATTGGTGTCCATGTAGGCAAAACCCAAACTGTTCCAATCAATCTTCTTCATCGTTCATCCTCTCAAAATCTTGAATAATGCGGGCCCCCGTTTGGTCCCATCAGCAAATCCTGCGCCACGCGCCGCGCAATGGCCTCAATTTCGTCGTCCGACAGTATTCCGGCCAAACAGGCCTCGGGCGCCACCGCGGCGGCAACTCCACTCGGCTTCGTTGCGGCCGGCACTCCCATTGCCGACGCTTGGCACATCGTTACTGCCGCCACTCCCACAATGTCTTCCGCGCTGCACCCACGCGATAGATCATTCACCGGCTTGGCCAGCCCCTGCAAGATTAGCCCCAACGCAATCGCGCCCGCTAGGCGCTCCACCAGCTTCACCGAGATATTGCCCGCCTGCAAATCCGGGAAAATCAGGATGTTGGCCGCGCCCTTGAGCGTGCTGTCCGGCGCTTTTTGCGCCGCCACCTGCGGCACGATGGCCGCATCCGTCTGCAGCTCGCCGTCCACGATCATCTCGGGGTCAACGGTCGGCCCCACTTTTTTAATGATGCGCGAGGCATCGGCCACCTTGTCTACCAAATCATGCTTTGCGCTGCCGCGCGTGGAAAAACTCAGCAGCGCCATGCGCGGCGGCGTGCCAATCAACGCCCGATGCGTCTTGGCCGTGGCCAGCGCAATCTCCACCAGTTGTTCGACGGTCGGGTTGGGGTTCACGCCACAATCGGCAAACAGCAAGGTGTTGTCGCCCGCTGGCGTGGGAGTTTTCAGGCGCAGCAAAAAACAACTGCTGGCCGTTTTGTTGCCCGGCGCGGTGCCCACGCAGTGGAATGCCGCGCGCAGCATATCAGGGGTGGAAGCGATGCTTCCCGCCACCATGCCGGACGCATAGCCGGTTTCAATCATCATGGCCCCCACATAGAGGCGGTTTTTCATCGCCTGACGCGCCTGCTCGGAAGTCAACCCCTTGCCCGCCCGCTTGCGGTAATACGCGTCCACGAGCTCCTCAAAGCACGGGGGCGCCGACGGGTCAATGATCTCAAACCCGGCGGGTGCAATCCCGGCGGCGGCGCAGGATTTTTGCGCTTCCGCCGGAGTCGCCAGCACGGATACTTTGGCGAAACCCGAGCGGACAATCGCCGCTGCCGCCTGCATCACCCGCGGGTCCTGCCCTTCCGGCAACACCACGCTCCCGTGAAAACTACGCGCCCTCTCAATTAACAATTCCATAAAGAATCCATGCTACCGCCCCCCCTTTTTTCCGTCCAGCAAAACCGCGCCGCGCAGCCTCAGCGCAGCGCTTGCAGGATGTTGAGTAGCTCCTGCCGGCTGGTTGCGGCACTGTAATGCGCCACGCAACGCGCCCGGGCCCGCTGCCCCATGGCGGCGGCGCCAGCCGGGTCCGCCAGCAGGGCTTGGATGGCTTGGGCCGTTGCAGCGACGTCATTGGGCGGCAATAAATAGCCACCATCCCCCAGAACGGCAGGCACATCTGATACCGCGTTGGCCAAGATGGGCTTGCCCATGGCCATGGCCTCAAAAAGCTTGCACGGCATTTGACTGCGCGCCAGCAGCGTATCGGTCAACGGCACCAGCAAGGCGTCGCCCAAACCCAGATAAAGAGGCATCTCCCGATGAATGAGTTGAATCGCTTCGGGGGTGGTGGCAGGGCAACACACAAGCGCCCCGTACTCGGAATGCTGCTGCAACTGCTGCACATATTCATTATGAGGCCCCAAAATCACCACCCGGCAATCCGTGCGGCGCAGGCGCACCAGGGCTTCCAGAAATACTTCCAGCCCTTTGTGCGGGCGGGCCACACCACCAAACACCAACAAGGTGTTGGCGCTCAACCCCAGTTGACGCTTGAGCCGCGCGACCGCTTCCGGATCCTGGGGCTGGAAACGCGCCGTGTCCACGCCAATGTGAAAAATCCGGCCCGCGAATTTCTGCGCAAGAAATTGGGTGGTCACCAAGCGTTCGTCGCATTCGCGCAGTCGTCTTTCGACCCACGGCACATAAACATTGTTGCCCGGATGCATCCAATCGCGCGTCCACTGCCGCAGCCGCTCGGACCACGACCACTCCGCGGCCACCGCGCCGTCCCACTCATCCAAGTAGGCCACCACGCGGCACCCGCGTTCTCGCTTGGCGCGCAAAGCCGCCGGCAAATTGCTGCCAAAAGCCTTCATCGAAATAATCACGTCGCCGGTCAGCGCCCGGGTGAGTTTGCGCGATTCCCAAAAATATTCCGGCAAGCGATACAGGCGGGGGCAATCCACGGGACGATAGGCGAACTCCGCCGCATACATGATGTTCGCGCCTCTCCACAGATTGGGTCCCACAATCTCCACTTCATGTTCGGGGTGGAGATAGTTGGCCATGCGCGCGGCGATGCCGACGATGGGCCAACCCAAATCCGGGACGAGAAAGCTGACTTTCATGGGGCGGCCAAAAGGGTTTGGGCCAGATTGCGGCCGCTGGCGTAGGCGCGATCGGACCATACATAGTGCCATTCGCCAAAAAGGCCGGCCGTGACGATGCGTTGGGTGCGCAGCCAGTCGCGGATCAGGCGCACAGCCGGTGCGCGGGCCAAGTCAGAAACCACGTAGGAATGCGGATAGCACCGGATTTCGGCGGCGGTTACCTCATCCGGCGCAAAGCGCAAGATGCGCCCAAGATCGGCAATGGCCTGGTCCCGCAATTGCGCCTCGTTGGGCCGGGCATTTTGCGGCAAAAAGATTTCCGCCTGAATGGCCGTCTGGTTGCTCGCTTGGCCCGACAAGGCAAACGGAAATGACACGCGCGAAACCGCCACATCCGGGTCATAAATATAAAACCATTGGGCCGGCGATAAAGCCGGGCGGTTGACCACCAGATTGACGCAATACTGCCGCAGCGCCCGCAGTTTGGCCGCGGCCTCGTGCACGACGGACGGGGCTTCCGGCATCATGGCCACCAACTCCGGCAAAGGGATCGTGGCCACCAGCCACTCAAACGACTCCGCCGTGCCATCCGCAAACGAAACTCGGCCTTCGCGCGCGGCCACGTTCACCGCACGCTTTTGCAAACGTACATCCACGCCATCGGCCAATCGCGCCAGCATGGCAAAAAAGCCGCCCGACTGCGGATAACGAAACGTGCGGAACACCGCTTGTTGTTCCGCCACTGGCCCATTGGCGCCGGCGATGATGTTCTCCACTTGCGAAGGAAGAAGCCGCCCGCCCAGCCAATCCGTGGCCAGTTCCGCCATGGGGACATGCCAATATTTGGCGGTGTATAAACGGTAAAAGTTTTCGAGCAAATAATCGCCATATTGAAAGCGGCACCACTCTTCGTAGTTGGCCGGCTCCCGACCACGATATTTTTCCTGCGCCGCAAGGAAATCGCGCAGCGCGGCCTCCCGCTCGGACGGGGGCAAATCGAACAAATGATTTTGTACGGGATAGGCAAACCACTTGCCCTGTTTGTGGTTCAGCACCGTGCTTTTGGTCATCACGTGGAGCGGCGCGGCCGCATGGAGCAAGGCCAGCCATTCCGGGTCTGGCGAGTGGCAGATGTGCGCACCACGATCAAACCACACACCGGCAAATGAATGAGAACGGGCGTGGCCGCCGGGGGTGTCGTCCGCCTCGAATACACGGCAGCCGGGATAGTGCCGCGCGAAGCCCAGTCCAGCGAGTCCGGCGCCCAACACGATGACATTGCGTTTGGTCATGCCGCTGATCTAATCATGAAAACCGCGCAATGGGCACGGCCAAACATTCCGAACGCACATGGGGTGGCGATCTTCATCCGCGCAGCTCCATTGTGGCTTTGCATAACTCGGCAATGCCCTGCTGCCATGAAATCTGCGCGCGCCAGCCCAGCACGGCGGCCGCCGTAGCGACATCGGCCACTTGCTCTGGCGGTTCGTTGGAGCGCATGGGGCGCACACCAAATCGGAACAACTCCGTGGCCTGGGTCAACTCCGCGATGCGCTCCAGCACATCGCGCAAGCGCACGGGTTCGCCGCGGCCCAAGTTGCAAACTGTCCACGATGTTTTCAGAGCCGGCAAGCCCAGCGTGGCCGCAACAATTCCCGCCACCACGTCGTCTACATGAACAAAGTCGCGGAGTTGATGGCCGGCGGAAAAGTCGCCGGGGATACGCTCGCGAGCACAGCGCAAGGCAAAGGGAATCGCCATGGAGCCGCCTTGTCCGGGGCCATAGACAACAAACGGCCGCAGCCACACCGCCTTGCGGTTCGCGGCGCGCGCCCAAGCCGCCAGCGCCTGCCCGGCTGCGAACTTGGCTTGCCCATAGGCGGAGAGCAGCGGCCCTGGCGCCTGATCCTCGTGCAGCCGCCCAGCGAGGTCGCCGTACTCCTCGGCGCTGCCGAGGCCCACAACTCCGCGCCATGATCCGGCGGACAGCAGCCGCTGGAAGTCGGCCAGCGCCTGAGTCTGCCCGGCAGCATCCGCGCGCGCCATGTTCCAAGCCAAATGGACCAGCGTGCCCTCTGCCACCCGGGGCGCGTCCGTGGCAAGATCCACACAGCCGTGTTCAACCCCGGCAAGCGGTTCCCCGGGCCATGGCACCCGGTCCAGCGCCCACACGCGGCATCCGGCTTGCGCCAAACGGGTCACGGTTCGCCGGCCAATAAAACCGGCCGCGCCAGTGACGACAATCGGGGGGCTTGCGCTCATCCCATTTTTCCACGCTGTGGAAAAAAGTTTTCCACACTGTGGAAAACTTTTAGCCCGCCCATGGCGCAGACCCGGATTCGTAGATTTTTTCGAGATTTTCGCGGTCGCGCATGGTGTCCATGCAACCCCAGAATCCCTCGTGGCGGTACGCATACAACTCGCCGGCGGCGGCAAGATCGGTTAGCGGCGCGGCTTCCAAGCTGACGTTTTCCTGCGAGGGCAGGCGCGCCAGAAACTCGCGCTGAAAAAAGAAAAAGCCGCCGTTGATGTAATCATTGTGCAATTTTTCCTTTTCCCGGAACACGCGCACTTTGCCGTCCGGGGCCAGTTCCATCATGCCGAAGCGCGAGGGCGGATGCACGGCGGCCATGGTGCCGATTTTGCCGTGCGCGCGATGAAACGCCACTTCGGCGTTGAGATCAATATCGCTCAGGCCGTCGCCGTAGGTCAGCGCGAACAGGGGAGCATCCACATAATCCGCCGCGCGTAGAATCCGGGTGGCGGTCAGGCTGTGTTCGCCGGTTTCCGCCAGAATGATGTCCCAGTCGGTGGCAATGCCGGATTCATATTCCACCCGGCCGCCCGCGTGCAGCCGCACGGTCGCGGTGCGTTCGCGCACGTGAAGAAAGTATTCTTTGATGACATCGCCCTTGTAGCCGAGGCAAATGATGAATTTGCGAAAACCGAAGCGGCTATAATACTGCATCAGGTGCAGCAGAATCGGTTTGCCGCCGATGGTGACCATCGGTTTGGGAATATCGCGCGTTTCTTCCATCAGGCGCGTTCCGCGCCCACCCGCGAGAATCATGACGGGAATGTCTTTGTTCTGCATAATCGGCTCCCTTTAGGTTGCGGCTTCGTAAGCGGCAATTTCGTCGTTCATAAAAGCGCGGACAGCCTCCACATTGCGCGCGGTCAGCATGGTTCGATAGCCTGCCGCAGTGCGTTGCACAGTGGTATCAAAATTCCATTTGGGGTGCCAGGCCAAGCGCTCGCGCGCCTTGTCTATGGCCAGTTGCAACAAGTGGGCTTCGTGGGGGTTGGCCGGGTTGGGCATGGCTTGCCAGGTCGCGCCAGCGCCCCAGGCGCGGCAAAACAATTCCGCCAGTTCGCCCACATTGCGCGCACTGGCAGGATCAGGGCCAAAGTTCCAGCCTTCGGCCGCGCGCGCGCCTTGCTCCAGCAAGGCTTGGCCCAAGCGCAAATAGCCGCTCAACGGTTCGAGCACGTGCTGCCAGGGACGCACCGCACGCGGGTTGCGCACGGATAACGCTTTGCCGGCACGAATCGCCCGCACGGCATCGGGGACGATGCGGTCGGCCGCCCAGTCGCCGGGGCCGATCACATTGCCTGCGCGGGCTGTGGCCAGATGAACGCGGCCGGGCGCCGCAAAAAAGGCGCGCCGGTATGATGCCGCGACCAATTCCGCGCAGCCCTTGGAGGCGCTATACGGATCGTGGCCGCCCATGGGATCCTCTTCCCGATAGGCGTAATCCTCTTCGCGGTTTTCGTAACATTTGTCGCTGGTGACCACCACCACCGCGCAGGGTTGGCCGGCTTGGCGAATGGCTTCGAGCACATGGGCCGTGCCGCGGACGTTGGTATCGAACGTCTCCACCGGTTCGGCATAAGAATGGCGTACGAGAGCTTGCGCGGCCAAATGAAAAACCACGTCGGGCTGAAAATCGCGCGCGAGCGCCAGCATGCGCGCGGCATCGCGGATATCGGCGGTTTCGTGGCGGATCAGGCGCGGCAAATCGGCCCGCACAAACGGTCCCTCCGCGGTGTCGGGCTCCAGTCCGATCCCGAACACCTCCGCGCCCAGCCGATGCAGCCAAAAGGCCAGCCACGAGCCTTTAAAGCCGGTGTCGCCGGTCAGCCAGACGCGTTTGCCGCGGTAGGTTTCGCCAAATGTCATTATGCGAGCCTCCGTTTCAGAATACGCGGCACTTGCCGCGCCAAGCGCCACCAGCGCGCCCCGGCCGCATACCAGGGCGATGTTCCCGGCAAATTGCGCGCACGAATATCTTCCAACAAAGTTGAGCGATCCAACCAATCCTGTTGCACAAAGAATGAATAGTGCAACACCACCATGCTTTGGTCGAGAACGCAGATATGTTTTTTCTCTTCGAACCAAGCGCACCAGTCGGGCTCATCCCGCGGTGGCAAGGCGCCGCCCATCCGCTGCACGTGTGCGTAATCGTAGCAAATGCAACCGATGCTGAAGTATTGGCAAAACTCATGCCAGCGTGGCTGATCGGATGCGGCCAACCGCCGGCGTTGTTCCTCATTGGCAGCTTCCAGATCGAGAAACAGACGAGTGGCCCATTCGGCAATGTCCGGGCGCTGCCAAGTGGGACCTTTGGCGGCGGCGGATGGCGGCGCGCCAAAGAGTTGCTCAAATTCCGGATGTTTTTCGGGATAAAACGTCGTCAGCAAACGATGCAGGCCATAAGCATTGTTGGGGATCAATGTGGTGATTAGCGCCAGATCGGTGCGGTCTTGGTAGCGTTCGTATGTGGCGAGCATCCGTTCCGCCCAACCCGTGGGGACAAAGACATCCTCATCCACCTTCACATAAATGGAATCCGGATAACGCCGAATGCATTCATTTTGTACCGCGCAAATACCGCCCGGTCGGGTGCCGTCCCCATCCACTGTATCCCAGCGAACTTGGGGCCGCGCGGCCATGAATTGTTGAACATAGCGCCGTAATCGCGCCGGCACCCCGTTGAGCAGCAAGACCACATGATCGAATGCCGCAAACGCATTCGCTTTTTCCAGCATCTCCAAGCACAGCCGCAGACAATCCAAACGGTCATGGGTCAGGATCATCAAAACCTTACGGCGTGATTTCATGGGCATGAGTATAGCACCCCTGCTGGCGGAAGCGTTAGCGAAACCATGCGCAGTTATAATTTTCGGCGGTCGGGTTGGGCATAAGCCAACGGGCGGCTCGACACACGCGGCGTGATTCGAAACAAGCATGCACTTGGGCAAACAACAGGCCCCACGACGCCCCCCTCAAAAAAAAAGAAAGGCCGGGCTGCATGGGCAGACCGGCCTGGTAAAAAAATCCTGGCAACGTGCTACTCTCCCGCCCCCAAGTGAGGCAGTACCATCGCCGCAGCGAGTCTTGACTTCTGTGTTCGGAATGGGAACAGGTATGACCCTCGCGCTATGGTCACCAGGAAAAAAGGGTTGCATAAGATACAAGCGAATCAGTGCAATATCATGCACAAGGGCGCTGGCTCCGCCCCGCCGAAACGGGGCGGAGCCGCGCAAATAAATGGTCAAGCCTCACGGCTGATTAGTAGCGGTTAGCTAAATGCCTCGCAGCACGTACACACCCGCCCTATCAAGGTCGTAGTCTTCAACCGGCCTTTAGTGCTGGCGAACCAGCAAGGGAGATCCAATCTTGAAGTCGGCTTGGCTCTTAGATGCATTCAGAGCTTATCCATTCCGCACATAGCTACTCGGCGATGCCGCTGGCGCGACAACCGAAACACCAGAGGTGCGTCATTCCCGGTCCTCTCGTACTAAGGAATGTTCTCCTCAAATCTCCAACGCCCACAGTGGATATGGACCAAACTGTCTCACGACGTTTTGAACCCAGCTCGCGTACCACTTTAATTGGCGAACAGCCAAACCCTTGGGACCTTCTTCAGCCCCAGGATGTGATGAGCCGACATCGAGGTGCCAAACCGCCGCGTCGATATGGACTCTTGGCGGCGATAAGCCTGTTATCCCCGGAGTACCTTTTGTCCGTTGAGCGACGGCGCTACCACTAGCAACCGCCGGATCACTTAGTCCTGCTTTCGCACCTGCTCGACTTGTGGGTCTCGCAGTCAAGCCACCTTCTACCTATACGCTCTACGCATGATTGCCGACCATGCTGAGGTGACCTTAGAACTCCTCCGTTATCTTTTTGGAGGAAACCGCCCCAGTCAAACTGACCCTCTGACACGGTCCCGGAACCGGATATACGGTCCACGGTTAGAATTCCGGTTAACTAAAACTGGTATTTCACTGACGGCTCCACGGTCCCTGACGAGATCGCTTCAAAGCCTCCCAGCTATGCTACATATAATCAACCAAAACACAATGTCAGATTACAGTAAAGGTTCACGGGGTCTTACCGTCCTACTGCGGGTATCCGGCATTTTCACCGGAATTACAACTTCACCGAGATTCTCCTTGAGACAGCGCCCAGATCGTTACACGATTCGTGCAGGTCGGAACTTACCCGACAAGGAATTTCGCTACCTTAGGACCGTTATAGTTACGGCCGACATTCACTGGGGCTTCGGTTCAGAGCTTCGCCTTGCGGCTAACCCCTTGCCTTAACCTTACAGCATTGGTCACGTGTCACACCATATACATCCTCTTTCGAGTTAGCATAGTGCTATGTTTTTGATAAACAGTCGCCTGGGCCTTTTCACTGCGCCTTCAGTCCGCTTTGCTGTTACACGAACGGTCTAAAGGACCCCTTCTTCCTAAGTTACGGGGCTAGATTGCCGAGTTCCTTAAGGAGATTTCTCTCGCGCGCCTTAGTATATTCTACCTTCCCACCTGTGTCGGTTTCCGATACGGTCGCCTGTTGACTCGCTAGAAGCTTTTCTTGTCGGCAGAGTATCAATCAATCCACTTCGGCCAAGGCCTCCGCGTCTCATCACCTTTCAGGTTGCACTGCCGGATTTGCCTGGCAGCACCCCTACGGGCTTAAACCGTCACTTCCAATCGACGGCTGATCTAACTTTCCGAGTACTCCATCACGTCTTTATCGCCAACCGGCGGTGCAGGAATATTAAACCTGCTTCCCATCGCCTACGCCTACATGGCCTGGACTTAGGGGCCGACTAACCCTGGGCGGACGAACCTTCCCCAGGAAATCTTGGGATTTCGGCGGCCGGGATTCTCACCCGGCTATTCGTTACTCATGTCCGCATAATCACTTGTATACGCTCCACGTTCGGTCACCCTTACGCTTCAATGTATATACAACGCTCCTCTACCACTCCGCATCGCCCGCAGGCGTTGCGAAATCCGCAGCTTCGGCATTCAGTTTAGTCCCGATCATTTTCGGCGCAAGATCGCTCGACTAGTCAGCTGTTACGCACTGTTTAAATGATGGCTGCCTCTAAGCCAACATCCTAGCTGTTTTTGCAATCCCACATCCTTAGTCACTGAACTGAATTTAGGGGCCTTAACTGGCGGTCTAGGCTGTTTCCATTTTGACTATGAAGCTTATCCCCCACAGTCTATCTCCACACGTGACTGCCGCGGTATTCGGAGTTTGATTGGCGTTGGAAACCCGGTAAGGCCCCTAGTCCATTCAGTGCTCTACCTCCGCGGCGAGCATTCGTGCAGGCTAACCCTAAAGTTATTTCGAGGAGAACCAGCTATCACCGAGTTTGATAAGTCTTTCGCTCCAATCCACAGGTCATCCGAGAGTTTTTCAGCACTCACCGGTTCGGTCCTCCATCTCCTGTTACAGAGACTTCAACCTGCCCATGGATAGCTCACACGGCTTCGGGTCTATGGCTGGCAACTAAATCGCACATTTCGCACTCGCTTTCGCTTCGGCTCCTCCGCCAGAGGCGGATTAACCTTGCTGCCAACCATAACTCGCGGACTCATTATGCAAAAGGCAAACGGCCACCCGCCTTGCGGCAGGCTACCATAGCTTGTAAGCACATGATTTCAGGTACTGTTTCACTCCCCTAGCAGGGGTTCTTTTCACCTTTCCCTCGCGGTACTAGTTCACTATCGGTCATCAGCAGTATTTAGCCTTGGTGCGTGGCCGCACCGGATTCACACGGGGTTACACGTGTCCCGTGCTACTTGGGATGTCCCTAGGGCTTCGCTGGATTTCGAATACGGGTCTGTCACCCTCTATGGAGCTTTTTTCCACAAGCTTCTTCTATCCATTGAAGATCCCACATTGGGATCCCGCAACCCCAACGTGCAAGCACGTTGGTTTGGGCTGTTCCCCTTTCGCTCGCCACTACTAAGGGAATCACTGTTGTTTTCTTTTCCTCCCGGTACTGAGATGTTTCACTTCCCGGGGTTGGCGACAAAGCCCTATTTTATTCAGACTCTGTCAACGGGACATTACTCCCGCTGGGTTTTCCCATTCGGATATCTCCGGATCAAAGTGTATTTGCCACTCCCCGAAGCTTTTCGCAGCTTATCACGTCCTTCATCGCCTACTGATGCCAAGGCATCCATCATGCGCCCTTTTGAGCTTGACCAATTTTTTTTTAAAATTGGGTCAATCATGAGTTATGTTTTCTGATTCTTTATGTTTATCTACGGTGAAGAGTAGTATCTACCCTTCTTTGTAATTAATCATCAATGTATCCTATGCACATGTCAAAGATCGCACCGCCTTACCGGCGGAAATCGCTGGAATATCGAGAACGTGGTGGGCGTGACTGGAGTCGAACCAGTGACCTCGTCCTTATCAGGGACGCGCTCTAACCAACTGAGCTACACGCCCGGTTGCGTTGGTGGAGGCAACGGGATTCGAACCCGTGACATCCAGCTTGCAAAGCTGGCGCTCTACCAACTGAGCTATGCCCCCGCGGGACTGGCCCTGGGCAGGACACTGCTCCATTCGTGAGTGACGCCTTGTGACTCTCGACCATTCATGTTGTTCTGCATCGAAGCAGAAGCGGTGCGGTAAGCACGCTGACTTGTGTTGTGTCATCGTTTTTGTTTTTTGTGGCCCCGGTCAAGCCGGGGCTCATTCTTCCTTACGGTTGAATGATTGTCCGTATCCACTGAAGGGGCGAGGCAAGCCTCGTCTTCAGGGATTCTCCTTAGAAAGGAGGTGATCCAGCCGCTGGTTCCCCAACGGCTACCTTGTTACGACTTCATCCCAGTCACCAATCGTACCTTGGGCGTTTATCTCCCTTGCGGGTCGAATCAACGACTTCGGGTACCATCGGCTCCCATGATGTGACGGGCGGTGTGTACAAGACCCGGGAACGTATTCACGGCGTCGTAGCTGATACGCCGTTACTAGCGATTCCGGCTTCATGGAGTCGGGTTGCAGACTCCAATCCGAACTGGGACCGGTTTTGGGGATTAGCTCCGCCTCGCGGCATTGCTTCCTTCTGTGCCGGTCATTGTAGCACGTGTGCAGCCCTGGACATAAGGACCATACTGACTTGACGTCATCCCCACCTTCCTCCTGCTTATCACAGGCAGTCTGGCTAGAGTGCCTAACTGAATAAGGGCAACTAACCACAGGGGTTGCGCTCGTTGCGGGACTTAACCCAACACCTCACGGCACGAGCTGACGACAGCCATGCAGCACCTGTGCAAGCTTCCGTATTGCTACGGATCGTCCCCCTTTCAGGTTCCTACTACTTGCATGTCAAGTCCAGGTAAGGTTCTTCGCGTTGCATCGAATTAAGCCACATGCTCCACCGCTTGTGCGGGTCCCCGTCAATTCCTTTGAGTTTTAATCTTGCGACCGTACTCCCCAGGCGGTACACTTATCGCGTTAGCTGCGGCGCGCAAAGGGACAATTCCTCGCACACCAAGTGTACACCGTTTATGGTTAGGACTACCAGGGTATCTAATCCTGTTTGCTCCCCTAACTTTAGAGCCTCAGCGTCAGTATCTGTCCAGAGAGCCGCCTTCGCCACCGGTGTTCCTCTTGATATCTACGCATTTCACCGCTACACCAAGAATTCCGCTCTCCTCTCCAGTACTCTAGCTCAGTAGTTTCGAATGCCATTCCACAGTTGAGTTGTGGGCTTTCACATTCGACACACCAAACCGCCTACGCTCCCTTTACGCCCAGTAAATCCGAACAACGCTCGGGACCTCTGAATTACCGCGGCTGCTGGCACAGAGTTAGCCGTCCCTTCCTCCTGTGGTACTATCATTCCAAGGCACTATTCATGCCCTGGCCATTTATCCCACATGACAGGAGTTTACAATCCGAAGACCTTCATCCTCCACGCGACGTCGCACCGTCAGGCTTGCGCCCATTGCGAATGATTCTCGACTGCAGCCTCCCGTAGGAGTCTGGGCAGTATCTCAGTCCCAGTGTGGCTGACCATCCTCTCAGACCAGCTAACCGTCATCGCCTTGGTGAGCCATTACCTCACCAACTAGCTGATAGTGCACGGACTCATCTTCAAGCGGCAGGCCTTGCGGTCCCCACCTTTGGATTCTCCGACAGGCGCCGGATCACCACATTCGGGATTATCTCCCCTTTCGGGAAGCTATACCCAACTTGAAGGTAGATTATCCATGTTGTACTCACCCTTCCGCCACTTTCCTCCGAAAGTTCTTGTCCGAAAACTTGAACCTCCAGATTCTCGTTCGACTTGCATGCCTAATCCACGCCGCCAGCGTTCGTTCTGAGCCAGGATCAAACTCTCCATATAAAATGGGTGGCTCCGGCGGTTGCCCGCCAGGCCGAGTTGCTGATCCTTTCGATTTCGGCCGGTTTAGGTCCGGCCGTTCGTAAGAATTAACTTATGACTCAACACAAGCTGTTTGTACTTACCACACCACTTCTGATTCGAAGCGGTGTTACATGAACGTTTATTCCATTTTCCAAAGAGCAAAAAAGCGCGCAAAATCCCGTCGTCCCTTTCCCTATCGTTCAAGGGACTCCAGAACCGCGCAGCGGCAGGTTGCCCTGCTCGCTTAATTGATTCCGTCGTGAATCTATCCTTCGACTGGCTTATCTGTCAAGGGCCAGACCACATTTTTTAACAGAACCAAACTCTCACTTCACGAGTCGGTTGCCCGACCTGATCCATTCAAGTGGCGGCAAGAGTACCATAGGCCCCAACCCCGTCAACCTCTTTTTTTGCAATTTTTTCATTTTTTCCAAAAACCCCCGTCTTTACTGAACGAAATCGCTGTCTTTTTTTGTGCAAGGCCCCATTCTTTGGCGTCATCAGCCCTCTTTTTCCCGCTGCACCGCAAGCCACCGCGAGGTGCGCGCTTTCGTTCCCGTGTCTCGTCGCTGCGCGCCCCGCGCCCAAGAAAAGCGCGCGCACAGCGCGTTCCTCTGCAATATCCGCGCTTGCGTTTCGAGGTGCGATGCGTATGGTTCTCCTCGGTCAGCGCGCGGCGCGCTCGCGCATAGAAAGGAAATTGGTTATGGCTCCTGTGTTGCTTCTTCTCGGTGTATTGGTGGTGTTGGTCCTTTGGTTCGTCTCCATCTATAACGGCTTGGTCCAATTGCGCAACTATGTGGACAACGCCTGGGCGCAGATTGACGTGCAACTCAAACGGCGTCACGACTTGATCCCCAACTTGATCGAAACCGTCAAGGGCTACATGGCCCATGAACGCGGCACCCTCGAGGCCATCACCAAAGCCCGCACCGACGCCATGAAGGCCCACGGCCCGGCCGAAGCCGGCCCGGCGGAATCCCAGCTTTCCGGCGCGCTGCGCGGCCTGATGGTCAACGTGGAGCGCTACCCCGACCTCAAGGCGTCGCAAAACTTCCTCGCGCTGCAAGAGGAACTTTCCTCCACCGAAAACAAAATCTCGTTTGCGCGGCAGGCCTACAACGACAGCGTCACGCGCTACAACAACAAGATTCAGACCATCCCCTCCAATCTGGTGGCCGGCCCCGCCGGGTTCTCCAAGCGGGATCTCTTCGAGCTGAAGGACGAAGCCGAGCGCGCCGTGCCCAAGGTGTCGTTCGCCTAACGCGCGCCATCCCCGCGCCGCCTCGCCATGAGCGCCATCATGTGGGAAGCCATTGCCGCCAACAAGCGGCGGTCGGCGTGGCTGATTGCCATGCTGGCCGCGCTGTTGGCGGCGCTGGGCGGCGGCATGGGATTGCTGGTGGGCGGCGCGCCGGAGAGCATGGCCTACGGCGCTTTTGTCGGCCTCTGCGTGTGGGGCGTGCTGCTGCTCATCAACATGATGAGCGGCGAATCCGTCCTGCTCTCCTCCGCCAACGCGCGCGAAGTCTCCCACGAAGATGCGCCGCAGCTTTACAACATTGTGGAGGAAATGCGCATTGCCGCCGCGCTGCCGGCCATGCCGCGCGTGTTCATCATGGATACCCCGGTGCCCAACGCGTTTGCCGTGGGGCTCAAGCCCGAGCGCGCGTGCGTGGCCGTCACCAGCGGCCTGCTGGAACGCCTCAGCCGTGATGAACTCCAAGGCGTGATCGCCCACGAGCTGGGCCACATTGCCAACCGCGACACCATGTTCATGACCCTCGCCGGCGTGACACTCGGCGCGATTGTGCTGCTGGCCGACATGGGCATGCGCATAATGTTCTGGGGTGGCGGCGGCCGCCGGCGCTCATCCAACAATAAAGGCGGGGGCGGCGCGGCCTTCGCGATCATGGCCGTCATCGCCATTGTTCTGGCCATTCTCGCGCCGCTGATTGCGCGGCTGCTTTACTTTGCCTGCTCGCGCCAGCGCGAATATCTGGCCGATGCTTCCGCCGCGCAATTCACCCGCTATCCCGCCGGCCTCGCCCACGCGCTCCAAAAAATTGCGTCGCAGCAGGAGCCGAAAAAAATCCAAACCAACCGTGTTGTGGCGCCCATGTATGTGATCAACCCGCTGGCCGCCGCCGGCTCGGCCAGCATCTTCGGCACCCACCCGCCCACGGCCGACCGTATCCAGCGGCTACTGGCCATGCAGGGCGAGGCACCGGCATGATCCCCCATCAACTCACAAAACCGCCCCCGTTTGGTTTGTAGGGCTAGAATGGTCGCAGACCTTCCAGCCGCTCCCGGCGGGAGAAGGTACAGTCCCCCAACCATTCCCGCCCACAAAAGCCCGGCGAAACCAGCGAAATGGTTGCGTGTCCCCATGTGAAATTCGGGGCTGGCCATGCAGGGCGAAGCGCGGACCTGATCCTCCCGCCCCGCTCCACCCCGCGTCAAACCTTTTGCACCGAGAGCCGGCCAATGGGCTTGGACTCGATGTAATACCGCTCAAAGTCGGTTTGCTCGTCGGCCTCCGGCACAAACGGCGCCACCGCGGCAAACCGCGCATCCGCCGCAAACACGCCTTGCAGTTGTTCAAAATAGGGCCAATGGTCGGTGGCCACATGCACCACGCCACCGGGTTGCAGCGTGCGGTGCAGCGCCTCCAGAAAACGCGCATTGAACAACCGGTGTGCCTCGTGCCGCGCCTTGGGCCACGGGTCGGGGAAAAAAATGTAGTAGGCGGCCACCGCGGCCGGCGGCAGCAAATAGGCTACTGCGTAATAGGCCTCCACCCGCAGCAAACGGATATTCCCCAAGTCCAACCGGCGCGCGCGGTTGTCCACCTTGCGCACCCGCCGAAGCATCCGGTCAATGCCCAAAAAATTCACCGCCGGAAATCGTGCGGCGCGCGCCAGCAAAAAGCGGCCCTTGCCGCACCCCACATCCACGTGCAACGGCTGGTCCGGCTTGGCAAACCACGAAGCCACCGGCAACGGCCCCAGCCATTCGGCGGGCGTTGCCGGGATTACACGCAGACTGTCCGCAATCACAAAACCCGCTACGGGGTTTCCGGCTTCACCTCGGACAGAGCCTTGAGATTAATGGCTTTGGCTGCCGGCTGCAGCTCTTCAAACGCATCCAGGCCGGAGCCGGAAATCTTCACGCTGAAGCGGCCCGCCACAAAGACGTCAATTTCGCCGTCCTGGTTGTTCTTGTCCCACTTCTCGAGGCTCTTGTAGCCCTGGCAGCTTCCGGTGCGTTCAAAGCCGCCGCGCGTTTCCTTATCCACTTCCTGCTGTGCCCAGCCCACCATGGCCATGGTGCCGAACGGCCCCAGACCGCTCAGATCGGTAATTTCAACAACCAAGGTTTTGGCGCCATTTTCGTACTCGCCACGGGCCACCACCGTGCTCATGCCCATCACGCCCTGCTTCTCGGCGCCGGCTTCCACCCGCTCATAGCCGGGGATGGACTTGGGCAACAGCTCCTTGAGCGCCTTGGGCGAAACCGTCGCCACCGGCTGGGCCGCGTTGCCCTCTTGCGACATTGCGCTAAACGCCTTCATCATCGCGCCAAAATCCATTTCTTCCTCGGCGTGTACCGCCGCACCCAGGGCCACCGCCAGCAAACCAATCAGCCATGTCTTCTTCATCGTGAGGGTCCTTTTGTTGTTTGTCGCCCGGCGATTTCGTTCGCCGCGGCAGTTTTCAACCATACATCATCGCCACGGGATTGCGCAACACGCCGATGCCATCAATTTCGCATTCCATCACATCGCCATCGTGCAGCACCACCGGCGGCGTGCGCGCCGACCCGATTCCGCCCGGCGTGCCGGTGGAAATCACATCGCCCGGCTCCAGCGTAATCACGCGGCTCAAATCGGCCAGCACCATTTCGAGGCGGAAAATCATCTTGGATGTTTTGGCGTCTTGCAGCACTTCGCCATTCACCCGCTGGCGAATCCGCAGCGAATGGGGCCGTTTGATTTCGTCACGCGTCACCAGCCACGGCCCCAGCGGCGCGAAGCTGTCCGCGCTCTTGGCAAAAAACCATTGCCCGCGCGACTTCTGCAAATCGCGGTTGGTGACGTCGTTGAGGATGGTGTAGCCGGCCACATAGGCGAGCGCGTCGCTTTCCTGAATATCACGCGCGCGACGGCCGATCACCACGGCCAACTCGGCCTCGCCATCCACCCGTTCCATGCCGGGGCGCAGGCGGATCACATCGCCATGGCCGCACAGCGCGCCGGGGCTCTTCGCAAAATACACCGGCAACTCGGGCGCCTGGGCATCGAACTCCTGTACGTGGTCGCGATAGTTTTTGCCGAGGCAAATAATCTGCCGCGGCGGCGCCACTGGCGGCCCGAGCCGCTGCCCGGCAGCGGGCACCCACTTCAAGTTGGGCTCTTGCAGCAGCGCGCGCAACCGCGCAATGCCGAATGTGCGCCAGAACCGCGCGTCGTAATCGGCAATATCAAACACCATGCCCTGCACATCCAGAATCCGGGCGGGCTCATCCTTGGTGGCGTCCTGCCAAATGCCCGGCCGTTCGGCGCCGGGCGCGCCGTAGCGGACCAACTTCATTTGGCGGGCCTCCGCGGCACATACTCTTTGCGCTCCGGCGCGGGCGGCAATTTTTCGCCGGCGCGGGTTTTGCCCAACGGCCCCAAAATGTCGTCCGTGGTTTTGAAGTGGCACTTCGCCACCTCCAGCAATTTCGCGCCGCCGTGTTTTTTGACGATCTCCGTACCCGCAGCCTTCACCTGCGCCGAAGCGCCCTTGGGCAGTTTGACGTCCACCTGTTGCCCCAGCTTGTCCATCGCCGTTAGAAATGCGGAACGCGCCAACACCGAAGCCGCCGCCACCGCAATATCGCTCTCCGCCTTGTGCCGTTGCTCCAGCTTGATCTTGCGCCCTTTTTGCTGCAACGCGCGCTGGATTTGCTGCTCGGGGCCGAACTGGTCGCTCAGCGCCCGCGGACACCCCGGCACTTTTTCCAGCAGATTTTCGATGGCCCGCGCGTGGCCCCACGCCAGAATCCGGTTCACGCTGCCCATCGTGCCATAGAGCCGGTTATAGGCCGCCGGCCCGATGCTCACCACCACAAACTTGTCGCCCAGCCGCGCGCGGATTTTCTTGGCCATGTCTTGCGCGGCTTTGTCGCTGGTGATGGTTTTGCTGTCGCGCACATTCATGGCCTTGAGGTCCTTGGCAATGACCGGGTCCACGTACGCCGCGGCAATCACCAGCGGCCCGAAGAAATCGCCCTTGCCGCTTTCGTCCACGCCCATGTGCGGCGTAATGCTCTCCGGGTTCAGCACCTCTTCATAGCCGAGGCGCGCCTCGCCCAGCACCAGCGGCTCCAACGTAAACAGCACCCAATCCGCCGCGCCTTTGCCCTGCACCAGACACTTGCCGCTTTGGTAGAGCACGATCTGGCAGTCATCGCCCTCGGCTGCCGCCACCGCATACGGCACCTGCCGCGGCCGGTAGTTGCCGGTGGCCAGCAGTTCCGCTGCCGCCGCCAACTGCTCCGGCGTCAGCTTGATGGTGTAGGAATTCTTTTGTTCCGTCATGATTGGGCAACCTAACAAACCCGCCCCCCGCTGGCAACCGCGCGCGACGTTGACATTCCTCCGCTGGCAGCATAAGGTTTTTTTGTGTCAAAGCGTGGCCCGCCACACGGCCCCACACCACCGGAGAGCCAACATGAAAAACTTTTTTGCGCTGATTCTCGCCGCCAGCCTGCTTGCGCTGGCCGCCGGGTGCGCCGCCCTCTCAAGCGGCGACTGGGCCGCCGACCCCACCAGCGATGCCGGCATCACCGCCTTGGCCAATAGCCGGCTCAACAACGACTTTGTCGTTGGCCGCGCCACGCTCAGTGCCAGCGTCGAAAACGGCATGGCCACTCTCTACGGCGCGGTGCCCGACGAAGCCACCCGCCAACGCGCCCTCCAAATCCTGCGGGGCACCGAAGGCGTCTTTGACGTCATTGACCGCACACGGATGCGCTAAGCGTCCCCGCCGGAGTCCGGACCCGTGCGGACGCGCTGCCCACCTTGCCGCCGGCTCTCATGGCCCGCCGGCATCTTGGTTGCGGCGCTCATCCTTGGCGCCGGTTGCGCCACCACCCCGCCCGGCGCCACCACCAACGCCTACCGCCGCGCCCTGCGCTCCATTCCCGAAGTCCCCTGCAACCAGCTCCGCGCCGACCGCGCCATCCTGGCCGCCTTCTTTGCCGCCAATAACGTCCCGCTCACCCCCGCCGAAATTGCGCAAATCATCCCCCCGGCCAATCCACCCGGCTTGCTCGACCGCCACGCCCTGAAAAAAATCGCCACGCAAAAAAAACGCGTCTTGCTCGTGGTCAAAGCCGACGAACGCTTCCTATGGGATGAACTCGGCCACAACCTGCCGCTGCTGGTCCTCCTGCCCGACGGCATCAAATACCAGCCCACTGCCCCCGCCTTTATCCCCATCGCGTGGGATCAAAAGGCGCGCGTCATTGAACTCCTCGACGGCAACGGCGAAATCCAGCACATCGCGGAAACTTCCTTCTTCACCCGGCGCGACCCCTTGCGACAGGCCGCGCTTTGCCTTACCACCCCCGGCCACATGTCGCACTTCCAGCCCACCCGCGAGCAGAAACTGGTCCTCGCCGACTTCTGGTACGACAGCGGCTTCTACCGCCGCGCCACCGCCACCTATACCGCCGTGGCCCGGGCCGCCCCCACCGACACCACCGATGTCGCCGCGCTCCTCGGGCAGGGCAATACCCTCGTCCAGCAGCACCGCTACGACGACGCCATTCCCATCTTCCGTGCCGCCCTCGCCGCCGACCCCGACAACCCGCGCGTCCTCAACAACCTCGCCTACTGCCATCTGCAAACCGGCACGCAGCTCATGACCGCCCTGCGCCACGCCAACAAAGCCGTGCAGCTCGACCCCACCAACCCCATCATTCTGGAAACCCTCGGCAGCCTGAATTTGAAAATTGGTGACGCCGCCACCGCCGCCCGTCATTTGGAGCACGCTTGGGCCCACGCCCGCAAGCGCTCTCCGGAAATCCAGATTGCCATCATGGATCAACTGGTCCGCGCTTGGCTGGCCAGTGGCCGCAACGACCTCGCCTGGCAAGTCGCCGAACATCGTCACCGTGCCTTCCCCGAGTACAAAATGCCGGCGGATATCCTGAGCAACTTTCCCGCCCTACGCCAGCGAGCCGTTCCCTATCCGGAGTCCAAACCCGCCCCCACCCCCAAGCCCATCAAAGCCACCCCCGCCCCCAAAAAATAAAAAAAAGTTTTGTTTGGGGGTTGACAAGCCCCCGCCCCCCGCGTATTGTGTCCCGCAAGTTGGGGCGCTTGTTGCTCCCTTGGTTCTTTAACACAATTTTAACATCTTGCTGCTAACCACGCAGCAAGCAAGCGGGATAACGGAGATCCCCCCATACTCCGCCCGTTTGCATTCATCCGTGCCAGGCTACCCCCCCCCGATAATGCCTGGCACGGACCTTTTTTACCCCGAACCTGCCGCGCCCCGAGCGCGGCCGAGGGTTCAGGGTTCAGGGTTCGGGGTTCAGGGTTCGGGGGTCGGGGTTCAGCATTTAGAGATCAGAGGTCAGAAGTCAGAGGGCAGGGTTCGGGGTTCAGGGGTCGGGAGGAACAAAACAGCCATCCGTCGGATCCGTCTGCTCCGTCTTATCTTCTTCTCGCGCGAAACGCGCAGCCAGCGCCCTTTCCTGCTTTCTTGGGTTTCTTGTGTTCTTGTTTGGTTCGAAAGTTTTGGTTCGGTGGATTTCTCCTAACATCTGAACTCTGACCTCTGACCTCTTTTCCACGGTGTGGAAAATCCCGCCCATGCGGGATGAATCTTTTTCCACAGTGTGGAAAAATCGCCCCAAAGTTGTTCCATTGTGTGGAAAATTCGCGCAAAGTTGTTCCATTGCGTGGAAAAAACAGCCCCGTTTTTCCACGGTGTGGAAAATCCCGCCCACGCGGGATGAACTTTTTTTCCACAGTGTGGAACTTTTTCTGCCGATTTTTCCACAGCGTGGAAAACCAACCATAACGCGGGCAATACATCGGGTAAGATTATCTTACCGCATCGCCGAAGGCTGCGCGAGGGTGAGCGGAAAACAAAAGTCCGGGCCGAGCCTTGTCCGCTGTGCGCAGCACATGGCTGCTCCCTGAACTCTGAACCCTGACCTCTGACCTCTCCGCCGAGCGCCCCGCGAGGCGGAGCGGTACGCCAGCGCGGAAAAGACGCCGGTTGGTTTTGGCGCCGCCAAAATCCTCAAGAAATCCTCCATTCAAAACGCCGGGACAGACAGAGCCCACTAGCCAAAGCCACGAACCAACAGCCCCGGGCTCAACAAGCCCGGCTACAGGAATAGCCACACAGCCTGCAGCCAACTGTGCGGAAGTCATCTCGCTAAAAATCTGCCGCGCTGCCCGAGGCGAAGCGGAAATCAAAAAGGCCATGCCGGGCCTTGTCCGCTGTGCGCAGCACGTGCATGCGGAGGATTTCTTGCGGATTTTGGCGGGGTTCTCACGCCAAAATAAGCGGCGGATTTTCCGATGATGGCGCACCGCCGCAAGGCGGCGGAGGGGTCAGGGTTCAGAGGTCAGAGGTCAGGCACCAGCCCCAAACTAAGAGCCCGAACGCCGTGGAAACCGTGCAGCCAGAAATCTCGAATATTGAACCCTGTCCCTCTTTTGTCTGCCGTGCGCAGCACATGGCTGCTCCCTGAACTCTGAACCCTGACCTCTGACCTCTCCGCCGAGCGCCCCGCGAGGCGGGGCGGCGCACCAGCGCGGGAAAGATGCCGGTTGGTTTTGGCGCCGCCAAAATCCGCAAGAAATCCTCCATTCAAAACGCCGGGACAGACAGAGCCCACTAGCCAAAGCCACGAACCAACAGCCCCGGGCTCAACGAGCCCGGCTACAGGAATAGCCACACAGCCTGAAGCCAACTGTGCGGAAGTCATCTCGCTAAAAATCTGCCGCGCTGCCCGAGGCGAAGCGGAAATCAAAAAGGCCATGCCGGGCCTTGTCCGCTGTGCGCAGCACGTGCATGCGGAGGATTTCTTGCGGATTTTGGCGGGGTTCTCACGCCAAAATAAGCGGCGGATTTTCCGATGATGGCGCGTTGCGGACGACCCGAGCTGGACTCGTGTCCGCGAGGGGTCGGTCGCGGCGCGCCAGCGCGGAAAAGACGCCGGTTGGTTTTGGCGCCGCCAAAATCCACAAGAAATCCTCCACTCAAAACGCTGGAACAGACAGAGCCCACTAGCCAAAGCCACGAACCAACAGCCAAACAGCCGCAACAGCCAGAACAGAGCCCCGGGCTCAGCGAGCCCGGCTACAGAAACAGCCAAACAGCCGGGTGCAGACGGCGTGGCGCTAGAGCGCGGGGGGATAGTCGCCAGTGGCGATGAGGTCGCGGATGGCCGCTTCAACGGCGGCTTTGTCTTCGCGGTAGGTGACGCCAAACCACCGGGATGTGGTGGGGAGAACTTGAACCGTACCGCGGCCGCCGCGAATAAGACCATCCACCACGGCGGGAATCGTAAATTCCTTTTTGGGGGATTGGCCACCAGCGCGGAGAAATTCGGTGAAGGCGTTTTCCAGTTCGGCGAAGATGGCCGGGCCGAAGCCCCAGCAGTTCATGGAAACCGGTTCGGTACCAGTGAGGGCAACGGGGGGGGCGTCGGCGGGTTCATCCCAAAGGGTACCGTCGGGGTGGCGGGTGATTTTGGTATGCTCGCGGATGCCGGTCAGTTGGCCGGCGGTGTTGTGAAGGCATACGCCGCGGCTAACGCTGCCGTGGGCGGAGAGGGTTTGATCCAAACGGAAGGCGACCATGCAGTGGGCGGTGGCGGGGGCGTCGGCCATGAGGTGCCGGGCGAGGGCTTGGAAGGAGGTGGCGCCATAGAAGTCATCGGCGTTGATGGCGGCGAAGGGGCCTTGGATGGCGTGGCGGCCCGCACGGATGGCATGCGCAGTACCCCAGGGCTTGGCACGATCGGCGGGAACCGTCCAGCCGGGGGGGAGGTCGCTGAGTTCTTGAAAGGCGTAGTGGCAGGGGATGCGGGATTCCCACTTGGCGCTGACTTGCGCGCGGAAGGCGGCTTCCAGCTCGCGACGGATGACAAACACCACGCGGCCAAAGCCGGCGCGGAGGGCGTCGAAGATGGAGTAATCGAGGACAATTTCGCCGGCGGGGCCGACGGGGTCCATTTGCTTGAGGCCGCCGTAGCGGCTGCCCATGCCGGCAGCCAGAATCAACAGGGTGGGTTTGTTCATGGGGTTAGTGAAGCACAAATGGGCGGGCGGCTGAAACTTTTTCGTGCGCGTGGCGGGGACCGCATTCAGGATTGAAAAAGCGCGGCGCTTGGGGGATATGTAGGCCGCAAGAGCGGAGTGACTCCATGAAAATCGGGATTGTAGCCAATTTATCCAAGCCGGCGGCGGCGGCAACGCTGGCCGCGCTGGCAGCGGCGGCGCGCGAGCTGCGCGTGAGTTTTGTGGTGGGCGATCCGGAGGTGCGGCGTCATCTGCCGCAGGCCAAGTTGGTGGCGCCGGCGCGCTTCGGCAAGGCGGTGGATGTGCTGCTCTCGTTGGGGGGAGATGGCACGGTGCTGCAGGCGGTGCGGGCGCTCAACGGCGCCAGCGCGCCGATCTTGGGCATCAATTTGGGAAATCTGGGATTTTTGACCAGCGTGCCGGATGCGCAGGCCATTGCGGCGCTGCGGGCGATTGTGTCCGGCGCGCACGAGGTGGTGGGCTACCCGCTGCTGGAGGCGCGGTTGCTGCGGGGGCCGCGCCGCCGTTTGGTGGCCAAGGCGCGGGCGCTGAATGATATTGTCATGGGCTGGGGAACATCGCCGCGGGTGACGATGATCGAGGTGGAAGTGGATCACCAGCCGGTGACGTCGTTCGTGTGCGACGGGCTGATTGTGGCCACGCCCATTGGCAGCACGGGCCACGCGCTCTCCGCCGGCGGGCCAATTCTGCACCGCGAAACGCCGGCGCTGGTGCTGGAACCGATTTGCCCGCACACGCTCAGCAACCGGCCCGTGGTGCTGCCCAACGACCGCCTGGTTTCGCTGCGCGTGGCGGACGTACGCAAAAAACTGCTGCTCTCGGTGGATGGACAGTCGTCCGGCTGGCTGGAATATGGCGACGTGCTGGAAATCCGCCAGTCACCGGACGTTGTGCGCTTTGTGCATTTGCCGGGCTACTCGTGGTTCAAGCTGCTCTCGCAAAAGCTCCACTGGCGCGGCTCCAGCGCGGACCCCAAGTAGGGGCCCTCCTGCCCCACGGGCGGCATTTTACCGTTTTTTATTCGCATTTTAGGCGTTGACCCGCCCGCGCCGAATGGGTAGCTTGGTTGACAGTGAATGGCGCGCTGATTGGGCGTTGTTCATTAGTTGCTCCGAGGAACGGCGGAATTTGGCAACGAAGAACGGAACCGAAAGGAGGCCGTTATGAGTCGAAAAGTGCCACGGCATATCGTTTGGATATGCTCGTTCCTCATCATATTTGCAGCGGGCGCCGCGGAATCCACCCCGGTGACCCCACCGGCGTTTCGCATGCCCTCGGCCAACACCCGGATGGCCAACATCACGTTTGTGGTTTTCGACACGGAAACCACGGGCTTCAGCCCGGCCAAGGACCGTATTGTGGAAATTGGCGTGGTCAAGGTGCGCGACGGCAAGGTGCTGGGCGAAAAATCATGGCTCATCAATCCGCAGCGCTACATCCCTTATTACGTGCAAAACGTGCACAACATCAGCAGCGACATGGTCAAGGATTGCCCCACGTTTGCCGAGGTTTATCCCGAGTTTCTGGAGTTCATTGATGGCGCGGTGCTGATTGCCCACAACGCGCCGTTCGACATCCGCTTCATTGCCGCCGAAGCCGAGCGCAACCACATGCCCGCGCCGAAGAACGCCGTGCTCGACAGCCTGACGCTCTTCCGCAATTGGTACCCCAACCTGCCCTCGCACCGCGTTGAGGATTTGATCAACTTCTTCGATATTTCGACCGACGGCCTGCAAGCCCACCGCGCGACGGACGACTCGCTGTTCGTCTATTACGCCATTCAAAAGGAGATGGAACGCCGCAGCGCCGAACCGCGGTTCCAAGAATTGCTCCAGAGCGCGGGCAACGCGCTGCGCTTCACCGGCAACTGAATGTCGGTCCCGTGACCGCCCCCCTCCGCTTGGGCGCTCTGCTGACCATTCTGCTGGCCACGCTGGCCGTTTTGTGGCTGGTGGCCGATGCCCTTTATGCGCGGCACATTCGCGCCGGCGCCCAAGCGCCCAATGCCCCCCACGCGCCCGCCACGCCGTTTTTGCTAAATCCGACGGGAACCCCCGCCCTGCTGCTGATCCATGGCTTTGCCGATGGCCCCGCGGTCTATGCGAAGCTGGCGCCACCACTGGCGGAAGCCGGCTTCGCGGTGCGCGCCCTGCGGCTGCCGGGCTCCGGCGTGCCGCCCACCGGCATGAAGGGAATCACGCTGGCCGACTGGCGGCAGGCGATTGACGGCGAAATTGCCGACCTCCGTGCCGCGGAACCCGCCCGCCCCGTCTGGCTGGTGGGCCACTCGCTGGGCGGCGCGCTGGCCTTTGATGCCGCGCTGCGCCCGGCTAATTCGGTGGCGGGGCTGGTGATGATTGCGCCGCTGGTCGAGGTCTCCCGCGCCCGCTCGCCCGTGCTGGCCCCCGAAACATGGTTCAACCTGCTGGATCACCTGCTGATTTTCACAGACGCCATTGCCTCGCGCCTGCCCAAAGACCTCCACGATCCCGACGCGCGCGCGACGTATCAAACGGACCGGTTTATCCACCGCGATATGTACCGCGCGCTGTTTGCCGCCACCGACGCCATCCGCCCGCGCGCCGCCGACTGGCACGGCCCGCTGCTCATGGCCATTGCCGCCAACGACCAGATTGTGGATTCGTCCGCCTCGCGCTTTTTCTTTGCCGCCACCAACGCCGCGCCCTCTGCGCTGGCGGAATATCACGCCGCGGGCCATGTGTTGCCCTTGGACTACGGCCACGACAAACTGGCGGCCAAAATCATCCGGTTCATTCAGGAGGCCCCCATGCCTGCACCCCCGCCCCCCGTTGAGCTGGCCACGTTTGCCGGCGGCTGCTTCTGGTGCATTGAAGAAATCTTCCGCCAGCAACCGGGGGTGCGCTGCGTGACCTCCGGCTATACCGGCGGTGAAACAACGAACCCAACCTACCGCGACGTCTGCTCCGGCGAGACCGGCCATGCCGAAGCCGTGCAAATCGAATTTGATCCCACGCAGACCAGTTACGCCGCGCTGCTGGACCTGTTTCTGCGCGCGCACGATCCCACGCAGCTCAACCGCCAAGAGGCAGACGTGGGCACACAATATCGCTCGGCCATTTTCACCCACGGCCCCGCGCAGGCGGAGGCCGCGCGAGCGGCGTTGGCAGCGGCCAATGCCTCCGGCCAGTTTACCGGGCCCATCGTCACCCAAATCGAGCCCGCCGGGCCGTTTTATCCCGCCGAGGCGGATCATCAGGAATACTATTTGCGCAACAAGAGCGCCCCGTATTGCCGGATGGTCATCCGGCCCAAGCTCAACAAGTTGGGACTGCAACAGTAGGCCGGCAGGAGCCGGCGCCCCCCCCCCCCCCCCCCCGCGGGGGGCGATGCCGCAAGGTGGGCGATATTTTAGGTTTTGTGAAAACGGTTTATCGTTTTTATTCATTTCGGGCTTGCGCTGGGAGGGGGCGCCTGCAAAAGATATGCGCACTATGTCGTCACGTCGTTGCAGGATTGCGGTTGGCGCCGATCACGGCGGCTTTGAAATGAAGTCGCAATTGGCGGCTTGGCTCAAGGAACAGGGCCATAATGTGACGGACGTGGGCACGCATTCAAAGGACGCGGTGGACTACCCGGTTTTTGCGGCGGCGGTGGCGCGGGCGGTGGCGGCGGGGCGGTGCGATTTGGGGATCATGGTGGATGGCGCGGGCATCGGGTCGGCCATGACGGCCAACAAAATCCCCGGCGTGCGGGCGGCGGCGTGCTACAACGAGGCGCTGGCGAAAAATTCGCGGCAGCACAACGGGGCGAATGTGCTGACGCTTGGCTCGGGACAAATCAATTTGGAACAGGCGAAGGCCATTGCGGCGATGTTTATCGCCACTGACTGCACCGAAGAGAGGCACCTGCGGCGCGTTCAGATGATCAAGGACCTCGAAAGCGGCCGGGCGGGCACCCCGATCATGGCGGCTATAAAGGAGATGAAATTGGACTTATCTGCACAAGACATCGCGCGCATCGCCGAGCGCGTACGGCAAATCGTCGGCGGGGGCGGCGCGGCCAGCGCCACGGATATGCCCAATCTGGCGCCGGCCCAACTGGCGCGGTTGATTGACCACACGCTGCTGAAGCCGGAGGCCACGCAGGCGGAGATCAAGCAACTGTGCGAGGGCGCGCTGAAGCATAATTTCTACAGTTGCTGCGTGAACTCGGTGTGGGTGCGCTACGTGGCGCAAATCCTGCGCGGCTCGTCCGTGAAGGTGTGCGCGGTGGTGGGCTTCCCGCTGGGCGCGGCGCCGCCGGAAATCAAGGCGCTGGAGGCCCGCCGGGCCATCCGCGAAGGGGCCAAGGAAATTGACATGGTGATGAATGTCGGCCTGGCCAAGGCGGGCGACTGGGACGCGGTGACGCGCGACATCCGCGCGGTGTCCGAGGCCTGCAAGGATGGCGGTGCGCTCCTGAAGGTGATCTTGGAAACCTGCCTGCTGACCAAGGACGAGATCGTCAAGGCGTGCGAAGCCTCCATGAAGGCGCGTGCGGACTACGTGAAGACCTCGACCGGGTTCAACAAGGGCGGCGCCACGGCGGAAGATATTGCGCTGATGGCCCGCACCGTGGCGCCGAAGCGCTTGGGCGTGAAGGCGTCCGGCGGCGTGCGCTCGTATGCCGACGCGATGCTGATGATCCGCAACGGGGCCACGCGCGTGGGCTCGTCGAACAGTGTAAAAATGATGGAAGAAGCCGCGGCGGCCTGCGGCGGAAAATAAAAAGGAGCTCCCATGGCTGAATTAAGGACCTACATATTCATTGATAGCCTGCAGCCGCAGTTTGCCTCGTTCTTGGCTACCGTGGCGCGCGGCTATCTGCCGGTGGCTGGCCAAGCCGCGCTGTTCGTGGAAATTTCCCCGGGCATCGCCATCAACCAGGTGACCGACGTGGCGCTGAAGTCCACGCGCGTGACCCCCGGCATGCAGATTGTCGAGCGCCTCTACGGCATGCTCGAAATTCACTCCGACTCGCAGGCGGATGTCCGCCAGGCGGGCGCGGCGATTCTGAAAGACCTCGATCTTTCCGAAGACCAGCGCATCAAGCCCAAGGTCTATTCGTCGCAAGTGATCCGGAACATTGATGACCACCAGACCATGCTGATCAACCGCATGCGCCACGGAAACATGATCACCCGCGGGCAGTCGCTGTTCATCATGGAAGTCGCGCCGGCGGGCTATGCCGCGCTGGCGGCCAACGAGGCCGAAAAGGCGGCGAACATCAACGTGCTGGAAGTGATTACGTTCGGCAGTTTCGGCCGGATCTGGCTGGGCGGCGAAGAGCGCGACATTGACGTGGCCTACCGGGCCGCGGAAGCCGCGATTGAAGCCGTCAGCGGGCGGGCCGAAGGCGCCGGCGGGCGTTCCTGATTTTAGAAAAAAACAACAACAATAAGAGGTACTAACATGGCAGATGCATTAGGCATGATTGAAACCCGTTCCTTCCCCGCCACCGTGGAGGCCGCGGACGCAATGGTCAAGGCCGCCAAGGTCGAATTGGTCGCGTATGAGCGCACCGGCGGAGGCTTCACCTCCGTGATCGTGCGCGGCGACGTCGCCGCCGTCAAGGCAGCGTGCGATGCCGGCCAAATCGCCGCCGGGCGCGTCGGCGAAGTGGTCGCCGTCCACGTGATTGCCCGCCCCCACGCCAACGTGGATGCGGTGCTGCCCCTCGGCCGCGTGGCCACCAAGCCGGCGAAGTAATTCGCGACCGGCCAACGGCTGGAGCCGCCCGCCCCGCGCGGGCGGCTTCCGCCCACCCTTTTTTGTTCGTTTGCAGTTCGTATCGTTCCCGGAGGCAGCATGAATCTCGGCAAAGTGGTCGGCACCGTCGTTTCAACCCGCAAGGAGTCCGTCTTGGATGGCATCCGCTTTCTGCTGGTGCGGCTGGTGGATACCGATGGCAAGGAAACCTCCTCATTCGTGGTCGCGGCCGATGCCATGGGCGCCGGCCCCGGCGAAATGGTGCTGACGGCTGCCGGTTCCTCCGCGCGCCAAACCACCATGACCCAGAACAAGCCGGTGGACAACGTCATCATGGCGATTGTGGACACCTGGGAAGTCAACGGCGTCACCAAATACACCAAGTAAAACCGGATTGCCGTGCGGCAGCCGCTTTCGTTTTGTAACTTACGGGAGAAGCCATGAAACTTAGCGACCAAGACATCGAAGCCATTGCCCGTCGAATTGCCGGCGACCTGCGCGGCTCCCCCGCTCCGGCCGCTGCGGCCCCCGCCGCTGCACCAGCGCCCGCCGCGTTCGCCGATGGCGCCATGGGCGTCTTCCGCACTGTGGATGAAGCCGTGGCCGCCGCCAAGGCCGCGTTCCCCGTTTTTTCCAGTTTGTGCCTCTCCAAGCGTGGCGAAATTATCGCCAGCATCCGCGCGGTCATGCGCGAGAATGCCACCGCGCTGGCCAAAGCCGCGTATGACGAAACCGGCTACGGCCGCTTCGAGGATAAAATCCAGAAAAACCAGCTTGTTATCGAAAAAACTCCCGGCACTGAAGACCTGCTGCCCTCCGCTTGGACCGGCGACCACGGATTGACGCTGATGGAGCCCGCGCCGTTCGGCATCATTGGCGCCATCACCCCCACCACCAATCCCACGTCCACCATCATTTGCAACGCCATCGGCATGTTGGCCGCGGGTAACGTGGTGGTGTTCAATGTGCACCCCTCCGCTCGGCAGTGCTCCATCCAGACGGTGGCGCTGCTCAACAAGGCCATCACGGCCGCCGGCGGGCCACCCAACGCCGTGGTGTGCGTGGGCGAGTCGTCCATTGAATCCGCTGGGCAACTGATGAAGCACCCCGGCATTCGCGTGCTGGTGGTCACCGGCGGCGGCGGCGTGGTCAAGGCCGCCATGGCCAGCGGCAAGCGCGCCCTTTGCGCCGGCCCCGGCAATCCGCCGGTGGTGGTGGACGAAACCGCCGATATCGAAAAGGCGGCCTCCGACATCGTCTATGGCGCCTCGTTCGACAACAACATGATTTGCGTCGAGGAAAAAGAAACCGTGGTGGTGGCGTCCGTCGCGGACAAACTCATTCAGGCTATGCTGCGGAATAACGCGGTGTTGATTGACAAATCCAAAATCGCGGCCATGGAACAAACTATTTTCACCAAGATGGCCGGCCCGCGCGGCCATGCGGAAATCAACCGCAAATGGATTGGCCAAAACGCGGACAAGATTCTGGCGGCCATGGGCATTTCCGCCCCGGCCACCACGCGCCTGGCCATTGTGGAATTGCCGGAAGACCACCCGCTGTTCTGGACCGAGCAAATGATGCCCGTCATGCCCATTTGCCGCGTGCCGAACGTGGACTACGCCATTGACATCGCCCTGCAAATGGAAGGCCACAATTATCACACCGCGCTGATGCACTCGCGCAACATTGACAAGCTCTCGAAGATGGCGCGCCAGTGCAATTGCTCCATTTTCGTCAAGAACGGTCGCTCGCAGGCGGGCCTCGGCTTCGGCGGCGAAGGCTACACCTCGTTCACCATCGCCTCCCCCACCGGCGAAGGCCTCACCACGCCGCGCAGCTTCTCCCGCCTGCGCCGCTGCGCATTGATTGACCACTTCCGCATCGTCTAACCCGTCATGACCGCCCGCTCAACTTTGTAACCATGGATTTTTCGCCCGTCACCCGCCCCGAATGAAACCCCATCCCGCATTTGCCGTCATTGAATTCAATAGCGTGCCGGTCGGCTTGTTCGCCGCCGACGCACTGCTGAAAAAATCACCGATCTCCCTGATCCGTTCCGGCACCATCGGCGCCGGACGGTTCCTGATTCTGCTGGCCGGCACCACGGCCTCCGTGGCCGAAGCCCACGAGGAAGCCCTCTTCCACGGCGGCCTACAAGTGGCCGATGACGTCTTTTTGCCGGACATCCACCCCGCCCTCTATGACGGCATTCTGGGCAACGTGCGCAACGTGGGCGACGGCCCCGTGCTGGTGTTGGAAACCCCGACGGTCTCCTGCAACATTCAGGCCGTCGAGCGCGCCATGAAGGGCGTGCCGGTGGATTTGCTGGAGTTCCGCGCGGGCGACCCGCGCATGGATGGCCGCGGGTTGGCCATTCTGCAGGGCGATCTCTACGACATTGAAGCCGCGCAGGAAATTGCGCTGGCCACGCTGGAAACCCGCGGCATCCCCGCTCAGCACCGCATCCTAACCGCGCCGCACGATGCCCTCCTTGCGCAACTGTCCGTCTCCACCCGCTTCGATTTGTCCAAGCCCCTCGCCCTGGAGGGAGAAACCGCATCCTGACGCGCCGAGGTACGCCTATGCTGATTGGAAAAGTCATTGGAACCGTGGTCTCCACCCAAGTCTATGAAGGCTTGGCCGGCGTCCCCATGCTGCTGGTGCAACCGCTGACCAAGGAAGGCGTGGCCAAGGGCGAGCCCATTGTGTGCGCCGACGGCACCCGCATGGCCGGCCCCGGCGAAACCGTCTATTACGAAGGCGGGCGCGAAGCGGCCATGACCCTCAACCCGTGGTTTGTGCCGGTGGATCATGCCATTGTGGGCATTGTGGATGGCGTGGATGCGCCCAACTGGAAAGGCGGCCCGGCGTGATCATCGGCAAAGTCATCGGCAACCTCCACTCCACCATCAACCACCCGTTTTACGACGGCAAAAAAATCCTCGTGGTGGAACGCATTGAAACGGATGGCAAGCCCGCCGCCGGCTATCTGGTGGCGTTGGACCGCGCCGGCGCCGGCCCTGGCGAAACCGTCTTGATTCTGGATGAAGGCAACGGCGCGCGGCAGGTGTTTGAATCTGCCGATGGCCCCGTCCGTAGCGTCATTGTGGGCATCGTGGACGAAATCGCCACCACCCCCGCCTGAACCCACCCGCCCCCTAGCCCCCCGCCCGCGGCCACTGTATGCAGCGTGCGGCGCGGCAAAATGATTGAAGGAGGGGGATTGGTGTTGAATTTGATTGTAACGGCCTTGAAATGCGCGGGTTATGACGATGGAGGAGGTCGAGGGATGATTCAGGAATGAAAAGGGTCTGATTC
>Ga0208940_1000576_pt1 | contig 45592 bp, 23 predicted proteins | sample AD_JPNNA6_MetaG_FD_184445 | JGI IMG/M metagenome (GOLD analysis project Ga0208940, IMG submission 184445) | Active sludge microbial communities of municipal wastewater-treating anaerobic digesters from Japan - AD_JPNNA6_MetaG (SPAdes) (version 2) | ecosystem: Engineered > Bioreactor > Anaerobic... | reverse complement strand
AAATAAGTTCATTTTACATTTAAAAGAATCTGAGTGGCGTTTTAACCACAGAAGTGATAATATATACAAATTGTTGATGAAAGAGTTGAGTAAAAATCCTCTCTAATCTTTACAAGACCCTAATTTAATAATCAATATTATAATATTATTTACAAACTGTATAGAGTTAGTTGCGTAAATCTCTCCGTAATGTAATTCTGAATAATATTTTATGGTATGCCACCAACCAAATTGCGTTTCAATATTCTTGTTCCATGACTACCCGAGCATTTTTTTTAAGATGCACCGCTATCACGAAGCCATACATCAGTTTTTTTTGAAAAATAACCCTTGGATAGTGATGGGAAGCGGTCGTCAATGCTATTTGCTCGGATACATTAAGCATATTTCAATTACTTTTCCCTTGAATAAAACGAGCAATTGAGGTTTGATATCTTGAGTTCTTTGTGGTATACTATCGAAGTTTCTGACAATATCGCGGGGTAGAGCAGTGGCAGCTCGTCAGGCTCATAACCTGAAGGCCGTCGGTTCGAGTCCGACCCCCGCAACCAATTTCCTGGTTCAGTGACTGGTTTTTTACGGTTTCAGCCGTAATTTCTTGGTGCATTTTATTATTTGTGATTCACCAAGAAGGTTTACTGCTTAGGAAAATTTAGCATAAATTATTATTTTTTAGATTAAAATGGCACTTACAAATCAATTCTCCAAAGATATGTACATTATGTTTAATGATCAGATTCATCATATTTTAGATCGTCAATTAAAAACGCAGGGTAGACAGGGTGGTTTGATTATTTTGCGCTTGAGAAATCTGGGTACAGGTAATGTCTTTTCTCATACTATCAAATCAGGTACAAAGCTTGAGGAGGTTGATATGGAAACAAAAGAACTTCAATATCTTTACAAAGATGGTCAAGGTTATAATTTCATGGACACTACAACGTTTGATACGGTTAGTATTAGTGAAGACATTATCGGCGATTATGGTAAGTTACTCAAAGAGGGTGATAAATTGCTCGGCTTGAGTAATGAAGGCAAGGTGCTAAATATCAAAAGAAATCCTTCGGTTACTTTAGAAGTTGTTGAGGCTCAAGATGCTGTAAAGGGAAATACTGCAACAAATGCTATGAAAGAGGTAACAACTGAAACAGGATTAAAGATCATGGTTCCTCTCTTTATCAAAAAAGGTGATAAGATCTCAATAAATACTGAGAATATCTCATATACTGGCAGGATTAACTAATAGTACTTCTAAGTATAGTGAGGTTGTTTTTCTTGTCTTCATGGGTTATCCGTTTTTGAAAATATCCACTTCAATTAGTGCTTCTTTATTCGCATTTCAGGAAAGGATAATGATGTATTTTAATGTCAATTATGTCTAATTGACTAATTGCATTGAGTAATCTTCAGTAAAAATCAATTTGCTAAGTATATCCTTACTTGCTTCATTATTTTTTAGGCCGAAATCAATATTTTTGATGCCGATTAAAAGTAATTCTGCCTGTTTACCGACCTCAATGCTTCCAATCATATCTTGTAAACCTAATACTTTTGCGTTACCCAAGGTTGCAAGATAGTAGGGGATATTAATATCAACTTTCTTTTGATGTGCAAGTTGCATATATAACATGGATCTCATTATCCTAAACATATTTAGAGACGTCCCTGCTCCGACATCTGAACCTAAACCGATTGTAATGTCAAAATCCATTATCTTTTCTATCTGAAAACGACCACTTCCTAGGAACAGGTTAGAATCTGGACAATGAACGATTTTACTTTCAGTATCTTTGATAATCTGTAATTCCTCGTCAGTATTGTGTATGCAATGTGCCAACAATGTTTTGGGACCAAGTAAGTCGCTTTTTTGATAAATTTCAGTATATGTTTTGGCGTAAGGATGATTTTTTATTGCATCTTTAATCTCAAGTTGAGACTCATTTAGATGAGTTTGTATGTAAGCGTCGTATTTTTTAGCCAGTTTAGCAGTTTCTTGTAACAATCCCTCGCTACAACTAATCGCGAATCTAGGTGTGAACGCATAATATGAATCTTTAATACTATTCTGTTTTTGAGTGCTTTCGTTTCTGCCGTCATTGTAATCTTTTTCAGTATCCGCTTTGTTGGAATATTTATTCCATTGCTCGCAAAGCTCCATACTACCTGTCAATATACTCATTGGGTTGCCAATAAGGGATTGAGGTACATTCTGATCCATAAGTACATTGCCAGCGACAATTCTTACTCGGTGCTTTAGTGCCGATTTGAATATCTCGTGAGTCGGATTTATATCCCCAGATGAATAGGCAACAATTGTTGATGTACCGGCGCTTCTAGCTAGGGTAAAAAACTTGTCCGCTATTTGCTTGGCGTAGTTAAGATCGTTAAAAGATTGTTCGACAGTGTATATGTGTTTGTTTAGCCAGCTTAGTAGGTTGGGTTCATGCTTTCCAATAGCTTCAATTTGAGGTACGTGAGCATGTGTATCGATAAGTGCTGGCGAAATGATGAATTTGCGTAAATCAATCGTACCACTTCTGTCAAAGAGTCTTGGGGCAGAGTGGAACTCTGTGATTTTCCCATTTTCGTCAGTTTCTAATATATGGTTGTCTAGAAATGCTGTTTTGTTGTATGACTCTGGCGTGAGAAAGTTACTAATTATTCTTATTGATTTATTTGAATCTATTTTCATATTAATAGTATACCTATTTACTCTGTAAGCTTCAAATTTAATTATTCACTATCGTAATAATCAATTTGTTGACTAGATTATTCTTGTCCGGTTCTTGTTGTTAATAAATTGTTGTGCATAATTGTACAATCTGATAAAATATGTTGCACGATTCAAAGTGGTTTAAGGTGGTATAGCTCAGAAGGTTAGAGCATGGGACTCATAAACCCAAGGTCACTGGTTCGATTCCAGTTACCACCATTTCCTCAGAGAAATTATCCTATCATATTATTTACACATTTATTTAATAATAAACAAATATGGAAGAAACAAATAAAACAGACAAGACAAAAGAACAGGTCAAAGAAGTTACAGCAAATAAAGATACTAAAAATGATATCCCAAATCAGGTAGCTGGGGCTGATAATGAAACAATAGACCAGATAATCAATCAGCTTGATGAGTTTCAGCAGAAGCTAGCAGAAAGTTCTGCAAGAATGCAAAACACTCAAAATGCGGATGCGGACACATCAAGTGCTAATCCAGGTGGAGTTGCAACGAAACAAGGAGAGCAGGGAGAAAATACTACTTCACAAATGAATTCACCAGAGAACACTCAAGTTGGCAACGTCGGAAATAATTCAGGATCATCGGTTAAACCAGATATTCGAAAGTTTTCTCCGTCAGCGAAATTTAGCACTCCAGGGATAATCATCACTATAGTATTGTTAATATTGTCTGCAGTGGCGTGGTCAACTTACAACAGTTTTATTAACAAAGGTAGTGAAGTATCTCAGAGTGAGATAATAAGCAAAATTGAGAGTGGACAGTATGAAAGCATTACAGAACGAAATAATTATGTAGTAATCGAATTCAAAGAAGAAAAAGAAATTGATGGCAGAAAAATCGAAGTTGTTACAAGAAACTTTTCACAATATAGAGATGGATCAGATCAATCTTTTTATGATTCATTAATACAGGCAGGTATTTCAAAAGATCAGATCAAAAATTATTCATATAAGCCAAATACACAGATTACTTTTGGTGATGTATTTATTTTTATTGCATTCGGTGCGGGCATCGTTATGGTATTTATGCTTATCAGGAATATGCAATCTTCAGGAAGCAAAGTATTTGAATTCGGGCAATCAAAAGCACGATTGTTATTCGGCAAAAAGGTTGGTATTACATTTAAAGAAGTTGCTGGTATTGATGACGCAAAAGAAGAATTGCAAGAAGTTGTAGATTTCCTTAGAAATCCCCGAAAATATCTTGATGCCGGTGCTCGTATACCCCGGGGGGTATTGCTTGTCGGTGCTCCAGGTACTGGTAAGACAATGCTTGCAAAAGCAATAGCAGGTGAAGCAGGAGTTCCATTTTTTCACACATCTGGTTCAGAATTTGAAGAAATGTTAGTGGGAGCAGGCGCTTCTAGAGTTAGAGATCTTTTTGCTAAAGCAAAGAAAACAGCTCCATGTATTATCTTTATTGATGAAATTGATGCTATAGCTAAAAAGCGTGGTACAGTTATTCAATCGGGAAATACAGAGCAGACATTGAATCAATTATTGGTTGAGATGGATGGATTAGAGACAAAAGAGAATGTTATTGTTCTCGGTGCAACAAACCGTCCTGATGTATTGGACCCTGCAATTTTGCGACCAGGTAGGTTTGACAGAACAGTAACAGTACTTATGCCTGATTTTGAGGGACGTAAAGCTATACTTGATGTTCATGCTAAAAATAAGAAATTTGGTAAAGATGTAAATATGGATATAGTCGCAAAAAAGACTGTTGGGTATTCTGGTGCAGACTTAGAAAATCTCCTAAATGAAGCAGCAATCATGTCAGCTAAGGATAATCGTAAGGAGATAATACAATCTGATCTTATGGAAGCGTATTTGAAAGTAAAATTAGGCAGAAAAAAGAAGAATAAAGTAATCGAGGAAGACTTGAAAAGATTTGCATATCATGAGGCTGGTCACGCGATTGTAGGTAAATTTACAAAGAATTCTGATCCTGTCGAACAGGTATCGATTATACAGAGAGGTATGAGTGGCGGAGTTACAGTTTTTGTACCTGATGAAGACACAAAAGTTGAAACTAAATCAAAACTTATGGCCCATATACAACATGGAGTTGCAGGAAAGATTGCAGAAGAACTATTTTGTGATGAGATGTCTTCTGGTTCATCAAGCGATATAAGGATGGTTACTTCGGTTGCAAAAGAGATGGTTCAGCAATATGGTATGAGCGAAAGATTAGGTTTTGTACAATATGGTAATCTCGATGAAACTAGATATTTAGGTTATCAATATGGTGGTGAAAGAAATTTCAGTGATAAAACAGCTCTAATGATTGATCAGGAGGTTAGGGAGATTATCGAAACGGCACAAGATAATGCTCGAACAATTTTGAAAGACCATAAAAATATCGTAGAAAAGCTTGTAAATATGCTTCTCGAAAAAGAAGTTGTTGATAAAGATGAGTTCGAAAAGCTTTTTGTAGAAGTAAAAGAATAGGTATTTGTTGAACTATTAGTTTGCACAAAAAACTATTACCGACAAGGATGTTGTCAATGTAGTATGTATTGTCTTGTTTCCTGGCTTTCTATTTTTCATTTTTTCTACACAGGGCGAATAATTGCCTCAAAGCCTTAATTGGCTACTAATTGAAGTAATTGTAATATCTTGCAATAATATAGTGTTAAATTTGCAAAGCTATCATCAATGATCGAAAATGGTTATAAATTGTTTATCGCGATAGATGGCAATGCTATAGTTCACAGAGCTTACCATGCATATCCACCTTCTTTGGTCACTTCGCAGGGTATTCAGGTTAACGCAGTATTCGGTTTTACAGTGATGCTATTGGAAGTACTGAAGAAATACGATCCTCATTATATTTTCTGCTCATTCGACACAAAAAAGCCTACTTTTAGGCACACTCAGTTCTCAGATTATAAAGCAAATCGTAGGCCAATGGATGAAAGTCTGGCTGAACAGTTTCCTTTAGTTGAGGAGGTTGTTAGGGCATTAAATATTCCTATAATCAAAAAAGAAGGATATGAAGCTGATGATATACTTGGTACCGCTTCAAAATATGTGACAGACGGGAAATGGAGTTCTGATACCGTAAAAATGTTATTGGTATCGGGAGATAGAGATTTGCTTCAGTTAGTTAATGATAGGGTTAATGTGTGCTTGCCACAGGGATCTTTTAAGACCATTAAGGCATTTAATCGCGCTGAAGTATTTGAGAAATATCAGATTTATCCTGAACAAATAATTGAATATAAGGCGATAGTAGGTGACTCATCAGATAATATCCCCGGAGTAAAAGGTATTGGAGATAAATCTGCAATTGAGCTTTTGACTAAATATGGAACGCTTGATGGTATATATAAGAACATAGATGAAATAAAGCCTCGTTATAAACAGTTATTGACTGAGGGTATTGAGCAGGCAGAATTGAGTAGAGAGCTTGCGACGATTAAAACAGATGTAAATCTAGATCTCAGACTTGAAGATTGCCAGACTCGTGATTTCCGCCGTAATGACGTAGTTAATATTTTTAATAAATTTGAATTCAGGTCTTTAATCGATAAAATTCCTCAATCCAATGAAAAGGAAGTTGATGATGGAGTCCAGTATGATCTATTTGGTTCACCTATGAGTACGGTCGATAATAATGCCGAGAAAGTAAGTAAAAGTGATGATTCTAAAGTTGCTAGGGAAGCAATGGGGAAAAATAGTAGCCCTAATATGAATCAATCTTTTGATCAAAGTGATTCGTCGGGTATTGCATCGGATTTCGATGAACAACTTATTACATACGAACAAATTGCCGATAAAATCAAAGCGAAAAAATCTAGTACAAAGGTTGGCACCTCAGTTGATGAAAATGAACCAGATATTGCTAATACAAGTCAAACTACAGATACTTCCAGTCCGAGCATCATAAGGGCAGATGAGCTATATGCATGTAATCTGAGTAATTACCAAAAGGCTTCGAAAATAATAATAGCATTCTTTAATAATGAAGAATATGTAGGGAATATAGGCGGTAATGAACAACTTATCAAGATAAGGTTTATATACCCCCAGGGGTATATAAATAGCGGTTTGGTGGTGCCGTCAAGAGTCACCCCGTCAGATAAAGATAGCGTAGATATAGATGGTATTGGGCGACTTGAGGTCGATGTGGTTATGCACAGTACCCAAAACGTTGTGGATAGTTTTGTATGTTTCACAGAATGGCTCAAAATGGACCGTGAAACATTGGCGTACAATTGGGAGGAATATATCTCGTATGTAATGGCTATTTATTATTCTGCAAGCACTGATCTATTGGAGCAGGATAAGTCTGAACTTCCTAAGTCAGATAATGAATCGTCTAAGAATTTCGAAGAATCGGCAGTAAATTATAAAAATTCTATTTCGAAGAGTATTCCTGTGATTAAGGATAGAGTCAATAAGCTCTTTGATATTAAACTTTTTGCGCATCTCGTTTCTTCTGGGAAACGGGACTATTCTTTGTCTGCGTTGGTGTTTGATTATTTAGGAGGAGTTTTCCCAAAAAGAGTTGGTGAGAATGTTGATTTGGAAATAATGAGCAAGATTTCGGATAAGATAAAAGCTGATTTACATCAGCTCAAGATAGCAGATTTAATAGCTAAAAGATCTGATAGTGCAAGTAATAAGTTATCATCGCTCTATCTTGATTGTAATTTTGGATCAGTAGGGTTGCCGGATATAAATGACGGGGTTATATCTAGTGAGTCTGCAATGCAGGAAAAGACCCAGCAGAGTGTGGGGTCATTGAAGAATAAGATTGAACCAAACGCACAACAGGAATCTCAGAATATTGAATCTATTGATGAGGAAGTAGGTGGTATTAATTGCGTCGAAAGAACAGCCTATCTTATTGAGAATCGTATATCTTGTATATTGGGGGAAATGGAGAATAGGGGCTTGTGTGTTAATCCGGAACAACTCGAAATGCTAAAAAAAGATTTGGTGGAAAGGATTAATTCTATTGAGCAGGAAGTGTATTATTACGTCGGCCATGAATTCAATATTAATTCGCCAAAACAATTAAGTGAGGTCTTGTTTACACATCTAAATATTAATACTGGAGCGATAGTTGGGAAAAAGAAGGGTAAAACAGGACTTTCGACGAGAGAAGAGATCTTGGTTGAACTACAGGATGCGCACCCAATAATAAGTCGTATCCTAGAGTATCGTGAGCTTAATAAAATGCTTACAACATATGTAGATGTGCTTATTCGTAAATCAAATGAAAGTTATCAGAGTTCAAAAAAAGAGTATGTGATAAATACCGACTTTAAACAAATTGGGACTTCATCTGGCAGATTCTCATCAGTTAACCCCAACTTACAAAATATTCCAATAAAAGGAGATTGGAGTAAAAGGATCCGTGAAGTTTTTGTTCCTCGTCGTAAATTTAAATATGTTTCAATAGACTATTCTCAGATAGAGTTTAGGGTGATGGCTGATGTTTCGGGGGATAAAGCTCTTAGAGAAATATTTAATAATCGACAAGATATCCATCGAGCGACAGCAAGTAAAATTTTTGATAAACCTGAGGATCTTATCTCAAGTGAAGAGCGTGGTCGAGGAAAAACATTAAACTTTGCAGTTCTTTATGGACTTACACCTTTTGGTTTGTCAAGGCAGTTAAAGATAACTCAAGCAGAGGCCAGTAAATATATTAATGATTATTTTGAGAAATATTTTGGAGTTGCTCAGTATATCGAAAATTCTACAAAGGAAGCTTTAGTTAATGGATATGTACAAAGTATGTTTGGTCGTCGTCGATATATTTACGGACTTGATTCTAAAAACAGGAATATTAAATCAGCGGCGATACGTGAGGCAATAAATATGCCAATACAGGGAAGCGCTTCAGATTTGATGAAAATAGCTATGATTGCAATAGATGATCTTATTATGAATAAGTATTCAAGCAAAGCTTTTCTATTGCTTCAGATCCATGATGAAATTATTCTAGAAGTCGGAGAGGATATTCTTGAAGATTTCGAAAAAGATGCTGTCAAAGTTATGACTGAGATTGTACAATTAGAAGTGCCGTTAGAAGTACATTTTAGCTCTGGAAATAATATGGCGGAGTTGAAGTAGTGAATAAATATAATTAATAAAAAAATAATATGGATGGTATCGATAATCAGCTTGGAAAAACAACAAATTCGTCTGAAGAAATGAGTAAGAGCAGTTATTATAATGACGGTAATAATGACGGCAATACTAATGTCAATAATGACAGCACTTCAAAAGTGTCGATTTCCCAAGTCTTGCAAGCAATTGAGCAAACTCAGTCAAGAAATAAAATGGTGGAGATATTGGTTGATGTTTTTAGTAAAATAAATAAAGAAGAAATTCAGAAGTTATGTTATTTGTTTGATGGCCGAGTAGCACCTTTGTTTGTATCCTCAGAGTTCAATTTCTCGGAAAAAAGTGTCATTTCAGCCTTAAATAATCTGGCAAAATTATACGGTGCTGATATAGATATTGCTAAACTTAGGGAATCAAGTGGTGATATCGGGACAGCGGTGGAACAGTACCGTGTCGTTCTAGATAAATATTTAGAAAATGTTTCTAGACCAGCATCGTCCCAAGAAGAAAAAAATGATACAAATGCTAATTATGGTGTTCAGATAGGCGATTTCTACGATTTCCTTAGCCGATTTGCTATAGTAAAAGGTGCGAAATCGGTATCTCAAAAATCTTCAATGTTAAATGAATATATAGTTAAACTTTCTCCAGTTGATGCAAAATACTTGGCGAGGATAATAGTGGGCAATCTCCGTTTGGGCTGTAATTACAAGACAATTTTAGATGCTCTTTCAGTTTATCTTGTGGGGGATAAATCGTTGAGGGATTCTTTTGATCTTGCATACGGTTTTGCAGCAGATGTTGGTTATCTTGCCGGATTTGCAATCGAGGCTAAAATAAAAGGCTTGAATCGAGATGAACTAATTATTGAATTAGCAAAAATTAAACCTGTACCTGGTATGCCATTTTTTCCAAGGTTAGTACAAAGAGTAGGGGGATTTGATGAGGCATTTGAAAAACTTGGTGGACGTTTTTATCTGCAACCAAAATTTGACGGATTGCGTGGGCAGATACATATAGGTGTAGATTATGTTAATGACTTTTTTAAAGACTGTATCTGGTCACATTTATTGACGGATAGTACTGGTGATCAGACTCAGAATGAAAGTGTAAACGGTTTTGATATGTTTTCTACCTCAACTAAAAATGATGATAAAGGAAATAAGTCGTTTGAGGATAATAATCGCGATGGGCAGGACATAAATAAGGAAATTAAGATTTTCTCAAGAAATCTTGAGGATTTGACAGTCGCTTTTCCGGATATTGTAAAATACGCATCAAGTCTGAATTGTAAGAGTGCAATATTGGATTGTGAAATTGTTGGAGTTGATAAAGATGGCGAGTTTATCCCTTTTCAGGAAACGATGACACGACGCCGTAAATATGGGGTTGGTAATACTCAAAGTGAAGTACCGGTAAAAGCTTTTGTTTTTGATATTTTACATCTTGATGGTAGGGATACGTCGGTTGAATTGCTTCAAAATAGGGTTGAGATAATTAGCGAATTACTTGGATCTAAGGAATCATTTAGCTCAAATATTAAGGAAGAGAAAGTAATCTCGGAAATCGATTTTGTAGAGAGCTTAATCAAAGATGAAAACTCAAAATTTTACAATCAAGATGCAGTAATTATCCCTACGGAATCGCCAATAGTGAGTAATATGGATCAAATGCGAAAAATGTTCGACAAATATGTTTCTCAGGGTTTTGAAGGAATAATCTTGAAGAAAATTGGTGACCGATATATCCCTGGAGTTAGAAACCTCGACTGGATAAAGATTAAAAAATCAATTGAGGGTAAAGTTGTCGATACGGTTGATTTAGTTGTATTAGGATATTATGCTGGATCAGGAAAGCAAATCAAATTTGGTATGGGCGCATTGCTTGCTGGAGTCTATAACTCACAAAATAATAATTATGAACCTATAACTAAGATAGGTACTGGGATTACCGAGGATAGGTGGGCAGAAATATCAAGTAGGTTAAAGGAAATTACACTCGAAGCTAAACCAAAAGAAGTTGTTGATGGTGTTTATCAGAAACCAGATTTTTGGGTAGAACCAAGCATAGTAGTACAGGTTGAAGCTGATGAAATATCTGCAAGCAAGGTTTATAGTGCGGGTCAAGATCAGTTGGGATTCGGATTGGCTTTGCGATTCCCACGATTAATTATTTTTGGAAGAGATAAAGTTGCGACTGATGCTACAACCGTCGACGAGTTAGTACAAATGTTTAAGTTCCGTAGGGAGGCAAAGTAAAGTTTGGTGTATTGATAGGCAAAATTGATTTTTTAGGTATGCCACCGACCAGATTGCGTTCCAATTATGTTATTCCATGACTACCCAAGCGTTAAGTATGCAATTATATTCGACACAAGTATTGCGGCTTTGTTTCTAAGTGAAATCCTAGTATGTTATTTATCTATTCTGAAATGTCTATTGTAGCTTTTCGAAAAGCTTGGATCTCTGAATGATAAAGCATATTATTGCTCGAACCCATAGTATGTGATATAATATTATATGAGTCCATATAAAGATTTAGGTGTTGATGATTATGTTTGTTGCGAGCAAATAGAAGCAGATCTTAGCGTTTCGGCTGGAACGACAGATATGACTTATCGGGGAAGTGATGGTAGCTTGCTTGATGGTCCAAAAGCGATGGGCAAAGGTTTAGAGAAAGGGTTTGGTAAGGGTCAGTTGGGTGATGTAATGAGTTTCTTTATAACCATGATAGGTATTGGGGCGCATATTTTTGCTGCTAGAGAAATAGCCTATCTTTATCAAAATTCCGGAATAATACCTACTATTCAAGATTACAATTTCATCTTTTTGGCCTGGTTTGTATTGCGATTGGGATTTGGAACTATTACTCAAAATATCTTCGATCCAACAAAAGTTGCTAAAAATGTAACTAAGGCTATGCGTAAACCATGGGAATTTGTCAAAAGAAATGGGTTATATGCTGCAGGTTATTATTCAATGGCTTATTTATCTATGGGAAATGTCGTAGAAGATCCTGCCATGAAAATTGCGGAGTTCCTTAACTGGGTAAAAGACTTTACACAGTAGAGTAAAGTCTTGAGCGTATAAGTTCTTGACTTTCGAGCTGTTTCTGATATAATTACTTCTACACTCGTGCGAGTGTATGGGATGGAAAAATTTCCTCTTGGGTTTAACCCAACGAATATATAGCAAATATTTTTATGTTTTCAGTTTTGGATATTGACTTAGAGAGTCGGATATTGTAATATACGCACTGTTGCTCTTTGACAACTGTAAAGTGACAGGTAAGCAAAACTTTTCTAGTAATCTACAACAGATGTTCGCATCTGCTTGTTTGGTTATTTAGATATGAAGGTATTTATACCTTTGAAATTAACCTATATCTGATTTCTTTATATCCTTCGTGAAAGCTATTTTTAATAGCAAGTAGGTTGGGTAACACTCAACTAGTTTGAGTTTGTTGAAATCAGTGCCATTTTTCAATGAGAGTTTGATCATGGCTCAGGGTGAATGTTAGCGGCGTGCCTAAGGTATGCAAGTCGAGCGGTTCCACGCAAGTGGAGCAGCGGCGAACGGGTGAGGAATACATAGATAATCTGCCTCGAAGTCAGGAATAGCTCGCCGAAAGGCGGGATAATACTTGATGGTCCGTATTTACGAGAGTTTTTTACGGTAAAGTTCAGGCGCTTCGAGAGGAGTCTATGTCCTATCAGCTTGTTGGTGAGGTAAAGGCCCACCAAGGCTAAGACAGGTAGCTGGCGTGAGAGCGTGGTCAGCCACAAAGGAACTGAGAGACGGTCCTTACTCCTACGGGAGGCTGCAATTAGGAATCTTGCGCAATGGGGGCAACCCTGACGCAGCGACGCCGCGTGAAGGATGAAGGTCCTAGGATCGTAAACTTCTTTTATAGGGGAAGAATAATTGACGGTACTCTATGAATAAGTGCCTGCTAACTACGTGCCAGAAGCATCGGTGACGCGTAGGGCACAAACATTACCCGGAGTTATTGGGTGTAAAGAGATGCGTAGGCGTTTTGGTAAGTCTTGTGTTAAAGACCTCCGCTCAACGGAGGGAGTGCACTCGAAACTACCAGAATTGAGACAGGAAGGGGTGAGTAGAATTCCCGGTGTAGCGGTTAAATGCGTTGATATCGGGAGGAATACCAGAGGCGAAGGCGACTCACTGGTCCTGTTCTGACGCTCAGGCTCGAAAGCGTGGGGAGCAAAACGGATTAGATACCCGTGTAGTCCACGCTGTAAACAATGGATGCTAGGTGTTTGATACAACTTCTTTGTCCTTCGGGACAAAGTGGAAGTATTAAGTGCCGAAGCTAACGCGTTAAGCATTCCACCTGGGGAGTACGGCCGCAAGGTTAAAACTCAAATGAATTGGCGGGAACCCGCACAAGCGGAGGAGCGCGTGGTTTAATTCGACGGTAATCGAAGAACCTTACCAGGGCTTGAAATGTAGCTGCTAAACCTATGAAAGTAGGAATCCTTCGAGGGTGCTACACAGGTGCTGCATGGCCGTCGTCAGCTCGTGTCGTGAGATGTAGGGTTAAGTCCCGAAACGAGCGCAACCCCTATCCTATGTTACAAGTGTCTTAGGAAACTGCCTCGGTAAAACGGGGAGGAAGGTGGGGATGACGTCTGGTCCGCATGGCCCTTATGTCCTGGGCGACACACGCGCTACAATGGTCGATACAAAAGGAAGCCAAGCCGTAAGGCGGAGCAAATCCTAAAAAATCGATCTCAGTACGGATTGAGGTCTGCAACTCGACCTCATGAAGTTGGATTCGCTAGTAATCGCAAATCAGCCATGTTGCGGTGAATACGTTCTCGGGTTTTGCACACACCGCCCGTCATGTCATGGGAATAGGCAGTACCCGAAAGCATCCTGACCACAAGGTTATTGAAATATGTCGATATTCTTGTGGTCGGGGTGAATAAGGTAAGGCTTATGACTGGGATAAAGTCGTAACAAGGTAGCCGTAGGGGAATCTGCGGCTGAATTACCTCCTTTCTAAGGAGTACTTAAAAAGGAGACGCTTTACCTGTCACTTTACAGAAGTTAAGGAGAAATATTTGCTCTTTTAAATAATATTAAGGGTGGTACCTAAAAAAGTACATTTGCTAAGTACAAGAATATGATAACCAGTACTTGGGCTACCTATTTTATCGAGGCATTGCATGAAGATAAGGGTGCATAGCTCAGTTGGTTAGAGCACAGTCCTGATAAGACTGAGGTCCCAGGTTCGATCCTTGGTGCACCCACCATTTTTCAAAATGGGCGGAGTGCTTACTTTATAGAAGGTAATTGTACGTTTGGCACCTTGAAAAATTATGGATTTGATTTGAGACAGCTTTGTTAATGTATTTGTCTCTACGAGGGCCTGTAGTTCATCTGGCTAGAACGCCTCATTTGCAATGAGGAGGTAAGGGGTTCAAGTCCTCTCAGGTCCACCAAAATTATTTAATATATTATTGATTAATTGAGTGAATTAATCATCACCCAAGTGTAAATTTGGATGATGGTATGTTCATTAAAATCATTAGGTAAGTATGAAATCCGCGTCACGGTTGCTTCATTTCAACCGGGGTAGGTCGGCGGTAATAAAGAAAGCCTATATGTATTGCACATTTACAACTGAATAGAAAATGATAGTCATTTTAATAAGTTAATTAAGAGCTTATGGTGGATGCCTTGGCACAGAAAGATTAAGAAGGACGCAATAGGCTGCGATAAGCCTCGGGAAGTTGCCAATAAACGTTATACCCGGGGATTTCCGAATGGGGAAACCCAATCCGAGTCATGTCGGATTATCTGACGGCTAATTAATAACCGTATGAAAATAACGCAGAGAAGTGAAACCTCTCAGTATCTGCAGGAAAAGAAAACAAGCTCGCGAAAGCGAGTAATATTCCCCAAGTAGTGGCGAGCGAAACGGGAATAGCCTAAACCATTAATGTGTAAGAGTGATCCAAATTAGGATTCGCGTTGCGATGAATGAAGAGGTGATCTCGTAGATTGCTGTTCGTGCATTATTGGTGTTGTAAGGATTGTGTGATTGGGCAGCAAGCCAATCGAGAAGTTATAAAGTGTATATCTAGCAGAACATATCTGGAAAGATAGGCCATAGAACATGAAAGCTGTGTACGCGAAAGATATATATCTTCTTAACAATTTCTTAAGTACCACGGGACACGAGAAACCCTGTGGGAATCTGCCAGAACCATCTGGTAAGGCTAAATACTTTTTGTGACCGATAGTGGACAAGTTCCGTGAGGGAAAGGTGAAAAGTACCCCTGATAGGGGAGTGAAATAGCAACTGAAACCATAAGCTTACAAGCAGTCAGAGCCTCGCTATATGCGTGGTAATGGCGTGCCTATTGAAGAATGACCCAGCGAGTTAGTTGTGTGCGGCAAGGTTAATCCTGCTAAGCAGGAGAAGCCGAAGCGAAAGCGAGTCCAAATAGGGCAATTTAAGTCGCATGCACTAGACCCGAAACCAAGTGATCTAACCTCGTCCAGGATGAAGTCTCACGAAAGTGTGATGGAGGTCCGAACTATTTAATGTTGCAAAATTATGAGATGAGGCGTGGTTAGAGGTAATATGCCAATCGAACTTGGTGATAGCTGGTTCTCCCCGAAATAGCTTTTGGGCTAGCGTCGTATTTTAATCCTCGGAGGTAGAGCACTGATTGAACCTTGGGCTCGAAAGGGTACCAAATTCTCTCAAACTCCGAATGCCGAGGTGTACAATACGGCAGTCAGAACTAGAGGGCTAAGCTTCTATGTTCAAGAGGAAAACAGTCCAGATCGTCGGATAAGGACCCTAAATTCTACCTAAGTGGGAAAGATAGTGGAGCTTCTCAGACAGCTAGGAGGTTGGCTCAGAGGCAGCCATCCTTTAAAAAGTGCGTAAAAGCTTACTAGTCAAGAGACTCCGCGTCAAAAATGTAACGGGGCTCAAGGTAGATTCCGAAGCCGCGAATTCATTCCGCTAGCTTAATGTTAGTGAGATATGTGAATCGCTTTGCGTAAATACATAGTAATACTGTGTAAGGAGTTTAGTTTTTAGGAAATTGTAAAGTTAATTCACTATTTCGTTGATGTTAAGTTGGCGGAATGAGTGGTAGGGGAGCGTTCTGCACGAGTCTCGTAAGGGATCGTAGCTGTGAAGTTCGGCCGTAAGGCACGGATGGAGCGTGCAGAAGTGCGAATGCTGGGACGAGTAGCGTAAAGTGGGTGAAAACCCCGCTCGCCGTATGTTTGAGGGTTCCATGGCTATGTCAGTCATCCATGGGTTAGTCGATCCTAAGTTGAGGCCGAAAGGCGTAGGCGACGGATTACAGGTTAATATTCCTGTACTACTAGATAATATGATGGAGCACGGGAAGTGAACGGGCAGGCCCCCTAATGGTATGGGGGTTGAAGTAGTTAGCTAGTTTTCTTTGGTAAATCCGGGAAAACGTCCCTCCGCTTTTAGATCAAGTTAGTTTGGTTTAGAAGTGGAGGGGCACGCGAGCTACGATATGGAGGTGACCCTTGTGGAAACCAACCTGTCTTGTTTATTACTCCAGGAAAATCTTCTAAACTCTTCGCAAGAAGAGAAGTTATCTGGTAATCGTACCGCAAACCGACACTGGTAAACTGGTGTAAATGCACCAAGGCGAACGAGTGATGCGTGGTTCAGGAATTCGGCAAATTGACCCCGTAACTTCGGGATAAGGGGGGCCATACATTATGGATTTATTTCTTGTAATGATTATGGCCGCAGAGAATAGGAGAGAACGACTAGTTAACAAAACTACAGGTGCTTGCAAATTCGTAAGAAGATGTATAAGTGCTGACGCCTGCCCAATGCCAGAAGGTTAAGGAAGTTCGTCATCATGCTTTCCTGGGAGCTTGCTCTCAGGGATGCGGAGAAGCGGATGCCCGAAGCCCTGGTGAATGGCGGCTGTAACTATAACGGTCCTAAGGTAGCTTAATACCTCGCCACTTAATTAGTGGCTTGCATGAAAGGCGTAACGATTCTCTCGCTGTCTTGATCACGCGCTCGGCGAAACTGAAATGGCTGTGAAGATGCGGCCTACCCGTACGAGGACAAAAAGACCCCGTGGAGCTTTACTGCAGCTTTGCATTGGAATAAGGTTCTGGATGAATAGAATAGGTGGGAGACTTGGAACTCGGCTCGTTAGGGCTGGGGGAGTCGACAGTGTAATACCACTCTTTTGGCACTTTGTTTCTAAATTTTCCTGTTACCCAGGTGAATAACAGTGCACGGCAGGCAGTTTGACTGGGGCGGTTGCTTGCGAAAGAGTAACGCAAGCGCACAAAGGTCTCCTCAATCCGGATGGAAATCGGATGAAGAGTGCATAGGCATAAGGAGGCTTTACTGTGAGGGAGACATCCTGAGCAGTTGCGAAAGCAGGTCTAAGTGATCCTTTGGCAGATAGTGGTATCGCCAGTGATTAACGAAGATAAGCTACCCCGGGGATAACAGGCTAGTCGCGGCCGAAAGTTCACATTGACGCCGCGGTTCGGCACCTCGATGTCGGCTCGTCACTTCCTGGGGGTGGATAATCCCCCAAGGGTTGGACTGTTCGCCCATTAAAGTGGCACGTGAGCTGGGTTCAGACCGGCGTGAGCCAGGTCGGTCTCTATCCTGTACGGGCGTTGTATACTTGAAGGGATTGGCCCCTAGTACGAAAGGATCGGGGCGAGGCAGACCTCTAGTGTACCAGTTGTTCTACCAAGGGCATTGCTGGGTAGCTAAGTCGCTATTTGGATAAGCACTGAAAGCATATAAGTGCGAAGCCAGCCCTAAGATTAAGTATACTTCTCTCCTTTAAGGAGAGGTAAGATCCCCAGTAGACTACTGGGTTGATAGGTCTCAGGTGTAAGTCCAGCAATGGATTTAGCCAAGAGATACTAATAGATCAAAAGCTTATTGAAATACTATCGTTCTATTCAGTTGCAAGTGAACTGCAAAGTTTGCTTGTAGCTCTTTATTATAAATATAAAGCTCAATTATCTTACTATTCAGAAATGGATGGTAAGGTAGCTGGGCAGAAGGCATCAAATTAAAGATTAATGGCTGTTGGCCTAGGATCACTTATTTTGTGTGATCTGATGCTTTCTGCCTGGCATTGGTAGCGGAGTGGCCCTACCTGATTCCATCCCGAACTCAGAAGTAAAACACTCTAGCGCCGAAAATACTTAAGTTGAAAGACTTTGGGAAGATAGGTAAGTGCCGGGGCTTTGAATTTTACAGGCTCGTAGAAATACGAGCCTTTTTTTTATTTTTCAATTTGTGAAAGTAGCTAGCTTATATTTGCTCAATGACCCCGCAAGACTAGATTCATTGTAATAATTATCAATTTTTGTTATAATATACAATTAAATTGGTTAATAAGTTATATGTTGAAAATCGGTTTCATAGATAATATAAAAGAGCTATTTAAGGATAAACAGTTTTTTTATAAATATTTAGGTATAACAACCATTATCTCAATAATTTCTTATTTATTGGTTATTCTTGTATATGTACCTATTATACCCATGGCTATCCTATCAGAAGAGGGGAATGTTGAGCAGTATACTCCGTTATTTATCGTATTGGGTATTATTGCAGCTGTTGTTTTTATTATCTTTATTCTTGCAATCACAATATATTCTGTAAGTTATGTTTTTCAGTTTTTTCAGAATTTAAAGGATAAAGTGGTAAATCCTTTACCAAATCCATTTGTAAGCAAATCAGCTTTGATTCAAGGAACAAATTTAATGATTGCTTCTACGATATATGGATTAATTACATTCATATTATTTGGTGTTCCAATGGGATTAATAATTTGGGTAATATCAACATATGCTGAGGAAGGTACAGCATTGATGATTCTAATGATTTGTATATCAGTTGTTTTGTATATAATATATTTTCTTTTTGCACTCTTCTTTTCTTCGATTATTTCGCCAGCTTTAATCTATCATATTAAAAGATATGGTCTTAAGGGTGGATTTATGATTGGTTCGATATGGAACATGGCAAAGAAATATTTTAAAGACTTAGCATTGTCATTCTTAAAATATGCGGGACTAAGTTTGGCTGTTGGATTGATATTATCAACTGTAATGGTGGTATTCCAAGTGTTGATGTATATTCCTTTTGTAGGTATCATTGTGTCCTTTATTTATGCTGGAATAGCATTATTTATAAATATCCCAACTTTCCACTTAATGTTCTCATATTACAAGACGATATATCCGATATTTGAAGTAATGGATAAAAGTTAATTTTTTCGTTTTGGAAAGTGATAGTGCTTTTTTGCGTGTATGCGATTTTATAGCAATGGTATGAGCTATTTCTGTGTAAGAGCTCGGATACATAAAATAATAGCAACGTATAATAATGTCCTCCAAGTCTCAAATCAAAAAGAATGCTTATTTTGCTCTGGAGCAAGTCAATAAGATTTTCCCTGAAGCACAGACAGATCTGAAAAACTGGTCAACGTCTTTTCAATTTCTTGTTTGTATTATCCTCTCTGCACAGGCAACAGATAAGCAAGTTAATAAGGTTACTCAGAAGCTTTTTGAAATTGTACCTGACCCCAAAGCGTTTATTGAGTTTACGGGTGGAAGCACAGAAAATACTAAGGATGTTGCAAGTATTATTAATTCGTTAAATTACTATAATAGTAAGGCTCGAAATATCGTCAAAATGGCTTATGATGTATTTTATCGTTTTGGTGGAGAAGTACCTCGAGAGCTTACTGATCTGGTTTCGCTAGCTGGAGTTGGTTATAAGACTGCAAATGTTTTCCTTAGCCATCTCTACAAAGAGAATCAAGGTATTGCTGTTGACACACATGTTTCTAGAGTTTCAAAAAGACTAGGTTTTGCAGATGAAAAAGATACTCCGATCATTATTTCTCATAAACTCGAGGATATTTTTTCTAAGCAAGATTGGCATAAGATTAGTGGGCGATTTGTACTTTTTGGTCGTTATATTTGTAAAGCAAAGAAGCCAGAATGTAAAAATTGTCCAATTAATACTATGTGTAGTTACTACAAGAATAATACTAACTTATAGACTTATTCGTTTGCAAAATTTGTGTAGTGGAGAACGGAATTTAGTATTTGTAGTATTCGTTTGAACATGATGGTAAGATCCTCTGTATTATTGTCAAATCGAGATTTTCGTAAATTCGGAAAGATATATTAATACTCGTGTAATTATCTATTCAATTACTTTGCAAAGTATGATATAATACACAATTAACGCAGTAATTTATTTTATGTCATCAGATATCTGCGAAATCTGATGTACAGGGAATATAAATATGCCTGTAAAAAGAGTTCAAATTGAAGAATCAGACAAGGCACTTTATACACAGTTTGACAATTTCCTCTCAGATAAGAACAAAGAAATCCGCAAGTTAAGCAGTGGTGATATTATCGAAGGTACTATCGTCGATATTTTACCTAGCTCAATAGTTGTTGATGTCGGTTATAAATCTGAAGGTATTGTTGCTGATAAAGAGTTAAAGTCAGATCTAGTTGATGTCACTAAACTTAAAATCGGTGATAAAATTTTTGTATATGTAGTTAAGCCAGAGAATGATGAGGGAGGTCTTGTTCTTTCAATCAAACGAACAGAGCAAGCAAGTCAATGGATGAACCTCGAGAAATCAATGAGGGATAACCTCGTTGTAGAAGCTACAGTTATTGAAGCTAATAACGGTGGTGTTATCTGTGATTTGGGTGGTGGTATCCGTGGATTTATCCCAACAATGCAACTTGATGCCGCAAGAGTATATGTTAATGGTACTCGTACAGTTGGTAAGGATATTTCTTCAAGAGTTCAAAGGAGATTAAGCTCACTTATCGGTGAGAAAATCAGTACTCGCATTGCAGAACTTAACAGAGAGAAAAATAAAATTATTCTTTCTGAAAAAATGTTCTTGCAAGGTCGTGATCTTGAATCAAGAGAAGCTACATTACGAAAAGTTAAAGAGGGTGATGTACTACATGGAGAAGTTAGTGGTATTGCACCTTTCGGTATTTTTGTTAATGCAGCTGGTTTAGAAGGTTTAGTTCACCTTTCTGAGCTTTCTTGGGATAAGGTTGAGAAAATCGAAAATTTCTATACTATTGGTAGTAAGGTCGATGTTATGGTTATCGGCGTTTATGACGGTGGTAGAAGAATTGCTTACAGTGTTAAAAGATTACTTGAAGATCCATGGTCAAAAGCTATCTCCAAATTTAAAGTTGGTGATATCGTTGATGGCGTTGTTCAGAGAGTTGTCGATTTCGGTGCATTTGTAAGAATAGGTGATGGTTTAAATGGTTTAATCCACATTTCAGAAATATCTGATAAACTTGTTAGAAATCCTAGAGATTTTGTACAAGAGGGTCAAGAGGTTAAGGTTCGCATTTTGTCGATCTCAGAAACTGAAAGACACCTTGGCTTAAGTCTAAAAGCTGTCGCTGAAGGTGATGATTTCAAACCTCGCAATACTTATAAACCTCGCAATAAGAAAGAAGAAGTTGAAGAAGTCGAAACAGTTGAAACTTCAAAAGAGGTTGTTGCAGAACCAGAAGTTGCAGAGGAAACTGAAGCAGAAAAAGTCGAAGTTGAGAGTCCAAAAGCAGATACTCAAGATGAAAAGATTGAGGAACCAAAATCTGAAGCTAAAGCAGTAGCTGTAGTAGAAGATAAGGGTGAAGAATCCAAAGTTGATTTGGATACTGCACTTGCTGAAGAACTGGAGAGCGACAAGTAATTTGCTTTCAATGTGTTTGAAGAGGGGTGAGCTTTTGTTCACCCCTTTTTCTTTTTCACTTTTTGTCAGAAATCTTAAACTAGGACTTGTTATATGTGTTATAATTGAATATGGTTGTTGATAATAAAAAAATATATTCTAGATTGAGTTTAAGGGCAAAAAAAGTCCTCTCAAAAGCTGCTCAGCTTGCTAATAATGAGCCTGTAAAACCAGAGCATATACTTGTTTCAATACTGTTGGAGGTTGATTCACTCGCTGTGAGTGCCTTAAAGGTTGCTCGACATAATCCGATTACCTTGATTGTAATGCTTGGCTTTGGTTCATATTTGTCAGGTTTTATAACTCCGAATAATCCTGTCGTTACTGAGAGTCTAAATATAAAGGATGTGTCTCAAGAAGAAATTAAGGATAAAAGTATCAATTTGGGAGAAAGTGTTGGTAATACTCAGATAAATGCAAAAGATGGTTTAGACCATTTGGCACAAATTTCTGACAAAGATGCTATCAATATAGGTGATGTTCAAAGTCGTGGTGATATCGGAAATACACAAAAAGGTGATCAGACTACGGATAATCTTAAAGCGATTTTAGGCAATGATATTAATGATGATCAGAATAATCCTTTTGATATGCAAAGATTTAAAGAGATTGTTGATGGGATCAATGCAATAGACAATTTGGGAGCAGATGATTTGAAATCGTTAAGTGAATTAGCTCAAGGTAGCGATAGTGCTAGTACAACACAATCAAGTGATCTTGATTTGCGCAATCACCGTCTTGATATCACGGATAATGGAGCGAATGATATTGATAATAACAATAAGGATATGGGTGGAGATAATCAAAGTATCTCCAATAAGGATTTTCAAGATATTCTAGATAGCCAACCTCCGGTTCCAAATTCTGATGTTAATCAAGTAGGTAATTTAGTAGGTGACATTGATTTTCTTGGTGATTTAGATAAATCGTTAATTGGCGATAGCTTAAATAATTTTGATCTTTCTGATGACAGAAATATCTCAAGCGATAATAATCAGGATAAAGATGCGGAAGGTATTGGAAGGGAAGGTAGGAGTGTAAATGCGGGTAGTGTTAACGGGATTATATCCGCTGACGAATCTCTTCTTTTTGATCTTGATAACAATCTTGATCTTGAAAAACTCAACTTGACCAATGAAAGTAAAATAATATTGAGTATCGCTTTCCAATTAGCGAGTAAACATGATTTAGTATATGTCGGTACAGAACACCTTATGCTTGCTGTCTTAACCCAAAAAGAATTACCAATCGTTAAAGAAATGGCAAAGCGTGGTCTTACACTTGAAACATATCTTAAAGCATTATCGAGTATTGCCAGCTATCCGATTGGATTACTTGCAAAACCTGAAGGAGCTAATCAAATAAACTCACAAACACCAATGCTGTCGCAGATAGGGGTTGATCTTGTAGAAATGGCCTATAAGGGAAAGCTTGATCCGCTTGTCGGTCGTCAAGAAGAGATAGATCAATTAATAAATATTTTAAGTAGGAGAAAAAAGAATAATCCTATCATAGTAGGTGAAGCTGGTGTCGGAAAAACAGTTCTTGTTGAGGGTTTAGCTCAAAGGATATCAGCCGGTCAAGTTCCAGGTTCACTTATCGGTATGCGTATTATTGCTTTAGATGTTACAAATATTATTGCTGGAAGTAAAATGCGTGGTGATGTCGAAGAAAAAGTAATGCAGATTGTCAATGAGGCTAAGAGGAATCGAGATATAATCTTATTTATCGATGAGATACATAATATCCTAAACACTTCTTTGCCTGGTGGTGGTATGGATATTGCAACAATACTTAAACCGGCTTTGGTTAGCGGAATGATTAAATGTATCGGAGCGACAACAAGCGAAGATTTTACAAGATATTTTGAAGAGGATGAGGCATTATTAAGGAGATTTCATCCTGTCTATATTGAAGAGCCAAGTATTACTCATAGTATCGAGATTCTACAAAGAATAAAGCCGATATTGGAAGAACATCACATGGTAAAGATTTCCGATGATGCTGTTATAGCCTCTGTCAAATTATCGGATAGATATATTAGTGATAGGTATTTACCTGATAAAGCAATCGATCTGCTGGATGAGGCTACGGCTTCAAGAAGGTTAGAATCCGAAGTGAAATATGAAGGATTGGTTGACATGGAGCTTAAACTAAATGAGACGATACATAATAAAGAGCAGGCTGTAAGAAAGGGAGACTTAGAAAAAGCAAAAATCATGCGAGATCTTGAGAATAAAATTGTTATTGAGATTGAGAACTTGAATAAACGAAGACTGAACGAGCAATATGGTACAAAATTTACTGTTGGGGTTGATACAGTAAGAAAAATAATAGCAAAGTGGACAGGTATACCAATAGAAACAATAGATCGTGACGAAACAAAGTCTTTACTTAATCTTGATAAGCTATTGAGTCAAAGTGTTATTGGGCAAGATGATGCAGTAAAATCTGTTGCAAATGCAATAAAGAGGGCTAGGGCCGGTATTTCTTCACCTGATAGACCTTGGGCGTCATTTATGTTTCTTGGTCCTACAGGAGTGGGTAAAACAGAATTGGCTAAGGTATTAACGAAAGTATTATTTGGTGATGAGGATAGATTGATACAAGTTGATATGAGTGAACTTATGGAAATGCATAGTGTGTCTAAACTTATCGGATCACCTCCAGGTTATGTCGGATATCGAGAAGGTGGTCAATTAACGGAAGCTGTAAAGAAAAATCCTCACAGTGTAATACTTTTCGACGAGATCGAGAAAGCTCATCCTGATGTATTAAACATACTTTTACAAGTTTTAGAGTATGGACACCTAAAAGATGGTAAAGGAAAGAGGATTAATTTCAAGAATACGGTTATAATTATGACTTCTAATATAGGAGCAGAAGAGATTCGAAGAAATAAGATTGCCGGCTTTACAGATAATAGAGAAAGTGAACAGAGGGGTGATAAAGACATCGAGAAATCGTACGATAGTATGAAAGAAGGCCTAATGAAGCAATTAAAAGAATCACTACGTCCAGAGTTACTTAATCGACTTGATGATATTGTGATATTTAGATCTTTAAATCGTAAAGACGCTAAAAAGATTGTAATACTATTGATAGATGATTTAAATAAACGGTTGATTGAGGAGAGGGTGAGTGTAGCACTTGATGAATCAGCTATTAAAAAGATAGTTAAAGAAGGTTTCAGTGAAGAATATGGAGCTCGTCCATTAAGGCGCTTAATCCAGGATCAGGTCGAGACTATAGTTGCAGAATATATCTTGAAAAGAGGCCATCGTGACACTAATGATAAGTTAGAAAAAATAACAGTTCATTACGTAAAGGATAACTATGTAATAAAAAAGGGTAGTCATAAATAATAATTGTATATAGATTTGGGGATTTCACATTCTTTTAAATGTACGAAAGTAAATAATTTGGTCCGATAATATGATGAAGTATATATGTGCTAATTGTAATGGAGAATTTCTTGGTTGGTCTGGAAAATGCCCCAATTGTGGTCAATGGGGTACTTTGGAAGAGTATGAGGATGAAAAGGAAATCGCAAAATCAGGTAGTTCAATATATGGGAGAATAGGTTCTCGAAAAAGCAAAAAAACTGGAGTCGATGAAAGCAAGGTTCAAAATTACTCAACATTGATAAATAAAATCCGAGAAAATGAAAGAAATAATCAGCTGTTAATGAAAGGTAAAAACGGCTCCAAATTCTCAAACAAGCAAAATTCAAAAAGTGGTGAATCGTTGTTTGGTTCAAGAATGAGCTCTGGGTATGAGGAATTCGATAGAGTTTTAGGCGGAGGATTTGTAGGTGGTGAAGTTTTGCTGTTAAGTGGTGAGCCTGGTGTAGGTAAATCGACTTTACTTCTGCAAGTTGCACTTAAGCAAGCAAACTGTGGGAAGGTACTTTATGTGTCTTGTGAGGAATCAATCGTCCAGTTATCTCAACGTATAGAAAGGGTTGTTGTCGGCATAGAAAACGGCACTGTAAATTCCGAAGGTAAAGTTGAGGTAAAATCTGCTAATTTACCTTCCAAGGTGAATATCTCAAAGTCGGAGAATAATGAATCATATGTTGAAGAAGATGAAGGTAATGTGGCGATTAAATCTGTAAGTAAGAGGTCATCAAAAGGTGCACTTTATAGAGATAATCTATATATCACTGAAGCATCAGATATCGACGAAATTGTGGATCTGATAGAAAGCCTAAGTCCAACACTTGTGATAGTTGACTCGATACAAGCTGTGACTTCGTCTCAATCGAGGGGTTTTCCGGGAAGTATGTCTCAGGTCAGGATCTGTGGTTCGGTGCTTACAAAAGTTGCTAAGGCAAATGATATTCCTGTGGTCATGGTTGGTCAGATAAATAAGGAGGGTTTTATTGCAGGACCAAAAATACTTGAACATATGGTTGACTGTGTGATCTATATTGAAGGTGAGGAATTTAATATCTTCCGTATTGTAAGGGGTATCAAGAATCGCTTTGGTGCGACAAATGAGATCGGTGTATTTGAGATGAGTAATTTAGGTATGAAAGAAGTATCCAATCCTTCTCAAGTATTTCTTGAGGGCGGAGATCATGTCCCTGGTTGTGCTATCGGAGCAGTAATAAAAGGTAGTAGGGTAGTATTTGTTGAGGTTCAAGCGCTTACGGTAGATAGGGATATGTCGGGAGGTCCATTGCGTCGAGTAGCTAATGGGATAAAAAAGCCTAGGTTAGATATGCTTTGTGCTGTTTTATCTCGCAGAGGAAAGATATTTCTTGGAGATAAAGACGTGTTCGTAAATATCGTCGGAGGACTTAACTTGGATGATCCGGTGATAGATTTGGCTGTCTGTGCTGCGATAAAGTCTGTAGTCAAGGATAAACCAATAGATCGTAAAACTATCTTTGTTGGAGAGGTGGGATTGTCTGGAGAGATAAGGTCTTTTATGGGTTATGACGCAGTGAAAAAAGAGGCGACAAGATTGGGATATGAAAAGATAGTATCAAGAGCTTCTGGCGATAAGAGGATCTCAGATATCTAAGAAAAGTATTAACTGGCTAATTCGCATTCGTTATTGTATTTTTTTCCTAAACTAGCTTTGCTGGTATTAATCGACTAAATTTCCATATATTTTATGTAACCAAGGGCTATCATTCTGCCTGAACCGTCACCATTACAATCCAAGCGCTTTGCCATACAAGTACCGCCTTCACGTTAAAAAAATAAAGTTACGATGGAAGGGTTTTACTTGAGTAAGACAAATTAATTTTATTGGTCTTGCGATACATAGTGAAATGTATTTAGTTAGGGTAAATCGCTTAATTGATTTATAAGTATTTCGAGGTTTCTAGCTTTACTAAATATCCGAGAGATACCGTCTTACCAACGTAGAAGAGCAATCGTAACATTGTGTCCATGTTACTTATCCACACCAATCGTAACAGCGAGGTTCTGTTTAATGGGAAACATAACAAACGTATTTGGTAAGTCGTATGATGTTGTTGTAAACTGTTGGTGTGTGGGGAAATAGGTGACCAGGAAGTCATTCTCCACATATAACCCTAATATGTTGATAATAGATATGGGGCTTGACATATAATAGCTGGAGGGTTATAATTATATAGATCATTAAAAATATGTGGATAGTTGTTCTCTCCCTATGTCTGGGGTGCCATAAGCACAGCTGGGCATCAGGAAAGGATAATTATCTCATGTTTGGTAGCACTTCTTTTTAGAAATATAAGGGAAGTATCGCTGATACTCTTCGATAATTCAGAATGTTAGTTCTAAATTACCGGGGTCGGTCGGGGCAGTGCCGATCCCTTTTTTTTTCATTTGACACGATATATTTAACTTTGTATAATTTTTTAGTTTTACTTAGCACTAGTTAAGTAAGGTAATTTCCTTTATTAAGTTTCTCCTTCGATAGTGCTTTACATTGTTTATGAATTAAATTTTTCATTTTTGATTAGTCCCAAATGTTTATTAAGTTTGCGGATTGTCAATTTATTCAAGGTATAAAATAAACCACTTATACAAGATTTATGAAAATTATCCCTATTTAGTAATTTTATGTTGTGATTAGAAATTAATTTATTTTTTATATATTTTTATGCAGATTAAAGAGTTAGAGGACAAAACAGTTGCCGAATTAAGAGCAATTGCAAAAGATCTTGGTATTACAGATTTCGTCGAAATGCCAAAGAGAGATTTAATTATTGAGATTTTGAAAGTATCTTCACAAAAAGAAGGTTTTGTTTTTATGGAGGGTATTTTGGAAATCATGAATGATGGTACTCATGGGATCTTGCGAACGGAAGGTGTTTTACCAAGTGATAATGATGTTTATATTTCAGGTTCACAAATCAAGAAGTTTAATCTGCGTATGGGTGATATTGTTGCAGGACCTGCACGTTTACCAAAAGATAAAGAAAAATATCTTAGTTTATTGCGAGTTGATACAGTTTACGGAAAACCAGCTGATGAAGCTCTTAAAAGGCCTATGTTTCATAAACTTACTGCAATTTTCCCAAATAAACAGATAAAATTGGAGACTGATGCAGAGACTCTTTCAACTAGACTTATTGATCTTTTGAGCCCCGTAGGATTTGGACAGAGAGGTATGATCGTATCTCCTCCAAAAGCCGGTAAAACCTGGTTAATGAAGGATATAGCAAAGGGTGTTGCAGAAAACTATCCTAAAGCAAAACTTATGGTCGTGCTAGTTGGTGAAAGGCCAGAAGAGGTTACTGACATGAAGCGATTTGTTAAGGGTGAAGTTTTTGCTTCAAATTTTGATGAAATGCCAGAACATAACTGTAGAGTAGCTGAAATGGCACTTGAAAAAGCTAAGCGAATGGTTGAGTGGGGTGAAGATGTTGTTATACTTATGGATAGTATTACAAGATTAGCTCGTGCTTACAATATTACAATGCCTACTTCAGGTCGTACATTATCTGGCGGTTTTGATCCAGTTGCTTTGTATCCTCCAAAAAGATTCTTTGGAGCAGCACGAAATTTTGAAGAGGGTGGAAGTCTTACAATCATGGCAACTGCATTAGTTGATACTGGTAGCCGTATGGATGATTTAGTGTATGAAGAATTCAAGGGTACTGGTAATATGGAATTACATCTCGATCGTAAACTTTCACAAAAAAGAGTATATCCTGCAATCAATGTTACAGAATCAGGTACTCGAAATGAAGAGTTTTTGCTTGGCAAAGATGTTCTTAATCAATCATGGAGGATTCGTAGAATGCTTGAGGTTTTAAGTGAAAACGAGGAACCAACAGAAGTATTAGTTTCCAGGATGAAGAGGACAAAGAATAATGAGGAGTTTTTAGCGACATTGCACGAAGCTTAAATATCGTAAATATGGTATAATGCAATATGCCGATTGAAAATGAAGCTAAAAAAATAATAGGATTCCAAGGTTTTAGGCAGTTGGTTAAAGATCTGGACATGATTAATAATGAACAAGATGGGCCTGCTTATCTTCTCAATGACTTCAGTAATACTGAGGATCAGAAAAAAAATTCAAAAAACCGATTTAAGCCGTTTCTATTTATTTCTCAAAAAAGGCGTGAGTTAAGTACAAAGCTTTCTCCGATTTCATTTATTATCCAGCTTGATAATTATATATATGAACGCCTAAGGGTTTTCATTGTCTTATTATCTGTTTTTTCTGAATTTTTAGGTTCGATTGTTGATAGGGTAAAAAGATTTATTATCCGGAAGATGTTTTGGGGCCGAAGTAATGCTTTCAAATATGTACTAAATATTATCATTATTTTTTTTGTGAGTTTCCTTTTCATTTCTAATTCTTACCGTGTAGATGTAATTGAAACAGGGCAGGCTTTTGGTTTGAATAATCGTGTATATGCACAAGAAGAACCACTAGTAAGTCACGATATCCTTGTACAAAATACGACAACTAATACTCAAACTCCTGTTGATCGCCAAAGCATAGATATCGTAGAATACACTGTTAAGAGTGGTGATACGATGAGTGGAATTGCAAACTTTTTCGGCGTTTCCGAACAAACAATCAAATGGGTTAATGACTTGAGTGATGCATATGTTTTGCAACCTGGGCAGGTATTGAAAGTTCCTCCAGTCGACGGCGTTTTAGTTAAAGTAGAGTCGGGAGATACAATTGAGTCTTTGGCAGATGATTATGAGGGCAATATTCAATCTATTGCTGATTTTAACTGGTTAGACTATCCTTTTACTCTCACAGAGGGTACAGAAGTATTTATTCCTAATGGAAAGAAACCTGAACCAGTTGTTCCAGTAGCCTCATATTATTCTGGTGTTGTTACAAGTTCTGCACCTTGGTGGAGTGCTTCGTATGTTGATCCAAATGTTGGTAGATTTTTAAGTTGGCCTGTAGCAGGTGGTCGAGGTATTATAACCCAATATCCTTGGACTTACCATATTGCTTTAGATATTGCGGATGGTGGATCTCCAGATCTTGTTGCTGCTGCTCCTGGTACTGTAGTATTTGCAGGTTGTCATTCAGGAAACTGTCCTGCACCAGGTTATTCAATTGGTGGTTCTGGAGCGGGTTGGGGTGTCGAGGTAGATCATGGAAATGGTTATACAACATTGTATGCTCATATGAATGCAATCTATGTAACTTCCGGTCAATATGTTTCTGCCGGACAGCCTCTTGGTCAGATGGGTCGTTCTGGTACGGCGACTGGTATCCATGTTCATTTCGAATTGTGGCAAGGTGCTAAATGGAATCGTGTTGATCCTTGTTTGTATCTTGGTAATTATGCGTGTGGTTACTAAATAGATAATTGATATGCTGTACTGAATATCTGTTGCTTATTAGTTGGTTTTTCTATATATTATTTGTTTATAATATGGGCCTGTAGTTCAGTTTGGTAGAACGCTTCATTCGCATTGAAGAGGTCAGGAGTTCGATTCCCCTCAGGTCCAGTTCGTAACTTACTCCACATCGTTCGCTTTTGATAAGACATCAAAAGCATCACTGGGTTTCGTAGTTACTCACTTGCCTTCGTAATTTCCTTCGGTCATTACTCAGGATTCAATTCATATTCTTACTCCACATCGTTCGCTTTTGATAAGACATCAAAAGCATCACTTGGTTTTGAGCGTTTTATTATGCAAATACTTGGTTTATCAAATATTCGGGAGGCGATTTATCTACCTAGAGATATGAAAAGGATGATTCCTTAACAAGTTTTCTTGAATATTCGAGCATTTTGATTCGTTATCATAAATAATGTAGAATTGTTTATGGGATCAGAAAAAAAGAAAGCAGATAAAAGTGCATTAATCGTTATAGATGTAGTTAATTCTTGCTGTCATTCAGATTGTGAGAGAAAGGATTATGGTATTACATTCTCGAAAATCCGAGATATGATACCTCGTTTGAATGATTTTATTGAAGAATTTAGAAATAAAAAAACTGGAAAGATTATTTTTGTTAACTTGACGCCTTGGACAAAAGATTATTTGCCTCAAAACATCCAAAATCTATATGAAGATCCAACTAAGGAATATTATAATGAGGGTTCTGAATTTGAACTTGATTTTTATGAGATTAAGCCAAATAAGTCTGATTTGATAGTTACAAAAAATAATTATGATGCCTTTTCTAATCCTGAATTAGATAGATACCTAAAATCTAAAGGTATAAATAACCTCGTTATCACAGGTGTTTTTACGGATGGTTGTGTACTTGCAACTGTGTGTGGAGCTTTTAGACTTGGGTATAATATTACATTAATCACAGATTTAGTCGGAACTACAGACAATAAAACAAGACAAGCATTAAGCGAAAACTTAATAGAATTTACTTTTCCTATAATGTATGGGAAAACTGTCGATTCAAAAGATTATCTTGATCAAATCTTGAAAGGGTAGTATTTCTGAGCAAATATTGTTGCTCTTTCTGTTACATTCGTCAGCTGAGTGAATTTCACGATAAGTTAACGATGTTGCTCTTCACTAACTGCTCGGGCTTCCTCTAACTTTTGCTTAATTTGACTTAGTAAAGAAATAATACTCGTTTTGTCATCAAATGGTAGTTCATACCTTTTAGCGAGCTGCAAAACAAATTTTTTTAATTGAGTTCGAGTAATTGCATAATAATCTCCGCTTTCAGACATTATAATTATGTATCCACCTTTTGAAGATAAAATTCTTAATTTCTTGTAATTATTAGTTTGGTCTGTTCCCAATGTATCATTATTTATTGCAGTAGTAATTTGTAATTGATTACCTGTATCAGTTAAAGATGTAATATCTATAGTATCCCCATTTGAAATGCTTTGTAAAACTGCATCTGGTAGAGAAAGAACAAAAATATCACCTTTACATTTAACCGTACCATCTATAATTCCGTTTTTTTGTATAGAAAAAGTTTTTAAAGTTTTTTCTGTATCAGGATCAGTAACAGATAATGTAAGATTTCCATTTACATCTTGCATTACTTGTGCAGGGAGTAGTTCAGATTCTACCTGAACTCTTATACCGAAAATTTCTGCAACCAGTAATTGAATCTGTCTTCGTATTGGATATAACTGATCATCAGTGCCTGTAAGGGTGCATAATTGATCTGGGGTTAATTCTCCATGTTCTAAAGCTTTTCTGAGTAAAGAAGCTGTTTGTTGTCTTAATCTCAATTGTTCTGCGAGTGTACTTAAAGAGTATTCTTCTCTTAGCTCATCAATATCTCCATCTCCCAACTGACTAAGAACATTTATCACTTGTTGAGCCGCTATGTGAATATCCCGATCATTTACAATTGTTTCTGTATGAGACAAAATATTTGAAAAATCTGAGAGGTATGCTGCTATTGCTGGATTGTTACTCAATGTATGAGTTGTCGCATCTACAATTGATTGAGCTATTTCTAATTTATCTGGAGCATTTGTTAAATTGTTATCTGGTTGTCCGTTATCATGAAATTGATTATATAATTGAGGAAAAACTACTCCTGTTGCTATAATCATCAAGGCGATTGCAGCAGCGCCTCTTGGCAGTCCTGTTAGTGATATACGCGGATCAATTAATACGGGCATTTCATCATTTTTGAAGAAACGATATAACGGAGGTTCTGGATACAATGGTTTTGGGGGGCAATTTCTGGCAATGGTATTAGAAACACGAGAAGATTGTGGTCTTATTGACATTATTACAGACAACTCAATTTATCTATAAATCATGGCAGTAAAGGACTGTCCGATAGTATATCATATTGTTGTGTTTAAATCAAACAATGAAGTATTGGCACAATAATATGAATATCAAGCTCTATAAAACTACTTATACTAAACATATTCAAACAGGAATCTTAATAGAAAAAGCTTAAATATCAATATAATCTATAATAATATAGTTTCGTCTATACACTGAAAATCTTCCTAATAACTGTTACTTTTTTGATGGATTTTCGTATATAATAGAAATAAATAAATTATTAAGATAATTTTATAAAAGAAAGTGTAAAAATTGCGATAATATCAGTTATTGCAACTCTTGCACTTGCAAGTTTGATTTTTGCAGTATTGTTGAAAACGGGAGTAATTGAGATTAATTCTCAAAGAGCAAGGGATACTGAGAAAACTGTAATTTCAGACAATAATCAAAGTGAAATTACTGAAGGCGAACTTGTAAATGGAGTGCTAGTAATGGGTGATGAAGAGGATTTGATTGCCATACAAAATAAAGAATCAGGATATGAAAATAGAACATGTATCAAAGATTATGATTTTGAGGATGTAAAATTTCAAGCTCCATGTACTTGGGTACTAGATCAAGAAAATTCTTCAAAAAACGATATTAGATTGAATAATGGTGATTATATTGTAAGGTTACATGGATTCTTTGGTGTTACCGGTGGCGGTTTTGGACATTTTTTTGATGGAATCTGTGGAGCAGGTATGACAGCTGAGTATTCAAACGTAGTAAGAGATTATTATCGTTCTGATGAGTATGTTAACTATAATGAAGTAACCGATTGTGACTGTATCAAATTTAATGAAACTGAGACAGGTGTAGATAACTGTAATTGGAATTATGGTGATCAAGATCTTTGGTTTGGTTCATATTTAGTTAAAACCGATGAAGCTCCGACTCAAGGTAAAATAGGTATTGGAGCGATAAGTCATACAGACGTTTTTCCTGAAGAAAATGTTACGTCAAGTCCAGCGTATTTTAGTGTCGAGCTTATAAATAAAAATATTGCAGAAAGAAAATCTAGCGGAGTATTTAGAGGAGATGAAGAAATAACTGATAAACAGTCTCAATATAATGCAATTGTGAAAACGGTTGAATTGAAGATCGATACTGATAGAAATAGATAAATCCGATAGATACAGATAAATGAATAATAAGAAGAAAAAAATAGTAATTTATCTTGCGGTGGGGCTTGTATTAGTAGCGTTATTGTTAGTTTCATATAGTTTTATTTGTACTAACTCGCTATTTGATACAAGCCTTACTAAATATTGTAAGAGCAATCTCTTTTTTTTTGATTTTTCAGGTAATGACAGTAGAGATTCGGATATAGTCGATACTGAAAACGAAAATGATAACAGTAATACTGATTCAGAATCGGTTGATCTTGGAGATAATGAAGAAAATGCACCTGAGACATTGCCGACAAGTATCATGCTTGATGTCCCAATTATTAAACAGGCTCATCGAGCATCGTGCGAAGTTGCTAGTTTAAGGGCAAGCATGCTTTTTTATGGCATTGATAAGTCAGAAGAATTCTTACTTGAACAAGTGACTTACGATAGTTCTCCTCGTTACACAGATCAAAATGGAGTTTTACATTGGGGTGATCCTCATAAAGGTTATGTCGGTAATGTAGATGCTCCTGTAATCTATGTAGATGGATACGGAGTTTACAATGAACCTATCTATAGGGCTCTCGAGCTTAATGGTTTTAGTAAGAGTATCTCAAAAGTAGGTTGGGATACTGAAGAAATGTATAATTATCTGCGACGATCATATCCCGTAATTGTTTGGATATCTAACGATTATAGTACTAAAGAGATGCAATATTGGGTTGCACCCGATGGGACACAGGTTAAATGGTTTGTTGGCGAACATGCTGTTGTTTTGCGTGGTATAGATGAAAACTATGTATATATTATGGATGTAGGTTATGGTGCAAATAAGCAGGTTCCAATTGCGGATTTTGAGAGAGGATTTGCAAACCTTGGCAATATGGCTATCGTTGTTATCCCAGATTAAGCAATTTTCAATAAAGGCTCTAAAATATTATCTCGTTATATTTTTTGCAACAGAGTAATATTTCAAATTCTACGATATTGCTGTATAATACCGATAATATTAAGCATCTTTCAATAGCTTTGCCTCTTCAGTGGAAATCAATCGAAGCATTTTACGAACGAGAATCGCTTTATTGGCTATATTGGGAAGCTTAAAAATAAGATAAAATAATAAACAGTTTTATGATAATAAAAGCAACGGGATTAACAAAAGAAATAAGTGGAAAGGTTTTGTATAAACAACTTAATTTCGAAATAAGCAGTCGTGAGAAGGTTGCGCTAATTGGCCGAAATGGTTGTGGTAAAACAACTCTTTTTAATATCCTCTCTGGAAAGGATAAGGATTTTCATGGTCAGATAGAATATTCTAAGGATATCCGCATTGTAAAAACAGAACAGGAACACATAGATATAGAAGAATCAGTACTTGAGTACATCTTGGGGCAGGTTCCTGATTATTATTTACTTAATAAAATAATAAAAGGTCAACCGGATGAGACAACTCATTTATTGAGTAATGGTCAGAGAATCTCATATTTTGAAGCGATTGAGATATTTACTGATCGTGGTTATTTTCATATTGAGGATAATATAGTTGCGAGTTTAAATTCATTTGGTCTTGCAACAGAACGAGCTTTGGTTTCAATGCAACAACTTTCAGGTGGAGAAAAGAGGATAGTTGAACTAGTTAAGATTATGTATTCTGGGGCAGATCTTGCATTAATTGATGAGCCAACAAATCACATGGATTATGAGGCAAAAGAAGTATTTATTAAATGGTTTAGAAGTACAAAAATTGCATGTGTTGTTATTACTCACGATAGAGATGTTTTACATGAAGTTGGAAAAATATTTGAAATAAAAGATGGCGTTGTTATAGCTTACAATGGTAATTATGAATGGTATCTATCACAAAATAGTTTTACTACTGTAACAAAAATCTCAAAATACGAGAATGACCTAATGCATGTAAACAAATTGAAAAAGCAGATGAAAGATGTAACTGGTAAAAAGCTTTCTGCTAAATCAAATAAGGGTAGGGAGCGAATGAAAATATTGGAAGAAAGGCTCAAAAGAGAATATAAAAGCGTGACAAATAACATGGAGAAGCCTTCATTTTGGATTGATGAAGAGAATCTTGAAAGCTTCTCAGAAAAAGTAGTTGAAACATACAATAAATATAAAACAGAAGGTATTAAAATTAGCAAAATAAATACTGGTATTAATCGTCAGAAGCTACTGATAAAAGTGACAGATGTTGTTTTGGGATATACCTTCCCACTTTTCAATCCCATAAATTTCGAATTAATACAAGGCGATGTTATTCGTTTTGTTGGAAAAAATGGTGCAGGTAAAACAACCTTTATTAAGTACCTACTTTCTGGAGATTATGATGATGTAATTCTAGATAAAACTAATACAAATAAGGAAAAGTCTAAAGGTGAGATTATAAAATATCAAGGAGAAATAAAGGTAAGAGATTCAGTAAAACTTGGTCTTTATGAGCAAGAAGTGAAGTCTTCGTTTTTGCATATGCCATTGGTCAAGGCAGTTGAGACAGTACTGGTAAATAGTGGTCAGGATCTTAATCCTACTAATGTACGAAAATTCTTTGCTGATTACCTGTTCGATTATTTTACGCATAGTGATGTGAAAGTAGCTAATCTTTCTGGTGGTGAGAAGGCTAGGTTCCAGATTTTCTCTATGTTGGCTTCAAAACCTGACATTGTGATTCTTGATGAACCGACCAATCACTTAGACTTACCTTCAATTGAAGAGCTTGAACGATATATGTTTCAATTTACGGGGGCAATTATTTATGTCTCGCATGACACATACTTTGCAAGCAAAATGGGTGGTAAAGTAATAAATTTCGAGAAATAGTACTTGCTAATATAATTAATAAAGAATAATGCGTGACTGGGTTTGAAATATTTCGAGTTTTTTTTATTTTGTAGCAGGGCACAAAAAATTGATCTCCTATTCAATTCTCTACAATTATTTGGTATCATCTGATATATTATATAACCATTATTAAGTTTACTGCGGGCCTGTAGCTCAGTTTGGCTAGAGCATTTCACTGGCAGTGAAAGGGTCAAGGGTTCAAGTCCCTTCAGGTCCAGTTCGTAACTTACTTCGCATATCTTCTTCATTTTTTCATTCGAAAATCAAGCTAGATTCGTTTATTACCACTGTTCGCTTTTAAGCAAGATCAAAAGCATCACTTGGCTTCGTTAGTTACTCACTTGCCCTCGTAATTCCCTTCGGTCGTTACTCGGGTCCTATTCAAATACTTACTTCACACAGTTCACTTTTGATGCAAGATCAAAATCATAATTATTTTTCTTTTTTTATTGAGAAGATAAAATATAAATGGTATAATCCGAAGAATTGACAGTAAAAATTATGAGAAAAAACTGTCAAAAATAAATTTATATAGTATAGTAATGGCAGAGACAAATAATACAACATCAAAAGCGGCAGCAGCTTTTGCTAAAGTATCAGGAGAAAATAAAGTTGATACAGTAGAGAAAAAAGATTTCTCACAAAGTGTCCAGGAAACTAAAGATACTTCTCCTAAAACAATTGAAGCAGAAGTTGTAACTCCAAAAACAGAGACAACAGTATCCAGCACAGGTGCAACTCCAAATGCAACAACAAATGGAGAGAAGAAAAAAGGGTCAAAAGTATGGATTATTGTAATTTTAGTTATAGTATTACTACTTTGCTGTGGTTGTGGATCAATAGCGTTGATATCAAAAGTAGGTTGGGATGCAATTAAAAACTTCGATCTCTCAAATCCCGACTTTGAGTATTTACTCGATAATTCTTATGATGAGATAATTTTTTCAGATGATTCTAGCGATACAGATACTTCAAATGAATCAGAGACAGATTCAACTTCGAGCGAGGGTTTGACAAAAGTTGAAGGAGATAATTATATCATGTATTTTCCCTCTTCATATCAAGAATTAGTAGTTGAAGGTACTGAGAAAAACTATGTTTCAAAAGAATTTAATACTTCAGGTGGATTTAACAGTATAAATATGGTTACCATCGATACTGATTCGACAAAGATTTTTTCTCAAAGTGATTGTGATGATCTTGCCGATTACTATACACCTGAGTTTGCTGCGACCTTTGAAATTGACGAGGAAGACATCTTTTCTAATCAAGATTTTGAAACAGTTAATGGAGTAAATATTTGTACTCTAGACTTTTCAATGTATTTTGAATCCAGTACCCTTTATTCAACTCAGAAAGTACTTTCTAACAATGAGGATGAGTTGGTTGTCATCTATACAATTTCAAGGGATGATAAATATTCCGATGAAGGTTTACTACTTGAGAACGCACTAGAGCTATCAACTATCAAGTAACTTCTTCGGTGTGGTAATTTGTATTTAAATCCCGCCGGGGAAACTCAGGCGGGATTTTTTATTATTGACGAGTGAAGAATTTATTCGAAATGTGTAGAATGAGTGAGAAAGAATTTATCATAATTTTATTAAACAGAAAAATGGAAAAATATAATCCAAAGGAGATTGAAAAAAAATGGCAAGAAAAGTGGGAGAAATCCGATATAAATAAGGCAGTAGATTTTGATAAAAGGCCAAAGTATTATGCTTTGCTTGAGTTTCCATATCCTTCAGGAGCAGGTATGCATATTGGCCATACACGAAATGATTCAATGATGGATGTAATGGTAAGGTTAAGGCGTATGAAGGGATACAATGTACTTTTCCCGATAGGTTGGGATGCATTCGGATTACCTACAGAAAATTATGCTTTGAAAACAAACAGAAATCCGGCTGAAGTAACAAAAGAAAATACAGATAATTTCTTGAGGCAGATGAAATCTTTGGGTTTGTCTTTTGATTATGATCGTATTGTTGATACTACTGATCCAAAGTATTACAAGTGGACACAATGGATTTTCTTGAAATTATTGGAAAAAGGATTAGCTTACAAAGCTGAAATGCCAATAAATTGGTGCCCGAAATGTAAAGTTGGGTGTGCTAATGAAGAAGTTATTGGTGGAGTACACGAAAGATGTAATACTCCAGTTGAAACAAAAAATCTCTCCCAATGGGTATTAAAAATTACTGAATATGCTGATAGATTATATGATGATCTTGATTATGTCGATTATCTTGAAAGTATAAAGATAAGTCAAAGGAATTGGATTGGACGAAAACCGTGGATTGATATTGAAATGCAAGTTGTCATGCCTGTCCAAGATCAAACAGTATCAAATAACACGGATGAAACACCAGATATTGAATCAAATAATATCGATAAGGATAAAGTAAAAATAGCAGATGGTTTAAGATTGTTGGACCGCAAGAGTGATGATTCTGACTTTAAGAGAATTGAAGATGTTAAAATTACCATTGCTACTTCACGACCAGATACTAACTTTGGTGCAACTTTTGTAGTGTTAGCACCAGATTGTGATTATGTTGAACACCTTAAGAAATATATGTCTTCAGAGACGATTTCTCGAGTAGAGGAATATTCCTTGCAAACTTCAAAGAAAACTCAAGCAGACAGAATATCCGAAGGACGCAAAAAGACGGGAGTATTTACTGGATTGTATACTATTAATCCGTTAAACAATGAAAAATTACCAATATTCCTTGCCGATTTCGTAATGAAAGATGTCGGTACTGGAGCGGTAATAGGTGTTCCTGGACATGATCGTCGAGATTATGAATTCTCTCAGGTCTATGATTTGCCAGTAATAAGGGTTGTAAAAACTCTCGATGGTAAAGATAGTGAAATAGAAAGTATAGATGATGTCCAAGAAGCAGAGGGTATTATGATGAATTCAGGGTTTCTTGATGGCATGGAGATACATGATGCAATACCAGCTGTAATGGATTATCTAGAATCAAAGGGAGTTGGTAAAAAAGTAATAAGATATAATTTGCATGATTGGAATTTCTCGAGACAAAGATATTGGGGCGAACCAATTCCAGTCGTATTTTGTGATAAATGCGGTACCGTACCATTACCAGAAGAGCAGTTACCATTAACTTTACCTGAAATGAGTAAATATGAACTAACCGAAGATGGAACTTCTCCATTAAGTAAAGTAAGTGAATGGGTAAATACAACTTGTCCCAAATGTGGAGGTCCGGCAAAGAGAGAAACTGATACTATGCCTAACTGGGCTGGTTCAAGCTGGTACTTTATGAGGTATTGCGATCCTAACAACGATCAAGCACTTGCAGATAAAGATAAGCTTGATTATTGGATGCCTGTCGATTTCTATGAGGGAGGGTCCGAACATATTAATTTACATCTTCTTTATTCAAGATTCTGGTACAAATTCCTGGGTGATATCGGTTATGCATCAAATAATAGACTCTCTGACGAAGAAGCAAAGAAGATCTTAGAATCTGGAAAAATAAAAGAAAGGCATCAGGAGGTACTAAAGGGTAGAGAACCATATCTTGCACGTGCAATCCATGGAATAGTGCTAGGTGAAGGTGGCGTAAAAATGTCCAAGTCGCTAGGCAATGTTATAAATCCAGATAATCTTATTGCAGAATATGGTGCGGATGTAACGAGAGCATATATGTTGTTTATGGGACCATATGATGTAACATGTGAGTGGAGTGATAGGACAATAATTGGTGTTAGAAGATGGATCACAAGGATGTGGAATTATATTGGCAAACAGATTGATGTCCTGCCAACCGATAACGATAATGCTACCGCGCCAATCTTAAACAATACTGCGGGTAATCATGAAGATGGTTTGGAGAAGTCCGATAAGATTTCTGATATAGGTCTTGCAGTAAAACAACTCGCGTATGAGGTTGAAGAGGATATTTTGGGATTAAAGTTTAATACAGCCATCTCGTTAATCATGAAATTTATAAATGAGCATGAAGAGGATTTGTTAAATTATGATTCAGTTCTTGATTTGATTAAAATTATGGCGCCGATTACTCCCCATCTTGCTGAAGAGTTATGGTTTCAAGTCGGTCAACCTTTCTCGGTTCATAATTCAGAATGGGTAAAATATAATGTATCTGATTTCAAGAAATCTACAGTTGTTATTCCAGTACAGTTCAATGGTAAGGTAAGGGGTAGGATCGAAATTAATGTTGATGCTGACGAGCAGTCGGTTATTGATTCGATTCTCGCGGATTCTTCTTTGAATCGTAATCTTCCTGAAGGTAAGTACAAGAAGGTTATCTTCGTTCCGAATAAAATAATTAATATTATCGTATAAGAATTAGTATTGAAAATAGTAAAGATAAATTCATAATGATTAATATCGAATATTTGCTTTATTCATATGAGTTGAAAAAATACTAACAATATACTATTATTAAATATCAATTTAAATTAGCATATGAAATCAAATTATGGGAAGTGGAATTACAAGTGAGTTAAAGGGTCAGAAGAATATTTTACTAGCAGTTTTAGGTCTTTGTGTAGTATTATTTGTTGGTTTTTATTTATTAAACACGGGAACAATGAGTAATGTAAATGAAAGAATTAATGAAGATCCCGTTGTTGATTATCCAGAGGGAGATGAGAATATGTCAAAAAATAATAAATATAGTTCAGAGCCAGTAATGAGTTTAAAACCAAACACTGATTATCAGGCTGAGATAGTTACAGATAAAGGTACGATAGTAGTCGATTTATACGAAGAGGATACTCCAAGAACAGTAAATAGCTTTGTATTTCTTGCAAACGATGATTTTTTTGATGGTTTGACATTTCATAGAGTGTTTCCAAATTTTGTAATTCAAGGTGGAGATCCTTTAGGTACTGGTATGGGCGGTCCAGGTTATAAATTTATCAATGAAATTGTTACAAAATATAAATTTGAACCATATGTTTTGGCTATGGCAAATGCCGGTGCAAATACAAATGGCAGTCAATTCTTTATCACAACAGGGACATCGAAAGGTAGTATAGAAAGTCTTGATGGAGATTATACAATCTTTGGTAAAGTCTTGAGTGGTCAGTCGGTAGTTGATGCTATTGCACAAACTCCTGCAGATCCAAATTCTGGTGCGGTTACAGGAGTAAAGCCGGTAATTACAACAATCAATATCTTAGAAAAATAACACCTTTATTGAGGATAATAGTGCTTTTTTATCGTTATTGCTCACTTACTCTGCATCTAACGTTCTTATCCTTATGTATGAGGTAATTATGTGGGTAGCACTTCACCTAATTATTAAAGTTTTTTATATAACCATGCGCTGATTTTCAAAAGCATGCGTCACCATTACAATCCTTTCTCTGTACTGTAAAAGTATCATTTTCACATTCTTTACCGAGTCTTTTCTGTTTAATAATATATTCATTTTGAATTAATAATCTTGTATTAGAATTAATACATGGTTGAAAAGAAAAAGCATTATTTAATTTTATTCGCTGTGGCTACACTCACATTATGTATCGGATATTTGCTAGGGGGGTTGGTAAGTGAAAGAAGCTGTACTTGTGATGAAAGTAACATACTAAGGGGGAGTATAAGCGTGTCGGCTGATGGTTCTGAATCAGGGGTTCTGGCAGCTGAGGAAGAAGATACTGAGAATAATATTGTGGCGGAAGATGTCGATAACCTGAGTGAAGGCGTATATCTTGAGGGGGAAGTCGTCGCTGAAGATCAGGAGTGTGAGATACGTGTAGATGTAAATGGTGCGGTTGTGAAGCCAGGAGTGTTCTGTATGCAAAAGGGGGATAGAGTTGTAGATGCTTTGGCTAGTGCAGGGGGGGTTAATGAACAGGTTTATGCTTTCAAATACTTTGCACAAAGCTTCAACCAGTCCGAGCCTGTAACTGATGGGCAAAAAATATATGTACCTTTCTATGAAGATCAGAAGTGTATTTTAGATACATCGGAAAGCGAGAAATATGCAAGTATCACTTCTGAGGAGATTAGTAAACCAGTGAAGGGCTCGGATAATTCAAGTGCATACGCCTGCACTAGTCTTAATAATGCTAGTCAGGAGGAGTTGGAATTATTAAGTGGGATAGGCGAATCTACTGCTCAAAAAATAATTGATAGTCGTCCTTACAGTAGAATTGAAGATATTATGGAAGTGAAAGGTATCGGAGAATCTATTTTTGCAAAGATCAAAAATGAAATATGTATTTAAATTGATAAAAACCTTACAATTTAGATTACGCAAAAATATCCAATTCATTGTGGAAAGATTATCTCGAAGGTTTTTTTCCTTTGTTGAATATTATTATCAGAACATATCTGTTTATTTTTTCGGAACGATAACAGCGTACTTGATTGTAGGTGCAATATTAACATATGAGTTATTTTTACAAAGGATAATCGCAAATTCTACAGTGTTTTCATGGCACATATTTAAAGTAGAAAAAAGCATTAGCCTAGTAAATACTGATGGTTCAACAAATGAGTTAATATTTGTTTTCACAATATTCGCTTTATTGGTGTTTTTCACGATGCTGATAAAACTTGCTATTACAGCGCTTTTGAAAGTAGTTTCACAAAAAAGACAGAACTACTTACTAATCAGACTTGTATTAAAAAGATGTTTCACAGATCTTTTTGCTCTATGTGTCGCGATAATCTCGCTATATTTATGTTTATCAGGTGCAAATGAGAGATATTTAATGAGTAATACTCTTATAGGTAAACATGAAGATCTTGAAGTTTACATATATAGTGAGCCAAGGGAAAAAGCAAATCATACTAATGTAATTTTAGCTGTATATCCCGAAACGATAGAAATAGATAAGTATAGTTATTCGAAGTTATATACGAGTGGTGATATTTTAATCTCAGCTGTAATACCCAAATATCCTGTTGTTATGCTCGGACAAAAATGCTTTCTAAATGGTGAATTAAAATCGCCTGAAAATTACTCTGATTTTGATTATGAAAAGATGTTAGGTACTAAACAGATCTATCTGACAGCATATCTTGAGAATATTAAGTGCGTAAATGAGAGTAATGGTTCTTTGATACGCAACAAAATATATATGTTTAAAAAAGTAATAATTTCTCAGATCGAAAAGAAATTTACTGAACCGACCGCTAGTTTGCTTGTTGGATTCATTTTCGGAGAGAATAGAGCGTTTAATAATCAATTGTCAGATGCTTTTATAAACACAGGGACATCACATATTATCGCCGCATCTGGATACAATGTGAACATACTTCTCTTAAGTATTAACAGTATATTGTCAGCTGTAGATAAAAAAAACAGAAGTAGGGTAAGTATTATCGTGATATGGGCATACTGCATTCTAGCTGGATTATCAGCATCAATAATCAGAGCTACAATTATGGCTTCAGTGGCAATAATTGGAAGTAACATCGGGAAAAATAGAATAACACTAAATGCATTATTGATCACAGTCTGCATAATGATGATTATAAATCCGTTTGAAATATATAATGTAGGTTTCTTACTATCTGTAGGGTCGACATTAGCACTTATTGTTGTGCTCCCAAGTATCGAAAAAACGATAATCAATTTTAGAGCAAGTAATATACTATCGGACTATAAATATAGTCAAAATACAATAATATTGCAAGACGCAAAACGGATATTAGGGGATATATCTACAAATGGGACTCAAACAATAGCGTGTACACTTGTTGTATTACCAATATTAATCGTAACGTTCAAACAAGTCTCGATCAGTACTGTAATCGCCAATATATTAATTCTACCATTGGTAGAATTGGCACTTCTCATATGTCTTATATGGATTCTTATTAATTCATTAATACCTAGTTTGGCAATTTTTATTACTTTTATACCAACTCTTATATGTAATCTTATAGCCAGTATTCTGAAGATAGTTGGTGATATTGAACCCGTGATTATCAACAATGCCAATAGTATTCTTCCGCTATTAATTGTCGTCTATACTATGATACTATTCGTTTTTGTTCTAATTTTTTACCCTACAGTATATGAGAAAAATATGGGCATTGGTTGAGAGTTACAGTATGGAACCTATAGACTATTCTGCTGCACTCTCATTATTTAGTTTTACATACTATTTTGAAATATGAGCTCGACTCACTACAGGTTAGTAATTATCTTCGCACTTCTTCTTCTGGCTTTATTTTTTTTTACTTCAGATCCATATGAGAGGTCGGTTGTAATACTTGATGTAGGACAGGGTGATTCTATACTTATTACATCTGGAAACGATCAAATATTAATCGATGTTGGAGCTGATCGAAGTATTATTGATGCATTATCTAAATATATGCCATTGACTGATCGAACAATTGAATATCTAATAATTACACATAATCATTATGACCATTATGGTGGAATTAATGATTTATTAAGGTATTATAATGTCAACAATGTTATTTTTGTGAAACCTGATTGCTTTGGAAAATATGATGATAATCTCTCGTGGAACAATAGCAGTTATACTTGTATTAATAGGCAAATCAACAGATTACAAGTTTCAGACGAATTGTTCACCCTTCAGTTGTCTATATATTATCCTGATGAGTTGGATAGATATTCTCAGTTGAAAAATGATACGAAAATTGTAAATACTGGCAGTGTTTCACAGAATTCTAGCATAAAAAACGAAACTCTAGCGCCTGATTTACAAAATAAAATATGTAAAAATGAGAATAATTGCTCATTGATATCGTATGTAAAAATTACAAAAAACAATAC
>Ga0208940_1000565_pt1 | contig 46256 bp, 32 predicted proteins | sample AD_JPNNA6_MetaG_FD_184445 | JGI IMG/M metagenome (GOLD analysis project Ga0208940, IMG submission 184445) | Active sludge microbial communities of municipal wastewater-treating anaerobic digesters from Japan - AD_JPNNA6_MetaG (SPAdes) (version 2) | ecosystem: Engineered > Bioreactor > Anaerobic... | reverse complement strand
GGTTTTGATCTCGGTGCGCCCGCGTGCCAGCCGCTCTGCTGTCACCGGTATATCTGGTGGGCGTCTTCGAGTCGAGGTCAATTCAGCCCCTCAAGATGGCGAGGCAACCCGCCAAGCACTGGAGACGTTAGCAAAAGCAGTGGGAGCCAAAGCCAGCGATGCCACCCTGCTCCAGGGGGCGACTAATCGCCACAAAGTTGTCTTTATTGCAGGCGTTCAGGTCGATGAATGTAAAAAACGCTTAGGAATCGATTAACGACGGAGGAACCATGGCGGCAGCCCGGCCTAAACCAAAAGCAACCGACAAATCGACTGGCAAAACGGCCGCCTCAAAAACCCGATGGTGGGTAGCAATCCCGCTTTCTATCCTCAGTGGCTGCATGGTTTTTTTATCGTTTCCCACCTGGAACATTTTTCCCCTCCAGTGGATTGCCTTGGTTCCTTTGTTTGTCGCCTTGCGTGGGCACAGCCCAAGAGGCGCCTTCGTTTTGGGATACATCTCCGGCGTTGTAACTAACATCGGTGGATTTCACTGGATTTATGACCTACTGCTTGATTTCGGCCACATGAGCCCAGCGCCTTCAATTGCGATAACCATACTGATGGGCCTCTATCAGGGCTTGACCACTGGCTTTGCGGCCTCATTCGCGGTCAAGGTCCACCGAGACGTCAAAATCCCCATGTGGCTTGCATATCCCATTTTGTTTACCGCCATCGAATACGCCGTCCCATTTCTTTTCCCGTGGTACCAAGGAAATGGTCAACAGCGTTTCACCGCCATAACTCAGATCGTTGATATAACTGGCGTTCCTGGACTGACCTTTTTGATCCTGTTGGTAAACGGCGCAATTGGCGAAGTCATCAACAGCCGTCTGGACAAGCGAACATTCCCATTCATTGCGGTTCCGCTGGCATTAATCGCCTTTATTGCAGCCTTAGTCTACGGCGTCATTAGGTTAGGCGAGATCGACACAAAGGCCGCCGCGGCAAAAAAGATTAAAGTCGGCTTGGTCGAGTCCGACATTGGCATCTGGGAACAGGAAATTCGCCTGCCAGATGGCTCGCACCTAGACTCGGTTTCCCAGATTAACCTGCTTTTTTCACACCTGTTAAGACACCAGTACATGAGCGCCGATCTGCAGGCTAAACACGCTCCTGACTTGATCATTTGGCCTGAATCTTCCTACATGCCGTTAAACCAAGTTTTGTGGTACAGATCCGACCGAAGGGGCATAGCAAGCAGTCAAAAGGGCGAGCTTTTCTTTATTGATCACAATGACTTAGTCCCAGTTCTGGAAACTGGCGCAAACGCTCCAGATGGACTCGGGCTTAAAGCGGTCGCAGCCTCCTCTGAAGACCACATGGTAGCTGTTGGGCCTAGGGGCTCGGTGTTCATCCGTGAACACGCCGAAGAGGTCCGTTGGGCACGTGAAAACACCAAGACAGACCGAGACCTGACGGCGGTTGCAATCTCGCCTGACGGCTTGGAAATCATGGCGGTTGGAAACCAAGGCACCGCGGTCTTTAGGCAAAATGGCGACTGGCGACTGGTTGAGCTTGGCACAACCGCAAACTTAAACGGGGTCACTTGGACTCAAGACCACGGCTGGGTGATCTGTGGCGAAAATGGCACTCTGCTTACATGGTTTGGCAAGGACGCAGCCAAGATTGGCCCTGATGATTTGCCTGATTTGTACGACGTTTCCTGGTCCCGACAAGGCGGTCTAGTCGCGGTTGGAGCTAAGGGCACGATACTCAAGATTAAAAGAAACGGTGAATCTACTGTTGAAAACCCAGTTAATGGGAAGCTGCTTGGTGTCAGCTCTTCTGGAATTACCATGGCAGTTGGGGAAAGGGGCATCGTGGTCGCCTGCAACGAGACCTGCAAGGTGGTCAGATCCAAGACTTCCGAGGATTTAGTCGCAATAACTATGGATCCTGGTGGCTACGATGGTTGGGCTGTGGCAAAAGATGGGACCCTGCTGCTGATCAATCCTTCATCTGGAACGGTTGAAGAGGCCATTGAAACAGGCAAAAAAGGTCTGAATTCCATAGCTTGGGCACCCATGAGCGTTGGTTATCCCTTCCCAAGGGATGTAAAGGCTATCTATACATCCAGAGCGCCATTGCCAGCGGTCGGAACGGCAGAAAAGCCTGAAGCGGCCGTGGAGTTTGACAAATCCAACACCCCGCACAGGGATAAAAACGCCGCCATGAGGGGCTTTACCACCCCGCTGCTTTTTGGAACGCTTACCAAAGACCTTGATTCAAATGGAAATCCCAGGCATTTTAATTCAGCCCTTTTGATTGATTCCAGAGGTAATGTTCTTGGGCGATACGACAAGATTTTCCTTTTGCTTTTTGGAGAATACCTTCCGTTTTCCAGCACCTTCCCGTTTTTAAAGGACCTGTTGCCTGAGGCCGGCGACTTCAAGCCTGGCACTGAACTTGGGGTCTTTGATCTGGGCGACGCCAACGCCGGGATGCTGATTTGTTATGAAGGCATTATTCCTTCCTTTACCAGAAAGGTTGCAAAGCTTGAGCCTGATTTGTTGATAAACCTTACAAATGACGCCTGGTTTGGAAAAACTATGGAACCATATCTGCACCTGCAGCTGGCAACTTTTAGGGCCATTGAGCATCGCAAAGCGATGATTCGATCCACCAACACAGGCGTCACGGCGGTTGTAGATCCAGCCGGTCGATTGCTGCAACAAACCTCGATTTATGACCCTGAAACCATCGTGGCTGATATACCTTTGATGCAAGAACCAACTATCTATCGCAAGTATGGCGAGCTCTTTGCGTGGGCCTGCTGTGGCTTAAGTGTGCTGTTGGTCGGACTGGCGATGATACTTGGTCGCCGGAAACAGTAATGCCCCCACACCTTACACAACCCAAGAAGCCGGTTGTGGCAGGACCAAACTTTCAACCTCACCCTTGGCCACAGCACCATCAAACACGATGCAGTCTTGTACGCACACACCAGCAGCAACTGTCGCATTGCCCCCAATAATCGCCCTCGGACCAATTACTGCACCTGCCTCGATCACGCTGCCATGCGATATCAGCAACGGCCCCTGAAGCACCGCATCTGGGCTTACATCAGCTCCCTCGTGAATCCACACCCCTTCCGACACCTCGTTTGGTACTAAAAGCCCCCTTTTCGCCAAGATGGGGCCTGCAACTGGCAACAAACGCCAGTTTACATCCAAGAACCGTTCAATGGTGCCAATGTCACAAAACTGGCCCTGCATTGCCGGCCCAAAGACCTGCTTGCCATCACCCAACATCGGGATAATCCCTTGCTCAATTAGGCATGAATCCGAAGCCTTTGGAAGATAATCAAAAATGGCCTGTGTGTGAACAGAAACGCCCGAGAAGACGAACTTGCGGCCATCGCCCGCCCGTGGCTGGCCCCTAATTCCCACAACCATGTTTTGGTCATCCACCTCGACCATCTTGGCCGCAGCCAATTCAGGAGGGTCAACCATAATCATGGTAGCAGCGCCCCCCAAATCTTGATGCATCTGGATAATTTCCCCGAAATTCCAGTCGTTAAACACATCGCCATTGTGCAACAAAATCGTGTCCTCGCCCTCAAAAAACTCCCTGACCGCCGAAAAGCCACCCCCAGTTCCAAGCACCTCAGGCTCGACTGACCACAAGATCTCCATTCCCCACTGAGCGCCAGACTCGACATGACGAATTATGCTTGCCGCCAAATGGCTTACATTTATTGCACATTGCTTGATTCCAGCTTGCTGCATGCCAGCCAAAACCCAATCGATAGCAGGCACCCCCAGCACTGGAAACAGCGGTTTTGGAACATACAAGGTCGCAGGGCGCAGTCGCTTTCCCAAACCTGCAGCCAATATCATCGCTTTCATCAAAAGCTCCTTTTAGGGTAGGTATCGCAGCAAGATTTCCCTAGCAGGACCAAACTCAGGCAGCTGGTCCAGCGCCTCACGAACATATTTCAATGACTGTGGAATATTAGGCAAAAACTTGGGATTGCCGCGCACCCGATCTATGAACACAAAACGCCCAGCATCCTTGAGCTTTCGCTGAAGCGCTTGCAACGCAAAGTGGTGTAACAACTCGTTTAACTCAGGACACCACATCCCATGCTTGGCACGTTCGTCAATAAAGTGCTGGGCAAGCGCCTTGACCTCGGCCGCATCAAACGAAACATACGAATCGCGCAAAAGAGCCACCAAATCATAGACATATGGTCCAATCAACGCGTCCTGAAAATCAATAAGCCGAAGCCGGTCACCTTGTAGCATCAAGTTTCTGCTTTGATAATCCCTGTGAACAAAGCCTTTTGGCAGCGCCACCAGTTTCGCCGTCAGTTCATCATAAAAACTATTTAACCCCACAATCTCATCTTCGCTTAAAGGGGCTTTTACATATTCAACCAACAGCCATTCATGAAAATGCTCAAGCTCCCATCGCAAAAGCTTTGCATCGAACTCCCTTGTAAAGGCCACACACTCATCCCTGGGCCCCTTTTCAGCCCAGGCATGCATCTCGACCATCAGCTCAACTGCCCGCCGGTATAGGAGGGCTTTATCCTGGCCCCGCCCCAAGGCCGCTTCCAGGGTCTGGTCCCCCAAGTCTTCCAGCAATATCGCCGTCCGACTCAAGTCCACTGCCAGAACGTCAGGTACAGGCAAGCCACCTTTTTGCAAAAACGCCCCAACATCCAAAAATGGCGGATAGCTAGGCGCAGAACCAGCCACAATCTCATCACTTTTGAGCATATCCGCTGGCATCTTCATCAAAATAAAGCTTTGCCCACTTTGGTCCCAAGCCCGAAAATATGACCTTGTAGAGGCGTCAGCAGCCAACGCCTTTAGCTTCAACCCAAACTCACCCTTACCTTCCAGGGTATCAAGAATCTGACTCAGCAAATCTGTATACATAAACACACCTACAAAATGCAGCTAAGGAATAATGGCAGATAACTTGCGAATTGATAAGGAGATGAGTGGATTCTTTTGCGATTAATGGATCAGACCAGCGTCAACCATGTACTGCTCTAACACCGCGATGCGGTCTTCCAGATCACGGATCTGAGCCTGCTGGTAGCGGATTGTGTCTTCGAAGTACTTGGCGGCAACCAACAGGAACCCAACCGAGTCGTTCAATGACCAGCCACCCTTGTTATGCATAAACAGAGGCATCTCATCGAGAATCAAACCCCAGTGAGGCACGTCGCGAGTCTTCGCATTCTCATCCTGTTCGTTCCCCGCCGTAGGAACTTCGTCTTTGTAGAAGTAAGTCGTTGGCTTGAAATCGTAAATTATGTCACCCACCGCCGCGATATCCGCATTATTTAGATAGTAAATATCACGCTTGCTATCACGTGTCGACGCGTTGACAAGATTCATAGTGTAAACCGCGTAGAAGTACGATACAGAGTTACCAATAGTGGCAGTGGCATGTGTTACCGGCCATATACCTCCCCCATTAACCGTCATATTAACGGCTCGGAAGTTTGTGACCTGACCAGTATTCGCACCAATATCATTAACCCCAAGGTTCACGATTAACGAATTGGAGTTTGGGTCCATATAGCAACCGGAGTGATCTCGGTCACGGAATCGATTCGCCCAAAGGTCTCCGTTCACCCAGGTATTTCCCCCAACATCCCACTGTAGGTAGAGGTTCCTACTTCCAGTACCAGAGTTGATAACTAGGTGGTGACCATTCGTCCTAAAGCTTGGGCGGGATGTGTTAGTGCCATCATTTAGCAAGAAGTACATCCTATCGTCAGCCCCCCAACGATGAATCACGTACTGACTAGCGTTGGCATCTGGCCCAATGTAAAGGTGTCCCCCACTGTTACCAACACCCGCAAATCCATTAAAGTTTCCTGGCCAGCCCATCACTTTCACACCATTCCTTGCCTCAAATGTGTTGACGATGGTGGTATGGCTAGGGTCAATCTGGTAGGTATCATTATCAATATCCTTCCAAGCTCCTTGGAAGGCCAACGTTGGCCCCTGAATTCTGTTGGTATTAGCGCTGTTTAGGTAGGAACCGCCGGCATAAACGGTGTTCAACATGGAGGTACTTGCCGGGTCCACATAGTAGCTGAGGTTATGCTGGTCGTACATCGCGTAGGCCCGTATATTGCCCTTAACAGTCATGGTCCCACCGTCACATCCGTCACCAAACACCTCGACAGGCCCACAGAAGCCCGCTTCGTTTTGGATCCCGAAAGTACCGGTGTTATTGTAACCACCAACACCTGCTCCACGGAACCTAAGGCCAACCAAACCAGCGTTGGTGTTCTCCCTACGAACGACGTTGCCACTAAAATGAATGGTGTTCATGACAGAGGAAGCGTTCGGATCGGCGTAGTATTGATTGTCGTCCTTATCATAGTACCTAGAGGCGTACACATTTGCGGCTGTGAGGTTACCGGTAGTACTGATGGAAATATTGGACGCCAGTTTGTTGCCCTCAATGGTGTTATTCGCAATATCTACGCCCTGGATTGTACCGTCGATGATGTCAGCGGTGTCAATACAACCGCGGGCAGGACATTTAACGATGTCTGCTGCTGGGAGGTTTGTACTACCAGTTCCCCCCATGATGCCGCCAAGCTCTATGGATTCACGGTGATATGCTTTACCACCAACATCAAACGAGTGCATTCTACTGCTGACAATGGGCGTTTCACCCCAAATTTCGAACAGTTGATTAGTTGACGACTGGGTGTTTACAAATCTAAGCTGCACAACGGTGGAGCCGGTACCTGTAGAAACCTCCGCTATTCTTGAGAGGAAGTCAGGATGATCGGCTGGGTCCAAGAAGTTAATCGACTTACCCTTTGCAATGTTCAGGTCTTCAGTTACTTTCCAGAACTCGGTGTGAGTGTGATCACCTTGGGCGACTTGGCCTGGGCCAGTTCCGAAATTCGGGGTCAGTATCTCACCGTTCATGGTAAGACCAGCACCAATTCGAACGGTACCACGAGCAGTTGAGGTTGCCGCGTCAATCTTGTTACCAGCAATCCCAGTTGCAACCTTGGCATTAGTTACTGCGGCATTTGCCAAGTCCTGAGTATCAACACATCCATTACAGGTCAGCCCAATGGCGTCACCGGCAGGGCCGTTTGAGTTTGCATAGTTGAACGAAACATGGGTTGCAGTAACACAGCCGGTACAGGCAAGGCCAGTGGCTGGGCCGCCCTTAGAGGTAGAACCAGCATAGTTGAAACCAACGTCAGAGTCGCCAACGCAGCCGTTACACTGCAGGTCAGCAGCCGCGCCGTTTTTGCTGACACCTCTGGCAAAATCGAAGTCGACTTCATAGGGGCTGATACACGCGGCAGGGTCGCCACTTGGAGTTGTACAGGCGACATCGCGAGCCGCACCACCCGGAGTGTTAGCACGCGCCCAGTTAAATGCAACCTCGCTTTCACCAACGCAGTTCGTGCACTCGAGGTTCGTTGCAGGGCCACCCTTGCTATTTGAACCAGCGTAGTTAACCGCCAATTGTGTGTTGTTAACGCAATCGTTACATTCGAGACCAGTTGCTGGACCACCCTTGGTGTTTGAACCTGCGTAATTGAAGCTGACGTTATTCGAGCCGACGGCACCAGCAGCGATTTTCCCGGAGGTGATAGCACCATCAGCCAGCTTGACGCCAGTAACGTTTCCGTCCTTGATCTTCATGGTCGTGACGGCGTCGGTAGCCAGCTTCGACTCGGTAACGGCGCTGGATGCGATGTGATACTCGGTGATCGCCAATGCGACGATATCTGTGCCGATGATGCTTCCAGGCTTAATGTGCCCGCCGCCATCCTTAGTGCCACCCTCAACGCAACCAATGCAGTTCAAGCCAATAGCTGGCCCGCCTTTGCTGGTTGAGCCGGCATAGTTGACACCCATGTCGGTTGCGTCAACGCAGCCATCGCACTGGAGGTCGGTAGCTGGCCCCAACAAAACATCGGCAAATTCAGCGTGATACGCCTGAATTGCAAACCCAACCGAGCCGATTTCCACACGAGGCAATTCCGCTTCACTGTTAACGGAAATCCCCAGGTACACATGCTCGCGGTTTACAAAAACGTTAGCATCGACGGGAAGCCATTCGTCAAACACGCCACCGTTTAGGGTAACCATGCTGGCCGGTATACTGGCAACAATGTTGCCCCCGACTGCCGCATCGTACAACACGAATTGGACCGTGGCCTGACCAGTGATTGGCTGGCCAACTGGGTTACGCAACACGCCCTGCACGTTAATCTTCATCGGCACCTGCTCGATGGTTACCCGAGCAGAAGCGTCGGCCGCCAAGAAACCAACGACCACCAAACTTAAGACCGCTACCTTGAGAAGCGACTTCATCTGGTCACCTCCAGATCGTTTCCCCCAACGACATTCTCAAAATCCAAAATAACCATGGCTGGGATAACCATGGCCAGGGGCGTGACCACTAGGCAAGCCCCCAAAAGCGCCCCGACCTGACAACCCGACAGGAGGGCACATCACGACCAAACTTGCCACTGACTACGCATCATTTTCGTAGTCAAGGGACAAACCAACCAGTAAAACCCAAACAAAGCCCGTGCAAACGGGGAGTTTCAAGCGTTACCCCGTCGATTTATCCTGCGTCAAAAGACGCTGGTCTGTCGTATCTAGCATCTTTCGTACCAAAAAGTTCAGGCTGGGGAAATCTTCCTATTTTTTTGGGGCAACCCCGTTTTGGGTCCCAAAATATAAGCTTAATTGACGTCAGACACACAACCCTATAGTCTTGCGCACCATGATTGACTTGATTGACATATCAAAATCATTTGGTGCCAGGCAGCTTTTCGCAAAGGTTAACTTGCGCGTTAGAGATCGGGACAGGCTTGGGCTTGTTGGGCCTAACGGTACTGGGAAGACGACTCTTTTCAGGATTTTGATGGGTGAAATGTCGCCTGACGAAGGGCAGGTTGAGGGAAAGAAGGGCATTCGCATTGGTTATCTGCCTCAAGAGTTGTATCCCAGCACGGCTATGGACTTGAGTCTGCATCAGTACTGCATTCGCCAAGTCAAGGGAGTGGGCGCACTGCAAGACGAGCTTGCTGCCATTATGGCCAGAGTCGAGGGTGGGGAGCATGGACATGAGCTGCTGCATAGGTTGGCCGAGGTTCAGGAGCTGTTACACCATAAGGATGCAGATGCGCTGCCTAACAAGGCGAAATCAGTTTTGCTTGGGCTTGGTTTTGAGCAGCGGGACTTGAATCGGCCGCTTAAGACCATGTCAGGCGGCCTTTTGATGAGGGCTGAACTGGCTAGGCTGCTGTTGGATGAACCGGATTTGCTGCTTTTGGACGAACCGACTAACCACCTGGATTTGGAGGGGCTCAGGTGGTTTGAGGAGTATTTAAAGGCTTTTCCGGGTGCTGTAGTAATGATCGCCCACGACCGCGAGTTTTTGAATCGCACAGTTGATCGTGTGGTTGAGGTCTCTCCTAATGGGGCTACCGACTATGGTGGCGACCCGAAGTTGCCGGTTTATGACCGGTATGTCGAAGAGCGTGCCAAGGCGATTGAGCTTGCCTGGAAGAAGTATGATGAGCAGCAGGCCCTGATCAAGGAATTGGAAGATTTCATTGTAAAGAATCGCTCTAATGCGGCCACTGCGGCTAGGGCCCAGTCGCGGGTCAAAACGTTGGAACGCTTGGAGCGCTTGTACCCACCTGAGGCGGTTAGAAAAGTTAAGATTTCATTTCCACAACCACCTAGAAGCGCCGATTTGGTGTGCAGCCTGGAGGGTGTAACCAGGCGTTATGGTTCAAAAACGGTTTTTCAGGGGCTTGATTTAAGGGCTCATAGGGGCGAACGCTTGGCGATCGTTGGGATAAATGGGGCTGGAAAGTCGTCGATGTTGCGCTTGGTGGCTGGGGTGGCCGAGCCTGACGCTGGGCATCGCTTGCTGGCTGATGGGGTAAAAGTGGGCTACTTTGCTCAGGATCAGTACGAGATCTTGGATCCAGAACGCACCTTGCATCAGCACATGCTTGAGGTGGCAGACACCCAGACAACGCCTTATGTGCGGCCAGTTTTGGGCGCCTTTTTGTTTGGTGAAGACGACTTGGATAAAAAAGCGGTCATGCTTTCAGGTGGGGAAAAGGCGCGGCTTTTGTTGGCCAGGATGCTTTTGCAGCCTTTTGGCTTGTTGGTTATGGACGAACCTACAAACCACTTGGATATAGCCAGCAGAGAGGTGTTGGAACAGGCCCTGAAGGAGCACCAAGGGACAATAGTTTTTACGTCCCATGATCGCCGATTTATGGACACTCTGGCAACGTCGGTGATTGAACTGAAAGATGGAAAACTTACCAGGTATCCAGGCAATTATTCCTATTATATCAGCAAGGTTGGAGACCCCTTTGCCAAGGAGCCAGAGCCAACACCGCAGGCATCCAAAACCAGTGAAAGGGAACTTGAAAAGGACCGCAAACGAGAGGAGGCTGAGCGGCGAAATCGACTGTACAGGATTTTAAAACCCTTAAAAGACAGGGTTAGCGCAGTCGAAGAACGAATTGCAAAATTGGAAGAAGAGCTGGCAGAGATTGATGATAAACTTGTCCAGCCTAGCTTATATGAGGATCCGGCCAAAGCGCGGGAACTGGGGGCTTTGGCAAGGGAGCTTAGGGCCGAGCTGGATGTGGCTTATGACGAGTGGTCGATGGCTGCTGAAGAGCTTTCAATGGCGGAATTGGAGCATTCGGAAACGTAAGGAATGACTGATGAAAGATAAACCTGAGGCAGAAGTGAAAAAGCCTGGAATCAACAGATGGCTTTTGTTGGCCATTGTGACGGTTGTGGGATTTGTAGCCGACCTTGCGACCAAACTTTGGGCGCTTGCCAACATTTCCCTTGGGGAATTAAAGCCTGTGTTTGGCAACGTCCTTGGGTGGACGCTTACCTATAACAAAGGGGCTTTGTTTGGCTTTAATCCGGCTAACTGGATTGATGGGTTTCCAACACGTTGGTTTTATGTGATTTTCACCGTTATATTAGTACCTGTGTTGGTTTTTATATATTCGAAAATCGACCATGTACACAACAGGCTTGGGCTTTGGGGGATGGCGCTTTTGGTGCCTGGGGCGGCTGGTAACTTTTTGGATAGGGTTTTAGGCCGACCAGGTGTGGTTGACTTTATTCGTGTTGATTTGGGTTTTCCTCCTTTTAATCCTTGGCCAATTTTCAACGTGGCTGACGCTTTTATTACCGTTGGGATAGCGCTGGTGTTTATCGATATGATTCGTTCGGATCTGCGGGCGAAGAAAGCTTTAAAAGAGTCTAGGAAGCAGTAAACCCCGTATCTTTGGTTTATCTTTGGGAAATCACCCGCACTTGGAATGATTAGAAAGTTGCTGGGCTAGGCCTTGGGCTCATCCTTTGGGGCTTCAACTACCGCGGCTTCAGTGGTAACCAGCAAGCCGGCGATTGAAGCGGCGTTGGTCAGAGCAAGGCGGGTGACCTTGGTTGGGTCCAAAATGCCCGCTTCCACCATGTCTTCGTAGACGTCGGTTTGGGCGTTGTAGCCAAAGTTGCCTTTGCCATCCGCTACCTTTTGGTAAACAACCCCGCCGTCGACTCCACCGTTTTCAACGATGGCCTTCAAAGGTTCAGGTAATGCCTTGCGCAGGATGTCGACACCAAAGCGGCGATCGTCGTCGAATTTGACTCGTTCCAGTGCCTTCATGGCGCGAATCAGGGCTACACCACCACCTGGGACAACGCCCTCTTCAACTGCCGCTCTGGTGGCGTGCAGTGCGTCTTCGACTCGGGCCTTCTTTTCCTTCATTTCAGGTTCGGTCTGGGCGCCGACTTGGATTACAGCAACACCGCCAGACAGCTTGGCCAAGCGTTCTTGTAGCTTTTCGCGGTCCCAGTCAGACTGGGTGTCTTCGATCTGGACCTTGATCTGGTGGATGCGCCCCTGGATGGCTTTTTCGTCGCCGAGGCCATCGATGATGGTGGTGTTGTCTTTGTCGGAGATGACTCGCTTGGCGCGGCCCAAGTCCGCCAAGGTTACTGATTCAAGCTTGCGGCCAAGTTCTTCGGAGATGACCTTTCCACCAGTCAGGAAGGCTATGTCATCCAACATGGCTTTGCGTCGGTCGCCAAAGCCTGGGGCCTTGACGGCCAGTACCTTGAGGACGCCTTTAAGACGGTTTAAAACCAAGGCGGCCAAAGCTTCGCCCTCGACATCTTCAGCAATAATTACAAGGCCACGGCCTTCACGTGCGACAGTCTCCAGCAGGGGGACCAAGTCGTGAAGGACGCTGATTTTCTTGTCATAAAGAAGAATCAGGGGTTCTTCGATGATGGCTTCCATCTTATCGGCGACTGTGACGAAATATGGTGAGATATAGCCACGGTCAAACTGCATTCCTTCGACTAGTTCGAGGGTAGTTTCGGTGGACTTGGCCTCTTCGACGGTAATGACGCCGTCTTTGCCAACCTTGTCCATGGCATCGGCGATGATTTTGCCGATTTCTTCGTCGTGGTTAGCGGAAATGGTGCCGACTTGGGCGATTTCTTTGCGGCCACTGATTGGGATAGATAGGCCTTTGAGGTCAACGATGACCTGTTCGACGCCGGCATCGATTCCGCGCTTTAGGTGCATTGGGTTGACGCCTGCCGCAACCAGTTTTAAGCCTTCCTGGTAGATGGCGCGGGCCAGGACTGTAGCGGTTGTGGTTCCATCGCCGGCTTTGTCCGCGGTCTTGGATGCGACTTCCTTGACCATCTGGGCGCCCATGTTTTCGAAGCGGTCTTCGAGTTCAATTTCCTTTGCTACGGAGACTCCGTCCTTGGTCACAACGGGGCTGCCCCATGATTTATCTAAAATAACATTGCGACCTTTTGGGCCGAGTGTAACGGTGACTGCATCGGCGAGAGTTTGTACGCCTTTTAAAATCCTTGCACGAGCGTCTGCAGAAAAAGCTAATTCCTTGGCTGCCATCACTTTCCTCCGTAACAATTAACTAAAGCGATTTATAAATATCAAACATCGCGGGCTTTGGGGCCCGGCAACACGTGGCAGAAATATAAGCACGACCAAACGCAGGTCAAGGGGGCCCCCGTCCCTGTTCCTGTCCCCGCCCCCGCCCCTACCTGATCTCCCGCCACGTGTCTCCTGGGTTGATGCCTGGGCTGGCGTCGAAGACAAAGACTGAATTTGATAGCAAGCCGGTTACGTAGAGCTGGTTGTCATCGCTGATGGCCATGCCAAAGGGGTTGGTTGATTGCGGCATGGTGGCTTTAAAGTCCAGGAGTTGGCCGCTGTTTGCTGCGTAGGCTTTTACGTTGTTGTCACCGCTGTTTAGGATTAGTAGCCTGTCTTGATTGTCTAGGATCATGGCGTTTGGCATCATTCCTACATCTTTGATGAATTTGTTGTAGATTTGGGCTAGATCTGGATTGACCGCCGTCACCGAGCTTGACATTCCCATCAACAGGTACAGGTAGGGCGGTCCGGCTTCCCGCCAAACTGCCGCCAGGATCCCGTTCATGGTGCCTGCCAACCCAACGCTAAACGATTTGCCCTCTATGGGCTCGCCGGTGGTGGCATCTAGGATCCAGACAGTATCTCTATTGAAGCTGGTGGCTATGAGCCGATTATTCGGTGCTTCAATAACCATGACGGTGTCTTGCGAGATGTCGTCATCGACGTCGCCTAGGAACACTGGATTGTCCGGGCCATGAAGCAAGGTCTGGGTCGCTAGGTCGACCTTGAACAGGGCTGGGGATGTGCCGCTGCCTAGCCATACTGTGTCGCCAGCAAAGGCCAAAGACGAGGGGTATCCAACCAGGGGATAGATTGTTGACAGTGGTATGGGAATTGTGATTTCAGGCGCTTTTGCCTTGGCTAGATTTGCAATGGGAATTCCCAACAAAGCCCCGTCATCTGTTGGCGCAACTTTGGTGCCATCAAACGATGTGCTGCCAGAACATAATACCCAGGCCATGTCGCCGTTAATGGCCACACGTTGGGCGTTTTTTGCCCTCAGTGGAATTCGATTTACCACCTCGTTTGTGTTTCGATCTATAACCGTCGCAAAGCTTGGGTCGTAGACGATTTGATGTTCTTCAAAACGATATCGGCTGTTTGCAACGATCACAAAGTCTTCGGTAACAGCCAGTCCTTCTGGATTTGCGAAATTCCCTTCAGGTAAAAGCGGCACATCCCCATTAGAGTCGTCTATGTATCCGTCGCTATCTGAATCTGGGACAGGCTCACAGGCCATCAACGTCACCAAAAGTACTGGCAGCGCGGCTTTAAAAAGGCTTAATGATTTGTTCATTTTCCGTACCTCATGGTTAAAAAGATGGAACGTCCAGGAAGGGGCCTTTGTAGATAATCTACAGCATCCAGTTTGTTCGTCAGATTAAGACCTTCGACTGCGAAATAAAGGTTGCTTTTAATCTCCAGCTGAAATCTGGCGTCCAGGCGAAAACGGCCCTCTTCAGACAAGGATTCAAAGCGATCAAGATAGACGAAAGACTGCCAACTTGGCATGGCCGAAAGCAAAACTGGGCCCAGTTTGACTTGCACTTGTCCAGAGACCACGTGAGCTGGGCGCTGGGGCATCTTTGTTTTGGTTGTATTGAATTTTCCATGTAAAAACGTGTAGCTGCCGACGATGTTGAACCAGCGCCAGTTCCAACGACCTTGAAGCTCAACTCCTCGAATGGTGGCGCTTTGGGAGTTTTCAGCGCGGACCAAGAAGGCGGATCTGGGTAAAAACATAATCAGGTTTTTGATGTAGTTTTCAAAATAAGTGGCTGTAAATCCCCAAGGTTCGTTGTGACCAAATTCAACGCCAGCATCCCAGGTAAGCGCGTCTTCAGGTATTAAATCGGGGTTGCCTCGGACATAACCTGCGTCAAAGTAAAGTTCTTCAAGAGTTGGCAGCCTGAAACCCCTGGAAATATTGCCAAACAGACGCAAAAACTTGACTGGGTCGCCATAAATGCCAAGGGCAGGTATTGGACGGACCCCAAAGCCTTGGTCCCATTCAAGCCTGAAATTTAAATTTATCTGAAAAAGCTCGGATGGCGGCCCGATCAGGGAGTTTACATTCCCAGCCACGGTTGTTCTTGAAGGCTGTTTGGATGGAGACCCAAGCCTAGTTGAAAAACCTTTGTCGTAGCTTGTAGAAAGACCGCCACCAAGCACAATCCACGGGTGAAGACGCCCCGCTGTATCAAAATTTGCCCCTATGCCATGTGAAATCAGCAGGGTTTCAATGGCAGGGCCGCTTGGTGGGGCCGAATCCTGATAGGCAAAACCAAGGCGACGATAATAAAAGGCAGCCTTTGTAACACCTCGATCTCCATACAGTTTTGGACCTTCCCACGCCAGTTTGGTGACTACCCTTGTGTCTTGCTGCTTTGCGGTGGTCGATGGAAACTGTTCCAGACCCGCGATGTCTCTAAACATCTGGCCGCCTTCTACTAGGACATCGATTCGATGGTCAGACGCCAGTAAAATCCCAAGCTTGGAGATGACATTGAATCCTAAGGTGCCGTTATTTTCACGTCGCCTCAAGGCACCATTTGTGTCCATGAAGTTAAAAGTACCGCCACTTAGAATGAACCCTCCGCCGACTAGGGCTGCTACATCGTGGGGGCCAGCATCCCATAAGTGGGCGTGAGAGGCCTTTAATCGAACGGTGTTCCAGGAACCGACCATCAAGCTGGCCCAAGATCCCGGATCAAACAGGGGGTCTCGGGTTTTTGCGGTTATCACGCCGCCTACTGCATCGGTGCCGTGGGCTGCTGATCGCCCACCTCTTTCCAGTTCTAGCCCGTCGATTGCCATTAATGCCAGGGTCGATAAATCGGCGCCACCCATGAAGGGCGAGTTTAGCGGCACGTCGTCCAACGTGGCCAAGGTGCCAGACGGGTCAGTGCCTCTGATAGCGGCAGTGGCGCCTTGAGCTGGGCCTCCTTGTGAGAGGATTTGGACAGCCGGCAAGCGGGCAACTGATGCAACTGGCCCTTGTGGAGCCTCAATTTCAGCGGTGGATGAAATTTCCTCGACGCGCACAGATTGGGCTTTAGGCACCTGTGGCTCATAATCACCATAGACCTCGATGGCTGGCAGCTCGATGACGTCTGGTGACATTTCTGGATTTGGCAGGTCATCAGAGTGTGCAACTGAGGCAACTAACGAGACCATCAAGAACAGTAATGTTTTTATTAGGTTGGATCGCCCAGCGTTGGGGGTTTTGCTTGAAGGCAAAAGCCGCATCGCTTCCTCCCGAAACAATATGCGTCTGAAACGGTGGCAAGTGTCCTGGCTTCCGGATCACCCTCCCCCAGCCCTTCCCGGCGTCGCCCGACACCAGTGGATTTTCTGGGTTTGTCCTCGGATACAGTTGCGGGGGCAGCGCCGGCATTAAACCGGCTTCCTGTGCCATCCGTTCTTGGCAGTATGATACAGGCATCAAGCTAAAGCGCAAGCGCGGGGGCAGGTACGGGGACGGGGCGGGGGCAGGGGGAGGGGGCAGGGGGAGGGGACAGGGGGCTACTGGCGGGTTTTTGCTGGTGTAGAGTCCTGGGATACTACGGCGCATTGGAGGTTTACATCTTGGTAAGCAAAATTGTTGTTGTAATCAAAGGGTTTTCCACCTGCCTCAAGGATATAGGCGTTTAGTTCCAGCTCGATAGTACGACTGTCAAATCGCTGTGGACTTGGATCATTGTTGGCTGTTGGCTCTGGATTGGCGATCACTGGTTTAATGGCCGCTTCTTTAGGGAAAACAGGTAGCGAAACACTGGTACGATCACTTGGAACAAACAATTCCCACAAACAGTGAGACCTTGGACCACCAAGGGTCCCGCCTTCACCAGCCAAGACATTAGATGGGGCAGCTGTCAGATAGTTGACTCGCAAAACCTGCAAGTGAGGCTGCCTTGGATTGGTGATTGGCGCCCATTCTACGTGTCCATCAAACAGATCCTTTGACACCGTATCCAACGGCACGTCATTATCGACTGGGGCTGGGAAAGTGATCCTGGGTACCTCTAGCCAGGCTTGCGAGGAAGAAAAGTCAACAAAATCTCCAGTTTGAACGCCCGGCTTAACTGGTGTAGAAATCCCAGCAGGGTCGCCTCCCAAAAACGCCGACCGACCGGCAAGACCAACCGCCAGACGATTCAATTTAAGGCCCAATTCCTTGATTACAGGGTGATCATCATCTGGAAATCGCACTTCAACAGGATCCACGCGCACCGGTCGGCCCTCCCTAGTGTGATAAGAGCCATCGATGGAAACAAAGACGAAACCTTCCCCTCCAGTATCCATTACAGGCATCACAAGACGGTTAACCAGCGGCTTACCAGTGCGCCAATCAATGGGTTGGTTGTCCAAAGCGATTTTAACGGTAGTCCCTTGCTTTGGACGCAAATCAATATTCAACAGCAAATCTTGTTTGACCTGTGCACCAGGCAAAACTCTAACCCGACTAATCGCGAGAGCCATCGGCTTAAAAACCAACGAATATGGGTTTTCCACTGCACCCAGCACGTAACTGGCCGTCCCACCAAGGGCAAACAAGAGGTATTGACCAGCAGGAATGTTTTGCAATTCAAAGGTCGCTTCACAGGAATCATCTTCATCGTCTGAAAGCTCACATATCGCCAAATTGGTTGGAATAGGCAAATAGGGGTCTTCGATGGCCTCCAAAACGCTGCCCATGCTCATGGACGAAAGGGGAACATCCCTCACTGCCAATTGAACGATAGCCCCTGGAACCTCTAAGGCCTCGTCCTGAAACTGCCCAAGAATGGTGCCAGCAGGCCATCTTGGCAGTCCTCCCTCGCCCAAAAACCCTTTGACCTCACCCACGATTGAACCCACCAAGTCAGCATCCCTGGGTAAAACTGGGTCCAAAGGAACCATTAAAACCGCGATATTTGCGGCATTAACCCCAAGGTAGGTGGTAAAGCGATAGCCCTGCGCACCTACAGTCACATCAACGGGACCTTCAAGACCTGGTTCACTTAGCTCGACGTAGCCGCCTGGGCCTGTGTGTAAAACCCAGTTCTGGTCACCCTTTTGAATCAAGACCTGAGCCCCCTCAAAGGGTCTAGGGGAGCCGACTAGCAGCCTCGCAAGAGCGTACACCCTTAAGGTTCCTGCAATGGGGCCAGCCCCAACGTGTGGGGTCGTGTTTACCCCAGGTTCAATTGGTTCATCAAAAGTCAACTCTATGGAATCAGAGACTTTTTCTGAATCATCTTCCCCGTTCTGATAGCTGGCTTCAACGACACCACTTTCATTGCTTGCAGAGCAAATGGTAACTCGATATGTGCCATCATCCTTACTTGTAGCAGGTTCAAGTTCCCCCAGTGACCACTCGAAAACCACATCATGGTTTGCAAGTGGATTGCCCTTGCTATCCTGTAAAAGCGCAACGACGTTTATACAAAGGTTGTCATCCCCAACGTTGTAGACTGGAGAAGCAGTCAGGATTAATTGAGGACCTGAAGGAGATACATGCTCGGAATCAATATTGTCAGAATCAACTAGGCCAGCATCTCGGCCACACCCAATGATCAACATTAAGGCTGCAGCCGCTAAAAAAAGCGCCCGTCGGGTCATTTAAACCTCCAATCGAGTATGACTAAAAGCGTACTTTGAAAGTTAAACCAGAATTTAATACTCCGCCCTTTCCACTGACGTAGGGATAGCCAGGATTGTCCAAATTAACAGCTGTCTTTGCATCACGGTTTTCCAAAATCCATCCATATGCCAGATGGAAATCGATGGAAATTGGCGGCCCTCCGACGCCAGCGGCGTCAAATCCCAGACCAAAGGAACCGGTAAAGCGGTCACCATCAAGCAAGTTTGTGACACCAGTCTGGGCGGGAACTGGAGATTGAACCCAGCCAAAACCAGCCCTGATGGCTAGTGCCTTTAATGGGGAATACTCACCACCAAAACGAACTGCAAAGGTGTTTTTAAAGCCGGCACTTGGCGGCAAGATTTGTTGTACAACCTTGTCACCTCCACCAGCATCAAACAGGGTCACCTCAGGGGTCGACAAGTTAAAGGAGCTGTAAAATGAATATGTTATGTCACCAGATACTCGGTACTTGTCGGCTTTATATCCTGCACCCAAGGCAATTTGATGGGGGGTGGAATAGTCGTAGGCGGTGACCTTTAAACGCACCGGCTCGATTTTTTGAGACAAAATCGCGGTAACTGGGATGGATATGTACGTATTGTTGGCACAACGCCAATTAAATCCTATTGTTAGCCCCTCGATAGGCTCAACCATTATCCCAACCACTGGGGCAAGGTTCATCTTGACATCGACTGTTGCCTGGTTCGCCTGAGCGTCTTTGGTGAAGTCCACGTCTACTCCGCCATAGACGTTAGGTAGCATCGACAGCCCAGCACCAATCATGAGCCAATTCCATCGAAAAGCTAGCGCAGCGTTTAGGACGATGCGTCGGTTTCTGTCTTCCAAAAAGGGAAAGTAAGCCTCGGTAGCTGGGCGTTCCCGAATTGCGTAGATAGAACCAATCGGAAAAGTAATATTGACCCCCCAAAAAAGTGAGCGGTCATATTTTCCAAGGGGGATTGGACTGGCTAATCCGACATCTAAGAATCCCCTTGTGACAGCAGCCCTTGGCAAAGTCTGTTCAATTCTTTGGTCCGATTCGTCAGTGTAGTGGGTAGTTGCCTTTAAAAATGGACGATAAATCAGGGTCCCAAGCCCAAAATCGAAGCCGTCCAATTGGCCCAATCCAGCTGGGTTGTACCACACAGCATCATAGCTATCTGCAGTTCCAGTAGCGCCTCCACCCATGGCAATATTTGCGGAAGTTAGCCCAAAAGTGTCTAGTGGGTTGGCTCTTAATTCTTGGGCAAAAAACACTGTAACTATCGATAACGCAAGCAGAATTTTTCGAAACACCAAGGCCACCAGGGTCAAAAACCGGCGGAATGATAGCACAAATGGCCTGTCTGTGAATGATCTTCGGTCAGCGATATGCCCTAAGTCCGACAACTCCAAATCGTTTGACATAACCAGGGTAAACCCCGGGGCATGAATCCCTGAGGGCGCAACCATCACATGGGGCTGGAAATTCCCGGTCGCCGTGGTCAGTCGGAAAGAGCTTCGATTCAAAACCTTCAGACATGTACAAAATGTTGTGGGATCGCAGGTTTGCAACCGCCTCATGAGCAGAAGGAATCTGACAAAGGGGGAACCCCTCTACCGTGACGGTCACGCCTGTTGGAGCTGCGTGGACCGCTTTGGTTGCCGCCAAGGCAGCCTGCTCGGGTGGAACTAGAAGTCTTGAATCATAAGTGTCAAAGCGCCCTTTTGGCTCAGCTAGGCAAATCTTGTGGGTCAAGGGGGCAAATGGTGCCAGCAATTGGCTGATGCTTTGTAGCTGTGAAATATTAGACTTGGTGATGACCGTGTTGATGTGTAGTTCAATTTCGTGGCCGGCAAGTCCAGCTATGGCCGTCAAGGCGTCGGCATGAGAAGCACATTGCACAATCTCATCGTGTGTTGGAGCTTCAAAGCCATGCAAAGACATGTGAACATAGGAAAGTCCCAAGTCCAGCAGCTTTTGACGATATTGAGGATGGGCCAAACGGCGGCCGTTGGTGATCAACCCCCATTTCAAGCCAAGGGCGGTCGCTGCCTTCGCCAAAACTGGCAGGTCAGCCCTTAGAGTGGGCTCGCCACCAGAAAAAAGGATCATTTCGACGCCATGGGCTTTGGCTGCAGTCATTTTTTGTGCAATCAACGCGGCAGGGGCGTCAGGGACCGAGTCGCGCCACTCGTCGACTCTGCAAAACTGGCAACGCGAATTACACCTGTATGTTAATTTTAAAACGGCGCGAAGTGGTAAGGTGCCAGACATGCACCCTCCAAACTAGAATCCCTGGTTCATCCGCCGCCCATCGTGCATGTACTCAGGGCGATCCTTCACTTCGACCCAGCGATAGAAGATGTTTTTAACCTCTTCGTTTTCGTCCATCAGATGCTTGAACAACCTGTCTTGGACGCCCATGTAAATCACACAGCGCTGATTGGTGGGATTTTGAGGGAAGATGTTGCCCTGTTCGGTGTAGTTATAAACTGGGCAGGTGCCACAATATGGCTTGTAAGCGCAAGTTGCACAGCCTGGAATGGAATCCAGGGTTGAAGCCATTGCAATGGTCTTGACGGTATCGTGGGTGACAACGTCCTTCAAAGTCATGTTGTTGATTGAGCCGATCTTGAAGACCTCGTCGCCCATCTGATAGACCATTCGCCCTTCGTCGCAGGTAAAGATGGACCCGTCGTAGTTGTACGCGATCTGTCCAATTCCAGCGCCGCACGGCGAGCGAATATCCATGTAGTTTGGATCATCGGGAGTCAGGATCTTGGTCAAAAAGATGCCTGCCAAACGTTCAAGGATTTCAACGCCTTGACGGTTTAGCTCGATGATGTAATCCAGGGCCTCGTTATAGAACTTCAAGAAGTCAGCGCCCATATAACCAACCATCCCTTCAGTATTCTTGGCAAAACCAAAGGGATTCAAGGGGCGCAGGAATATCGCTCTACAGCCTTGTTTTACGTACTCGTCAACCAGTTCCTTGGCGCGACCAAGATGCTCCTTGGTGATGGTTGCCAAGGCTTCCACGTGGTACAGATTTGGGTCCAAACCAGCATCAACGTACGCTTGGTTAATCTTGGCCATCCACTCAACGGTCTTGTCGTAAGCAGATGAATTGGCCAAGAAGCGGTTTTTATCGTGCAAATCCTTGGGGCCGTCCAAGGATGTTGAAATCTGGACCCGGTTTTTGATCAAATATTCCAGTTTTTCGTCGTCCATCAGGGACAGATTTGAAACTAGGCTAAACATCACCCGCTTGCCACGTTCTTTTGCAAGCTTTGACCCATATTCAACGACGTGAGTGACAGTTTCCCAGTTTACCAAAGGCTCTCCGCCCTGGAATTCGATGGTAATCGTGTCAGATGGCGCCCGCATGGCCATTTCAACCACCTTTTCCGCGGTGGCAATGGACATGTCTGTTTCCGTTTTTTCCAAACTGGCGCGACTGGCGTGGCAGTACTTGCAGATCTCGTTGCATCTTAGAGTGACAACCATGATGTGCAGCACTGGCCCCCGGTAAAGGAAGCCAACCTTACGATCATAGTCTGCGGCCACCCGGTCGAGGTTCGTGTCTGTTATCAAAAACCCCTTGGCAACCAGCTCATCGTACATGTCTGTGCCTGGTTTTACTCGGCCAGTCACAAACGCCTGCAGTTGGTCGTCGTCCATGAAAACATAGGCGCCGTGGTCATTTGTAACAACGTGTTTATCGCCGACCTTCCTGAATCGCGGCAGATTCAGCTTGGGAGCGGCGGTTTTTTTTGTACTCATTATTCGCCTCGCAACGAAATGGCTGTACCTAGTACAAAATTGCGAAATTCGCCGGCTAATTCGATGGGGTCTCCATCGTCTTGGGCCACTAGATCAACCACGAAATAATCACCATCTCGGTTGACGCTGGCAGATACCAGCCCCTCAAAGGCCTCAATAGCCTCATTAATAGCGGCTTTAGGATAAATCATTTTATGGAATCGCAAGGTCATGACACCACCTCAACGATGAGCAGTTATTTCTTGGCCCCACCGTCTTCTTTGCCGTACTTTTCTTCCCATGGAATGGCGATTCCAAGTGGGTCGTCCAGGAAGTCCAAGCTGTCTTCTTCTTCAGCCAAAAGCTTGGCAACTTCCGGTGGCAGGTCTGGCAGGACGGGTACTGGAGCAGGGGCTGGTGCTGGGGCATCCGCAGGAATCGAGAGGCCAATTGCCCGTCCCACGATCATGGTCCTTACCTCTTCGGTCTGCTTTGCCAGCTTAACCCTTAAGGCTTGGTTAACCAGCTCATTTTTAAACTCGCCGACCAGTTCCTTCAGTGAAAAACGAATCCCAGGACGGGCTTCTAATTCAACTTTAATGCGATCCTTATCGACCACATCAAGCTGGATGTAAGCGCGGTCTAAAAAGCCAAAAGCAGTGCCAAAGAGCACATCTGCGGAATACAGCTTTTTGTTGACAGTAATAGTTCCGACATTTTCCTTAATGGCAATTGGCATAGCCTCTTGCGAGCTCTTTGCGGACATCGCAAACGCCTCCACGTAGATGAAAACAAGCTAGAACAGGCCCCACCCAAAACCTCGGTGCCAATGCAACCAGGCATTCAGGCCCCAAATGGTCCCAGGAGCACGCATCCTAACAACCTAGCTCTTTCAGTGTCAAGCAGAATGGCTGTAAAGCCACCTGATCTCACTTGAATTTTTGGCAAGAATCCCGTCCCTGCCCCTGATCCAGCTAATTTGCATGTTTTGACTCCTGATGTTTGTTCTTTTTGGCGTTTTATCTCTTCGTTACAGTTTTATTACATGTCCGTGGGCATCCTTCCGGACCCAAAATCTCCCGTAGCCACCCCGACTGTCTCTTAGTGACATCGTCCGGGCGAAATATACGATTGCTAACGTGTACGTTTATCCTTTTGGCCCGGACGGGCCGCTTCGCGTCCTTCATGTCAGCTAAAAGACGTCGGGTCCCGGCAACTCCCGATAGCGCCCTCCAGGATTGCCCCCGGACCATGTTGCAGGGTGCCCTCTCGACCTCTTTTTAGCTCCAAAATCTGCTTAAAAGCACAAACGTCTTCCTGCCCCCGTCCCCGCACCCCGCCCCTACGCTCACCTAACCGTTTCAACCCTGATGACGTTGGTGGTTCCTCTTCTCGAAAGGGGCAATCCTGCCAAGTACACCACTCGGTCGCCTGTGGCAAGCACACCCTTTTCTTTCAAGTTCTTAAGAGTGGACACCACGATTTCATCAAGGATGTCCTTGGATTCTTCCAAAAGAAAAGGAAACACCCCCCAGTTCATAGCCAGCTGATGGTAAACCATTTCGTCTTTCATCATGGCAAATACCGGAACTGACGGACGAAGCCTAGACAGCAGCCTTGCCGCGTGGCCTGTTTCGGTAAGCACCACTATCGCCTTGGCGTTGCAATCCTTGGCTACGGTAACCGCGTTTTGTGCAAGAATGCTTTGCAGATCATCAGAAGAAGTCTTTAGCAGCCCATTTAAGCGATGGTCTTTATCACAAGTCCTTTGCTCAACCTGAGTAATAATGGCCGCCATAGTTTCAACGACTTTCACGGGATAGTTTCCAATTGCGGTTTCCCCTGAGAGCATAACTGCCGAGGTAGAATCAAAGACTGCATTGGCAACGTCACTGGCCTCGGCCCTGGTAGGCATAGGACTGTTAATCATCGATTCAAGCATCTGGGTGGCTGTAATAACGGGCTTGGCCGCTAGATAGCCCATCTTGATCAGTTCTTTTTGAACTATCGGCACCTTTTCTATGGCCACTTCCACACCAAGGTCACCACGAGCAACCATGATGCCATCTGCAGCCTTGATTATGGCCTCGGCATCGTTCAAGCCAGCTGCGTTTTCAATCTTTGCAATCAGCTTTGTCGCCGGCCGCTTACCCGACTTTGTCTTGGTACGGGCAACCAAACGCCTGACTTCCTCAACATCTGTGGCCTCCCTTACAAAGGACAGGGCCAGATACTCAACCTCGCTTTCAACTGAAAATATGATGTCTTTAATGTCTTTTTCGGAAAGAAATGGGATCGGGTAATTCACATTCGGGATCGTCAGGTGAGCCTTGGGTCGCAAGTTCGCCGCGTTTTCAATCTTTACCTTAATGGCATTTTGCTCATAACCTACAACCTCACCAGCCACACAACCATCCATCAACAATACCCTTTGGCCCAGTGCACTGATTTCCGTGATCATCGGCAGATTGGTAAAAACCCTTCCTGGTTCTTCAGATACCAGGGTCTCGATACCCTCAGGCGGTCGCGATTCGATTGTCAGGGTGTCGCCTTTTTGAATTTCCAGTTCCTCACTGTAACCATAAAGTCGCAGCGCTGGCCCCTTAATATCAGCCATGATCGCGACTGGAATATTCAGCTCGTTCCTAGCCTGGCGAATTCTTTCGATAAAAATCTGCGCATCCTCGGCCGTTGTATGGGAGAAGTTTAATCGAAATACACTGACCCCGGCCTTTAACAGCTCAATGATCGTTTCATATTCCCTAGAATTTGGGCCCAGCGTAGCAATAATTTTGGTCTGTTTGTCGATCCAGTTCATACACACTCCGGTGTTGTCTATCAAAGGAGTATCTACCTAGAAGAACTCCGGCCCAGAAAATGCACATGGGGCTTGGCTTTGTCAAATTACAAACTTCTAAATCCTAGTCAAACAAGGGGGGCATACACTCATTTTGCAGCGGCGCACCTGAAGCCTACATGAGAATAAAATCGGTGCGGCCCGTGCGAGTCTTTAGCATAAGTGCGCAAACGTCTGGCGTACTCTCTGAAAGAACCACCTTTTACGATTCGTTCAGGATTAGGGTCATCTTGGGTGTCAGGCGCGATTGTTGAGGTCCACTCGGCCACATTACCGGCCTGATCCAAAGTTCCATAGGGACCTGCGCCGACCTCAAAACGCCCAACTGGGGCATCAAACTCCCACTTATCGCGAATCCACAGCTGTCTTGCGAGCCCCTCACCCCAATTGGCCCTGAAAATTCCATCTGCATCTGGGGCCTCATTACCCCAAGGATACAAGCGTCCGTCATCACCACGAGCAGCACGCTCCCACTCAACTTCTGATGGAAGATAGCCTCCCACCCAGCGGCAATATTGGTCAGCTTGATACCAGGTCACACAGTTCATTGGATAGTTGTCGCGTCCTGATTCACCCCAATTGCACTCATCACCTGCAACAGCCCTGGTGCATACCTCTGCATCCACACACTTTTTGTAAGCCTCGACTGTCACTTCAGTTTTATCGATCTTGAAGCCATGCACTTGGACTAATCGTGAGGGGCGTTCCGCCTGAGCACAAGGCCCGTCTAATTCATCGTCGCAGCCAAATCTGAACAATCCACCAGGCACTTTAACCATTCCTTCCATGACCGCGGCTACGACTGGCGGTTTGGCAACTGCGGTTTTTGCAGGAGCGGCCTGCTTTGCTGGCGCTTGCACCTTAGGGGCTGGCTTGCTGCAAGCCAACATCAAGCACAGACAACCTATATAGAACCAAGAATTATCCACCACGTTTGCCTTGACCCACTCCTGGAACTCTGCCAATTTGATTAAGCAATTCCATAACCGTGTCTGGTTCATCTTCAGTTGGGGCGTTTAATGCGGCCTTATCCGGATAGATTTCATAAGCCTGCCTGTATTTTAAGGGCGTGATATTTGGCATGATTACGTTTGCTCCGCGGCGCAGCCCAAGCTCGCGTCCATTGACTCGGTCTACAGTTCCAAGCGCTGTGGTAGCTGGAATATTTGCATCTGGACGAATAATCCTGGCAAGTGCGACTACTTTGCAGGTGGTTTTAACGTCCGCTGTCACCAAGTCGGGTCCGCTGTTGACAGCACCGGCCAAGGGTGTCTCAGGGTGGGGAATAAAGGGGCCCACCCCGATCATGTCCAAGTCTAGTTTGCCAAACCAAAGGATGTCGTCAGCTAAAGACTCCCAAGTTTGGCCTGGAATTCCAACCATGACACCACTTCCAAGTTCATAGCCGAGGTCTCTTATCACGGTCAAAAGTTCCCACCTGGAGACGTTGTTTGGAGCATTGCTTTCGACTTGGCCTGCAGCAAGAGCGGCTTTAAGCGGCGGATGAATCCGGTCAAAAAGACGCTGGTCCGATGTCTCAAAGCGCAGCAGATAGCGATCAGCCCCAGCCTTACGCCACCTTTCAAGTTCCTTAGGGAATCTTTCGCCCAGGGACAACGTTATCGCCAAGTCAGTTTCCGCCTTGATCCGACGAACAACATCTTCCACCCAAGCGGTGGTCAAGCCAAAATCTTCACCACCTTGCAGCACTACGGTTCCATACCCAAAACTGGCCGCTTGTCTGGCAGCTTGCACAATCTCATCGGCTGTCATTCGATATCTGGCAATACTTTTGTTTCCAGTTCGAATCCCGCAGTAAGAGCATTGGCGTGCGCAGTAGTTAGATACCTCAAGTAATCCCCTCAGATGTACTTGGTCTCCCACAGTCTTTGCACGAACTTCATCGGCCCAGCGCCAAAGCGATTGCAGTTTTGCAGCATCCTTTTCAAGGAGCCACGCCAAAACCGTAGCCTTGTCTAGCTGACCAGATAATGCGTTAGCCACTTTGCCACCTTCCCAGCGACACTGCCCCATAACATACAGCAGATTATCCGCTTGTTCGAGTACAACTCCAAAAATCACCTCCCATCCAGCGCGGGCTTTGATTTACGCCTAGGTGGTTGGCGCTTTGGTGGGGGTGGTTTGGGACTTGCTAAGGAGGGCTCTTTTGTCATTCCTCAGCTTATTGACTGGTTTTCCCGCAAGTTTAGGTCGAAATCCTGTATATATGCCGGCAGCTTTAAATCCCAAAGGGGAGGTTTCATGTCCAAAGAGAAAGTTTCGGAACAGTTGCCGGTTGGTGACAACCAAACGATTGGAGAAGAGATAGCCAATTCGATAATTCATGGCATAGGCGCCCTTTTATCGATTGCTGGCTTGGTGCTGATGGTTGTTTTTTCTGCAATCCATGGAACTGCGATTCATGTAGTGGCAGTTTCAATTTTTGGGGCCAGTTTGATTCTTTTGTATTCTGCCTCAACGATTTACCACGCCATAACAAATCCAAGGGCCAAGAGGGTTTTACAGATTATCGACCACTCGTCTATTTTCATTTTAATTGCTGGCACTTACACACCTTTTACCTTGGTCAGCATTGGAGGTGCCCAAGGCTGGGCGATTTTTGGCGTCGTGTGGGGAATGGCGGTTTTGGGAGTGGTTTTTAAGGCTTTTTTCACTGGCCGTTACGAGTTCATAGCGGTGACCATGTATCTGATCATGGGTTGGTTGATTGTGATTGCGATTAAGCCGCTTTGGAACGCCTTGGACTTTTGGGGCATTGTCTGGCTGATTGCTGGAGGGCTGTCTTACTCGGTGGGCGTCATCTTCTACGTCTGGGACCGTTTTCCGTTCGCCCACTCAGTCTGGCACCTTTTCGTCCTGGCAGGTAGCATCTGCCACTTCTTCGCAGTACTGTTCCATGTAGTCCCCTAGCCTGTCCCCACCCCTGATCCTGGCCCTGGCCCTGCCCCCCAAGAAGACACCTAATTACCAGGTAAAAGCCTTGAATTGTCGGGAGGCAATCCATAGAATTCATAGTATCAGTTGTTCGGAGGGCTTTTATGAAGCGGCATTTATTATTACTACCTGTTATGGCTGTGTTCCTTGCATTTGGATGCGAGGGAGGCAATCTCCCTATAGTCATCGATGGTTTGGAGGCAGACTCGAAGTTTACCGGTGATTCCAAGACCAATGACTTAAAAGAGCCTGCCGACGATACAAAAGAGGATCGTCAACAAGCTGACGATGACGGCACTGTCGCTGATGATGACACCAAAGTCACAGACGATGACGGCACAGTCACCGACGATGACGGCACTGTCGCTGATGACGACGGCACGGTCGCTGATGACGACGGCACGGTCGCTGATGACGACGGCACGGTCGCTGATGACGACGGCACAGTCGCTGATGACGACGGCACGGTCGCTGATGACGACGGCACAGTCGCTGATGACGACGGCACAGTCGCCGACGATGACGGCACCGAGCCTCAAGAATGTGAAATAGATGCAGACTGTGAAGGGGAGCCACAGCAGTGCCACAAATTCACATGCGAAGAGGGTGAATGCGCTGAGGTTCCAGTTGCAAATGATACGTCCTGCTCTGATGGCGATCTGTGTACTGTAGGCGATACCTGCCAAAACGGTGTGTGCGTAAGTGGGCCTGACATGGAATGCGAGGGGGAGCCACAGCAGTGCCACCAGTTCACATGCGAAGAGGGTGAATGCACCGAAGTTCCAGTTGCAAATGATACGTCCTGCTCTGATGGCGATCTGTGCACCGTAGGCGATACCTGCCAAAACGGTGAGTGCGTAAGCGGGCCTGCCAAGGAATGCGAGGGGGAGCCACAGCAGTGCCACGAATTCACATGTGAAGAGGGTGAATGCACCGAAGTTCCAGTTGCAAATGATACGCCTTGCTCTGATGGCGATCTGTGCACTGTAGGCGATACCTGCCAAAACGGTATGTGCGTAAGTGGACCTGACATGGAATGCGACGACAACAATGAATGCACTGAAGACAACTGCGATCCCACTACAGGCGTCTGCGTCTACGAGCCAATTATTACCAATCAAAAAATCAGTTGCGGCCAAGGAGAGTGTTTCAGGGAAGTTCTAAAATGTATTGATGGTGTGGAAAATGTGTGCGTTCCTGGTGAGCCAGCGCCTGAAGAAATCTGCGATGGACTGGACAATGACTGCGATGGCGAGATTGATAATGACATTCCAGGTGTGGGCAGTGATTGCAAGATTCAAAGCTTGAAAGGCGTTTGCGCCGACGGCTTACTTGTTTGCGAAGAGGCTGAACTATTCTGCAAACAAATAAATTATCCATCCGCTGAAGTCTGCAATGGACTAGACGATAACTGCGATGGCGAGACCGATCCACCAGGCTCTGAAGGTTGTATAACACAGTACAAAGATGCGGACGGGGATGGATACGGGAATCCCTCTGACAGTATCTGTGTCTGCGACCCTAAACCTGTTGATGGGTACGTACTAAACAGCGAGGACTGCTGCGACCAAGATGAAAAAGCTTACCCAGGTGCCACCGATTGGTTTACCACAGCGAATGGCTGTGGCAGCTTCGACTACAACTGCAGTGAGGCCATTGAACTGCAGTTCCCAGACAGGGGTAAGTGTGCCGCACTTAGTGACCCCCCGAATTCTTGTGCCCTTACAGAAGGCTGGTCTGGACCACTTGTGCCACGGTGTGGCGGTACCGGTAATTACATCGTCGGGTGTCTGCTGATGGGCACCGTGTGCGTCCCTGAAACATTAACACGAACTCGAACTCAGGGCTGCCATTAGACCCTAAAACTCTAGCCCAAGATAGTAAGCATCACTGACTAAACCAAATCCGTACCAAATCGCTTGACAATGGCATCGACGATTCTGACAGCTGCCCTGCCATCTCCAAATGGATTGGGGGCGACCAGTGTTGGTGCGATGGAAGTCAGTTTCTTGGTGGCGATATTTACAATCGAATCGGGACTGGTGCCGGCTAAAACTAAAGTGCCTGCATCAAGCCCCTCGGTGCGCTCAGTACTTTCGCGCATCACAACTACTGGAACCCCAAAACTTGGGGCCTCTTCTTGGATTCCCCCTGAATCGGTCAACACCAGCTTGGCCTTGGATAAAAGCCAAACGAAGGCAGTGTAAGGCAGTGGATTGATTAAAAGAACATTGGAAATGCCGCTCAAAGAGCTATAAACTGGCTGGCTGATGTCAGGATTCATGTGGACTGGAAATACAAACTTGTGGTCTGCAAAGTCTTTGGCGAGGGTCGATATAGCTTTACAGATGCCCTCTAAAGCTTGAAAAGATGAGCCATCTGCCCGATGTCTGCGATGGGCGGTTACCAGAACCAGTGGGGCTTGGCCGATGGCTAAGTCAAACCACTTTTGAAACTGTTGAAATTCACTTGATGGTTGCTTGGTTATTCTGTCGCGAATATCCAACATAGCGTCCACCACCGGATTTCCAGTGATTACGATGTCTGAATCAGGGATTCCCAATGCAGTCAGGTTTAGTTTCGCAGTTTCAGTTGGAGCCAAGTGTAAATCAGCCAACAAGCTGACTACTCGCCGATGAATCTCCTCTGGAAATGGGTCATACTTGGTTTCAGTACGCAGGCCGGCTTCTACATGAACGACTGGAACCTCGACCAAAACCGCCGCCATAGCCGCGGCCCAAGTGGTGGTTGTATCACCCTGGACCACCACACAGTCTGGTTTTGACTGGTTTACGATTTTGGCAACTGAAGATAAAACAGTAGCGGCGACATCAGGTAGTTCGCCCCCCATAACATCCAATTCGTAATCTGGCACTATTGAAAAGGTCTTTAGCATCGGGTGAAGCATTTCACGGTGTTGACCAGTTGAACAGACCTGCACTTTTAGCCCTGGCCTTTTTGCAGCCTCAAGAATCACTGGGGCCAGCTTTATGGCCTCAGGCCTCGTTCCCAATACCACCAGACATTTCACAATAGCGCCTCGCCTAGCCGTCCAAACAAGTGCGTCCATTGTATACCCAATCCACAAACATTTAGCACTGGCCCTGTCCCCGTCCTGGTCCTGATCCTGTCCCCGTCCCTGTCCCTGCCCCTGTCCCTGTCCCTGTCCCTGCCCCTGTCCCTGCCCCTGTCCCTGTCCCTGTCCCTGTCCCTGTCCCTGTCCCTGCCCCTGTCCCTGTCCCTGCCCCTGTCCCTGTCCCTGCCCCTGTCCCTGTCCCTGCCCCTGTCCTTGTCCCTGCCCCTGTCCTTGTCCCTGTCCCTGTCCTTGTCCCTGTCCCTGCCCTTGTCCCTGTCCCTGCCCCTGATCCCATACAAAAGATTTTTGTATTTACAAGACATTAACGGTATAATTGACGCTGTCACATTTCTAGGGGGCTTCCATGAAATTACGTATTTTGGCACTGCCGCTTTTGGCAGCATTCTTCGCCCTTACATTGGGATGTGAGGGAGGCATAAGCGAGATTGTCTTGGACGGTTTCGACCAGGACAAAAAGGTCACCGACGACTCCATGCTTGATGACGATGCTGATGTTTCAAGCGATATCGAACGGGACCAGCCGGACACGGATATTGATGAACCTGCTCCAGACATCAAACAACCAGACGCGGATGTAAAACCTGATCCTGATATCAAAGACCCAGACGCGGACGTCAAACCACCAGATCCCGATATCAAAGACCCGGACGCGGATGTCGAGCAACCAGACACAGATGTCGAGGAACCTGACACTGATGTTGAAGAACCCGATACTGATGTCGAGGATCCCGACACAGATACTGAAGAACCCGACACAGATGTCGAAGAACCAGACACAGATGTCGAAGAACCAGAGTGCGAGGTCGACGAAGACTGCGAACAAGAACCTCTTGTGTGCCATGAATTCATATGTGAACTCGGCAAATGCATTGAAGTTCCAGAGGAAAATGACACACCGTGCTCCGATGGTAATTTTTGCACCAGCGATGATACTTGCCAATATGGTGAGTGCGTAAGTGGACCTCCCGTTGTCTGCGAAGATGGTGACCCATGCACCGTTTCCAGGTGCGTGCCCACTGAAGGCTGCATTTATGACCAAATCGAAGGTACGCATACTTGCGGTCAAGGCGAGTGTTTTAGAGAAGTCCCAATCTGTATCGATGGTGTGCCAAACGAGTGCATCCCTGGCGAGCCAGAGGATGAAGTCTGCGATGGCTTGGACAACGACTGCAATGGCGTTATCGACAACGGTAACCCAGGTGGGGGTGAGTATTGTGATTCCGACCTCGAAGGACCATGTAAGCCTGGTACCACCGCTTGTATCAACGGCAAAGTCGAATGCCTGCCAGACATTCTGCCGGATCTTGAAGTTTGCGATGGAATCGACAACGACTGCGATGGTGAGGTTGACAATAACACCATCGATGCAGGAAAACCCTGCCGCGTTCCAGGTAAACTTGGCGTCTGCACTACAGGTAAATTGATGTGTATCAACGCAATGTTGGAATGCATCCAGACTGTTTTCCCAACCGCGGAGGTCTGCGATGGCTTGGACAACAACTGCAATGGTGAAGTCGACGAGGGCGACCCAGAAAGTGGGTTACCATGTGACACAAAGCTAAAGGGCGTTTGCGCCGAGGGCTTGACCGCTTGTTCCGGTGGGAAATTGGGCTGCACCCAAGTAATCTTCCCAACGACAGAAATATGTGACGGCCTGGACAACGATTGTGACGGCGTGACTGACCCACCAAACACCAGTGGCTGTACCAATTACCTCAAAGATGCAGACGGCGACGGGTTTGGAGTCGCTGGAGACAGCATGTGTCTATGCGCTCCCTCTCATCCTTACACTACAACAAAGGTTGGAGACTGTTGTGACAGTGATGCAGCGGTAAATCCAGAAGCTACCGGATGGTTTACCACGCCAAACGCGTGTGGCAACTTTGACTACGATTGTAATACCAAGCTTGACCGCCAGCATACTGGGGCAGGTAGCTGCCGCTTCTTCGACTGGCCGTTAAACTTCTGTGAGCGTACTGAAGGCTGGGTTGGTGGAGAGCCAGAATGTGGCAGGACTGGCAAGTGGCTTACCGACTGTAGTCTAGGCTTCTTTACCTGCTCCGAAACAACCATCGAACGAGTCCAAGGCTGCCGTTAGGTCATATTTCTGCCCAAAAGCCGCAATTTAAATAATTTAAAAGTTGACCCAACATCATGCTCTTGGTAGCGTTGCTGTCGGAAAGGCTGATGCACGGGGGCTTTCATGGGAAACAGCTTCGCTAGGAGTTTTGGTTATCTTCGCGCTCGTTGTCTTTTGTTGTTCATTATCATGGCCCTACCGGCCACCGCTCTGGCAGGGGGATTTGAGTACGGACCGCAGGGGCTTCACGCGGTGGGGCGCGGAGGGGCTTTTACAGCCAAAGCCGACGACGCCTCGGCCATGTACTGGAACCCATCGAAGCTCTCGGTGTTAAAGGGAACTCACCTTCTTGTGAATCTAAACACATCGTTGTTGTCACTGGACTTTGATCGTTTCCCAGCCCAAAAGCGTAAGGTTAGCCAAGATCCCGAGACTGGTGCGCTCTCATATGGTGACCCTGTGGGTGACCCTATCGCATTTGCGACTTCATCCCAAAACCGTGGCTGGTTCCCTATGGGGATCTCCATGGCTCTTACAAGTGATTTTGGACTTGAGGATTGGGGTTTTGGGCTTTCGCTTAACGGGCCGGCAGCCGTTGGTGCCGTGCGCTATCCTGGGGACAAAGACGCCGCAACCCGTTATTCAACGACGGAGCTTGATACCATGGTTGCCTACATCACGGCGGCCGCTTCGTACAAATACAAGGAATGGTTTGGTTTTGGGCTTGGGCTTCAGTACATGGTAGTTCCCAAGCTAAAATATTCCTTGGTGATTATTGGGCCTGCTGCTTATACCAACCAAAATAATCCTGTTAACACTATCAACGACTTAAGGGCGGACTTAAGTGTTTCTGACTGGCGAGGTTTTACCGCCTTATTGGGTGCTTGGGCAAAGCCACTGCCATGGCTTGAGTTTGGTTTTAACGCACGAATAATTCCTGTTAAGGTCAAGGCTAAAGGCGATGTAAAGCTTAAAGGTACCGAGAATTCTGTGTATGAAAGCCTTGAGAACCCGATTCAGGTTGGGGGAAAACTGGAATTCAACATGCCTGCCACAGTGCAACTGGGAGCAAGGTATATGTTCGTGCGTCAAGATCGGGAAATCTTTGATATCGAAGCCGATTTTGTGTGGGAACAATGGTCCAGGATGGACGCGTTTAGGATGGCTACAACGGAAAAGGCTGAAGGTCCTGGATTGGCAATTGAGCCTATGAACATAGCCCTTGAACGGCGTTGGAAGGACACTTATAGCGTTCGTTTAGGGGGCCAATGGAACGCCATCCCAGATTGGTTAACTGCGCGGCTTGAAGGGGATGGAGCAGTCGAAACGGATTGGGCTTCAGATTGGTTAACTGCGCGGCTTGGCGGCTGGTGGGAATCTGCCACCCAGCCTAATGCCTACACCACTGTCGACCTTCCTGGCTTTTCGCGATTTGGCATTGGATTTGGCCTGTCGACATCGATTTATGGCTTTGAGATTGGAATGGCATATGCGCATGTCTTCCAGATGGATCGCACTGTAGAGGCCGGGACTGGGTTGATCAGACAGCAGTTGGTGGGACCTGAAATTGACGAAAATGGTCGTGCAACGATGATCGAAGGCTATGCGGTAAACGAGGGCAAATACCAGTCATCGTTTGACATCATAACTGTTGGAATTAGTGTTGATTGGAACAAGCTAATTAGCAAAGGTCGCAACACACCACCTGAAAGTGACCTGCCACCGGATATCGGCCCAGCGCCTGAAAGTGAAGAACCACCAACGGAAATTGACTCAGAACCGGAAGATCAACCAGAAGAAGTACTAGACTGGATGTAGGTCATGTTCGACCAGATCGGATAAACAAGTGTTTCCAAGGTGGTCGAATACCAGCTTGTGCACCTTTTCCAACACCCCCATCATCGCGCACCGTTTTGCCACACACAAAGGGCGCCCAAGCAGGCAGGGCCCAGCCGTCAAAGGGCTATCAATAGCAGATACCACGTCCAGTAACGTGACTTCCTGCGGATCTTTGGCCAACTCGAAACCTCCACCCGGGCCGCGTCTCGATGAAAGAAAGCCCTTGCGGGCCAACCTTTGTAAAACTTTGCCCAAGTGAGCCTCAGAGACGTCGAGGATATCGGCGATGGTAGTGACAGACATCCGCTGACCATTAGCCTTGGTAATTATCACCATTGAGTGAATTGCAAAATTCGCAGCGTCGGAAATTCTAAGCAGTCGTCCCATAGATCCCCCAAAAAAAACACCCATGCCAGTATAGGACTAAGGCCACCCAAATGCATGATACTAGGATATAACAAGTCGTATTTATGGAATTAATCAGACAATTCGAATTTATGCCGATAGTTGTCGCATTTCTAATCACAAGGCATGGCTTCTTCGACCTTTGGCCGCTCGTACTGGCGTTTGAAAAACAGGTAATAAACGATTGGGATAACATAAAGCGTCAGCACAGTAGCCAGAGCCAAGCCTGCGATCATCGCCCATGCCATACCTTCCCAAAGTACCCCGCCAAACAAGCCAAGCGGCAACAACCCTCCCATTGTTGTCATGGCGGTCAACAAAATGGGCCTAAGCCTCATGATGCCGGCTTGGATGATAGCCTGTTGAAATTCCAGACCTTCTTCCAAAGCCCGCTCAACAAATTCAGCCCAAACCACGGCATTTTTGATGACTATTCCAGCCAGCGATGTGACACCCAAAAAGGCCATGAATGAGAAGCTGTTGCCACTGAAAAACAGCCCCAATATAGCCCCAATGATTGCCAAAGGCACTGAAAACAGGATGGTTGCGGCCTGGCGAATCGACTTGAACTGGATTGTCAACATGAACAGCAAGCCGATAATTATCAGGGCGAACACTATATAAAGCTGACCAAAGGCGCTGTCACGCTCCCTTTCTTCACCTTCCGACGAAAGCGAGTAACCAGGCGGCATCTCAATGGAGTTAATCCGCGGCCACGCTTCACGCATGATGTCCGAGGCAAGCCTGCCATCTACATCGGATAGGACAGTAACCGTCCGCTGACCATCCACGTGATAAATCACGCCTGGCGCCCAAGTGGGTTCGATTTTAGCAATGGCCCGCAGGGGCACTTTGGCACCGGTAGCGAGCGACGGGACATACAGATTATCAAGGGAAGCCATGGACTTGCGATCAGCATCTATGGCCCTCATGACTACGGATATTCGGTCCTCGCCCTCGCGAAAATCTGTGACTGGAAGCCCTTCATTTGCGGTAAGCAGGGCCAGTGCAACCTCGGTGTTTGTAATCCCAGCCATTAAAGCCGCGTCATTGTCGATTTCCACGCGCAGGCTTTGGACTTCCTGCCCAGTGTCATCTCGAACCATAGTTGTACCTGGGATGCTGCGCAAAATCTCCTGCATTTCCCTGGAGATACGTTGCATAACCTCTAGGTCTGGACCTCGGATCTCGATTGCAATGGGTGCCACAAGCGGTATCCCCAGTAAAATGGACTTGGCCTGAATTCTGGCGCCAGCTATCCGCTGCTTGAAAATCTCGTTTAGCCTAGCGGCCAGCAGCCTTGTCTTGTTTTTGTCGTGGGTCCCAACCATAAAGCGAGCATAGTTCAGCATGTTGAACTGGGGCATAACCGTGATGTGAAAACGCGGTCCACCCTCACCAACATACGCGGCATAATCTTTGATTTCAGGTTGTTCCTTTAAGATGGCCTCAACTTCGTCGACAACCTCACGCGTTCGATTGATGCTAACACCTTCAGGTAGCCAGATGTCTATGGTGAACTGGTCCCTATCCATCTCGGGGAAAAAGGACAGTCCAATCATTGGAACCAAGGCCACCGCTCCAGCTAACGCAACCAAAGATAAAGCAACTACCAGATAACGCATCTTCAGCCCGGCACGCATGGCAGTGGCATACGCCCTTGCAAAAAGACCAGGCCCTTCACTCTTTGTGACCTTTGGTTTGCGTAAGAAAGAGGCCGCTAGAACTGGCGTAACAGTTACAGCCAAGACAAAGCTGACCAGCATGGATATGCTGATAACCATTGGCAAAGACGTCACATAGGAGCCGATTTCGTCCTTTAACAGGCGCAAGGGCAAAAAGGCAAAAACGGTGGCCAAAGTCCCTGTAAGGATTGGGAAAACCAGTTCTTGGGTCCCCTTGCAGGCGGCTTCAACTGGCGTTTTACCCCTGTCAAGATGTACTGAGACGTTGTCAACGACGATAATCGCGTTATCGACCAACATCCCAAGCGCGATAATAAAGGCGGCGATCGAGACTTGTTCCAAGACCAGATTGAAGCTGGGCATCAACGCGATGGTCGCGATGATCGAAAGAGGCAGGCTGACCGCGACTACCAGGGTGGGCCTAAGTCCCATCAGCAGGAACATGACGACAATGACTATGATCAACCCTTCAAAGAGGTTGTTCATAAAAGTTCCAATGAATTCGTCAACTTCCCTGGGCTGATCGTGGATTAATTCAAGGGTGATGTTGGGCGGTAGTTGCCCCATGAATTTTTCTACAGCGGCCTTGACTTCTTTGCCCATCGCAACAACGTTGTAGCCACGTTGCATGCGCAAATCCAAGCCGACCGAAATCTCGCCGTTGGTCATCATGTACGAGTTGGGCGGCTCCTTAAAGCCCTTGCGAACTGAAAACACGTCTCGGACTTTCAAAGGTGCCCCACTTTCAGTTGACACGTCTAGGATTGCATTGGCGATTTCATCAAGTAAGCTGAACGAACCGCTGGTATCCAGCCTGAAATTCCGGTCGTCAGTCCTCATGTAACCAGCTGGAATATTGACATTAATTGCATCCAGGATCTTGGAAGCCGTCAAAGGTGAAAAGCCATACATCGAAAAGCTGTCCATGGGCCCCTCGATGTAGATCACCTCTTCTTGCTCGCCCAGAAGATTGATTTTTCCCACTGTTTCCAAGGACTTCAGCTCACTTTTCAGGCGATTTGCCCAATATTTAAGCTCGGCTGGAGTGGCATCTTTAGAACGCAGGCTGTAAATCATGGCGGTTACATCGCCAAAATCATCCATTACAATCGGCCCAATGGCCCCATCAGGTAACTCTTGGCGTGCCTCTTCAAGCCTACTTCGAAGCTTTTGCCATTCAAGGTCTGTGTCGGCGTCAAAATCAACATCTACGAAAATTAGCGAAAGATTTTCCCTGGTTGTGGACTTCATTTTGCGCAATGAAGCCATTTTTTCGATGTGTTCTTCAAGTTTGTGGGTGACTAACCGCTCTACATCTTCGGCGCCCTTCCCTGGCCAGATGGTTATTACCAGCGCGACAGAGATTTTGACTTCCGGGTCTTCACGGCGGCTAATCGTGTTGTAGTTGTATACACCCCAGGCGATTACCGTTATCACCACAAGCCATAAAAGTGGCTTATTACGCAAAGAAAAAGCGGCAAGGTTCATAGTGGCTGCACCTCATCGCCAGGGGCAACAAATCCTTGACCTTCCACAATCACTTGGTCGCCGACCTCAACACCTGACAAAACATGCAAATCGGCGCCAAAAAGCTCGCCCTTTTCAATCTTGCGCTCTAGCACCTTGGAAGTCGTTGGATCGAAAAGCAAAATTGATGGGTAGCCATCAGCATCGGTCCGTATGGCCTTTACTGGCACAAAGATGCCTTGGACCCTTTTGGTCACCACCATCATGTGCGCCAACATTCCGGCTCTCAGCTTTTCATCGTCGTTATCAACAGTAACCACCACCTCGTATGTCCTGGTTTTAAGGTCCGGCACAAAGGCGATATGCGAGATGGTTCCATCCCTGACCCCTTCAACACCTGGAAATTGGACCTGGACGCTATCGCCCAAGTTAAAAAGCCCCAAATCCTGTTGTGCAACCCCAAACTTGGCCTTAATTTTTGACAGGTCCAGAACAATCACCGCCGGCATTCCAGGCCCAATAACCTGCCCCACCGCGGTACTTCGTTCCATCACCACACCGTCACAAGGGGCCTTTAGCTTTGTGTATTCCAACTGACGCTGGGCCTGCTGACGCTGCGTCAAGGCCGCCTCGTAGCGCCCCTTTACTTCGTCATAAGTGGCCAAAGGCATAGCCTTTTCATTGATTAGCTGGTCAACCCTTTCATAATTGGGCTTAATCGCCTCCACCTGAACATCGGCCAAGCGCTTAACCAGGGCGTAATCTTCAGGCGCAAGCGTGGCCAACAGCTGCCCTTTTTTTACAGTATCCCCTTCTGCAACAAGGATTTGTGTCACCCGTCCACCAACCAAAAAGCCAACTCCATGAGCCTCAAAAGGGTGGGCATAGCCAGAGTATCGCCTCTCAGTTTTTGCTTCAGTTTCTTCGGCTTGCCAGGTTTTAATTCTAGTTGGGTTTACAACAACGTTTGTCGCAGCACCATCTTCTTTACCACAGCCGACGGTTACTGCGATGAACAGACCAATTGCCAATCTAAGCAACATTTTGCTCCTCCAAGAAAGCGCAGGCAGGCGCTTTAGCGGGTGTCAATGTAGCTCAAAAACTGCTCCAAAGCACCTAGCTTGAACAACCGCGCAGTGCATTATCTCTAAAAGTGATGTTTCAGTCAGCTATTTTGGGGTTTTAAACTTTTTTTTGGTAATCTTGCATGGGTTTAACTCTGGACAGTAATAGTGAAAACTCAATTTACAATGCGGCGCTTTCAGGCTTGGTCAATGGTTGCGGTGTTTGGGCTGGTTGTAGCATGTGGTGATGCTGAATCTGAAAAGGATTTGGGCCAAACAGACATACAGCAAGACGAGGTGGATCAGAACCTTGGCGATGACGTGGGCGATGATGTTGGGCAAGACACCCCTGAAACCACTGATGATACGGGTGATCTCGACCAAATTGCAGCAGACGACACATCAGCTCCAGTCAAGCTTGAGATAGTCGTTGGCACCCCTGTGGAAGTCGACCCGCAGGAGATTTTGACTGATGATATCGAATCATCCCGATCCTGGGATGGCAACGGCACTCCCTACATGGCGAGGTCATCATGTGGCGACTGGGGGCTGCTTTTCAGAGAGGTTGTGGCACCGTCAGGTGGATTAATTGGCTCGGCCTTGATGTTTGCAAGCCAAGACAAACAGGGAAATATATTGCGAACAAGGGTTTATACCGAGGGTAAGGCGCCACAGCCACTGCCATTTGGATGGACCCTTTACTACGACGATGACTGTGTTGCTAGGGTGGTTTTATTTGGCAAGGGTGCCTACTGGGAGTGGTCCAATGTTGTGGATGACTCGGGCCAAACAAAGGACCCTGTTGAGGCCAACCTGAATCTGCAGCCGCTGTTGGGCGCCGTGCCAGAAAGTATCGACCACTTGGCTGCCGGGGTAGACAGTGAATATCGACCACACCTGCTATTTGAAGCCACGACTCCTGACAAGAGCATTCATACAGTTCACGCGTGGAAGGATGGCAACCACTGGAAGAGCGTTAAAGTTGATTTTGGTGGTCCTCGCTTTTGGTTGGGGCTCGCCTTTGGAAATGCGGGCATTGAGCTTTCATCGATTCGCAAAGGCCTGCACGTTGTATTTACAGATGAAAATGACGACCTTTACTATCAACGGTTTGATGATTCACAGTGGCTGCCAAAAGAGCTGGTCTGGGCTTCAGCTGGTTCAGGCAAAACAGTCCCTTCAGCAAGCATCGCCCTAGGGGCGTACGATGTGCCAACAATCGCGTTTACAGTTGAAGACCGCTCTGACGCCGGGGATTTAATCTTTTTGGAACTTCGACTGGGCACCTTGTCAAATAAGGTCTGGTCTTCAGCAACCTTGGTCAACAAGGCAGAGGCCTTTGGAGCCAACCAGATGAACCGCACTGGATTTGCCCCACAGCTGCGTTTCGATGAAAAAGGCAGGATGCACTTGGTGTTCATGGACAAGGCCTACCTGACGGACAAATCCGGCGACAAATATGAGGCTAGTGGCTCGATAAGGTACGCATACAAAAGGCCGGACGGCTGGTATTACAAAACGCTTTTGGAGCAACAAGCGCCTCAGGAGATCAATTCGTTCCCAAGGCTGTCAATGCTGCATCCCCAGGTGGCCCTATCGCCTGACGGAGCCGATGTGGTGGCTGGTGGGATGGTGTTTAGGGAGGCAGCCAGCGGTGGCAGGTCCGCTTTCTCGCTTATGGTGGTTGAGGCAGAAAATCAGTTTGCTTGGTAGGGGCGGGGACAGGGACGGGGGCAGGGGCAGGGGCAGGGACAGGAAGCAGGGGTGGGTTGGTAGGGCTTGTTTTTTTGGGCTAAAGAAAAGTTGCCAATCTTTTCGCTAATCCTGCTATTATTTTTGCGATAGTTTTTCGGCTTGTTGGAGGAACTTCATGAAAAAACTGTTGTGGTACGGAAGCGTTTTAGTTTTGGCGATGGCGTTTGCTGCTTGCGGTTCTAACGGCGACGATGGTGACAACCAAGGTGGAAAGGATGCCAACGTTTCAGACCAAGGTGGTGGTGATAAGCAGGACACCAATGGTGCTGGAAACGGCTGTCACCTGTGTTTGAAGGTTGGAGACACCTTCCGTTTTACAAAGCTTGATGTTAAGGAACCTTCGAAACCGGAAGCACTTCCGGAGTTTTTAAATGGTATCTGGGGACCCGACATTTATGCATATCGCTTAAACGTCTTGCTCCAATTTAAAGAAATCACCCCAACCGACGACGGTAAATTGAAGGCGATAATTACGGTCGGCTCTGCTTGGCATGACAAGGACCATACAGAAGTTTTACCAGTTAATGGACCAGATGATGGTGGGGCCACCCCAACGAAATTCCACTTTGTCGAGGGAGCGACCAGCGAAATCAATGTAACTATTGATGAAAACTGCGTTTTAACCACCGACGAACCTGGATACTTGGCGTTCCACCCGGGTCCTGAACATTTTGGCCTGCTGTGCGGTGCTGGAGATGAATCCCTTAACCTAGCAAAGGATACAGTACCGTTATCTCGCCTGGAGACTACTGCAACTATCGCTCAGGATTGTTCCGAGTTCGAAACCGGACGACTGGACGGCTGCATTAAGGCTGAAGCGGCCTGCCAACTTTGCAGCTTTCTATGGGCCCCTGACTACTCAAAATGGGACCGAGAAGTTGATCCAAACAGCACTGGTCAGGTGTGCAAAATGGAGTACTGCACACTCCACTGTGGTGAAAGAAACTGGGCCAATTTTGGTATGTTCGTAGAATTGGTAGGCGTACCAAAAGCCTGTGACGCCGACATGGACGGCAACATGAACGCCTACAAGATCGGAGGCGACTGGTCCGCAGTCCCAGTAACCTTCGGCCAGCCCGACTAGCGCACCGACCTTACCAGGCGAAAGCCGATGCCCTCGAATTGATGGTCGGGTTCGGCGCGGTCACGAGTACCACGGAAAAAGCCTTCAGGTGATTCCCAGGCTGAGCAGTCAGTTGGGGCGCCTTGACCAAATGAACAGCCCCCTCAACCCACCTTCGGAACCAAAACCAGCCCGTGGTCCGTCATTACCGTGCATCCACCTTCAAACCTGACCAAGCGGCAGTAGTTGCGCCTTTCTATGCATTCACCTAGTTTCAACAAATCCCAGTCAATGAAGTTGTTTGGTTTGTTCCAGGAAATCTTCATATAGCCGACGTTTCTGGTGATGATGTTGTGTAAAAAATGACTACCTTGGGAGGCCTCTAGCTGGAACGACTCGGTGTCATATTCCACTATCGCTCTGGCTTGGCTTATGTCTGCCCAAGTGACGGGAATTCCAAGCATTTCATCGCGAGACCCCCAGCGACCTGGGCCTATCAAGATGTGATTTCGGTTCTCAAGCTTCATGCGGTCATTTAACTCAGCTATTTCTTTGCGAATTTCCTGAGTTTTGGTCACATCAAAAAGCTCCTTGGGCACAAATATGACATCCGTCACGTCGGTGTAAACCCCTGTGCCAAGAGGATTGGTGCAAGAAACCAGGGGCTTTGCACCTGGGTCTGGCTCCAGTTTGCGGTAACTGACATGGTCAGTCCCAAGTGGCCGGATCTGCAGGGGATAAAAGCCTATTTGAGCACCCGACTTGATGTTGGCGGCAAACTCGATTTCCACTGGCTCACCAAGGGCTGCCTGACCTAGGGATAGAAAGAGGTCAACCAACTTGGCCAAAGGAAACGAGCCGTACTTCAAAACGTTGGAAAAAGACACCAGCCTTAAACCAGGGGAAGTCAAACTATCAACCAGACGCTCGTTTTCTGCGTCCCAAACGGACCCCACGGCGGCCAGCGTGCCGTGCGCCTCAGCCACAGTCAGGTCAAGGCTGACCAACGTCTGATGCTCGCCATGTAGAAACGAGTAGTGGTCAGAATTCAGGTCCAAGGCCCAAAACTCACGCTGAGACCCGCGAATCAACTCTTCCTGAGGTGTCAAGTCCACCTGTGGCAGCTTGGGACAAAATCGCATTGTCCGCCGCCCTTCCACAACCGTCCTGCCCAGGCCCAAAGCCACGCTGGCGACACCGTCCTCGGCCTGAAGCTGGCCGCTGGGATAGTAGTTTTTCGACTGAGCAACCCCTGAAATATCTGGATAAAAGTAGCTGTCATGCCTGACGCCAATCAGCTCTTGTAAAACGACCGCCATGCGCTCTTCATCACCAAAAGAAATCAGGTGCTCCAAAGACGTCCTTTCAAAAACTGACGCATAAACCAGCTTGATGGCAGCCACTATTTGGTCGAACCGCTCAACAATTTCGCGGGACTGATTCGGCAGCATGAACGTTTTGTACACCCCTGCTAACGGGGCATTGCGGTTGTCTTCCAGCAGCCCAGAAGAGCGTATGGCCAAAGGACCTTGAACCTGCTCACAAAATCCCCAGATCTGCTCCAAAACTCGCTTGGAGAGATTGCCAGCCAAAAATCGATTCCTTATTTCTTGGTCTGGCAAGGAAGCCACCTTGGAATCAATGGCGTTTCGCTCTAAAAAATCGTCATATTCCTGGGTACCAATCACCACGGTGAACGGCAGTGAGACAGTGATACCTGGAAACATCCGCCCCAAATCCAGGTGGTGAATCAAGCTATTTAAAAAGGCCAGCCCGCGGCCCTTAGCGCCAAGTGAGCCCTCACTAATCTTTACCACTTGGGATCGATCCAGTTGCTCCCAGTTAGACAGGACAACTATCCTGCCGCGATTTTTGGCTAGCGTTAGTTTTTCAAACCCTTCAACCAGGTAAGTCCTTAGTGCATCTGTGGTCTCAAAGTCCTCAATTACCAAGGGTTGGATCTTTTTGGCATATTCGACTTCGCCGTGGGCAATCAGCCAGCCTGAAAAATGGTTGTGGGCAGCATGAAAAAGCAGCGATTCATCTGAAATGACCGGAAGACAGTCCATGAATTCCTGCATCGTCGGCGCGACAGCTAGCTCGGTACCGTCTTTGGTGCGAAAGACAAAATCCCCGAAGCCAAGCTGGTCAACTATGAATTTTTTTAGCTCGGCAAGGAAAAGAGGAGAGTTTTTATCTAAAAATGTGGCCCCAGTTTCCTTGGCAAGGGCCTTGTTTTTCGGCTCAGCCGACTGTATCAACACCGGCAGAGTTTGATTGCTGGCCCTCACCGTCTTGACAAAGGCCAGGCCCGCCTGTGGGTCCAGCACCCCAGCGCACAAAAACGCCACATCGGTGATTATGCCAATCAGGTAGTCCTTGTATTCATTGAATATATACAGCGCCTCGGCGTGGTCATTTACAAGAACGACCTTAGGCCTCATCCTCATCCGGCGCCTTCTGACCGTCTCTGACACCTCCTCCGAGATCAGCTGCTGCGTCTGGCGCACAATAAGCGAGTACAGCATCGGCAAAAAGGTTGATGCCTGCCTGACCGAGTCCTCGATGACCAAGATCACCCGCACTAGGCCCTTTTTCGTATCCAATGCCAGATTGCGGCGGTCCTCAACGCTCTTGATCATCGCCAAAAAGATATTGCTATTACCCGACCAAAAGAAGATGTCATCGATCACACCCAGACGGCCGCGATCCTGTTGAAAGTAGTCCAAATCATGAAGGTTATTAACAAGCAACAACACCGCGATATCAGGGCAGATTCCCTTAATCGAATTAGCGGCAGCCGCAACATCCCCAATCCTAGCCGTCAAAATAACAAGATCGATTTGCTTAGCACGCAAAACATGCCCCGCCTCCTCAACCGACACCACATGCGTCACCCGAGGCGGAAAACTAAGATTCAACTGATGAAACTCCGCAATCAACTGCTCTGACAGCAGCCCATCCTGCTCGAAAATGAAGGCATCATAGTAAGACGAAACCAGCAATATTTCCCGAACCTTAAAAGCAAGCAGGTCATAACTAGAGTCATCCTGACTCTTATACCTACTATAAAAATCCAGCATCCGGTCAACATTAGCCGAATCAATTTTCTTAAGGTCAAAGCCCATAGCAACCCGCAGCGAAGCCAAGGAGTATGAAACGACATTTAGAAGACCGGGGCAAGGGGGCTGGGACAGGGGCGGGGGCGGGAGGGGGACAGGAGGCTGGGGGAGGAGGCAGGAGCAGGGACAGGGACAGGGGCAGGAAGATGCTGATCTGCAGGATTTGGAGCTAAAAAGAGGTCGAGAGGGCACCCTGCAACATGGTCCGGGGGCAATCCTGGAGGGCGCTATCGGGAGTTGCCGGGACCCGACGGCGCCCCCAAAATCACCGTCTAGTCGATGACGAAGGCTGGCGAGACAGGTTCATATGCAAGGCGCCTTTGCCAATTTGAGTGAAGGTGTACTTGACCGTACATCGAGTCTCAAATTGGCGAAGGCAACGCCGCAGATGAGCAAAATCCCCTTTCCAACGGTTCATCGACGGCCGGCTCACGATTATGGCGGTGATTTTGGGGGCTACT
>Ga0208940_1000560_pt1 | contig 46475 bp, 36 predicted proteins | sample AD_JPNNA6_MetaG_FD_184445 | JGI IMG/M metagenome (GOLD analysis project Ga0208940, IMG submission 184445) | Active sludge microbial communities of municipal wastewater-treating anaerobic digesters from Japan - AD_JPNNA6_MetaG (SPAdes) (version 2) | ecosystem: Engineered > Bioreactor > Anaerobic... | reverse complement strand
GGCTGCAAGTGCCGGTTCGATGGCGGTTCTAGTAGATCCTAGAAATACGTCCAAGATGTGTTCAAGATGTGGTATTCTAGTTGAAAAGTCGCTCTCCGATAGGGTTCACAACTGCCCCAAATGCGGGTTGTCAATGGATCGAGATTGGAATGCGGCAATAAACATACTCAGATTGGGACTACAATCTGTCGGAATCAAAACCGTAGAAGCCTTACCCCTTCAGGGGTAGGGAGTAGTCACGCACGCTGCAGTAGCAGGTGTTGCTCATAATCCTCATATATCATAAAGAATAGTTAATAATTATGAGTCGGATTTCAGCTATGGCAAAATTGATATTATTACTCGGTTTTTTTATAGCAATAATATCAATTCAGGCTACTGGGGAAGACCCCGCAACTTTCTTCTTTACCGATGCCAGGGAAAATCCAGGGAAGGTCTACTCCTCCAATATGAGCGGAGGGGAGAGCGTGTATTTTGCACGACCATCAGGGAATATCTACAGCTTCGCATTCCATCCTTATGTACCGGAGAAGCTATACTATGTCAATGCAAATGATAACAAGATCTACTTGGCCGCAAGGATCCCCGATGGGCCTTGGACCGCTATAGATCAAGTCGCTTATACCCATCGTACATATATACGGGACTTAGAATACTTTCCAGGAAGTGGTCCCCGTGATCTTCGGGTCTATTTCAGCGAGGCCACAGGAGCAGGCGGAGATGGCAAGATCTACTATCTGGCACCTGGAGGAACTGCGACCCTAGACTACACGGTCAGGCTCTCAGATGTCGATGGATTTTGGGCTGGATATTTCATCCACGACTCAAATGGAAATCTTTACCTGAGCTCAGGAAACAGAATACCTGCGTCCATCTATAAAGTATCAGGCGGGACTGTAAGCAGGATCTACACCAGCAATAGCGCCCCAATTACCGGCATGGTCTATCAGGATGGATGCATATATTATGCAAATTGGGGAACGGAGATACATCGTCTCGACCTCTCAACGTTGGTGGATACGGTGGTCAGGTCCCAGCCCGGACACAGCTGGATCTCGGATGTAGGACTTCGTGGGGTATCCGTCGCGTCGATAGGGTGGCTTGAGAGAAAATCAGCTGAAACCATAACAACCAGAAGTTCCCAGGGGATTTCAAAGAAGGGAATCGGCCAGCTGGGTGATGTGCATGTGCTTTATGGTGAGATGAGCCAAGAAATGTCGATCAAATAGGAATTGGTAGTATCACGCAGGGAATCTGAAGCTCCCCGGGCTCCTAATAATTTTTAGGATACTACTTGTCATAAATGCTATTTTTCACCGTCGTCATGACTTTCATGCCTGGCAGCTTCATGGCAACGTGCCGAAAAAGAGAAAGGCTCACAGATCCAGGGAAGAGCACAGCCCCTATCTTCGCTAAGTCAATAGACTTGATTGAAGTTCATTTGAGCCTAACCCAATCGTGACCTGATCATCTCGGTAGAGCTGATGGTTCTTCGAAGTGCCAAATCGATATCAACATGAAAGACCAGATGTTATACCGAATCTCTTTTCCGCTCCTTTGAAAAAAGGGCAGCAATCGTGGCAATAACCATACAGATCAACATTAGCAGCCAAAGCGCCCTATACGACTCGAGGGTTCTGGAGGTCAGCATCAGGCCTGAGACCTGCTGCATTATGGCCCCACCGGCAAAGGGAAAGATGTTGAGAGCCGCTGTGCTGGTCCCAACGATGGTTATTGGGAACAGCTCCTTGATCTGAGCGAAGCTCACCACGAAAAATCCACCGAAGAAGCCGAAGGCGAAGTTTATCGCAATATACGCCTGCATACTGGTTATCTGTCCGGCAGCAGCCCATATCGTCGCCCAGATTATCGTATACACCGCTGTCCCGATGATGAGGACCTTCCTGCGCGACTTCAGTACCTTATCGGAGATGTATCCTGCGACAGGACAGCCGAGGATCATGCCTATCCCGATGAATGTCAGCACCGTCCCGTAAGTAGCCTGGTTCCAGCCAAGGATGTCATGGAAGAACGGCCCGGCCCAGAGCCCCTGATAGACCATGATGCTGCCGTACATGAAGAAGAACCAGATCGCCAGTGGCCAGAAATTCATGCCAGATCCAAATGTCATCGCAAGTGCGCTCTTCATGGGGATCTTCTCGATCGTTCCAGCTGCGGTGAGCTGCCCTCCCTCCTGGGCCTCGATCTCCTGGATGCTGGGAAGGCCCATATCCATGGGACGGTCGCGGATGATGAGCCAGGATCCAGCCGCCAGCAGGAGCGATAATGCTCCGAGGATCAGAAAGACCCGCTGCCACCCGAGGGTGCCAGACATCAAAGCCAGTGGGCCTGCGGCGCTAAGAGCACCGATATTTCCGACAGCAAGGAGGATTCCGGAGAGCGAGGCGAACTCGTTCTTGCGATACCAGCCGGCGAGGATCTTCATGGTGGGGATGTAAACCATGGCCACGCCTATTCCGATAAGGAAACGGCCTGCAACGACGAGCTCGAACGTGGACGCCATGCCTGTGAGCATTGCGCCGGCTGCGGCCACCAGGGTGAAGATACTGACGGTCTTGCGTGGTCCTAAGCTGTCGGTTAGAAGTCCGGACGGCATCTGCATTATGGTATAGGCATAGAAGTAGGCCGAGCTCAACAGGGCAACAGATGCTGCACCCACTCCGAAGGTGTCCTGCAGGTCTGCGGAGACGACACCCGTGGACACCCGATGAAAGTAAACGAAGAAGTAGGCGAGAGCCAAGGTTCCAAAGACCGCCCATCGGTAGCGCAGTACCTTCTCGACTTCGCTTTTATCGAGTGCCATTGCAGTGCCATTCCCGTCGGCAGGACTGCTCTGCCAAAGAGCAGATTGGCCGAGCCTTATTTACGCAGAAACCTAAACGTATCCTAAACGTATATTCGTTACGTGGGTGAGGTAAAAAACCTATGTCTGAAACTTCACGTGTCTGGCCGACGAGGCATGTTACTGCATTAGACCTCATGAAACCAGATCACATATCTCTGGTCACACATATCAGATCAGGCATCTCAAATCATACACCTCAGATCACATAATCAGATCATATCTCAAATCAGATATCTCAGATCAGATATCTCAGATCAGATATCTCAAATCATACGCCTCAGACATATCTACACGGTTCCCCTGGGCCATATATCTCAGATAACATATCTCAGATAACATATCTCAGATAACATATCTCAGATAACATATCTCAGATAACATATCTCTGGTCATGCACCTATCGATAACACATCCACGATCATGCATCAGACGGCTGCTCGGTCCGGCCTTTTGCCCTCCTTCTCCTAAGAAACGCCTTTCTGACCTCATCTGCCAGCAGAAGGGAGGGCATCCACGAGAGGAGGAATATCCAGTTGGCGGGAGGAAAGGCCGCCGTCTTGAAGATCCACTGGAGCTGGGGAGCGTATACTATGGCAGCGATTATGATCAGCTCTACAGCTATCCCTATCCAGATCAGGGGATTTGATGATATGCTGGCTTTGAGAATCGATCCGGATTCGGTTCGTTGGGCAAACAGGTTGCCTATCTGAGTCGTCACGATGGCGGCAAGAGCCATGGTTGTCGCCGCCAGATAGAGCTGTCCACTTGAAGGCAGATCGAACAGCTGGCCCCAATAGCCGCCCGTCCAGAACATGAAGTAGAAGGCAGACATTGCGGCAAGGCTCTGGATCATGCCCAAAAACAGGTAAGAGCGCGCCAGCAGTCCTCTGGTTATGATGTGCTCATCCTGGCTGCGCGGCGGCCTGTCCATGATCCCCTTCTCAGGCGGCTCAGCTCCGAGTGCCAGCGCGGGCACTATGTCTGTTCCAAGGTCGACGGATAAGATCTGCATTATGTTGAGGGCCAGGGGGATATGTCCTCCGCTGAACGCGTGAACGATGAACGGGACTGCCTCGGGAGCATTGCTGGTGAAGATGTAGGACGTGAACCTCCTGATATTGGCGAAGACTGCACGGCCTTCCTCAACGGCATTCACGATCGATGCGAAATTGTCGTCTGTCAGGATGACGTCTGCAGCTTCTCTGGCAACGTCTGTCCCTACAACGCCCATGGCAACGCCTATATGGGCCTTCTTTAGAGCAGGGGCATCGTTCACGCCGTCGCCGGTGACCGCCACAACATGTCCCATTTCCTGCAGCGCCCCGACAACCCGCAGCTTGTGCTCAGGCGCGACCCTTGCCAGGATCAGATCTTTCTTCAAGGCCTCCTTCAGCACATCGTCATCCATCGAGTCCAGATCCGAACCGGTCAGGACGGCTGACGAGGACCTGACGATTCCAGTCTGCCTGGCGATGCTCTCCGCAGTCAGCCCATAGTCGCCTGTGATCATTATTATCCGTATTCCAGCGCGGTGGCACTTCTCCACAGCATCTTTGACTCCGGGCCTTGGCGGATCCATCATGGCTGCAAGGCCAAGGAAGGTCAGATCCTTCTCCACTTCCTCAGCAGACCTATTGGTGCCCTTTGGCAGCCTCCGCATAGCCACACCCAGGATGCGAAGCCCACTTGAAGCATACTCGTCGGTTGCTCGCAGGATCTGGCCTCGCAGCCTGTCGCTTAGCGGAACTTCTGTGCCTCGAATCATCGCTTTTGTGCAGGAGGCCAGGACATACTCAGGAGAGCCCTTGGTGTAGGCTACCTCCCCGTCCTGCGCCTGGTGAACGGTGGTCATGTACCTGCGGCGAGCTTCGAAAGGGATTTCGAAGAGACGTGGCTGCCTGGAAAATTCTGCAGCCAAATCGATTCCTGCCTTAGCTGCAAGCGTTAGGAGCGCAGCTTCCGTTGGATCCCCGTGGGCGATCCACTTTTCAGATCTCAGGGCCACTTTGGCGTCGTTGCACAGACCGGCAGCCACAAGCATCTGCCGCAGATCTGTCTCGACAGGCTCTCTGCCCTCAATCTGGCCTTGCGGCTCGTAGCCGGTGCCAGTCACCGCCAGCTTATGCATCCCGACAAGGATATCGGTAACAGTCATCTCGTTTTGGGTTAGTGTCCCGGTCTTGTCGGTGCAGATCACGGTTGCTGAGCCGAGCGTCTCAACAACTGAGAGCCTCTTGATAATGGCGTTTCGCCTTGCCATCCTCTGAACGCCCATTGCCAGGGCCAGGGTGACGGTGGGAAGCAGGCCTTCGGGCACGAAGGCGACTATCATGCCCAGGGAGAAGACGAAACCCTCGTTTGGGCTCATCTTTGTCAGGTGGATGGAAAGAAGAAATACCACAAGACCCACGCCAACTGCGATCAGGGTTACTGTCCTAGTTACATCCTTCATCTCCATCTGAAGTGGGCTCAGCTCTCGAGCTGTGCTCTGGGTCAAAGCCGATATCTGCCCAAACCGCGTCTCCGCGCCTGTGGCGTAGACAACGGCTGTTCCCGAGCCTGAAGCGACGCTGGTTCCTGCAAAGACAAGGTTCCTGGGTTCCGAAGAGTTTCCCGGCTCTGCAGATCGAGTCTCCGGCCTTGACTCCCCTGTCAGGGTTGACTGATCCACGTAAAGACGGTTTTCCGAGACCAGACGAGCGTCGGCTGATATCATGTCGCCCTCTGCGAGCAGAACTACGTCACCTGGGACCAGTTCTTCGGCCAGGACCCGGCTATTTTCTCCTCCTCTGACGACCTGCACCTGGGCTGGCAGCATCCTGGCCAGGGCCAGGACAGCCCTTTCGGCCTTGTGCTCCTGCCAGTAGCTGAATAAACCGTTTATCAGGTTTACAAGCCAGATCGCGACTCCAAGCTCCGGGAGGCCTGCGAGCAGCGCGATTGAGCCTCCAGCCCAAAGGAGCATGGCCATCAGGTGGGTAAAGTTGGCAGCAAGCGCAGGAAAACGACCGGCATCGACTCTGGGAAGAACGTTTCTTCCGTGGATCTTCAGCCGCTCAAAGGCCTCGGAATGGCTGAGTCCATCCGGACCGGTATTCATCCAGGCGTAAACCTCAGGCAGGGTCAGAGCCTGGGCGAATTTCGCCTGGTCATTTGGGGAGGATGGATCCATCAGGACCTCGGAGGATGGGAGATTTAGCTGCAAATTGTATATTCGTTGGTGATAGTTATTGATACTATCGCCGCTGAGCGGTGATTGCTTTTGCATATTGATCTCTAAACTAAGTCTCGGTTGGCCTTCAAGGATAAGTATTATCAATTCATACTAAGTATCAGGTGCATATGCCAGCGGAAGTACTGAGTCTACGGATAGTTGCGGTCACCATGGGTATCCTCTCCCTGGCAGCCTTGCAAGCTGCCGGGAATGATGGTTATATCCTCAATATATACGGAAATGCAAATCTGGATGGAGCCATTGATGAGAAAGATATCGAATTTTTGCAGAATGTGATAGATGGCAACATCAAGGCCACATATCTATCTGATGCCAATGTGGACGGTGCGATCGACAGGAATGATATCGAGAGGATTATCGAAATCATAAACGGAACAGAACCTGAGATAACTGTTATTGACGGGGTGAATGTATCAGTTACCATCAAGAAACCTGTTGGAAGGATCATTGTGGAGTACTTGGATAACGCCCAGATCGTTCAGATGATGGGCAAAACCAGTAAAATTGTTGGTGTTGAGAACTCTATCACTAAGATGGAGGAATTGTTTCCTGAAATGAGCAAACTTGCAAGTGTAGGGCCAATGACCAAGGATCCCGATTATGAAAAGATCCTAAGTCTAAATCCGGATTTGCTCCTGGTCTTCGACGAGAAGATGACCTCTGAAAAGACGAAAAAACTACCCGGAGTCTCAGTTCTCTTCGCAGGATTCCCTTTCTCGGATCTCATGAACGCCGATACATCATCTTACGCAGACGGTATCAGGAAGATAGGATACATACTCGATGAGAGGGAAACCGCAGAAGAATATCTTGATTGGTATCTCGATAAAATAGAAAGACTCAAAATGAAGACATCAAGACTGGACGAGAATCAGCGGCCAAGAGTATTGTTCGGATCTTATCCAAGGGCTGACAGCAAAACATTTAGAACGTATAGTAAAATTGACGTCTTAGCCCAGGAAGTTTCCTTAGCAGGCGGAAATAATATAGCTGAAGATCTATCGGAGTTCAATGTCTCATTCGGCGATTTGAGGGGAAATCCGCTATTATACAGGATCGATCTAGATTCAGAATGGGTCATAAAACAAGATCCTGATTATATATTGTTGCATTATCCATATATAACGTATGGTGGTGAAATAATACCTGATCTGCCCAATGGATATACGATCGATGATCCCAGTGGTCTGAAGATCGCGAGAGAGAATTTCATGAGCAGGCCGGAGTATGCAAACCTCAAAGCAGTCAAATCAGGAAACGTGTATATCTTCAGCGGTGACCTGAGAAACGAACTCACCAGAGGGCTGATAGGTTCGGTTTACCTTTCAAAGATCCTTCATCCAGACATATTCCCGGATCTCGATCCCGAGGCAGTGCACGATGAATATTTGAAGAACTTTCTGGACCTGGATTACAGCCTGGACGAGCATGGGGTGTTTGTGTATCCGCCGATAGTCAAGGGGCCCGGAGCTCTTGCCGGAGTGCCTGATAGATACTACGATCTTGTGGTCGAAGATGCCGTACCCGGTAGCAGATAGATTCATAATTTATTTTTTATAATTTTTCTGCAAGTGATTAGGCGACGATGATGAATAGCAGCAGGATTAGGGTTGGACTTATCTCCATATTTCTCCCCCCCTATTACATGATGAGCGTGCCGTCGTTCCCGTCGCAATATGCCAACCGCTTATCTCCATCCAACCGCTTATCTCCATATTTCTCCTCCCTATTACATGATGTGAGGTGGATTGTCTGTCCTTAAAGTCGGCTATCATTTCCATCCAAATGAAGCAAGCGACAGCCAATTGAACCGAATCAGACCGATCCCGCTCGATATGAATAAAGTAATAAATGGTTATTTTCCATGTTACCAATAACAGATAAAGTTATATTAGATAAGAAAGAGTGATAGAGAGATAAGGCCACATAGAAAGGCAAAATGGCTTGGTGAAGGATATTGGTGGAGCTGCTGAAGCAATTTGACCTGGTGAAGCGACTTGGATTCGACTTCGAGTATGGCTATTCAGAGGGTCGCAAGATCCTGATACTCCTCGCTCTTATGGCATTGCTAATCTTCGCCATTGGAATTGCAATAACCTTCGGAGCCTATAAGATCTCCATTTTCGATGTATATCGAATCGTACTTGCACATGTATCTCCCTTCTCAGACCTCTCAAATGTCACCAAGCTCCACAACACCATCGTATGGGAATTGAGAATCCCACGAGTTCTGCTGGCTGTGATTGTAGGAACTGCCTTGGCAACCGCAGGCGCCGTCTTTCAGGGGTGCTTCAGAAATCCTCTCGTCGAGCCGTATATCCTCGGCATATCCTCAGGCGCAGCCTTCGGTGCTGCAATGGGAATAGTGTTTTCGGACTTTCTCCTGTCTGTGCAGCTCTCAGCCTTCATATTTGGGGCTCTGGCAGTGGCCATGGCTTACTTCTTGGCCAGGGTAAGACAGGAGACGCCGATTGTGACATTGATCCTGGCAGGTGTTATCATAGGCTCCATCTTCTCCGCCATGGTCTCGATCCTCAAGTACATAGCCTCAGACGCTGCTCTACGAGAGATAGTTTTCTGGCTGATGGGCGGCTTTTACTATGCTACATGGAACGACGTCTTCCTCCTGGCCCCAATTATAATCCCCTGCTTCCTTGTGATGTGGGCCCTGGGATGGAAGCTGAACATTCTATCGATGGGTGACGACGAGGCCAGAGCACTTGGCGTCAATCCGGAGAAGTACAAGTTTGTCCTGATAACCCTGGCGACGCTTGTGACATCCCTGGCCGTATCGACCGTGGGGATAATCGCCTGGGTAGGCCTCATGATGCCTCACGCAACGCGAATGATGCTGGGTCCGGATCACCGTTATGTGATTCCGGCAGCGGCTATGCTGGGCGGGTCTTATCTGCTTGTCTGCGACACCATGGCACGAACGCTTACCAGCGCCGAGATACCTGTGGGAATCATCACATCCATTCTCGGCGCGCCGTATCTTTTCTACCTTCTTAGAACAAGGGGAAAGGCGATGCTTGGATGATGCCCATGCTCGAGGTCAGAGACCTGCACTTCAACTATGGAAAGACGCCCATTCTCAAAGGGGTCTCCTTTGAGGTGGACGAAGGGAAGCTATGCGGCCTCTTTGGCCCCAACGGCTGTGGAAAGACCACTCTTTTCAAGTGCTGTCTGAACTTCCTTCGATCATGTAGCGGGTCCGTATTCATGGATGGAAAAGACGTCAGAAGCCTGCGAGTCGAGGATATGGCCAAGATAGTGGCATATGTGCCCCAGGAGCACAAGCCTCCGTTCCCTTACCTGGCCAAAGAGGTCGTTCTCATGGGCAGGACGCCCAGGCTGAACGGATTTTTCGGCATCAGCCGGGAAAATAAGAGGAAGGCTGCAGATGCCCTGGAACTTCTTGGGCTTACGGAGCTGGCTGACTATCCGTATAATCAGCTATCTGGAGGTCAGCGCCAGATGATACTGATGGCAAGGGCTATCGCTCAGGAGACGAAGCTTATGTTCCTGGATGAGCCGACATCTGCACTGGACTTCAGCAACCAGATCCGTATCTGGAGGATAATGCGTCTGGTTGCCGAGCGAGGGGTGACGATTCTCGCCTGCAGCCACGATCCCAACCACGTGAGCTGGTTCTGCGATAAGGTGGTGGTGATGAAGGACAACCGGATCATAAAGGAAGGCTCGTCTCAACGGGTCATCACCGAGTCCACGATGGATGAGATCTATCAGGATATGTGTGCGGTCAGGAATTTTGGCAGGACCAGAATGGTGCTGCCGAGGGATGTGGCACTTCGCAACGAGACGGAAGGATTTGGAGAGAGCACGTTGTGTGGGCTGCATGCGGGTGGGGCAAGAGCGGACAGATTTTTAGAAGGCGCAAGTGGGCAGCAACTCAAAACGCTTCAAGAGCATCCCTGTTCAACTTCACGCCCTGCTATAGAAACCTCGGTTCAAAATAGGTGAGAGATTATGCTGATATTTAACATAAGATATAATTATTAAATCATTTAATAAAGATTAAAGATATGATGGCATCAAATTTGAATTCGATATCAGGAGGGGTGACATGACAGATAATAGGATGAGCATGCCCATAATTGTCGGAATCTCGATGGTTCTTTCCTTAATAGGCATCTCCATGGCAGATTACGAGCCAATTGTATACGGTGATGCGAATAACGATGGCCTCATTGATCCGCTGGATATCGACTATGTCGATGGAATAGTTAAAGGAATCAACGAGCGCACCGAGCTGTCAGATGCGAATTACGATGGCAAGATCGATGAAGCCGATATCCTCCAAATAAAAAGGATTATAAATGGCAATCAAACGAAATTGACTCTTTTGGACATGGACGGCAGATCGGTCACGATACCACAGCCCGTAGACAGGGTTCTTGGGATCGGGTTCGGTTTTATTGAAAATACTATGTTTGCGTTTGGAGTTGAAGATAAGATAGTTGGGAGTGGTGGAGCGGTCCGTTCGGATATGACTGCAGGACGTCTAATTCCAGAACTCGATGAACTTCCCAACGCAGGCTCTCCTGTAGAAGGGATAAATTATGAAACTATTGCTTCAGCAAATCCAGAGATCGTGATCGTTAGGAAGAGCGTATATTTCCCAGAGCAGACGGATAAGGCAGTAAAAATGGTAGAAAAGATGGACATACCTGTTATTGTCCTAAAGGATCCAAATCATTTCCACACGTCAGATGTCACCACTATTTATCAAGAAATAAGTCTCTTGGGAAAGATATTCAATAAAGAGGAATCCGCACAACATTTGATCGATGAGATGGCCAAGCGCGTCTCATTCATCAGGGAAAGAACAGAGAACATCGGAGAAGAAGACAAGCCAAAGGTGTTATTTTGTGGTTTGGGAAGCAACAGTACCAGAGACAAAGGCGGCGTTCTTGTAGTATGGGCAAAAGAATGCGCATCAACATTTGCAGAATTGATCAATATTAAGAGCGCTTACGAAGGGACTGGAAGGAATATACTATCTGCCGAACATGCATTGAATTTGAATCCGGATGTGATTATCTTAGAAACATCCGGTGGCGGGTGGAATATCAGCCAACTGTATAACGAAGATCATTATAAGAATATACAAGAAATAAAAGCCATAAGAGACAAGCGCGTGCATTCCGTTGGTAAGCTAACGTATTGTGGAGATATTCAGCTTGAGCTCCCCATTATGCTGATGATAGAAGCAAAAGGAACCTACCCAGAGAGATTTTCTGATATCAACGTCTCTGAATGGATTGAAAAATACTATAAAGATATATATAAACTTGATGTGGATAGCGCGAGGATTCTCAAAGAGGTACAAGGATTGGCATGGATTGACAGCTCTGGATTCTAGATGCGGATATGGTCTTTTCCATGCAGAACCTGAAGGACTCGCCAACAAGGGTTGCGAACCTTCTGAAGGGAGTTATGAGACATCCAGCGTCTACACTCAGCCGAATGGTTGGCTGGATTGTTGAAGATGTTTTCGACGAGATGGTGTAAGGATATGTGTAAACGCATGATTTTCTGCACCCTGGCTTTGATCTGCATCATCTGCGGATCCGGCTGGGCTGCGGATGAGACGAGATCTGTTGTGGACAGCCGCGGAGAAGTAGTTCAGGTTCCCACAGAGATCAGGCGGGTAGTAACCATAAGCGATGGCCTGATAGAGGGAACAATGCTGATCCTGGGAGAAGAAGATAAAATTGTGGGCATTGGCTCCACATGTCTTCCAAAGGTCTGGAACTACACCTACCAGAGTATGAGTGGAAAAACCTTCTCTTATGAGGAGGGGGCAAATCCGGTCAGCTTCCTTTATCCACGATTCAGAGAGCTTCCAATCGTTGCCGGAGGGGATGCAGCACCTAACTTCGAGTCGATCGCCGAGCTAAAACCTGATGTGGTTATTCTCAGGGCAGGGGACTGTTCGCTAAGGTACAACGACGAGAACTCCCAGAAGACCATATCCAGCTTTGAGTCCCTGGGAATACCACTGGTCGTTCTATACGCTCATAACTTCAACAGGGAGCAGCATAAGGATATTTCGACCATCTCAGATGAGATACGGATCATTGGGAGCGTTTTCGGCAAGGAGACCAGAGCTGACGAGCTGGCAAGATACCTTGAAAGCAAAGTGGATCTGATAAAAGAAAGAACCACAGAGGCAGCTGTTGAGCAAAAGCCAAGAGTGCTCATCTTGGGACTCTCCCCATCAGCTCGCAAACAGGGAGGTGCGGGTCAGGTCTTCGGCCTGGACACCATCGAATCCTACTTCATCGAAGATCTTGTCCATGCCGAAAATTCCTTCAAGGACCCGGGCTACTTTAAGATCCTCAATGCTGAGCAGCTTCTATCGCTGGACCCTGATTCCATTGTGCTTTGCACAGCATCTGGATACCACCCTCCTCAGGAGCTTTATGAGGCTCCATATTACCAGAACTTGCAGGAGATGAGGGCTGTATCAAATCGGAATGTAACAGCTCTTCCCTGGTCTCCCTGCAACTGTGCCAAGCGATTGGAGTATCCCATCGACGTAATGGTGATAGCCAAGGCAGCCTATCCCGACCGCTTCCGGGATATAGATCTTGGCGAGTGGCTCCTGGACTTCTACAAGAATGTCTACGATGTGGATGACGATACCGCAAAAGCATTGAGATCGGCACAGTGGATGGATTGGACTGTTAAATCGGTGTGAAACGATGAGATCATTTGCTACAATTTTGGCTGTGCTGTCCTGCCTTTGTCTTGTCTCAGGTATCAGCTGGGCAGCGGAGGAGACGAGATCTGTTGTGGACGGACGTGGAGTAGAAGTTCAGATCCCTGATGAGATCAATCGTGTAGTCGCGGTATCAGATGGCTTCATCGAGGGAATTATGCTCGCCCTCGGAGAGCAGGAGAAGATCGTCGCTGTAGGTACGGACAGCGCTCAGAGGATCTACAATTTCACCTACCAGACAGCAAGCGGCGGAACATATGAGTACCGGGGAGGCATGCAGCCGATAACCTACCTGTATCCTCGGATCCGGGAGCTACCGCTGGTTGAGACTGGGTCGGCCATAAACTACGAGACGCTTGCCGGGCTCGATCCGGATCTGGCAATCATCCGTGTCGGCTCCTGTGCATTCTACTCGATGGAGAAGGTTGAGGCGACTGCCCGGACAATCGAGGCTCTCGGGATTCCTGTCATCGTGCTCAAGTCCCCCTTGTACTTCGATAAGCCGGACCTCTCGACAATCTCCAAAGAGATCATGATCTTAGGCACCGTCTTTGGAAAGGAGAAGAGGGCGGGCGAACTAGCGGAATATCTCGAGTCGCAGACACAGATGATCTCCGATAGGACAAAGGATATTCCTGAGGGCGAGCGGCCGACGGTCCTCATCTTCGGCGCATGGCCAGCCAAACGGATGACAGGAGGAGGGGTCGGAGACGTGAGGGGGACAAACACAATCGAGTCCTACTTCATAGAGGATATCGTCCACGCGAAGAACGCTTACCGGGAGTCCGGTGACATGGTCACCATCTCGGCTGAACAACTCCTCGCCATCGATCCCGACGTCATCCTGCTCGAGACTGCCTATGGTTACCATCCGGCTGAAGAACTCTACTCGGCACCTAACTATCGGATTGTTGGCGAACTCTCGGCCATACAGAACCGCCGGATCTCATCGTTCCCGTTCGAACCCCCAAACTGTGCCAAGCGCCAGGAATACCCGATCGAAGTTATGGTGATTGCCAAGGCGGCGTATCCTGAGCGATTCGCCGACATCGATCTCGGGGAGTGGCTCCTGGACTACTACAAGAAAGTCTACGGCGTTGATGACGATGACGCAAAAGCATTGAGATCGGCACAGTGGATGGACTGGACTGTTGAATCGGTGTGAAACGATGAGATCATTTGCAAAATTTCTGCTTGTATTGTCCTGCATTTGTCTGGTCTCAGCCACTGGCTGGGCAGCGGAGGAGACGAGAACCGTTGTGGACGGACGTGGTGTAGAAGTGCAGATTCCTGTAGAGATCGAGCGGGTCGTCACAGTATCCGACGGTCTGGTAGAAGGGGTGATGTACGGCCTGGATGTCGAGGACACCATTGTCGGAGTAGGTTCCAAGTGTCTTCAAAGCGTTTACAATTTCACATGGCCTAGCGTAACAGGGACTCCTATAGATTACGAAGACGGGATGAACACAGCAGCATACCTCAATCCAAACCTGATGAATTTACCGCTAATCGGGCTATCGGGTCAGGCGATCAACTATGAATCTCTCGCCGCACTTGATCCAGACCTTGTAATCATCCGCCTTGGGGATTGCACACTGAGGTATGATGATGAGAATGTCCAGAAAACTATCGATACGATTGAGTCGCTTGGAATCCCGCTGCTTGTTCTTAAGAGCACACACTTCACTGAGCGTGCAGATATCTCGACGATCCAAGAGGAGATACAGATCATCGGATCGGCCTTTGGTAAAGAAACGGAAGCATCCAGGATGGGTGCTTTCCTTGAAGAGAAGATCGCGTTTGTCACAAACCGTACACAGGGAATTTCTGAAAGTGATAAGCCTGCTGTCCTTGTACTTGGCCTCTCTCCGACCGCAAGAAAGACTGGGGGCGCAGGGGTCGTCTACGGACTTGACACCATTGAGGCGCACTTCATCGAGGACCTCGTCTCAGCAAAGAACGCATATCGTGACGATGCCTACTTCAAGACAGTGAACACCGAACAAATTCTCGCGATCGATCCTGACGTTATCGTGCTCAGTACGTCATACGGTTTTCACCCGCCCGAAGAGCTCTACACAGCGCCTTACTACCAAAACTTGCAGGAATTGAAGGCTGTCGAAGAGAAGAAGGTGTACTCATTGCCATATACTCCTTGTAACTGCGACAAACGTCTTGAATACCCACTCGAGGTTATGATCATCGCAAAGGCCGCTTATCCGGATAGGTTCCATGACGTCGATCTCGCCGAATGGACTGAGGATTTCTATATGGGATTGTACGGCGTAGATCGCCAAACTTCAGAGAATCTGCTGGAACGACAGTGGCTGGGATGGATGCTTGAGGATTCCGCCGGAAATGGAGAGCCATGAAGCCTATCGCCTGTAATATCTGTGACTTTCAGCCAGAGTATTCAATTCAGGAACTCGTGAAGTTCCACGGCCATCTTGGGCCGTATATCGTGCTCGGATACCGCATGGGCAGGTACGCCCGGGCCGTTTTTTCTGGCTCCAGGGAGATCTCAGCGGTGGTTCATTGCTCTGATTCTCCACCAGAGTCGTGTCTGGCAGACGGAATCCAGATCGGAAGCGGGTGTACCTTCGGGCGTCGCAAAATCAAGCTTGAGAAGGATGAAAGGCTCGGATGTATATTCCATTGTGGTGAAGAGAAAATTGCAATTTGGGGATATAAACTTCGGTTGCCGGAGATCTCAAACGGGGATTACTGGGAATTGATCCACAGGATCGCAGAAGCGATGTACTCCGCTTCAGACGATCAGCTCTTCGCCAAAGATCCGGATTCTTCAGAATTCATGCACGAATTCATTTTAGTGGAAGAAAGAAAGCCCAACTCCGAAGAAGGGCTATCTTTTTCTTCCAAGAACGTGCAAAAGTGATTGCAGCGATCTTTTTTTAAGAGCCTTACTAGGAACACATTCAGATACTGCTGAGAATTCCCTCGAACCGCAGGTATCCAGACTGAGGAGAGATTCGATCGGTATGCAAAGCTTAAATCGATTGTGTGGCTCCTGACGATTTGTTAGTCTTTACCATGAAAGCAATCCGAAAAGGAGGATGCAGCAGGCTATCCTCCTCCATCCACTTTCTGGATTATGTATCCGGCTTTGGCGAGTATCTGCATAGCATCTGAGATAGTTATCTCGGTTGGCGAGGAAGTACCAACTCTCTTAGTTCTCTTGGGTTTGGTTAATTCTGAATCCGCGAACTTCTCCCTGCAGATTATCAGGTGATGCAATATGCAGACGATCTTTCTAGCCAGAGCTACGATAGCGACTTTGGCGCCCCGTCTAGCTTTAATTTTTGTGTAGAACCTCTTTAGCTTAGAATTGCCTTTTGTCCTGGAGACTGAATGAGCAACCTCAACCAGCATCCTTCTGACATGAGGAGATCCACGCTTAGTTATATGTCCATTGATCTGCTTTCCGGCTGATTGGTATACAGAAGGCACTAAGCCACAATACGCGGCCAGTTGCTCGCCTGTCTTGAAATCCGCGAAGTTCCCGATTTCAGCCAAAATAGTCGATGCAGAAACGGCACCCATTCCAGGAATCGACATGGCAATATCCAGATCCTCTTGCCTTCTTGACATAAGATGCTGGATCTGCCTATCGATACATTCGATATCTCGGCTTAATGACTCAATCGAATTGAGCATCTGGCCGATGAGACTGGCTTGAACGTGCGAGATGGTAGCGCTTATTGCCTTTCGAATCTCTTCTCTTTTGGCATTGAGGCTCTTCGCGGGTATGGTGTTCAGTATGTTCTCTATACTCTCACCGCTCAGTATTCCTCTGATTATGCGTATTCCAGACTTGCCGAAGATATCCGAGATAACCGATGAGAGCTTAATGCAGGCGTATTCCAGTTCATGATGTATTCTGTTCTTGATTTGGCTCCTCATCTTCACATAATTCTCCCTTGTCCTGGTCAACGCCCGCAAGTCCCGATCATCTCCTGAGAAGATGCGAGACGCCGAGATCAGATCGTTGAGGCAGAGTTCGGCAATCCACTCAGAATCGAGCACATCCGTCTTCCTCCCAGGAATGTGCTTGATCTGATAGGCATTTGCCAAAACAAAGTCGATATCATTTCCCACAACATGGAAAATCGGCTACCAGTAGTTGGCAGTCGATTCAACTGCCAACTTTTGGCAACCATGAGACAACAACCATTTCCTGAAGTCCAGAAGACCTTCCAGACCCGTTTCGAATCGGGACTGGATCTTCTGGCCATCTCGGGAAAGGATCGTCGCTACTAAGAACCGCTTGTGGATATCTGCTCCGCAAACTACTTCCCTTTCCATCGACATCATAGTCTCTGTCCTGGTATGGGCAGATTAGCATGTGAGGCAAATTACCATACGCGTTCGAAAGACGCATTCAGGCGCTCACGAAGAGTAGGCCAGTTTTTTCTCGGGATCGAAGGTCCCAAAAAACAACCACGGCCTGCACTGCCCATACCAGAACATCTTAGCGTCGAGCTAAGCTTTCATATTTTCGGCGCGATTTTAGTGAAGTCATGAGTGGTTTTATCCCAATGAACAGTACTTTTCAGCAGCGGAAATGAAGTGTTCATGATCCTAACTTAAGACCGGTCGATGCTTTACTTGCTTCGATCTTCATCCGAAGCTGACTCTTTCATACCCAGCAGTTTGCTGCTTGGTGACGCGTCGCCGTATGACTGGAATTGAAGCGAAATTAAAACATTTGTTTAAAGAGAAAACATTATTGCCGAGAAAGATGCCTTTTTAAGGGAAATACAATTTCCTGGGTAGGGATGACTGGCCTATGGCACCTCTCGTAAGGCTTCGGCTCGGGAACCAGTTTGACGATCAATCGGATTTGATCGCGCTTCCATGCGATACCAACGGAAAAGTAACGGCGTCCGTTGAAGAGAAGCTTAGGCGTTATAGTATGCCGGCCCCTAAAGGCCCATTTGCGCATGGAAAAGTCGTCTATCTTCCCTATCAGGGCAAAGAACATAGCGCAAGATTCGTTGCTTTTGCAGCCTCAGTAAGCGGCACATCTCCCACAACGCATGATGTTATAGGCAAGATAGGAAATAGCCTCGGAGAGTTTACAAACCGGAATCGATCGGTCTTGAGGGTATCTGTCCCCCTCTTTGGGACCGGCGCAGGGCAGTTGCCTGCTGTCATAGCCTACAAGGCACTATCGGAATCCTTCAGATCGTCAGCAAGTCCGGACGCCGTTCTCACGATAAGTGTCCTTCGAAGAGATGAGCTTGAAAGCCTGCAATCTGCGTTCGTCATAGATAAGGGTCCCAAAGGATCCACTGATGCGATAAGACCTGAGGACGCGATGATAAGCCCCTCAGTCGAGACCGCAATTGGACGCCTGCCATCAGGAGAAGAGATCAGCTCTGCCCAACTGGCCCGGGAGATATTCAAGCTGCATCCAGAGTATGCAGGAGGAAGAGGCGCATCCATAAGCCTTCAGGATACGATTTCGAGGAAGACGGCAGAATCGTGGATAAAGGAGGTAAAGACGCTCTTCGACTTATCCGCTAGCCGAAAGCAGCCGGAGGGCAGCTCCTCGTTTGCAGGGGAGGTGCCTAAGAAATGAGCTCAGAGGAGGCCATGGACCATGAGCTTCACGGAAGGCTGGTGATCATCGGCCTGGCTCTGCTGGACCCCTATCTCCGCAGGCAGCTGGAAAGCTGTGGCGCCTTTGAGTCGCTAATCAAGGAGCTGAGAGAGCCCCTGTCCGATATATTGACCGATAAGGGCCTCACGCTTTATGAGCTGCATCAGAGCGTCCCGATCTGTCAAGACAATGCATTGAGCGAGCCGGTTGAGGACATGCTAGGACGTGCCCCCTTCGCTCGATATCTATTCGCCCGCATATCCATGCTTCCGAGGGACTCGGCTGCCTATGTGATACATCTTTGCGGCCCCTGGGGCTCTGGAAAGAGCACGGTCATGAACTTTCTCAGAGATGAGCTGGAAAATAGCGGGGAATGGTCGATTGTTGACTACAACGCCTGGCAAAATCAGCATATCGATCCTCCATGGTGGTCTCTCATGGACACGGTCTTTCAGAAGACCAAAGGAAAGCTGGCTTTGAAGGACCTGATCCATGAATGGTGCTGGCGCCTGGGCACCGGAAATATGCACTATCTGGTCGGCGGCATAGTCCTTGTCTGGGTCCTTGCGTTTATCGTAATTCCGCTTATCGGCAAGAAGGCCCCGGATACTGGCTACATCCCATTTCTGTCAGGGGAATTCGAGAGCATCGGCAAGATATTTGCGTTTGTCGTCACAATCTGGGGGGCAATCATCGGCGCCAACCGCTCCCTTCTTCTCGGCTCTTCCCAGGCGGCTGAGAACTATATAAAATTGACCAGCGATCCTATGGCAAATATCAGAAATCACTTCAACAGATTAATAGAAAGAATCCCTCAAAGGGTGATAATCCTAATCGATGACCTGGATCGCTGCCAGAGCGAATATGTAGTCAAGTTTCTAGAGGCGGTCCAGACTACGTTTAGAGATGCCAATGTCGTAATCGTGGTGGCAGCAGATTATCACTGGTTGAACGCCTGCTATGAAGAGATTTACGAGAAGATCGGCCCTAAGATCTCTGTGCCTGGAAAGCCTTTTGGATTCTTCTTTCTGGAAAAAGCATTCCGCTTTTCCACCCCGATGCCAGGATTTCCTGAGGACCTGAAGAACGAGTTCTGGCATGACCTTCTACAAGCAAGAGAGAAGAATAGGATAGATGAGATGATTGATTATCGCACGAAGGCAAAAGAGGTGATCGCCAGTACCAGCAACGAATGGGAGGTCAATCAGGCGGTTGAAAGATCAGAAGAGCTGCCTCCTGCTGAGCGAAGAGCCATCGTCGAAGAGGCGGTGGTGAGGCTCGCTGCTCCAGACATCACCATGCATTTGGAGCACACCCTCCTGCCTTATAAAGAATTCCTGGAGGACAATCCCCGCGCCATGAAGCGGCTGGTCAACTCTTACAGCGCCAACCGGGCTTTGGCTCTGCTATCTGAAACGAAGATCGATTTGCATCAGCTGGCCTTGTGGACGATAATTCAGTCGCGCTGGCCGCTTTTAGCCGAGTATCTCGAAGAGCACTCAGAGATGCTGAGCTACATCAGTCAGCAGGGCGATATGAGCAAAGTCCCGCCAGAGGTCCCAGAGAGCCTGAAAGCGCTGTTTGTCGAGCCGGAGGTCCGCAATCTGGTCAGCGGCGGCTCGTTCCATGTGCCTCTGGAAAAGAGCAGCATTGTGAGCTATTCTCTGATACATGCATATTGACGGAAATGGATCGTGCGCAGTCAAGAATGGCTGCAGAGCCTCCTGATGCATGATCCTGGAATCCCTTCACATTAACGTTTCAAATTATTGTTTCGTGAAACTGGACTTTGGACGCGGACGGGTGGGTAAAGGAATGACCGAGCCGAGTTTCCTTATGTGCTCTTTGGCCACATAGCCGATGCCCTTGGATGCAGAGAAGGTTGCCCACCAGAATTCTGCGCAGCAGATCCGCCCTATTCCGCCCGGATGCATTCAAGCATTTGGGGTAATTCTCCTGGCTCAGAGCGGCCATGGGCTGGCGAATTTGAGTCGCTCCAAATTCAGGCAGCTGCCTTGACCTCAACTGCGACGGTGCATATTAGCGAATCATCTGCTCTTTCCAAGCTCCCGTCTCTTCAGGCGACTTTGCCGGGCCGGACTCGATCCCCATAACACGCCCGACCTTATTCATATAGCGGTCCAGCCGCTCCTCGCACTCCTCCCAGGTCACGTCAATCCTCAGGACCCTGATGACCTCCTGAAGCTGGGCTTTTACGTCTTGCCAGGAGTACTTGTTCGCCGACAGGCAGAGATCGGTCATGAGCCGAAGCGTCGGCACGAAGACCTTCTTGAACTCAGCCCTGATGAATCTCATGAAAGGCTCTGACGGATCCCTCTGGGAATAAGATCTCAGCTCATCTAAGATCAGGTACTGAGAGGCGCAGGGGTCCTGGTATGGATCTGCAATCTCCCTGCCAGCCGCGGTGGACAAAGCCTGATAGGCCTGGGAAAAAAGCTGATCGACATACCTCCTGTCGTACCTCTCCTCCATTATCTCTGCAATCAGGCCCCAAGCTACGATCCTGCACCGAAGAAGCTGCACCCTTGCCTCATTCGGCGGCAGGTTCAGGTGAATCTTGCCCACGTAATCCTCAAGATGCTCAAGCCTGGTATGAGGCTCAAAGGTCACAGACAAAGGCAGACCTCCATGGTGTATTTCAGACAACTGTAATGGTCTATTATGGCCTGATGTCTATTCAAGCTTTCTTAGGCCTTCCTCCAGAGATCAGGGGATGAAGATAAGCCACATATGCGAGCTGCAAACGATGTGATAAAGCCCCTCAGTACGATGAATCATATCAGCGAAGCATGCAGTCGCCCTGAGAGACTCCAGTTCTGTAAAATATGAAAGAATTCCATGCAGCGGGGGTTCGCCGCATGGGAAATTCCACGGTTGAACTGCGATCGGATCAGGCGCAGGGCTCGCCCTCGCTCTTGCATTCTGCCAAGGAGTCGAAGCTCTCGCCGCTTAGCCTCCTCTCGACATAGTCCCTGACCGTATACGGATATACTTCCGGACACCAGTTGTTGTACCAAAGGTACTGATAGTAATCCCATCCCGCAGGCTTGTCAGGCTCAAGCTCGCAACTGGCGATTGCAGTCTCAAGTTCGCCGCATGCCCTGCCCCAGGAATCGATGTAAGCTCCCGGATAGACCTCTTTAAGACAGCGGTCCTGCTGCTCCAGCCACTCGTCGATCAGGGCCCTGACAGTTGCATTCTCCCATGCGTTCTCTCCACCAATCGCTGGACCGCTTGGCTCGGAGCTCTCCTCTCCGCCAACATCCGGCGGCGATGTCCTCCACCAGCGCGATCCGCCATAGCTCTCCGGCTTCTCCCTCGCAACTATCTCGTCGCTGGAGAGCACCTCCAGTACAAGGGTGCCAAAGCCCGTAGCGTCCCCTTTAGGAACGTCATAGTACTCAAGCGTCAGCACGCAATTGCTGAGGATCCCGCGGGCGACATTGGCCCACTTCGGCTCTGAAGCAGAACCCTCCCCAGCCCACCAGACGATATACCCCATCTGCCTGAGGTAATAGGTCCCGCCGTCGTCGCAGCTCCAAACTCCAGTGAGGTCTATCCCTGCCATGTCCTCCGAGCACCATGTGCAGCCGGATGGGGAAGGACCAGTGTCCACAGGTTGCGCCGCCTGGGCAGTCCCTGCTACCTGAGGCGGCGCGCTTACCTCCCCACCTGCCGGTGAGCTTGGCACATACGTTGGCTGGGATACCTCCTCAGTTCCGCCCGGAGGAGTCCAGAATAGCTGAAGGGCAACGTAGTATCTCGGTCCCTGGAAGTAATCGACTTCTATCTGGTGCTCGCCTCGAGTGAGATCAACCGTTCCGGATACGCTGCTTGGCGAATGCACGCCGTCGTTGTCTATCACCTTCTTTCCGTCTATGAAGAGGCGGGAGCCGTCGTCTGAGACCAGACGAAACGAATACTCCCCTGCACTCTCAACATAGAACTTGCCGGTATACCTGATCGCAAACCACTCGAACCGGTCTGTGACACCCGGAAATCCGCTGTCAAACGATCTCTGCGGTACATCCAGCACCTTGGTGTAGATCTCCCCAATGGGTGTCAGGGACGAGAAGTCCGGAAGCGACGAAGTCCCCTCCGGTATTGAATATATCTCGCCCCTCAGAGCGCTCGCCTGCTGGCTTGACGATCCGAAGGGGTTCTCATCGTCCTGGCCAAGCGCAGCATGACCGGCAATCGAAGACAGCACCAAGAGCAATAAAAGCCGCCTTGCAGTACATTTGAGCCCATTCATCAAGACAATCCCTCCAATCCGCTATGCCATATAATTGCTATGTCGGCACACTATTAATTTTTCGGCGATATGTATCATTCAATGCAGACGACGTCTCCTGTCGATGTGTCAGTGAAGCACCCGCCTTACGGAGCTGACAGATCCTCAGGATTTTTATAAATCGCTAAGACAGATTATCTCGCTGGTGAGCGGATCCTGATAGCATCCACCATCAGGAGTCTGCGATGTCTGCTGACCCCCCTGCTCATCTCCTGCACCTCCGGATCCAGGACCGGAAGGATTGCCGAAATTGTCAACGCAGGTGATCTGCCCGGTTATCGGATCGGTGTAGCATCCTCCGCTCGTTTCCCCGCCACCGGTTGGTCCGTAGATATCCGTACCATCGGGGCCGATGTAACCGGACCCACCTCCATCGATACCCGTGGCCGGCTGATCCGACGGCTTTACAGAACCGACATAATACCGGCTCACCTCCACGCTCTGCCCAGGCCCCAGAGAGAATGGAGCGAGGTCGCTGTTGGCGGGCTGCACTTCAACCGGATACTGGTATGCGGAAATCAGGCTCTTTTGGCTTGCGGGATCATAGGCCAGGCCAAACGCGGTCGCTCCTTTGGTGGATACGATCGCCGTTGGCGTCGTTATGGTCATTGCCACCAGCTGGCTTGCGACCTCAGGCCGTATGGCCCCCTCTTGAAGCTCAAGGCCGATCTCAATTGGGTAATCATCAGTTGACGAGTAGGCATCAGAGGATTCAGCCGCCTTTTGAAGGATGATAGGCTTTCCGGATTTCAGGCTATCGCATGCGGCCGCCTTCATACGACCCCTGGACAACGTAACTGTGGCCGTAATATGCATCTGGTCTTTTTATCTCCTCCAGCTGAATGATCGCTATGGGTGTCCAGCCACCGCTTACAACGCCTGGCTGCTGGGTCCATATCCTCCACGTCCCGCTCCAGTCTCCTGGATCGGTGCCAGATGAGACTGGCATCGGCATCGAGACAATGTACACAGTCACCATTATAAATATAATTATAAAATATCTCATGAGCATCCCCCATCCGAGTCTTATTGGCATCTACAAGATATCCTCGTGCATCCAATATCCTCGTGCATCCAATATCCTCGTGCATCCAACAGGTCCCTCTTGATCAATTCATCTCTATTTATCACAATTAAAGATTTGTATGAGTTCAGCCCTCGTGGCTCGCTAATATGGCCGATTTCGTGATCTCCCGCATCGCCTCAGTTCAGTAAAGTCCAGCTCAGACGACGTCTGAAAGGAAAAAACACGGCTCACCTATCTTTCGTGGCAATTTCGGATGCCTGGGGACTTCACCATGTGCATTCAAGACAATTGAGATGGGAGCAGCGCCTCCCAGGGCTTGCACCCTATTGCCCTCTAGTCTGCTCTGTCCGCCTGCGCCGTCCTGACGCAGCCACCAGAACCAGGCTTCCAAGACAGAGCAGCAAGAATAGCACAGATATCAGGCCCATGCTTTGCATGAAGAGAGGATATTTCTCGGGATCGATCTTCTGACTTCCGATGTAGTATGCCAGTGCCATGGTTGTCACAGCCATGCTGACTGCATTTCCTAAAAGCCTCATTGCCTCAACCATGCTGGAACCAAGACCGTACATCTCCCGGGGCAGACAACCAAGTACCGACTTTATGGCAGGAGGGCTGAAGATTGCCCCTCCTGCCAGCACCAGGAACAGGGCGGCCATAGAGTGCGGCATTCCCGAATCTGGACCCATTACAGCCATCAGGGTCAGACCAGCTGCAGTCACGGCCGCTCCGGCAAGGGAAACCTGCCGTGGATTATAGCGGTCGGAGAGCCTGCCCGATACTATTACCAGCGGCACAGCAGCCAGATTGAACGCCAGGAGTACCAGGCCAGCACCGGGCGCGTCGAAGCCCCTGATGTACTGCAGGTACAGGCTGAAAAGGAAGATCACGGCAAAGGTTGAGGAGAAGAAGACCAGGACTGAGACGTTTGAGAGGGCGAAAGGCCGGTTCCCCCAAAACAGCCTCACCTGGACAAGAGGGCTTGTGCTGCTCCTCTCCTGCCAGACGAAGAGCAGCAGGAGAAGAATGGAGGATGCCATCAGTATCAGGCCTCTTGGTCCCGGAAGCCCGGACAGACCCACTATCATGACCATAACGGCCAGTGACAGAGCCCCGGCCCCTGGAATGTCGAGCCGTGAGCCTCCAGCAAGGGCGCATTCCCCAGGCAGCCTGTAGCGCACCAGGACCATACCCAGCATCGCAATCGGCAATGTGCATAAGAACAGGGCCCTCCAGGTGAAGTATGATGCGAATAGGCCACCGGCCAGAAATCCGAAGGAGAAGCCTGTGAAGTTCGAGGCCATATTTATGCCAAGGGCAAGTCCCCGTTCCTCCTCCGGGAGGGATAGGCTGAGAAGCGCGTATGAGGTGCCGAATACCATGGCAGCTCCAACGCCGGTCAGGAACCTGGCCCCCATAAGAACCGCAGCAGTCTGTGCGAGACCGGCCAGAAGGGCGGATAAGAAGTACAGACGCAGCCCCCAGTTAAAGATCCGCTTGACCCCGAAGATGTCGGCTGCCCTGCCCATGGGTATCAGCAGCATCGCAGCAGCGAGAAAGAAAGCATTGGCTGTCCAGCCCATGGTCACTGCATCCATGCCAAGGTCCCTGGAGATGGATGGAAGCGCCACCACGAGGCCAGCCACCATGAACGGCGCCAGGAAGGAACCGCAGGCCGATATCAGCAGCAAATAGGTTTTCTTGGATATATTCAAAGGTGCTGCCTCCTTCTTCCGTATTGAATATGTTGCATCATGGATAAATATTGCCCGTGACCAGCATCCCGAGTTGTACTGATACGTGAAGACCATCTCAGCCGAGATATACTGGCCTTAAATTGAGGGGATTTCAGGCGTATTCCCACATTTCTGGTATCCCTGCCTCAAGCAGACCTGATTGACGCCATAAGATCGTTTTTTTGTCGGGGTTCTTGAGGTCCATAAGAGAGCGGTACGGCAGATTGCAGGATAGGAATCGTATTCATGGAAAGATCAATGGCATCGTATCCCCCCCAAAAAGAAACCGGCGCGTGCACGATTCGGAAATCTTCCCCATTTGCTGGCTGACAGACTAACTCCATGTGTTCATGAACACAGGGTAAGGTTTTGGAGGCTCATGTCGTAAAGTCTTTATCATATCAAGCAATATTGCTAAATTTATCTGAATATTATTGGAGGGAGACAAATTAGAACAAAGTTAGCAGTAGCCGTATTAATATTCAGCCTTTTGGGGGCAGCCTGTGCTGCCAACTAAATGTATGAAAAGGCTAATATAAAAGGTGTTGGATATAAGAATGTTGAGGTCATAATCTCCACTCAACATGGTTTTAGCGGGGCCAAGCTGGTAGAGAAGGAATCCGGGTCCGGAAACGTCATCCTTCAAAAGATGGAGATTGAAGCGGAGAGGCAGCTCAACAAGGATTACGAAAGCCTGCACTTTGCGCAATGGCAGACCTGGTGCGATTACCCGACAGGCGAGCCTAATATGGACTACATCAATTTCACCAAAGAAGCCGAGTTCGAGTACATGCCTGTCTCGTATCAGACCGGCACCTACGACCAGAAATGGATCGAGAAGCTCTGCGTCCAGAACTACAGGATCGGCGCCGTGCTGACCGAGATGTACACCCACGCCGAGCACCTGCAGAAGAAGACCGAGGTAAAGACCAGGCTGTACGGATTCCGCTATGGAGAGGATGGAGACTTTATTCCAGAACCAGCCGCTGTAGATAACCAGGAAGCGACTGAGATCAATGGCAAGCTTCACCTCAGCGACAGCTTCCTCGGCGCCTACGATATGGGCTGCTGCACCGGCGTGCTTGAGGCCAACTTAAACGCCCAGGTGATCGGCGTCGCCCACATCGGCTGGATGTCCCGGGACCCGGAGCCCTCTGCCCTGGTCAAGGGACGGCACATCGAGTACGGCAGGTCTGTTGAGGACTTAACTGGCGTCTTCTCGATCGAGAAGTTCATCCAGCTCTGGGGCAACTCGACATGCGGTGCAATCAGCGTCGACTGGCTGCCCTGTCTTTGAGAAGATTGAAAATCCTCACAACCACGGGTTCGGAGTCGTGAGCCTAGGAGAACGTCCTTCTCTGAGCGGCTCAATTTTTGACCATCTCATCTCGAGAGCCGGCAGCTGGCTTGGGAAAATCCGCGCCGTGACTGTGGCCACCACCTCAGAGGTTTGACATCCTGGTATTTTCGGAAATCGCCACGCTCTCAAGCTCGAGTGAGCCACTCATGTTGACCCCTATATATCCACCGTAAGCCCGGGTGATGAGTCAGATGTTATATAGACCATCATGATTAAGAAGGCCGCTGAGATCCAGAAGATAGAGAGAAACCACTAGAGAAGAAACCACTAGAGAAGAAACCACTAGAGAAGAAACCACTAGAGAAGAAACCACTAGAGAAGAAACCGCTAGAAATGAAATTTTGGGAACGGCATAAGCCGCCCCTGCGCAGTTGACAGCATCTTGATAAGCCAATTCTTGATCAGATACCTCTCGATCATTATGGCATCAAGGTTTCATCCCGATATCGGTTGCATCTCCAATTATGTCGTTGGGCTCGGACTCCGATATCCGATTTGAGCCGCCTGCATGTGGTCCATCTGCTTGACCAGACGGCTGCTTGGCATCGGGGCTTTCAGATGGCTCATAATCGAAGATCTTTCGCAGATCCATGGCCTCGGGATCCATTACGCTCGGCGATGAGGCTGAGTCCTTCAAATTCGATTTGCGATTCCCGTCGTCGTCCCCTGGAAGTATCACCAATTCATATTCCGCTTCGGCAGTCTGGCCGCTTACCGTATCCTTGACAATCACCTTACCACGATAGCTCCCTGCTTTATGATGGTATGGATCGAAAACCACCCAGTTCTCTTCATCAGGGCCAATCGTCCTTCCAGTCTGATAGTTTATGAATATGTACTCCAGGGGGTCGCCGTCCTCGTCGGAGCCATGAGCATAAACGACAGCAGTTACTCTATCATTTGCAGGGCTCGTGACCGTTGTCGTCCCCTCTATCGCCCTCCAGCCCGGATCAGCGGTCAGAAATAGCTTGGGAGCATGGTTAGCCTTCTGATCATCAGTTGCTTCTCCTGCATCTTCGGGAAAATCCCCCAGATTTGGGACATCCTCTGGTCCTTCCGCCGGAGCTGCCGGCCCGTCCTCTTCGCCCACATCCGCCTCTGCCCAGCAACCGCCAGTCAATAGAGACAGAAGACACAGAACTGCCCATGTCTTGATCACGCGGGTAATATCATTCATATGCATCATCGATAACTGCGAATGATTTCGCCGAAATTGCGCCTCCTCGCCACTCAAAATCCCTCATGTCCGCGATATGTCGTCATTCATGTACGAAAGAGGAAAGAGCAGCCCGAGTGCGAGCTCGGGCCGCGGCAATCCTCCTTCTGGGCCTCAACCAGACCTGATCACGGCCATGATATCATACTCTTGGTCGTGGGCTTTGCGGTCCAGGTCCGAGACTGCTATATAGTAACTGCCAGGACCGCTCAGGTCGCTCTCCAGTGTTATTGTATCCCCGGCGTTGGAGGCGTCCTTTCTGGTGATCCAGTTGAAGTTCTTGCCATAGAGGTCTATTCTGGCCCTCATGCTCTCCGGCACTGCCTCCAGCTTCACCTCCAGGATTGACGGAGCGTCCACGTAGATCTTGTAGAAGTCCACGTCGTCGACCGGGCAGATGTAGCCGGAGACCGACTGGCCAAGTCCAATGTCGGTGGAGTCACCCACCTGGTTATTGGGCTCGTTCTGGTCAGGAGCCGGCCTGAACTGGACCTGGAATGTATACGGATCGGCCCTGGCGAGCCTGTTCAGGTCGGATATGGCTATGTAGTGAGCAGCCGGTCCGGCGATATCCACCTCCATGGTTATTTCATCACCGGCATTTGAGGCGTCCTTGCGGGTGACCCAGGCCATGTTCTTGTTGTACAGGTCGATCCTGGTCTTCATGTCATCGGGAACCCGATCGAGACCTACCACCAGGATTCCAGCCGAGTCAACATAGAGCTTGTAGAAGTCGACATCGTCAACAGGGCAGATGTGGGCGGTGATCGTCTGGTCAAAGCTGAGATCTGTAGCGTCGCCAGCCTGGTTGTTCGGCTCGCCATCATCGGCTGCCGGCTGGAAATCGACCACGAAGGAATAGTCGGTGGGATGAGCCTTGCGGTTCAGGTCAGAGATGGCCAAAAAACCCTGGCCCGGTCCGGGGATGGCTGCCACCAGCACAACCTCATCGCCAGGGTTGGAAGCGTCCACGCGAGTTACCCAGTTGAAGTTCTTGCCATACAGGTCGATCCTTGCTTTCATCTCTTCAGGCACTTGACCGAGCTTGACCTCCAGCATGCCGGCCGACTCCACGTAGAACCGGAAGTAATCAACGTCGTCGGCCGGGGTGATGCTGCCGCTGACGCCCACTGGCGAGTGAAACTCGATCTGGTTGGCATCGCCTTTATCGTTGTTGGGCTCTTCCTCCTTTATGCTGGAACCGGGGATCGGCTTTCCAGAATCGCCAGTTGGAGCTGTCTGCAAGCCGCTGCCGTAAAGCCTGATGCACTCGTCATACCTGTCACCCTTCGTTGCAATATTACCTATGGTTATCGATTCGCCGTATGTGGTTATCGATGCACTCGTCATACCTGTCACCCTTCGTTGCAATAGCCACCCTGCGCCACTCAATCACATCCTTGCCATCTCTCTTGACTACCTCCGGACAGACGCAGGGGTCCTCATATCTATCGTCCTTCTCGTAACGGCAATCCTCCCCCCATATCTGACAGAGGCATTGGGCCAGCCTTGGATTCTTATCGAGATCTTCGCTTTTTTTTGCAGTTGGAGGAGCGGATCCAGTGCTCCCGGATGATTCACCAGATTCGGCTGAACCGCCCTTGCCCTTGATCTGAATATCGATAGTCATGGGTTCGGACTCCGCCCCCCTGCTGTCCCTGACGGTTACAGCTACTCTGAGATTTCCAGCAGGCGCGCCGTCTATCGCGAATTTGTTATTTTGAGAATACCCCGAGGCGGCACCGCCAATCGGCGCGAAATTATACTCAAGAGGATAATCTCCATCATCGTCGACTCCTTCCGCCTCGATTACTACGAGAACGGTTTTGCCGCCAAACTCCTCGTCGGGACTTCCAGATATCGGTTGCTTTGGATTGGATACCAGGTTTGCAATTCTCGGGCGAATATTATCGGTCTTTGGAGCTTGTGTATCCTCCCCGCCAAGATCCATCACGTCCTCTGATGTAGCCGAGGGCCCTGGCAGTACGCTCCCAGGCTCTGCAGAGAGTCCCTCACCCACTTCATCTGATGCAACGCAAATTGGCACAATAAATAATAGGGTCACAGCGATGCATACACAGTGAAGGCGAAAGATATTTTTCATGAACTATCATTAGATACACGATCCTTAATAAGGTTTTATTGAAGAATGAGGTTTTATTGAAGAGCTCTGAAAAGGTCCGATCTCAAATACCCGGCATGGTATCCCAGTACCATGAATCATGGGTGTGCCTCTGCTTGACTACTCCTCGCCCAAAAGGATGGGGCTTTTGCGGCTTCCTGCACCGACAGATTGCAGTCCCAATCTGAGTATGTTTATTGACGCGCTGCAATCTCGATCCATAGACAGCCCGCATTGAGGATAATCATGGACTCTTTCGGAAATGCGACTTATTAACAAGAGGACCACCTATTGAACACATATTGCACGTATTTCTTGGATCTGCCAGTAGCTCATCTCTTCCGGCAGCACCAGATTCCATGCTCGTCGCCGGCCACCACAACGGTATCAGATAGTCGGTTAAACGCCCTCTGGCCAGAACCTCTCAGGAGATACCAGCCCAAAAGGCAGTCCAGCGGCAGAAGAAACGCCTTGCCGAAGCTCTCAACCGCAGCATCTGAAAAGCCGATCTTCTCCCCACCCAAACCCACCACCACAAGGTTTTGCATCATCTTGCCGACAGACTGGCCGCGATACCCTTCAAGGGCAGTCCAGTAAATAAACAGCATAGCCAGCAGTAGGCCTGATCCGCTTGAGGCGCTCCAGCTCAAATGCAGCACACCGCAGATCATGTTCCAGAGCAAGCCGACCAGGAGCACATCGATCAGCCAGGCCCAGAAGCGGCTGCCCCAATCTACCCTTCGTATCTCGTCCGTCTTATCCCCCATGCCCGTTATATCTCATCTGACGAAGCGCCCTTGCAAGCTGTGCCCTGGCATTCTCAAAGACCTCTCGCCTGATCTCCATGCGCAGCATCAGGACGACGAAGACGGTGAATGTTGTGAAGAGGGCGAAGACTATCGCCAGAACCGTAACCACCCCGAAGTTGCTGTTGATGCTGAAAGGCGATGTAGTTAGAGCGGCAAATCCGAAGACCACGGTCATCCCTGATGCCATGAGAGCTGAGCCGATGCGGTTGGTTGTGATGCTCAGTGCCTCGAACGGGTCGCCCACATTCTCCAGCTCCTCATAGAACCGCTCCATCATCAGTATGGCGTACTCCGAGCCCACCCCAAGGATCAGGGCGCCGAGGGTGGCGGTAAGCGGGGTGTACTTGATGCCTGCCATGTACATGACCCCGCCCATCCATCCGATCACCACAAGCATCGGGAGTACCGGCAGCAGCGCCTTGATTAGGTCCCTGTAGATAGCCAGCAGGATCAGAAATATCAGGAACAATCCGAGCAAGGACATCTCTGAGCGGCCGGTGGTCAGAGCTTTGATCACGGTTGTCATCACAACTGAGTCTCCGGTCTGAGTAACCTTGACTCCGGGTGGCGGCGTCATCCAGTCCAGATCCCTTTGAAGCTCCTTTATCAGCCGATCGAGTCCCTCGACTCCCAGGTTCTTCTGCGCCTCCCCAATGTTCACATCGATGAGAGCGATGTTATGTCCGCTCAAGAAACGGTTGCGCACCGATTCTGGAAGCCTTTCGATTATGGCCCTCGCCTGGGTAGCATCATCTGGCAGCGTTCCCCCATTGGCCTGCTTGATAAAGGTGACTATGCTCGTGGTCCCATGAACCTGATCCCTGGAGCCTCTGAGGTAGCTCTCGAACTCATCCATCCATTTAAGGGTATGCGGATCGGTTATGTCGTCACCCTGAACCAGGAACTTCACCGTATCCGTGCCGCCGAAAATGGCATTCATGTGCCTGTAATCGATAAGCGGAGGAAGATCCTGAGGCACGAAGTTCTTGCTGTCTGTCTCAACAGCAACCAGGGTATCGGCATAGTTCCCAAGGAGGGAGAGGACAAGGGCTGCCGCAAGCACTTCCTTCCAGCGATGGATGCAGAAATCGGCCATCTTCTCCAGATAACCACCAACCGCAGATCCGCCTCTTGCAGAGTTCGCCTTATCCCCGTACGATTTCGTTCGTGGATGCCGTCTCTCCATCAGGAATAAGGCGGTCAGTCCAACGAAGAGGGTAGAGAGGTAGCACATGATTATGCCGATAATACAGAGCAGGCCGAAATCGCGGATCATCGGCACAGTAGAGCTTAGAAGGGAGATGAAGCCTGCAGCGGTTACGGCAATTGCAATCAGAACCGGCAGAGCCACATGATTTACGGTATTTGCGACAGCATTTTCGAGCGGGGCGTCCTTGCCGAACTCCTCGTTGATCCGGTTATGGAACTGTATGGCGTAGTCTATGCCAAGGCCTATCAGGATGGGAAAGGCAGACATCGAGACCATGGTCATGGGGATGCGGAAAAGACCCATTGCCCCAAACGTCCAGACGATCCCCAGAAATACTACCGGAATCGGCATCAGAGGCCACCTGACGTGGCGGAAGAGGAGAAGCAGAGCCACCACCATCAGCAGTCCCGCCAGTGCCATGATCGGGCCCTGGCTTTGGTTCATCTGGTTTATGATGGCGTTGGTCAGTGCTGGATTTCCCGTTACGGTTACGCCATAGCCAGCCGGAAAGTCCGAGAGGCGTACCGCATCCTTGAGCTCCTCCAAGAGCTCCTTTCTCTGAACCTCCTGAAGGGAGACTGGGTTTTCCACCGAGATCATCGTGTGACGGCGGTCTGGCATCAGTGGAGAGATGCTGCTTGCAGGAATTCGGGATAGTATCTCGTCGATCTCACCCTGAGCAGGGATTTCCCTGACGCCGCCAGACACGAACTTCGCAGCGGCAACGATCTCCGCAAGGCTGCGTACCGAGAGCACATGTGGGACCTGCATCATGTGGTCTGAGAGGCGGAGTGAGGCTTTCAGAACCTCCTCCTCTGCCACATCGTCCCCCTCAACCAGAATGACCAGGGACTCAGTGCCGAAGTTCTCCACATACAGATGATCGTATATCTGATAGAGCAAGGATTCCTTTCCAACGAAGTTCTCCGTCTTCATCCCCTGCATCTCTATCTGCTGGGCGAAGTGAAGAGAGGAGAGGGTCAGGATAAGGGCCAGGGCTATTATTGAGATCGGATGGCGGGCTATCTGGGCTCCCAGCTGCTCCAGGCGCTTCATGAATGGAACTCCTGTTCGGAGATTTTCGAACATGCGGAACGATCAAAAGAATAGATAAGTATTGCGCTCCATATGCCTATCTGAAGTTCATGCCAGGAGAGCCCAGTCTCAGGATATCGGTTGAGCGAAAGGAAAGTGCCAGGGGCCTGGCATACGGAAACATAGAAGCCTGGGCAATAGAGCATCCCAGGATCGCAGCGATCGTTTGGCTTTCCGGTAAGAAACACAAGAATTGGTTATGTCCCCGATATTACCAGTTGGTTTTTTATACATAAATGCCCGACCTGAGACGAAGGATCGCAAGAGGAAGAATGTAACGCCGTCAGCTTCCGAATTGAGACGAAAATTGAGAAAGCTATCAGGAACTTGCCTGGAAAGACGCGAAGTGACTGGGAGAATTGAGCAGTTGAAGGCGAAGAAGTCGGATTATCCGAACGATTGGTCGAGGCCCATGGTGGAGGTAGAGAGGCTGACCAAATCGTACCAGGGAAGGCAGGTTGTGTCAGGGCTGGACCTGCAGATAAGGGCAAGCGAGCTGTTTGGATTTCTCGGGCCAAACGGCGCAGGAAAGACCACAACCATTCGCATACTGACAACGCTCTCCAGGCCGACATCAGGTCAGGTCCGCCTTAACGGCATCGACGTTGTGAGACAGCCCACCCTGGCCAAGGCCCAGTTTGGAATCGTGCAGCAGCATATGAGCTTGAACAGAGACCTAACCGTGCGTGAGAACCTGGAACTGCACGCCCGGCTCCACCACCTGCCTGCAGATAAAGGAAGCGACCGGATAGAGGAGCTGCTTGAGTACGTCGAGATGTCAGGGTACGCCGATCAGTTGATAGACCATCTATCCGGCGGGCTCAAGCGGAGGACCATGATCGCTCGAGCCCTCATCCACCGTCCTCGCCTGCTATTTCTTGATGAGCCAACAGTAGGCCTTGATGCTCAGTCCAGAAGGCGAGTATGGGACCTGATCCGCCGCATGAACAGGGACGGGACCACGGTTTTTCTGACAACCCATTACATCGAGGAGGCTGAGTCACTATGCGACCGGGTAGGTATACTCGACCAGGGCCGGCTTATTGCCATGGACAGCCCTCTCAACCTCCGCCGGCGTCTTGGAATGGTCACAGTTGAGGCTCAGAACGAGGAGACTGGAACTGAATACAGCTTCTTCCCGGACCGGGCTGCTGCTGCCAGCATGTGGCAGGGAAGGGCAGGACATGAGAGGATAGTCATGAGGGAATCGAATCTGGAGGACGTCTTTGTCGAACTCACTGGCCACAAGGTTATGGATGGGTAGCCAGGATGCCTCAACCATCCTGTGGGCAGACCTGATGATACTTAAGCGGCGGCTGGGCAGGTATATGCTGACCACCCTGATCAGCCCGCTGCTCTACCTGGTTGCATTCGGCTGGGGCCTGGGGCGGGGCATGAATATGAACGGCACGACATACCTCCAGTTCGTCGTTCCCGGGATAATCGCGCTGACCGCTATGACCACCAGCTTCAACGGGGCTGGCACCAGGTTGAACGTTGACCGCCTCTATTTCCGCAGCTTCGATGAGCTGCTCATGGCTCCAACCGGCACCCTGTCCCTGCTGATAGGAAAGGCCCTGATCGGGGTAGTCAGAGGACTTGTCAGCTCCTCAGCCTTCATAGCAGTGGCCTTGCTCATGGGATCGGGCCTGCATCTGAACCCGGCTTTCATCATCGCCCTGCTCGTGACCTGCTTCTCGTTCTCCTTCCTGGGCGTTATGGCAGCCCTCCTGGCCAGGTCACACCAGGATCTGGCAACCTTCAGCAGCGTGATCCTGCTGCCCATGACCTTCCTTGGAGGGACCTTCTTCTCACTGGATCAGGTGCCCCTGGCGCTCAAGGTGGCGCTTTACGCCCTGCCTCTGACACATTCAAGCATATGTCTGAGGGCCGCCGCCCTTAACCAGCCAGTGCCAGAATCATCATTCCTGGCCATGCTGCTGTTCATGTTGCTCTTCTTTTTGGGGGGACTCTTTGCGCTGCGAAGGTCCAGCATATGATGGCTTTATCAGGCATGGCCAGTGGTCCAGACCGGCGTTTCGATCCGCATCAGGTCGGGCTTGCGACCACAAATCTAAATATTTTCGCCGCTGTTTATGATCTCAAGCAAGAAGAGGCAGTGACCGGGGACCCGGGGATAGGAAGGCAAGGCCGAAATCGGCCGCCCTTTCTGCCCCCAGGGATCTCGATTGTCCCCAGGAGCATCCCATGAAGTCCCACGACACGAGTTACAGCATTATGGCCATTTTGGGGCTGGCCATGCTTATCTTATCCGTCACGTGTTTGAATGCAGGCGCTTCAAATCCCGTATCCTCAAACCCACTTCAGGACTTTCCAGGCGATTACTACAAGGTTGTGGGCTCGCCCTGGCTGGTGCCTGCTCTTGAGCGCTCCAGCGTCTATCAGGATGAGGAGACGACGCTTTATCTGAGCCTGAGCAACCGTGGCAATGTCAGCTCCATCAGGGTAAATGAGGAGCCGCATGCAAACAGCCCTGAAGAGGTCTATGCTGCAAGGATGGAGCTCGAGCTGGAGAGGGCCTGCACCTCAGCCCAGGACGTTTCGGTCAGCTTGCTCTTGCCCTACGAGACGAAGAACAGCCCTCTGGAGCTCAAGAGCCAGGTGGCCAGGGCAGGTACTCTGCGGGAGGGGCAGGTCTCGCCCCGGCTGGGATTTCCTGTCCAGATATACAGCAATACCACCCCAGGAATATACCGGATGCTGGCTGTGATCAACTATACCTACCAGCAGGACGTGGCAGTCAAGCCCGCCTCAAGCCGTCCCCAAAACCCGGATATCTACTACCTCTATGGCAGCAAGAGCCAGATCGTGCCGTTGGCCATGACGGTAGAGCGGCGCAGCGGTGCGGAGTTTAAGGTTGTCAGGATCTCTCCGGAAAGCATCGGGGCAGGGTCTGAGAACAATATCGTCCGCATAACGATAAAGAACATCGGCTCAGATTCGGCCAGGGATCTGGTAGCAAAGCTTCGTCCAGAGAGCGGGATATATGTATCGTCTGACGAGTCGCCCATACCATTGCTTGCCCCTGGCGGCGAAGAGGAGCTTGTTTACAGGGTCGAAGTATCGAAAGATGCAATTCCAGGCAAGCGTTACCAGATCAGGCTTAACCTGGAGTTCTCAGACTCGTTGCGTGAGGATCTGACCGACTCGGAGAACGCCTACATCGAGGTGGAACCAGCCGGCCTGTCAGCCTGGCCGGTCCTCGCCGGTCTGGCCCTGGCAGCTGCCGCTGCGATACTGATCATGCGCCGGAGGTTTATGCCGGCATCTGCGGACTGACCATGATAAGCAGCAAGTACGCCGGACCTGCGGTCTTTGCCCGAAAGATCTCCAAGCGGTTCGGCAAGCTTCAGGTGCTGAAGAACCTGGATATAAAGATCCCTAATGCAACAACATACTGCCTGCTTGGGCCCAACGGATCGGGCAAGACCACGTTCATCCGGGCCATAGTAGGGCTGATCGGGTTGGACGGCGGCGATCTGAGAGTTCTCGGAGAGCCGGTAAAGGGTGTTGCCGGCCTGTATTCCCGAATAGGATACATGACTCAGCATAAAGCCCTGTACCCCGATCTGACGCTGCAGGAGAACCTGGAGTTCTTCGCCGGGCTCTACGGGATCAGGGGACTTGCGGCGAGGAAGAGGATTGACGAGCTGCTGGATATGGTGGACCTGAAACCTCATCGAGGCCGACTGGCCGGCGACCTAAGCGGTGGGATGTACCAGAGGCTCTCTTTGGCCTGCACCCTCATCCACGAACCCGAGCTGCTTCTGCTTGACGAGCCAACCGTGGGAGTGGACCCCCGGCTGCGGCAGACATTCTGGGACTACTTCAATCGCCTCACATCTCAGGGTGCAACCATCCTCATAACCACCCACCTGATGGACGAGGCTGAGCGCTGCCGCCTGGTTGGATATATGCGGGACGGCCGCCTCGAGGCCCAGGGCAGCCCTGATGAGCTCAAGTCCTTGGCAGGGCTCAAGCCCGATCTCCAGCTATGGATGCAGGACGAATCTGCCAGCTACAGCGCAGCCAGCCTTCTGGCGGACCACGGCTTTTCGGCACGGGTAGAGGAAGGTGCTGTGCGTGTGGAGCTCGCGTCTGAGTCCCAGGCAGCAGAAGTGCTGAGATTGGTGAAGCCACTGGACCTGAGGATGCATGAGCCCACATTGAGCCAGGCATTCCTGAAACTTGGAGAGGCTGACCGATGATCTCCTGGGATAGGGTTCTGGTGGTGGCTCTGCGGGTGGTCAGGCAGCTCAAACGCGACCGGCGGACCATAGGAATGATAACCCTGGCACCGGTATTCCTGATGGTCCTCTTCGGCTATGCCCTGTCCGGCGAGATGAGCGGCGTTCGGCTGGGGATCGTGGATGTGGGCGCGGACGGGGAGGTGCGCGACCATCTGACCAGCGTCAAGGACTTCGAGATCCTGCATCTGGGATCAGAGTCGGACGCGGAGAAGATGATATCCGAGGGAAGGCTCAGCGGAGCAGTTGTGATGGGCAAGACGTTCATGCGGGTTCTGCTGGACGCAAGCAGCCCGCAGGTGGCAGGATTGATAACGTCTGAGGCAGGGGCAGCTCTTCAGAAGGCCGGAGACGCAAAAGAAAACACAAGGGAAGGCCTTCTCTTATCCCCCGCAAGTCCCGGATCTTATATGGAGATGAAGCAGCAGATCCTGCCGGCCAGGCCGGTCATGGAGATCCGCTACGTATACGGCTACGATCTGGAGATGATGGACTCGGTTGGCCCGGCAGTGCTGGGTCTGGTTGTATTCTTCTTCACATTCCTCATGGCTGCCATATCTTTCCTGCGGGAACGAACTCTGGGGACGCTTGAGAAGTTCATGGTATCCCCTCTGACAAGGCTGGAGATGATCGCCGGCTACCTGGCCGGCTTTTCGCTGTTCTCGCTTATCCAATCTGCCACAACGCTGCTGGTGGTGATATTCGTCTTCGGAGTGCCCATGCGCGGCTCAGTGCTAACCGCGTTTTTGGTTATACTCCTTCTTGGCGGGGCGGCCCTGACCCTGGGCTCTCTGCTATCTAACTTTGCCCGAAGCGAGTTTCAGGTGGTCCAGTTCATCCCCGTCGTGATCCTGCCTCAAACCGTGCTCTCTGGCGTCTGGTGGCCGGTGCAGTCCATACCTGCCTCGGTTCGGCCGATATCTTACCTGCTGCCGCTCACATATTCCAGCGATGCCCTGCGCCAGGTTATGCTCAAAGGGGCATCAATCGGCGACATAATATACCCTGACCTGGCGTTTTTAGCCGGATTTTTCATTATAACCCTGGCTGCGGCAATAGCGATGCTGAACCGAAAGGTGGGATGAGGGACTCGACTAGAAAAAGCGTGCGAAGAGCGGATCAAGCCCGCACCTGATTCTCATTCGATGGACACCGCAACTCCTGGCGCTTTCCAGATGTCTGCCCCAATCAATTGGGGCTTCGTGATCCTGGCAGTCCTCTGTAAGATGTATCTGCGGCTGAACAGTCGATTTTCTGGAACATATCAATCTAGATTGTACACTTGCGTTAATCTCAGTCGTCTATATACACTTAAGAGCAGTTGTATGATTCATGATGAGAGCAAACCGATATCTGATCGTGGCCGCCCTGTGCCTGGCGGCGGCTGCTCCGGCACAGGCCGAGAGCTTGTCCGAGCTGCAGGGGCTGATCTCCTGGACAAACGACCCGTGCATGAGCACCTATGAGCTTGCCGTCTTCCTGGCTGCCCATGGATATCCTGCAATTCCAGAAAACGGCTACGTCTCGCTGGAGCTTGAAGAAGGGATCTATCGTCTGACCCCCAATGGGGAGAAACCCGGACTGGCTGAGATCATAGCAGTCCATTGAGGTTTTTCGGGAGACGAACTGAAAGATCGCAATATATGTTTGACCATCCATGTCCGGAATTTCAAGACTCAAGGGTTCAATCCTCGATATAATTGCTCTCATCTGCGTTTTCAAAGAACATATCGATCAAAATTGGACACTTGCGTTAATCTCAGTCGTCTATATACCGAAGAGGTGTGCATCTTCGTCTATGATGAGATCTTGCCTGAGCATTTTCATAGCGGCACTGTTCCTGGCTGCAGCCCAACCGGTGCAGGCAGAAGAGCTGGCCGACCTGAGGATGCTGATCTCGTGGCCAAGCGATCCTCATATGGACAGCTATGAACTGGCGTTCTTATTGGCGACACACAACTTCCAGGCGACACCCAAGGACGGCTATGTGCTGGTCTTTCTGGATGAAGGCATCTGCAAGCTGATCCCCAACGGGAAGAGGCCAGGGCTTGCAGACATCTGCGTGGTGCAGAAATCAGGTCCGCAGGAACAGATGTCACCGGACGCAAAGGATTGACGGTTCATTCTCTAACAGGTGTCCGGCCATTCCAGACTCTGGAGGGCGCCCGAAGGGGTGTAGAGATGGGATTGGCCGGACCTCTTCAGGCGGATTTGTGCGCGTCTATTTTACCACGATGTAACGCAGCCATAGAGATCCATTCAGCTGCTCGATATGGCAGAGGCGGAGTGGGATCTCATGACCTGATCCTTCACGACCCTGAAAGATCGTCTTCGGGCTTGATCCGCCGACCAGGCCTGGGTGGACTAGGAGGCTTACCTCATCCACAAGTCCCCTTTCCAGCAGGGCGCCGTTTAGGGACCCGCCGCTGTCCACCCTCACCACCCGAGCTCCGTACCGCCGGTTCAGCTCCTGCAGGGCAGCCGTCAGGTCCACGCGGTCCTCCCCTGCAACAACCCACTCAACACCTTCAGACAAGAGATAGTCGAGGTAGGCCTGATCGGTGCTCTGGCTGACCAGGGCAACCATTCCTCTCCAGTAGGGCCACCTGCGAAGCGCCCCCCACCGCCGTACCCTTCCACGGCTGTCTGGAACCGCGAGAAGGGGGCGACTACCAGGGAGATCGGTATCCGCCGTCGTGGACGGCCCTTCAATCTCAGGGGCCTGGTCAAGAGCCCTCAATATCGTCTGGCTTCCAGCCAGGGTGACATCCTCCTCGAAGCTGGCTGCCAGATGGTAGAAGAGGGCAAGATCTGGGGAGAATCCATCGATTCGGCCGTCCACGCTAACGGCGTTGTGGAGCACCACGCGGGGAATCATGCCAGTCCCCTGGGACGCCATCTCTTAAAACCTCGTTCATGCTGCCAGTCCGGTAGCCGGCAAGGTCAAGCGTCACGTAGGAGAAACCTACCCTGCGAAGCCCCTCCACGACCTCTTGCCCATTCTCGAGGATATGGTGCATCTGGTCTTTGGATACCTCTATCCTGGCCAGGCTGCCATGCGCGCGAACCCGGAATCCCGAGAAGCCAATGCTTCGCAGGAAATCCTCGCTTGCCTCCACCCTCGCCAGCCCTTCTGCTGTTATGGGCTCTGAATAGGGTATTCGAGATGCCAGACAGGCAGATGCCGGCTGGTCCCAGAATTCCATACCCAAATCCCTGGCTGCGGTCCTGATATCGCCCTTTGACATACCGGCCTCCACCAGAGGGTGCCATATACGCTCCTCTTCACTTGCGCGGATCCCCGGGCGATAGTCGCAGAAGTCGGACGAGTTGAGGCCATCAGCCACATACTCTATGCCGAGTCTGGCCGCCTCCTCTCGGAGTGCCCGACACATGATCTTCTTGCACAGATAGCAGCGATTCGCTGGACTTGCACAGAATTCTGGACTGCTAAGAGGATCAACGCTTATCACCTGATATGCGATCCCCATCTCCTGGGCCCTCTTCTCTGCCATTGCCAGCTCTGAGCGTGGGACAAGCCGAGAGTCGAGCATGACGCATATTAGGCGATCGCCAAGCACATCTCTGGCAACGCTTGCGAGAAAGCTGCTGTCAAGACCGCCTGAGTAGGAGATGAGAAGCTCGCGTTTGCCAGCCAGCAGATCACGCAGCCGCACCAGCCCACTTTCGCCCATGGTAGGACTTCAGGTTTGCCATCGATTTCAGTCTTTCGCGGCAAGGCGACAGCGAGGCGATCGATCTGCCGATTCGAAATCGAAATGACCGGATTTTCGGCGAATGGTTGCGGTGAGCATGGTTATTTTCCGAATGTATCCGTTCATCCCAGACGAGCCGTTGCAGCCTGAAAGCAGCAAGCACCTGCAATTGGCGTGCATCTGAAACGATACCCACCTTGCAGGCCAGATGGATTTTTTTAGCGGCCCCTCTATAGCCCGGCACCCTGAATCTCCGGCATGGACACTTTCGCCCTGCCCCGATCATGCCTATATCTTCCAATGATCATCGACAAGCCACATGATAAAGGGCAAGGCCGATTACCTGAAGCGTCTGACCGCCAGCCTCGACATCAGGTCAGCCGAGGTCGGTGCCCAGATGCAGGGCAGCACCCCGCCATCGGTCTTCATTGGCAGCTGGAACTACCCCCACGTCCTGGCAGGGCCAATGGTCGCCCCTATGCATGGTGACACCTCCATCCTGGACCGGCCGGAATCATGGATACCGGAGAAAAAGAGCCAGGAAGATATTATCCGGTATCGGCTGAACCTGGTTCGAGGAAAGCAGCAGGTGAGGGTCAAAGATGTGCAGGGCAGGCTGGCTGAGAAGCTTCAGGATATCGCCCTTGCGCGCAGGCCGATCGAGAGCGAGGCCAGATTTCACCAGCCGCCACGGGGGGTGAGCTTCAGCGACGAGCATGCTCCGTTTGGGCCAAGCGCCATGATGAAGAGCTTTCATATCGATTCTGTATCCTGGGATAGGGATCTGGAGAGGGCCTATCATGACACCGATCTGAGGGCAGGCGAGGCGTTATGGGACCTGTATAAGAGGGGGCTGGAATTCTCCAGTCTGCAAAAGGCTTTCTCGGTTGGGGCTATGGGGACTGGCAGGCGCCGCCGCCTGGTTCCGACCCGCTGGTCGATCACTGCCTGCGACAGCACGATTGGCAACCATCTCCTTGAGGAGGTCAGGCAAAACGATCCGATAGATTGCTATCGGGTCCATGAGTTTTACAGCCTCAACAACTACTATGCAGTAATCCTCCTGCCAACGCCCTGGCAGTACGAATGGACCGAGGCATTCTTGCAGATCCTGGGCCATGAGGAGATGATATTCTCAGATCACGAGGCCAATTCAGGCAAGAAGGGCTATTCCAGGGTCGGCGGATGTTACTATACATGCAAGATGGCTGTTCTCGAAGCCCTGGCCAGACAGCGGGAGCAGGCAGGCGCCCTGGTCCTGCGGGAGGCCTATCGGGGATACGTGCCGCTGGGTGTATTCAACGTCAGAGAAAACGTCAGAGGGGCAATGAACCAGCCTGCTGCGGAGTTCTGCGACCTTAAGGCCGCCATGCAGCACATCTCCACCCGTCTGGCTCTGCCAATGACGAGGTTCGTCAAGGAAGGCCATCTGATCAGGGAGGTCATGCGATCAAGGCAGACCACGCTTAACAGCTTCTGATCGGTTCGGGGACGACGCCAGCAAGGCAATGGTTGAAGGCTAATTCTCCGGCAATCCCGAAAAATTTGTTGGCAAGATACAGGACAGGACCAGGACGAACTTACAAGGCGTCGTGGGATTTGGATCCGGATCGAATCCAGCAAGATGGACGATCGAAATCCGGTCCAACTCCCGGGTTCATTCAAACATATATATATATATATCTATATATCAGCGCCTCCAGAATTCGGGCGTAAGCAAGAGTATCACAGGCATTACCTCAAGCCTTCCTATGAACATGGCGAAAGAGCCTATTATCTTTCCGGCTGAAGAGACTGCCGACCAGTCGAATGTGAGAATCCCAAATCCAGGTCCGACACCGCTCATGCACGAGGCTATCCCCGAGATCACGGCCAGGACATCAGCCTCCTTCTGACCTGCCGAGGCCATGGCCAGGGCCAGGGAGAGTACAAGGAAGGTGGCTAAATAGAAGAACGAGTAGAAGAGGATTGAGCGCAGGATCTCCTCACCGACCAGCTTTCCGCCCATTCTGACCTGGACTACTGCTTTATGATGGATCATACGGCGCATCTCAAACAGGGCATACTTGATACAGATCTGAAGCCTTGCTACCTTTATCCCGCCAGCCGTGGATCCGGCGCACCCGCCGATCAGCATGACCATTATCAGAGCCAGCTTGGCGGCTGATGACCAGGTGTCGTAATCAGCATTATTGACGAAGCCGCAGGTGCCCATGAAGGATACCACCTGAAAAGCGGCCAATCGTAATCGTCCGGGAAAATCCCCTTCCAGACCGCCCCAGAACATCAATACAATGGTGGCTATGGCGAGGATCAGCAAGAAGAACCGAAGCTCGGAGTCGTGCAGCCACGACTTAAAATCGCCCCTGATCAGCTTATAGTGAAGCGGAAAGCTGGTGGCTCCAAAGATTATGAAGACTACAATCACGGCCTCAATCAGCGGGCTGGCGTAAAAGGCGATGCTGTCGGAGCGCGGTGAGAACCCTCCGGTAGCCAGGGATGAGAAGGCTGTGCAGGCTGAATCGTACAGAGGCATACCTGCCATGAGCAGGAGCACCACCTCAGCTCCTACCAGCAGCATGTAGATCTCCCAGAGGAGGCGGGCGGTCTGTTTTGCCCTGGGTACAATTGTGTCTTTGCTTGGCCCCACAGACTCAGCCATGAATAGCTGGCGGCCAGCCACGCCCAGTTGAGGCATGATGGCTACGAAGAGCAGGATTATGCCCATGCCACCGAGAAGCTGGGAGAACGAACGCCAGAAAAGCAGCCCGAAGTAAGTTGGCTCCTCGGGAATTGCCATGTGGCCGGCCAGCCCCAGCACGGCATTGATGCCGATTATCCCAGCTCCTCCCTGAAGCGGCCGGTTGGCCAGATCGGGATCTGCAGTTGCCAGGCTGATCAATAAACCTTCAACAGCATGGGCTAACTGGACCGCCAGGCTCGATTCGGCTATCGTCTGGTTCAGTATGTAGTATCCCTGGGCGTTGTGTTCGTTGAGAACGGTAGCGCCAGTTGCAGAGAAGCCGGATATCGATTCGAATACGGCTGATACCGGGTCGATCCCCTGGAACATGAATGGAAGCGCTCCGAAGAGCGATACCAGGGCCCAGCCCACGACCACAACCACAAAAGCCTCCTGATTGCTCGGCTCATCTCGGTGGCCTCTGCTTACCAGGAACATCCCGGCTACCATGGTCAATAAAGAGGTCAAGGCAAATGAAATCACCCCTTCCGGCTCCCGGTAAAAGGCAGAGACGGCTCCGGGCAGTAGCATAAGGGTCCCCAGGATCACGAGCAGACGGCCCATGATCCAAGAGGCCACATCGAATCTGATCATAATGGTCGCTTGAGAATTGCTTTAATGCTCGATTAAGACCGCTTCATGCCTATCTGAATCTATTTAAATATTATGGTCGGGCGATCTGTGTGTGTAGTCCCGAAAGTTTGGCATTTAAATACTCTGCGACCCAGTTTATATCTATTCTGTCTCATTAAAATCCTTATCCATCCTTATGAGGAACTGATTGAGTTTGCATTCATCAGGCATTCGTGACCACAATGCGTCCTCTGGTGTCTGCAGATAGTGTTTTTCGTCTAGACTTTCGTGATACCTAATAGAGTTATACCAATTCAAGAATATGTCAAAATCGCTGAATAATTTTCTATTTTTCTCGTAGGTATGTACCATTTCTCGATTTTGCCATTGGTCTGAGGGTGTTTGACCATGGCCAGGATATGTTTGATTCCATTTTCAGCGAGAAATGACGAGAATGCGCTCACCGAATCACCATTTTTATCTGTTTTATTGGCGAAAAACTGGGGACCATGGTCTGTGATGACCTCTCTTATCTTATTGATCTCTCCATAGTCATCGATCACCTTTCTGACTAAACCGATGCTAGCATCGCTTGTTGCTGCTCTAAACTCGCCGCCTGCAAGGATAAATCGCGAACTGTCATCGAGGACAACACAGACTTCTTTGCCGTTGGTCTTGCTGGTATGCCAATCGAGGTGAACCGCAGACATGCTATGCTTTCGTTGGTATCTGATCCAGGGCTTCCTGCGCTTTTTCTTCTTCTTATCTTCCTGAGCCAGATAATTTTCCAGAAGAACCTGATGTATAGCGTTGTGAGGTATATGCCTGCCATATCTGAGTTCGATCACCTTTTCCAGCCGTCTGGCACCACAATTTTGCTCTTTGTGGATTTCAATGATGAGACGTTTATCTGCGTCTGAAAGACTGGTCTTGGGACGACCGAATCTCTTGGGAGTCAACGGTTCTTTGTTCCTCACCCAATGTCCCCAGACTCGGTTGACTGTGCGGGCACTCAATTTCATCTCCTTCGCTATAATCTTGGAGCTCACGTTATTGGTTTTTGCTCGAATGATATACTTGATCTTGGCAGGAGTCAATTTCAAAACTTTATTTCTTCTGCCCTTACCCATACCATACGAGAGAAATCGAGTATATAAATGCCAAGCTTTTGGGACTCTACAGTCGGGCGATCTGTGTGGTCCCAAACCTCTTGACATTGCATACCCATCACAGGTTTATGGGAAAGAAGAACAAAACCGCAAGTCCAAGCCCCTCTCAATATGATGTATTCACCTCATTAATTGATGGCAGGTAGAAACGTCGATTTGGGCACCGTTATAGACGCGATCAGCAGATGGCCAGAGAGCGATAAACCTCAATACACTTTCCGGGGCATCCAAGGAGCAGCAAAAGGACAATGGATCTCGATGCCGCAGACTTTTTCCCTCAAGGAAAATCTGGCCAGCCTCCATCCGATCAAGTTCCACCAGAAGGATACTGATCAGCGACCTAATGATCAAGGGAATTACGACCGGGGAATGTATGACTCCCGGCACTACGATCAAGAACCGCTGGATAATGGATAGGATAGTTGGTGCCTTGTTTGAGCAACTGTAGTCCAGATGGACTTTGAGCCATCTATTTTTCCTATATCATGAATATTAGATACATCAAGGCAACAATAGTAGGCAGCGTGCCGAAAGTTCTGTAATTTGGGTTAGCCCTGCAGTCCCACATTTCACTCCACGTCCATAGATAAATACCTTCTAGCAGTCATCCACTCTTCATTTATATCCATCAGAATCGATACGCC
>Ga0208940_1000558_pt1 | contig 46603 bp, 41 predicted proteins | sample AD_JPNNA6_MetaG_FD_184445 | JGI IMG/M metagenome (GOLD analysis project Ga0208940, IMG submission 184445) | Active sludge microbial communities of municipal wastewater-treating anaerobic digesters from Japan - AD_JPNNA6_MetaG (SPAdes) (version 2) | ecosystem: Engineered > Bioreactor > Anaerobic... | reverse complement strand
GGGTGCTGTTGATCTGGACGCAAAACTGTTGCCCACTTAAGTGCGAATACTGCCCCATCCAGGGCCGGCTGGGAACGTGCAGCGCCGCGGCGTTCCAGCGCTCGCGCTGCGCTTCGGTGAGCTTGAGTCCCCACTCCCGCGAGGAGATCCCGAAATACGACCGTGCCGCCGCCTTGCGCTCCGAGGGTCGGTCTCGGGGAACAGTGCGCCGCCGGGCGCATACGCCGAAGGGGGACTGGTAGTATGTTTCCGCGCCCAGACTGCCCGTGCGCGGAGAGGTGAGTATTTTCATAATTAATTACCTTTCTGTTATCGCCTCGGAGAGCGACTCGGCTTCCCGCCACTCCTTGGACTGGAAGTTCCAGCCACCACCACCCCGAGGGTTTTGGGGAAGGCTGGCGGGCGGGAGGTCTTCGCGCAAGGGCAATTTTTCAGGATTGGTGGTGGCAGGCCGGAGTTCGGGGGTCATTCGCCCGGCGGCTGAGAAAAATAATCACGTCCCCGCCCGGGTTGCCTGCGGCCAGACGGCCGGAAATAACGAACAAAAGGTGTTGATGCCGCAGCCGGCTCTCGCTAAAATCGGCACATGCTTGGTGAGCCCCAAAACCAATTTCCCCTCCCTTGCGCAGCGCTGAGTACGCGCGGCACGCAAAAGCAATTTCCCCTCCTTATCCGATTTATGAAAAGGCAACTCCGAAAGATAAGACAACAGTTGGGTAGCGCGGCTGGATGGGGCCTCTGCTTGCTGGCGTTTTCCGCCGGCGCCGAAATCAATCTCACCTCCACGACGCTGGCGATTTCGGGCGATTGGCAGGAAACCTGGTACCTGGAAGCGGATCATCAGGAGCACCATAATGACGGGACTTTTGGCGATTCGACGCAGAGCGAACCGAGCCTGAGTCTTTCGGTCTCCTCGTCCCCTTACGGCTGGGCAGGGGCGTCGGGCATATTAAGCGCCTTTGGCTTGCGCCTGGAAGCGGACGCCGCGCCTCGAGGCCTCTCTTATGAGTGGGGGATCGGCAGTCTTGAGCCCACGACGATCAACACCTATGCGACGGTCGCCACCCGGTTTCAAGTGGAGCAGCCGGCTTTGGAAATCCAGTGGTCAGGATGGGCGGCGTTTAATTACGCAATGAATGAACAAGACATTTACCTGGAGTTGAGGGATGCCACGACGGCGACGTCACTGCTGCAGTGGCAAGCTTCCGCCGATTGGGATACGTGGGGGAGTGGAGGATTTGCCACGGTTTATCCCCTGACGGTGACGCCGGCTCATGAATATGAATTGATCCTGGCGGGCTGGATTACCGCCTGGGACGGCAAGTACGCGGTGCTGGAGGCTGACGTGATGATCCGCGAGGTTCCGGAACCGGCCAGCGGATGGCTCTTACTCCTGGGCTGGGGTCTGGCGCTGGCCGGACGGAGAGGGCGGTGAAGAATGGAGGCTGGAGAATGGAGGAGGGAAGCGGGCAAGTTGGCAGCCGCAAGTGTGTGGCTGCGGGTTAAACGAGCTCATTGGCGTTCCCCCAGAGCATGGATTTCACGAAAACCGCGCATCTTCCTGAAGGATACGGCGGGTTGATGCGCTCGTGAGCGTAAAGTTTTAAGTTGAACGGCATTTAGATGGCGGTCGGCTGTTCCATAGGTTCAGTTCAGACCCGGCAAATAGGTTTGCAGGGATGTTCCCAGAAAGCGCCCGCCGTCTCCGGCGGTCCCATAGACAGCCAACAAGCTGCGCAGTTCGAGCTTTTGCCCAGAGGCCGAACGCACCAGCGCAAAGAGCCGGGTAAAGCGGTGAGCCCACTGGCTGAGGAAGGCGCGGAAGCGCAGCCGCAGGTAGACCCGCAGCGCCGTCCATACCTGCCAGCGCTCGGCATTGGCGTTATGACCCGGGAAGTCGGCCCATTGGAGGCTCTGTTTGAGTTCCTTGAAGAAGGCCTCGATGCTCCAGCGGCAGCGATACAGATCGGCAATGATTTGGGTGCTTCATTCCCAATTGTTGGTCAGTAAGACCACCTCCCGCATCTGCCCGGCGGCCTCCGCCCAAGCCACTACGCGTCGCATCCCGTTGGGGTAAACTTGGTGGGAAAAGGCGGGGAGTATTTGCGCAAGGTCAATTTTGGAGGATTGGTGGTGGCGGATCGGGGCGGAGCGCCGCGTGCCCTCTCGTGGCGCATGAGTGCCATTTGCCCAGTAGCTGAGAAAAACCTCCACGCACCCGCTCGAGCTGCCTGCGACCAGGCGGGCGCAAATAACGGGGTGACAAAAGGCGTTGACATCGTAACCGATTCTCGCTAGACTTGCGTTATGCTTGGTGAGTCCCGGAACCAATTCTCACTCACCCGCGCGGTGCTGAGTAAGCGCGGCACGCAAAAGCAAATTTCTATCAATAGTTTAGTTAGAATCAGTATTAGTTTATGATTGAAATTTGGAACAGCCTTGTTAACCAAGTCACCGACTACGCTCCCAACCTGTTAGCCGCCTTGGCGGTGTTGGTGGGCGGCTGGATTGTCGCCCTCTTAATTTCGGCGTTACTACGCAAACTCCTGGTGCGCACCGCAATTGTTAACAAACTCACCAAATGGATCGCCGGGGCCGAGAGCAAGCCCGTCCCGATCGAGAAATGGATCGGCACCTTGGTCTTCTGGCTGATTATGCTGGTGGTATTGGTGGCCTTTTTTCAGATCCTCAAGTTAACCGCCGTCACTGAACCGTTGCAGAGATTGGTGGATAATTTCACTCAATATCTACCGCATCTGGCGGCGGGATTGGCGTTAGCGTTGCTTGCCTGGTTGGTAGCGGTGTTGGTGCGGCGGGTGCTTTCCGACGGGTTGAAGGCGGCGGAATTTGACCAGCGGCTGGGGCGCATTGCCGCGTCAGATCAACGCCCTGATCAATCCGTGAGCAAGCCTATTGCTGACACGGTATACTGGGCGGTATTGGTGGCCTTCCTGCCGGCGATTTTAGGTGCTTTACGAATGAACGCGTTGCTGGAACCGGTCAACGCCATGCTCAACAAGTTTTTCGCTTTTGTGCCAAACTTGGCGGGCGCATTGGTAATCCTGTTGGTGGGTTGGTTCGTGGCGCGGCTGGTGCAGAGACTCGCGGCCAGTTTGTTGGCCAGCGCCGGAGCGGACCGTTTGGCCGAAAAGTGGGGCTTCGCCAAGGCGCTCGGAACGCGACGTTTTTCCGAAGTCATTGGCCTGGTCTTGCAGATTGTCATTTTGGTGCCGGTATTGATTGCGGCTTTGGATCAGTTGCACATGGAAGCCGTTACCCGTCCGGCCAGCGACATGTTGCAGGCGATGCTGATTAAAGTGCCGCAGATCGTGGCGGCCAGTTTGATCTTGTTGGTTGCGTGGTTTATTGGCCGGGTGTTGGCGGGTCTGGTTGAGAACCTTTTGGGTGGTTTGGGATTCAATCAAATCCTCGTTAAACTCGGCCTTTCCAAAAAAGCGCAAGACGGTCGGGCTGCTCCCGCCGCCATCGTGGGCGCGTTACTGATTATTGGGATCATGCTTTTGGCGGCGATTGCGGCAGCGGAAACGTTGGGCTACACGCGAATTGCCGGAGTGGTGGAGAATTTTCTGGAGTTTGCCGGCAAGGTGTTGCTGGGAGTGTTGCTTTTCGGTTTGGGGCTGTTGCTGGCCAATATGGTCTTTAACGTGATCAATGCCAGCGACTCACCCCGTGCGCGAGGATTGGCCTGGACCGCGCGTATTGCCATCATCATTCTGGTCGGCGCGATGTCGTTGCGGGCGACGGGGGTAGCGGACTCAATCGTGAACCTTGCTTTTGGTGCGCTGGTCTGCGGGGCCGCGGCTGCGGGTGCGATCGCTTTTGGTTTGGGCGGGCGCGACTTCGCTTCCAGGCAATTGGCCCGATGGCAAAACCATACGAACGAAAAGCATACATAATTGAGCAACTGCGTGCGTTGCGGGTGCGGTCCGCCGTAAATTTGAGCATGCCGAGCGGATGTGGTGATGCACGGGTCTAGATTGGCGTTGAAGCGGAAGTAGTCTACGCAACCGACATGCGGTTCGCGCATCGTGCCTTCCAGTTCGGGAGGATCTGCTTGGCATGGATGTTTCACCCTTGCAGCGCTGCGATGCGGCTTTGGAAGCCGGTGGGATGCGGACAAGTGGGGGAACGCGCATCAATGCCAAAGCGCGGTTGGTACCGCAGGCGGTTGAAGAAGTGGGGGCACAAGAAAGTTTAGGATTGATTATTGCAAGGGGCCGTTCGTAAGGATGGCTTTTGGGCAGTTTATAAGCTGAGACAAGATGACTCATAATATCAGACGGGTGCTTTTCCCAATTCCTTATCTTTCGGAACTCAAGACCAAAACGATGAAAATTCGCTCACACTACCTCGGCCTGGTTCTGGTTGTTTGTTTCACCGGCCGGATTGCCGCGGCGCAGACAATAGACGAAAAATTGGAAGCGATGATGAAAGAGCAGCCTACTGTTGGGCTCTCCGTCGCGGCAGTAAAAGATGGCAAGCTTATCTACACCCATTCCTTCGGGTATAAGAATCTGGAAACCAAAACACCGCTTTCAGATAACGACATTTTTCGCATAGCCTCCATCTCCAAATCATTCACTTCCGTCGGGCTGATGCAAATGATTCAGAAGAAGAAAATCAGTTTGGACGATGATGTAAGCGCCCTGGCGGGATTCAGAATCCGCAATCCCAGGTTCCCGGATAAGGTCATCACCCTGCGGATGGTGCTGTCGCACACTTCGAGCATTAACGACCGCCAGGGATATTTTGATCTGGTTGCGATAAACCCCGATAAGAATCCGGATTGGGCAAAGTGCTACAACGATTACGAACCGGGGAGTGCTTATGAATATTGCAACTATAACTACAACATTGCCGGCGCCATCCTGGAGCGTGTATCGGGAGAAAGATTTGATCACTACATTGCCGGCCACATCCTCAAGCCGTTAGGCATCTCCGGCGGATTCAATGTCAACGATCTCGACCCCTCGCGCTTTGCGTTGATTTACGATTATAACAGGGAGACGGCGAGGTTTATTCTCTCTCCGGCCGCCTATGCCCCTCGTAAAAAAGAGATTTCAGAGTATGAAATGGGTTTTACCACTCCGGTCTTTTCACCCGCGGGGGGGCTGAAAATATCAGCAGGCGATCTGGCCCAATACATGATGATGCACATGAAAAACGGGAAGCAAAACGGGAAGCGGATTATCGCAAAAAAGAACGCCAAACTGATACGGACACCGCTTTCCGCGAAAGAGCATTACGGGCTCGGACTGTTGCTGAATCCCGATCTCATCCCCGGCGTCAATATGTACGGGCATACGGGCGGGGCTTACGGGCTGACCAGCCTGATGTTCTTCGAGCCGGAGAAGAAATTCGGATTTGTGGCCATTTCCAACGGAAACGCCCCGTCCTACTCTTCCGGCAGAAAGGCCATTAAAATCATGTATGAGGAATTCATCCGCGCGCGCGCTGATTAGGCGCGGCGCGACAAACGCAAATCCCTGGCAGCAGCAGCCGGGAGGCGTGGAGCCTATTTGCGGACGGATTCGATGTGCTTGCCGCGCACCGTTTGGGCGCGGAAATCCCACAGCAGCCAGTCGTCATCGGGCACAAACCGGTCGAGTTTGCCGTCCCACTTCCTGGGCAGCCGCCGGTTGAGGCGTTCGAGGAACGGCAGCAGCGGGCGCTGGGGGGGAAACCGCCGTTCGTGGTGGTCAATCGGAATGTCCACGTTCCAGCCAAAGCGTTTGCGATAGGCCGCAAAACCAAAGCCGTCGAAGAAGTTTTCTCCGCCAACCAGCGGGAGATACCAGAGGCTGGGGATGCCGCGGGGATTTTCCTTGATGGGGATTTCCTGTTCCAGCCGCGCCAGGAGCGCCAGGCCGGCCGGGTCGTCCGCCAGGTGCGCGCGCAATTCATGCAGGGCGGGGAATTGGATTGGGGGGCTGACAAAGAGCACCGGTTTGTGCTGCATGGTGGCCAGGATGATTTCGTGCGGCGTGCCGACGCTATAGATGTTGGTCGGGCAATACGAGATGCTGAAATCGCTGGTATCCACCATCCGCAGGTCAATGTGCAGCGTCTCCCAGAATTGCCGGGCGCACCACGCGCGGGCCTGCGCGCCGCGCTTGCCGCCGGCATAAGTCCACCGCCGGCGGATGCGCTCGCCGCTCTTAAGGTCCTCCCGGCCATATTCGTGCAACCCCCGGACGTCCGGCTTGAACCAGGGATCGAAGACGGTGACCCCCATGCCCTGGAGGAACTGGCTGACCCGGTTGCGCCAGCCCGATTGCTTTTCCGCCGCGCGGGACGCCACAAAATCCATCGGCCCGGAAAGATAGACCCGCGCTCCGCGCAATAAATCGCCTTTGCCTGTTGAGGTCGGCATTGCGGACATTTAAGGGTGAGAGGCGGCGCGGCTCAAGCCTCTTCGGGCGGCGCCGGCGCCGGCGGGGCCGCTTTCCCGCAGGCTCCGGCGCTTGCGCCCGCGGGGAGATCTTTCCGCCGGCCGGGGCGCGGGCCGGGCATCGTGTTGCTGACGGGGAGGCGAAGATTTCTTGCCAAGCGCGCCGTAGTGCCCCATGTTTTCCTGACTTCCGGCCTGGCGCCGGCTTAAGCCCGGGGGGCTCGCGCATCGTAGCGCCCGGGGGTTCAACGCCATGTGCTTGCATAGAGTGATTTTTATATCGTGGTGGCTTGCGGTTCTGTTCGGGACCGGCCTGGCCGGCGCGGCGTCGTCGGCATTGGCGGCGGACGCGGCGGCCGTCTCCGCGGCGGCGGCGCCCGCGCTGGAAGAGGGGTTGTCCCCCGACGCCCCCCGGCTCGGCCCGGGCGGGGCCTCGTTTATCAACAGCTCGATGGTGGCGACGTGGGGGGTGGCGCTGATGCTTATCCTGCTGGTGCGGCGGGCCACGCGCCGCATGCAACTCGCCCCGGAGGGGGCGCAGAACTTCTGGGAATGGCTGGTGGAAATGCTGCATGATTTTCTGGAGGGCATTATTGGCGGCAAGCTGGTGAAGAAGACGTTTTGGTTCTTTGCCACGCTGTTTATCTTCATCCTGTTCACGAACTGGTTTGGCCTCCTGCCGGGGGTGGGCAGCATTGGCTGGGGGACGCAGACGCCGGAGGGGTTTCACGTCGAGCGCCCGCTGCTGCGCGGCGGCAATGCCGATTTGAATATGACCTTCGCGATGGCGATGATTTTCTTTGTCTGCTGGATTGTCTGGGCGGTGCAGGCGGTGGGGGTCAAAGGGGTGTTTCTTGATTTGTTTGGCCCCAAGGGCGATACCGCGGGGGCCTTGAAGTATTTGATGATCGTGGTGTTTTTCCTGGTCGGATTTCTGGAAGTGCTGTCCATCCTGTTCCGGCCCATCTCGCTGAGTTTTCGTCTCTACGGCAACATTTTTGCCGGGGAGAACATGCTCGAGGCGATGGGCAAGCTGGTGCCGGGCCTGGGCTGGCTGCTGCCCGTGCCGTTCTATTTTATGGAACTGCTGGTGGGGATCGTGCAGGCCCTGGTGTTCATGCTGCTGACGGCCGTGTTCACGATGCTGATTTGCGTGCATGAGGAAAGCCCGGGAGGAACCGGGCACTGAGAGACCATTTCGGCGGCCGGACCGTGTTCACTCGCGGGGGCCGCGGAACAACAGAAAGGTAAAGCGAACTATGTTAACTCCAATGTTGGCAGAGGGACTGGCGGGGAATCTGCACGTCGGCCTGGCGGCGCTCGGCGCGGCCATCGGCGTGGGATTCATCGGCATGAAGGCCTCCGAAGCGGTGGGACGCAATCCCGGCGCGGCGACCAAAATTCTGGTGCAGGCGATCCTGGCGATTGCCTTTGCGGAAGCCATCGTGTTCTACGCCATCTTCCTTGTGAAGTAAGCTCCGGCCGCGGAGCCCGCGCGGCTCCGCGTCCGGCCTTTGCCGTGTTTGATTATGCAGCCGTCTTTTCTCTTTGCCAGCATCGGCAGCGACCTGGGCCAGATGGCGCGGGACACCGCCACGCGGTTTGGCGTGGATCTGCCGCATTTTCTCGCGCAGTGCCTTTGCTTCGCCATTGTGGCTTTTGTGCTCCAGCGCTACGCCTACAAGCCCATCCTGACCGTGCTGGAAGAACGCAAACGCCGCATCAAGGAAAGCCTTGACCAGGCCGAGAAGATCAAGCAGGAGCTGGCCCACACGCAGACCCGGACGCAGGAAATGCTGCTCCAGGCCGGCCAGCAGGCCGCCCAGTTGATTGAGGAAGCGCGCGCCGCCGCCGCCAAAGTGCAGGAACAGGAAACCCAGAAAGCCATCGCCGCCGCCCAGGCCATCGTGGACAAGGCCCGCCAGGCCACCCAGGCCGAGCGCGAGCGCATGTTGCTCGAACTGCGCCGTGAAGTTGGCCGCCTGGTGGTCGCCACCACGGCCAGGGTGGCCGGCAAAGTCCTGACCGCGGAAGACCAGAGCCGCCTGGTCGAGGAAACCAACCGCGAACTGGCGGCCTGATGCCGCCGCCGCCCCGCGTTTAGCCCGTGAAAATCTCCAAACAAGCCCGCCGCGACGCCCGGGAACTGTTCCGCGCCTGCTGCCCGGACGGGTTGCTGGACGAGGCCCGGGTGCGCCAGGCCCTGCGGCAGGTGCTCGCCACCCGCCCCCGGGGCTACCTGGCCATCCTGTCCCATTTCCGCCGCCTGGTGAAGCTGGACCTCGACCGCCGGACCGCCCGCATCGAAAGCGCGACGCCGCTGAGCGCCGCGCAACAGGCGGCCCTCCAGGCCCGCCTGACGAGCCGCTACGGCCCGGGGCTGATCTTCACCTGCCATCCGAACCCCGGGCTGATCGGCGGCGTGCGGGTGCAGGTGGGCAGCGACGTCTTTGACGGCAGCATCCAGGCCCGGCTGGCCGAGTTGGAAGACGCCTTTTAATTCCCTTTGTAATTCGACCACACAGTTATGAGTGCAATTTTGCAGGAAATCGAAAGCCAGATCAGCGCCCTGAAAACCGCGGTGATGAAGCAGAACGTGGGCATGGTCCGTGAAATCGGCGACGGCGTGGCCAAAGTCGAGGGCCTCGCCGACGCGATGTATAATGAAATGCTGGATTTCGGCGGCGGTGTCACCGGCCTGGTCCTGAACCTGGAGGAAACCGAGGTCGGGGCCATCGTGCTGGGCGACTACACCGGCATCAAAGAAGGCCAGGAAGTGCGCACGACCGGCAAGGTGCTGCAGGTGCCGGTGGGCATGGAATTGCTGGGGCGGGTGGTCAACACCCTGGGCCAGCCGGTGGATGGCAAGGGGCCGATCGCCACGAAAATGACCTACCCGGTGGAGAAGATTGCCCCCGGCATCATCCGGCGCAAGTCGGTCAGCCAGCCGGTCCAGACGGGCATCATGGCCATAGACGCCATGATCCCCATTGGCCGCGGCCAGCGCGAGTTGATCATTGGCGACCGCTCGACGGGCAAGACCACGCTGGGCATTGATACCATCATCAGCAACGCCCGGCTCAACCAGGCCGCCCGGGAGGCCGGGAGCAAAACCTACCGCCCCCTGTATTCGATCTACGTGGCCATCGGCCAGAAGCAATCCAACGTCGCCAACGTCATCCGGGTCCTCGAAGAGGCGGGGGCCTTGCCCTACACCATCATCGTGGTCGCGTCCGCCTCGGACTCCGCCACCAACCAATACCTCGCGCCCTTTGCCGGGTGCGCGATGGGCGAATGGTTTATGGACAACGGCATGGACGCGTTGATTGTCTATGATGATTTGTCCAAGCACGCCGTGGCCTACCGGCAGGTCTCGCTCGTGCTCAAGCGCCCCTCCGGGCGCGAGGCGTATCCGGGCGACGTTTTCTACCTGCACAGCCGGTTGCTGGAGCGGGCCGCGCGCGTGGCGGAGAATCACGGCAACGGATCGCTCACGGCGCTTCCGATCATCGAAACCCAGGCGGGCGACGTTTCGGCGTATATCCCCACCAACGTCATCTCGATCACGGACGGCCAGATTTTCCTGGAAACCGACTTGTTCTACCAGGGTGTCCGCCCGGCGGTTTCGGTCGGCATCTCGGTCTCGCGCGTTGGTTCGGCGGCGCAGGTCAAAGCGATGAAGCAAGTGGCCGGACGCCTCAAGGGGGAGCTGGCTCAATTCCGGGAACTGGCGGCGTTTGCCCAGTTCGGCTCCGACCTGGACGCCAAGACCCAGGCGCAGATCGAGCGCGGCAAGCGCATCATGGAAATCTTCAAACAGCCGCCCTACCACCCGCTCCCGGTGGAGATGCAGATTGCGGTTCTGTGGGTCGCCCAGAATGGGTTTGTGGATAATGTGCCAGTCGAGAGGGTCAAGGATTTCCAGGATAAACTGATGGATTATCTCACCACCCGGCGGGCGCCCCTGCTGACCCGGATTCGGCAGGAAGAGGCGCTCAGCGATTCCTTAATCGCCGAATTGAAAGCGGCGGCCACCGAGTTCAAACAGACTTACCAGTGAACCCGCGCCTGACCTCGCAACGCCCGATGGCTGCCGCCGGTTTTCCGGTTCCTGGCCGGGAACCCGCGGAGCCTTGACCCATGCCCAGCACGCGCGACATCCGCCGCCGGATTAAATCGGTCAAAAGCACGGCCCAGATTACCAAGGCCATGCAGATGGTGGCCTCGTCGAAAATGCTCAAGGCCCAGCAGGGCGCGATTAATTTTCGCCCGTTCGCCGCCATGAGCGCCGAGTTGATGAGCCACTTGACGCAGGACACGGACGATTATCGGCATCCGTTGATGGAGACGCGCGAGGTGCGCCGGCGCGCGGTGGTTCTCATTGGCACCGACAAGGGGCTTTGCGGTGCGCTGAACGCGAACCTGTTTCGCGAGGCGGCCCGGTACGCCCCCGCCACCACCCGGTTCATCGCGGTCGGCAAAAAGGCCGCGCAGTTCATCGCCCGCACCCGCCGCACGCTGGTGGCGGAGTTTTCCTGCCGGGACACGCCGACGTACGGCGAGTGCCAGGCCATCTCGAAGTTCGCCCAGGACCTGTTTCTCAAAGGCGAGGTGGACGCGGTGGACGTGCTTTACACCCGTTTCATCAGCACGCTTTCCCAACAGCCGGACCAGCGCGCCTTCCTGCCCATGGGCTCCGCCCTCAACCTCCCGGCGGAAGGAGCCGCCTCCCCGGGGCTTCGAGCGGGGGAACCCAAACGCTACCACTTTCTGTTCGAGCCGGACCCGGCGACGGTGCTGGACCGGCTGGTGCTTTACTTCCTGGATTTTCGCGTGGCGCAGTTGCTGCTCGAGGCCAAAGCCAGTGAACACAGCGCCCGCATGGTGGCCATGAAAAACGCCACCGACAACGCCGACCAGCTAATCAAGCACCTGACGCTCGAATACAACAAGCTGCGCCAGGCCAACATCACGAAAGAATTGCTGGAAATCTCCAGCGCCGCCATGGCCCTCGAGTAGGCACGCCCGTCATTCCTTACGCATCATTCCAAACGCATGAATAAAGGCAAAATCGTTCAAGTCATCGGCCCGGTGGTGGATGTCGAGTTCCCGGCTCAGCTCCCCGCCATCTACAACGCCCTGACCATCGAATACGAGCTTCCGCTCCAGGGCAAAACCCGGCTGACCCTCGAAGTCCAGCAGCACCTGGGCGATCACTGGGTGCGCACCGTCGCCATGTCCACCACGGACGGGCTTAAACGCGGCATGGAAGTATTCGATACCGGCCAGCCCATCTCCATGCCGGTGGGCGACGGCGTCATGGGGCGCGTCTTTGACGTCACCGGCAACCCGGTGGACGAGCGGGGGTCGGTGGTGGCGGAAAAACACATGCCGATTCACCGGTCGGCCCCGAGCCTGACCGACCAGTCCACCACCCCGCAAATCCTCACCACCGGCATCAAGGTAATTGATCTCATCTGCCCCTTCCTCAAGGGCGGCAAGGTCGGGGCGTTTGGCGGCGCCGGCGTGGGCAAAACGGTTGTCATCATGGAGTTGATCAACAACATCGCCAAGCTGCATGGCGGCGTGTCGGTGTTCGCCGGGGTCGGTGAGCGCACTCGCGAAGGCAACGACCTTTACCGCGAAATGTCCGAAGCCGGCGTCATCAACCAGAAGGATCTCAGCAAATCCAAGATCGCCCTGGTCTATGGGCAGATGAACGAGCCGCCAGGCGCCCGCCTGCGGGTGGGCCTGTCCGGCCTGGCCATCACGGAGTATTTCCGCGATGACAAGAACCAGGACGTGCTGCTGTTTATTGATAACATCTTCCGGTTCTCGCAGGCCGGTTCCGAGGTGTCCGCGCTGCTCGGGCGCACGCCCAGCGCTGTCGGCTACCAGCCGACGCTGGCCGCCGAAATGGGCGACCTCCAGGAGCGCATCACCTCCACCAGGAAAGGCTCCATCACCAGTTTTCAGGCGGTCTATGTGCCGGCCGACGACCTCACCGACCCCGCCCCCGCCACCACCTTCGCGCACCTGGACGCGACCATCGTGCTGGACCGCGCCATCTCCGAACTGGGCATCTACCCGGCTGTGGACCCGCTGTCCAGCACCTCCCGCGCGCTCGCGCCCGACATCGTCGGGGCGGAACATTACGAAGTCGCCCGGGGCGTTCAGAAGGTCCTCCAGCGCTACAAAGACCTCCAGGACATTATCGCCATCCTGGGCATGGACGAATTGTCGCCCGAGGACAAGCAGACCGTGTTTCGGGCGCGCAAGATTCAACGCTTCCTCAGCCAGCCCTTTTCGGTGGCGGAAGTGTTCACCGGCCGGCCCGGCAAACAGGTGCCGGTGGCGGATACGGTCAAAGGCTTCAAGGAAATCCTCGATGGCAAGCATGACGAGGTTCCCGAGGGCAATTTCTATATGAAGGGCCGCATCGAAGAGATTCGGGAAGTGGAAGGTTGAGGAGAAACCATCGCCGCGCACCGCGCCATGATTTCGGAGTTCAAACTGGAAATAACCACCCCCACCGGCCGGGTTTATTCCAAGGCCGTGGACATGGTGACGCTCCCGGGGCGGGAAGGCGAGATGGGCATCCTGCCGCAGCATGCGCCCCTGATCGCTTTGCTGGGCGATGGTGAAATCGTCGCCCGGCGGGGGGACCAGGAAGACCGTCTGCTGGTCACGGGCGGGTGCGTTGAAATTACGCCGGAACGCGTGGCCGTGATCACCGTCTTTGCGACCCCCGAAGACGCCATTGATGCTGACAAGGCCCAAGCGGCCCGCGCCCGCGCCGAGGCCCGCCTCAAGGAGAATATTTCCCCCGAAGAAGTTGCCCTGGTCCAGGCCTCGCTAACTCATTCGTTGGCTCAGCTTAAGATAAAGCGCCGCCCTCCGCAGCGTTAGCCGGCCATTGCGGCGGCCCGCACGGAGGGAAGCGGGAGTGGCTTGCGCGCTCCCGGCCCGGCGGCGGGGCCAGGGGAGAGGAACAGGGCTATGGAACCGTTGGCGAGGGCAGGGCTTCCCGCGATTCCTGGCCGGCGCGCCGGGTTGCGGCCGCCTGCGCGCCGGTTTTTCGCGATCTTTTCCCGCCAGCCATTGAGCTGTGCCAGCGGGTTCGGGGGCCATTTCCCTGCACAAAAAAGGTTTATCAAAAGCCAATCCAGGAACAGCGAATTGGCCCGCCAGTGCTACTTTGTGGCAGGAATTGAGCGGGACTGCGGCGCTGGAAAAGACCGTGCCGGGCCCCTCCTCAGTCCGGTTTAGCGATATGATAGCAACGCTCTCACGCAAAAAGAAGAATCGGCTGCCCCAGGTCCTGGAGCACGCCAGCGGCGATAAGCGCTTCAAGATTCTGGAAGTGCACATCAAGAAGCATCAGTTCAAACAGGATGCGCTGATCGAGGTGCTGCATAAGGCGCAGGAACTGTTCGGCTACCTGGAAGACGACCTGCTGCTGTTCATTGCCTATCGGTTGAAGCTGCCGACCAGCCGCGTTTATGGCGTCGCCACCTTTTATCATTTCTTCACGCTCAAGCCCAAAGGCCGGCATACTTGCGTCGTCTGCATGGGCACCGCCTGCTATGTCAAAGGCGCGGACAAGGTGCTGGCGGCCGTGGAGAACAAGGCGGGGATCAAGGCCGGCGAAACCACCCCGGACGGGGAGTTATCGCTGCTGACGGCGCGCTGCATCGGCACCTGCGGCATCGCCCCGGCGGTGGTTTATGACGGCACGGTCACGCCGCGCCAGACCCCCGAGACGGCATTGGAACATGTGAAAGGATGGATCAAGCATGGACATTGAGGATCTAGTCGAGATCGCAGAGAAAGAGCGTGCGTCGCGGAAGAAGCACGTCATTCGCTGCTGCCTGGCGGCGGGCTGCATGGCGTCCGACTCGAAAGGCGTCAAGGAAGCTCTGGACAAAGCGGTCCAGGAGGCGGGGCTTCAGGACCAGGTCGAGGTGCGCGGGGTTGGCTGCATGAAGTTGTGCTGCCAGGGACCGCTGGTGCAGGTGGATACCCACGAATCGGGGGCCACAGTCCAGGTCGGCGACGATAACCAGGGGCCGCTTTATCTTAAAGTCACCCCGGAAAGCGCGCCGTCATTGATCGCCACGCTTACGGGGGGACAAACTTCCCTGCAGCGCGGCAATCCGAAGGCGCCGTTCTTCACCGAGCAAGCGCCTATCGTGTTGGCCAATAGCGGCATCGTGGACCCCGAGCGCATTGAATCCTACATTGCGGCGGAGGGCTACCAGGCGCTGCACGACGTGCTGCGTGAGATGACGCCCAAGGAAGTGGTGGACACGATGATCGCGAGCGGGTTGCGCGGCCGCGGCGGCGCGGGCTATCCCACCGGCCTTAAATGGGCCACGGTCGCCAAGACCCCCAGCCAGCAGAAGTACATTATTTGCAACGGCGACGAAGGCGACCCCGGCGCCTTCATGGATCGCAGCGTGCTGGAGAGCGACCCGCACTGCGTGCTGGAGGGCATGGCCATCGCCGCCTACGCGGTTGGCGCCAACCAGGGTTTTATCTACGTTCGCGCCGAGTATCCGCTGGCCATCAGCCGCCTCCAAACCGCCATTAAGCAGGCCAAAAAGCTTGGGCTGCTGGGCAGCGGCATCTTTGAATCGCCGTTTACGTTCAACATTGACCTGCGCATTGGCGCCGGCGCGTTCGTCTGCGGCGAGGAAACGGCGCTCATGGCCTCGGTCGAGGGGTTGCGCGGTTCGCCCCGCCCCCGCCCGCCTTTTCCGGCGGAAAGCGGTTTGTGGAGCTGGCCGACTCTGATCAACAACGTCGAGACCTTTGCGAACGTGGCCCCGATCATGCGCAAAGGCGCCGAGTGGTTCGCGAGCATCGGCACGGAAAAGTGCAAAGGCACGAAAGTGTTCGCGCTGGCGGGCAAAATCACCAACACCGGCCTGATTGAAGTGCCGATGGGCACCCCGCTGCGGAAGATCGTCGAAGTCCTGGGCGGAGGTGCGCCCGATGGCGGCAGGATCAAGGCCGTGCAGACCGGCGGCCCTTCCGGCGGCTGCATTGCGGCCGAGGAACTCGACACGCCGGTGGATTACGATTCGCTGGCCAAACTGGGTTCTATCATGGGCTCGGGCGGCATGATCGTGATGGACGAGGCCACCCAAATGGTGGATGTGGCCCGCTTCTTCATGGAATTCTGCATGGATGAATCGTGCGGGAAATGCGTCCCCTGCCGAACCGGCACGGTCCAGATGCACAGCCTTCTGAAAAAGATCCTGGCCCGCGAAGCCACCGCGCGCGACCTGCAGAAACTCGAAGAACTCTGCGATATGGTGCGCCACACCAGTTTGTGCGGCTTGGGCCAGACCGCACCCAATCCGATCTTGAGCACCCTGCGGTTCTTCCGCAATGAATACACGGCCCTGCTCAAGGATGATGTGCACAACGGCCGCAACAAGAACCACCCGGCCCCGGAACCGGCGCCCGCCCCGGCCGCCGGCCCCGCCACCGGAAGCTGATTTATGGCTGCCAAGACCTTAACGATTGATGGGAAACACGTAAGCGTGGATGAAAGCGCGACCATCCTGGACGCCGCTGTGGATGCCGGCATCTACATTCCAACGCTCTGCCACCTTGACGGGGTGTATGACGTCGGCGCCTGCCGGCTTTGCCTGGTGGAGGTCGCGGGCAGTTCCAAACTGCTGCCCGCCTGCACCACCAAGGTGAGCGAGGGCATGGAAATCCAGACCGACACCGAGCGGTTGCGCCAATACCGCCGGATAACGCTGGAGCAGCTCTTTGCCGAGCGAAATCACGTCTGCTCGGTTTGCGTGGCCAACGGCCATTGTGAACTGCAGACGCTGGCCTACCGCCAGGGCATGGATCATGTGCGCTACGATTATCGGTTCCCGCAATGGGAAGTGGACAGCACCCATTCGTTGTTTGGCCTGGACCACAATCGGTGCATCCTTTGCACCCGTTGCGTGCGCGTCTGCTGGCATATTGAGGGCGCAGGCACGCTGAATGTCTCCGGGCGCGGGGCCCAGGCGCGCATTATCACCGACCTCAACCAGCCTTGGGGCACGTCTGACACCTGCACCAAGTGCGGCAAATGCGTCATGGCCTGCCCCACCGGCGCGCTGTTCTACAAGGGGGCAACCGTGGGCGAAATGGAACGCGACCGCACGAAGCTCGAATTCATCGTCACGGCGCGGGAGAAAAAGCAGTGGATTGCGGACTAGCATGCAAGCAGACCAAACTTTAGAAACCAAGCCTCAATCCGGCCAACCGGCGCGGCTGCGCCTGGCCACCATCTGGTTCGGGGGTTGCTCGGGCTGCCATATGTCGTTCCTGGACCTTGATGAGTTTCTGGTAGAACTGGCGGGCAAAGCCGAACTCGTTTACAGCCCGGTCATTGACGTGAAGGAATACCCCCAGAACGTGGATGTATGCCTGGCCGAAGGCGCTATTTGCAACGAGGACAACCGCGAGCTGCTTTATCAGGTTCGCCAGCGCACCCGGCTGCTCGTTGCCTTCGGCGACTGCGCCGTCACGGCCAACGTATCCGCCTTGCGCAACCAGCTCGGCCCAGGCAACGCGGAAAGCGTCCTGCAAAAGGCCTACATCGAAACGGCGACGGCCAATCCCGCCCTGCCCGGGGAACCAGGCATTGTGCCGCCGCTCCTGCCTCGGGTAATGCCGGTGCATGAAGTCGTGGCGGTGGACTATTTCCTGCCGGGCTGCCCGCCGCCGGCAGACCGCATCAAGTCCTTTCTGGTGCAGCTCCTCGAAGGCCAGGAGCCGGTGCTTACGGGCAAAGATATTAAATTTGGATGAGATTATGGCTCAACGCATCGTCATTGACCCCGTGACCCGTATCGAGGGCCACGCCAAGATCAGCATCTTTCTGGACGACGCCGGCAATGTCTCGGACGCCGAGTTCCACGTCGTCGAGTTCCGCGGCTTCGAGAAGTTTTGCGAGGGCCGCCCTTACGCAGAAATGCCCGGCATCACGGCACGCATCTGCGGCATTTGTCCGGTCAGCCATTTGCTGGCCTCCGCCAAGGCCGGGGATGCCATCATGGCCGTTAACATTCCTCCGGCGGCGGATAAACTGCGCCGCCTCATGAACCTCGGCCAGATCATCCAGAGCCATGCGCTGAGCTTCTTTCACCTTAGTGCGCCGGACTTCCTGCTGGGCTGGGACGTGCCGCCTGCCCAGCGAAACGTCTTTGGATTGATTGCGGCTAACGCCGACTTGGCGCGGGCCGGCATCCGCCTGCGTCAGTTTGGCCAGGAGATCATCGCGGAGCTTGGCGGCCAGAAAATTCACCCGGCCTGGGCTGTGCCGGGCGGCGTGCGCAACCCTCTCACCGAGGCGGGTCGCGACCGCATTCGCGCCTGGCTGCCGGAAGCCTACGCCACCACCAAAACCGCCTTTGACCTGTTCAAGAAAACGCTGGAAACCCATAAGAAGGAAGTCCAGATCTTCGGCAACTTCCCTTCGCTCTTCATGGGGTTGGTGGAACCGGACGGCACCTGGGAACACCACGGCGGCAATCTCCGGTTCACCGATAGCAGCGGCAGCATCATCGCCGACCAGGTTGATCCGCAGAAGTACTACGAGTGCATCGGCGAATCGGTGCAGTCGTCCTCCTATCTCAAATCGCCGTATTACAGCCCTCTTGGCATCCCGGATGGCATGTATCGCGTCGGCCCGCTGGCCCGGCTCAACGTCGCCGAGCAAATGGGCACGCCCAAAGCTGACGCCGAACTGAAGAAGTTCAAAAAGCTGACGCGCGGTGATAATGCCGTCATCTCCTCCTTCCATTATCACTACGCGCGGCTCATTGAAATCCTTACCGCCATCGAGCGAGTGGAAGCAACCCTGGACGACGCCGACTTGCTCAGCGAAGACCTCCGCGCGGACGCCGGCATCAATAGTCTCCGTGGTGTGGGCGTCAGCGAAGCTCCGCGCGGCACCCTGTTCCACGATTATACCGTGGACCGCAACGGTCTGCTCCAGAAAATTAATCTCATTGTTGCCACTGGGCAGAATAACCTGGCCATGAACCAGACCGTTGCCCAGATCGCGCGCCACTACGTGCGCGGCCACAAAATCACCGAGCCGATGCTCAATCGCGTCGAGCACGGCATCCGCTGCTACGATCCCTGCCTGAGTTGCTCTACCCACGCTGTGGGCCAAATGCCTCTGCATCTCCAACTCATCGGGCCTGACGGCGCCGTTCTGCACGAACTCGTGCGCGGTTGACCTGGGATTGCTTTTGGCAAAACGCTTGATAGGGCCGAACCAGCCCGGCTCCTGATCCATTTGCCAGGAATAGGCTTGGGCTTTCATCGAGAGAGAGCGGGAGGCAGATGAGCAGACCTCCCTGAGCGAGGCGGCGAGAACTTCCGACCGGCTTCGGAGGCGTCCCCGGAACGGTAGGGCACCACAGCCGATGCCGTCCACGCAGATTGACCGTTTCCGCCCCGCGGGAACTTTACGGCCCCCAATCGTGTTGAATAATGGCCTTGGAAGCCCGCCCAATGTCGGAACCGCATTCTCCGGTCAACCAACTGAAACACACGGGTTTTCGACCTGGGCGTGAGTTTCTGAAGCCGGGTGTAGAACGGCTGCCGTGGCTGCGGCGGTTTATGATGGCGTTGCCTGGAGTGTTGTGTATAGTGCCTTGAGTTGCCGGGCCACCTCCAGCCATGAGCATGGCCGGGGCGGAAGGGACAATCCTGGCGCTGCGTCGTAGAACTGGCGCAAAGCCCGGGCCGTAAGCCGTGTGGAGCCAGGCACCGGGCAGTAGGTGGCGTGCTCTCGGAAAGTGGACCTGGCCCAAGGCAGATCTGCCAGGAGTAAAGGGCATTCGCACGCCGCGGCTTCCAGCGCCGAGAGGCTGAGGCTTTCGCAGGCGCTCAACAAGACGAAACCCCGGCTTTCGCGGTAGGCGCGCGCCAAAGCGGCGCGATCGGCAATCGGCCCCTCGAACCGCAGGATCCGCGGATGCGCCCGGGCCAGTGCCACAAACTCCCGTGCATACGCATCCGATTCGGCAAATGCCTGGCCGATAACCCACAGCGGCGTCTGGGCCTGGATCGCCGCCTGGGCCAATTCCAGCACGCGCTTGCGCTCGGTAATGATGGCGGTGCAAACAAGCCACTGTCCTCGCTGAGCCGGGGGGCTCTTCAGAAAGACGTCTTCAACGCCGTTGGGAATGATGTGAATTTTTTCCTGCGGCGCCGCGAACAGGTAGTGCAGCAAGTGCGCTTCCCAGGCCGTCAGCGCCACACTGGCATCAGCTAGCCGATGGCTTTCCCAGCGAAGGGATTGGGTCAATCGCGTCGGCGCCAGGGTGCGCAGCAGGCGCATGGTTTGGCGTTGGCCCCACAACTGCCAGGCTGGCCGCGAGCCTTGCCCGGTCAATAGCTCGCCCAGGACAACCTTGATGCCCTTGGCCCGCGCAATGCGCAGCAGATAGGCGGGCAGGCGCCCGAAGTAGTGCAGAATGTCGGCGCGCTGGGTTTCATCCCACCAGCGCACATAATCCACCTGGCATCCCAGCGCTTCGAGTGCTGCTTTGGTCTGCTTGATTTGGATGAGCATGCCGCCGTGCGCCAGCAGCGCCGGTTCCGGGTGATCAAACAGAATGGTCATGCGTTGATTGCCAGGGCTTTATTGCCACCACGCCGGACGGGAGCCTTCGTTGCCGTCCCCGGCCGCCGCTGGCACTATCATGCCGACGGACGGTTCGAGGTCAAGCCATCAACCGCGCCAGTGATCTTGGCCCGCCTGGGAACAGCCGGGGTTAAAGCTGCTCGATTTCAGGCCAGAGCGGTTGCAAATCCGGGTCGCTGAGCGCCAGGCGTTTGATTTGCTCTTTGCCGCCGATGCCCGCCGCCCGCCGCAGCCAGAGGCGGGCGACGTCCAGTTGTTGCAACTGGCAGGCGTAACAGGAGAGATTGAAGGGGATGATGGCTTCCTGGGGGAACTTGACCGATGCCGGGAGCAGCGCTTCCCAGGCCTTTTGCAGGCCGCCGTTTGGCACCCGCCGCAGGGCGTAAGCCTGGTGCAGCCAACCCGACGAGCGCTCCGGGTCGCTTCGGAGCAGAGCCTGGGCAACCTGCAATCCCTCTTCCCATTGCTGCTGCGCCGCAAAGAGGGCCCATCGCAACTCCAGCACATCGGGATGCTCCTGCCGCGCCGGGCTGACCTGGTCCAGTTCGGCTTTGGCTTCCACGGGATTGCCCAACTCCAGCCACCCTTCGGCAGCCCGCAGATAATGATTGTCAGGCGGTTCCAGTTTCCGCATCGCTGCGAATACAATTAACCGTTCTTAGCGCCTGTCAAGGGCCGCCACGGTAAAGAGGAGGCAAAAGCAGGGACGGAACCCTCTTGCCAATCGTGCCCTCAAAAATTCATTGTCCCCGCCCCTGACTTCCGGCAGGCTTCCGGGCTGGTAATTCTATGCACCAGGTAACTTTGGGAATGATCGGTGGTGGCACCGTGGGTAGCGGTGTGTTTCACGCGCTCCAACGGAATGGCGACCTTCTGGCCGCGCGCATTGGCGTGCGGGTCAAGGTTCAGAAAGTCGCCGTTAAAGCCGTTGACGAGCCGCGCCCGTACCGGATTCCGCGGGCCGTCATGTGCACGGATTGGCAAAGGGTAGTGCAGGATCCACAGGTGAACCTGGTGGCAGAACTGGCCGGGGGCACGACGGTTGCCCGCACGATGATCCTCACGGCCTTGAAACTCGGGAAGCCGGTGGTGACCGCCAACAAGGCTCTGTTGTCGGCGCATGGGGAGGAATTGTTTGCGGCGGCGCGGCAATATGGCACGAACCTTTACTACGAGGCGAGCGTTTGCGGCGGCATTCCCATCATCAAGGCGCTGCGCGAGGGGTTCGTTGGCAACCGCATCACCCATCTTTACGGCATTGTCAACGGCACCTGCAACTACATCCTGACGCGCATGAAGTGCGAGGGGGCGGAGTTTGCCGACGTGCTCAAAGACGCGCAGGCGCAGGGGTATGCCGAAGCCGAGCCGTCGCTGGATGTGGATGGGTTCGACGCCCAGCATAAGATTGGCATCCTGGCATCTCTGGCGCATGGGTTTTGGGTGAACCCTCGAGATATTTACGTGGAAGGCATCCGGGCCCTGACGCGCGCGGACATTCAATTCGCCGGCCAGCTTGGCTATACCATCAAACTGCTGGGGATTATCAAACGGATCGAGGAAAGCCCGGCCCGAACACCGCGGGGGCGCATCCCGTCCGCCCGCATTCAGGTGTCGGTGTATCCGGCGCTGGTACCGAACGCGCACGTGCTGGCGAGTGTTAACCACGTTTTCAACGCCGCATTTGTCCGCGGCGATATTGTTGGTGATACCTTGTTTTACGGCCGCGGCGCGGGCAAAGATGCCACCGCCAGCGCGGTGTTGAGTGATTTAGCGGACGCGGCGCTGGATTTGAAGTTTGGCACTCCGCAGCGGGTGCCGCCGTTTGTGCCGCATGAGCGCGCCGGCGCGGTGGTTCCGATCGCGGAAGTGGTGACGCGCTATTTCGTCCGGCTGAATGTGGTGGACCGCCCGGGGGTGCTGGCGCAAATCTCCGCGCTTTTGGGGGCGGCCCGGATTGGCATTTCCTCCGTAATCCAGCCCGAGAGCCGCGAGGGGGCCAGCGTGCCGCTGATCCTGATGCTGCACGACGCGCCGAGCGGCGCCGTGACGGGCGCCTTGAAGAAGATTGGCCGGCTGGCGGCGGTCCGGAGCGCGCCGGTAATGATCCGGGTGGAAGACTTATGCTGATCGTTCAAAAGTATGGGGGGTCGTCGGTAGCCAATACCGATCGGATTAAGCACGTTGCATCCCGGGTGGCCCAATGCCGGGCCCGGGGCGACCGGGTCGTGGTCGTCGTTTCCGCCATGAGCGGGGTGACGGACAATTTAATCAAGCTGGCCCGGGAAATCATGCCCCTGCCCAACGAGCGTGAGATGGACATGCTGCTGGCCACGGGCGAGCAAACCACCATCGCCTTGACGGCCATTGCGCTGCACTCACTGGGCATCCCCGCCGTATCGCTCACGGGTGCGCAAGCCGGCATCGTCACCGATGGCGTGCATACCAAGGCCCGCATCCAAAATATCACCCCGCGGAAGATTCACGAACTGCTCAATCAGGGCCAGGTGGTCATTGTGGCCGGCTTCCAGGGCCAGACCCGCGAAGGCCAGGTGACGACCCTGGGGCGCGGCGGTTCGGACCTGACGGCGATTGCGCTGGCGGCGGCGATCAAAGCGGATTTATGCCAGATTTGCACCGATGTGGACGGCGTCTATACTGCCGATCCGCGCCTCGTGCCGGACGCGAAAAAGCTCGAGGAAATCTCCTATGATGAGATGCTCGAACTGGCCAGCCTTGGCGCGAAGGTCATGCAGTCGCGTTCGGTCGAATTTGCCAAGAAGTTTGGCGTCGTCTTTGAAGTCCGCTCCAGCCTTAACGATCACCCAGGTACCATTGTGAAAGAGGAAACCAAAAATATGGAAGCCGTCGTCGTGCGCGGCGTTTCGCTCGACAAGAACCAGGCCAAAGTCACGCTGGTCGGCGTGCCAGACAAGCCCGGCGTCGCGGCGCGCATCTTCAAAGCGATCGGTGACGCGGGCGTAAACGTGGATATGATTGTGCAAAACATCAGCCACGGCAGTGGCGCGCCCGCCACGGACCTTTCGTTCACCGTGGACAAACCTGACTTGCCCCGGGCGCAAAAGACCCTCGACGCCCTCAAGCCGGACATCGGCTTTGGCCGGATTCTGGCCACGGAAAAGATCGGCAAGTTGTCCATCGTCGGCGTGGGCATGAAGAGCCATACCGGCGTCGCCGGCCGGATGTTTGACACCCTCGCCCGCGAGGGAGTCAACATTGACATGATCTCCACCAGCGAGATCAAAATTTCGGTGGTGGTGGACCTGGGCAAAGCCGAGCAGGCGATGCGGGCGGTGCACGCCGCGTTCCTGGGTTAATCCGCGGGCGGGTCGCGGCCCGAACCAAGGTTGACAAGCCGGGGCGCGCTGCGTAGTTTGGCGCCCATAGGTGCGGTTATGAGTACAGCGCTCAATCAACCGGTGTTGGTGCTGAATCGCTTGTGGCAGGCGGTGAATGTTTGCTCCGCGCGTCGAGCCCTGACGCTGCTGTTTCAGGGCCATGCCCAGGCGGTGCTCAGCCGCTGCGATGGATCTTTCCAGACGTTCAACTTCAACCAGTGGCACGACTTTTCGCAGCAAGAGCCCGGAGCGGACGCGGTGCGCACCGTCTCATTCCGCATCCGCGTGCCGCGCGTAATTCTGCTGCTGATCTACGACCGCCTGCCCCGCAAGGAAGTCAAGTTCACGCGGCATAACATTTTCGAGCGGGACCAGAACACCTGCCAGTATTGCGGCCAGGTCTGCGACCGCAAGGACCTCAACCTGGACCACGTCATTCCGCGGGACCGGGGCGGGCCGACAACCTGGGAAAACATTGTGTGCTCCTGCATCGAGTGCAATACCCGCAAAGCCAATCGCGCGCCGCATGAAGCCGGCATGCGCCTCATTCGCAAACCCAAGCGGCCCAAATGGCGCCCGTTCGTGCAGGTCAATTTCACCCTGCACCCGCACGACAGTTGGAAGCACTTCGTGGACCTGGCGTATTGGAACGTCGAGTTGGGCGAAGACGTGCGCTAGGCGCCGCGCCTCCGGTTGCGGCCATTCACGTGCTGGCGGTCTTGGCCGCTTCAATCAGTTCCCAGAACTTGGGATTCCGCTGCAGGGCCTCGTCCTCCGGCACCTTCAGGCCCGAGCGAAAGAGAAAATCCTTGAGCGTGTGCCGGTTCAAAATGCGGTGCACGACCAGGCCCAGCTTATGGCGCTCGAAATAAACGCGGTAATCACCGACGCGGAACCGGTGCAGCATCCGGCCCGCGCGCTCGAGCTTGCCGAACTGGGCTAATTCCGTCCCCAGCACCTGCTGGGGCAAGCCGCGAAATTCACCCAGGATCTTGAGTTGCAGCTCTTTCGGCATCCGTGCCAGCTCGGCGGCGCTGGTGGGATTGAATATGATTTGAAAAAGGCGCATACCCTAAGAGAAGGCAGAATTGCCCGTGGGTCAAGCCAACGCTTTCGCTGTCGCGGTTGCGGGCGCTGGCCGGGAGGACGGGCGATGAGCGCTCCCGAGGGCGGGGCCGCCGCCGCCGGCGTTCGCTTCGCCCGCGCCAGCGGCCCTTCGGCTTTGCCCGCCGCCGCGATTCGTTTCAAGTCGCGCACGGCCTCTTGGTTGCCCTCCTCCCAACCCTCCGCGTGGGGGTTCCTTTCCTGAGCCAGCCGATTTGCAATAAAACCGCCGGGGCCGGATAACCGGGCGGCCCGGAGGCGAAGACGCGCCGGGCCGCAAATTCTTTTACATTGGGTTGCCAGGTGATTAAACTGAGCGGCAGTGAAAACATTCATCAAAACACTATTGATACTGGCACTGGGGCTTCCGGGGATGGCGCCTGCGGAAGTCAAGCTGGGCAACGAGGTGCTGGTCGAAGGGCAATTCAAGGTGCTGCAAGGCAAGCGGCTTGGACTGATTACCAATCCTTCGGGAGTGAATCGGAATCTCGAGTCCACCGTCGAGGTGCTGCATGCCGCCCCGGGAGTGAAGCTGGCCGCACTGTTTGGCCCGGAGCATGGGGTTTATGGCGACATTGAAGCGGGGGAAAAGGTGGATACGCTGGTGGATAAGCGCACGGGATTGCCGGCGTATTCGCTCTACGGCAAAACGCACAAACCGACGCCCGAAATGCTGAAGGATCTGGACGCGCTGGTGTATGATTTGCAGGACACGGGCTGCCGCTCTTATACCTACATCAGCACCATGGGCATGGCGATGGAGGCCTGTGGCGAGGCGGGGCTCGAGTTCATCGTGCTGGATCGCCCCAACCCGCTGGGCGGCGAACGCATCGAGGGCGCGATGCTGGAGGAGAAATTCCGTTCGGGCGTCAGCAAATGGAACGTGCCCTACGTTTATGGGCTGACCTGCGGAGAGTTGGCCCGATTGCTCAACGGCGAGCGGCTCATCAAGACGCCGTGCCGGTTGACGGTCGTGCCGATGAAAGGATGGAAGCGCTCGATGGTATGGTCGGACACGGGCTTGCCCTGGGTGCCGAGTTCTCCACACGTGCCGCATGGGCAGTCGGCGCTCTACCAGGTGGCCACCGGGATGCTGGGGGAACTGATGAGCGTCAGCATCGGAATCGGCTACACGCTGCCGTTTGAGTGTGTGGCATCGCCCGGGCTGGATTCGCATAAGCTGGCGGAAGCCTTGAACGCGTATCGGTTGCCGGGGGTAAAATGGCGCCCCATTACCTACAAGCCATATTATTTCACCTTTTCCGGCCAGCCCCTCGCCGGCGCGCAGCTCTATTTTACCGACCCGGCCCGCGCGCCGCTGACCGCGATCAACCTGTACGCCATTGAGGCCCTGAAACGGGTCGGCGGAGTAGATGCGTTTGCCGAGGCGGAAAGAGTGAAACGAGGATTCGGCATGTTCGACAAGGTCAATGGAACCGATGCGACGCGCAAGGCCCTGCAGGCGGGGACTCCTGCCGCTGATATCGTTGCGTCCTGGAAAGCCGGCGAAGAAGCTTTCCGCAAAGTCCGCAGGAAGTACCTGCTGTACTGAGGTCCGCCCGCGTTCTCTCGCGAGTTGACTCAATCCGGCCAGGAGGTTTTTATAGCCTTCATGCGAGTCTTACTTTTGGTGATCCTCTCGGGCGTGCTGGCGCTCTCAGGTTGCGTTGGCCGAAGGGAAAAAGCTCCGCCGCCATCGGACGCGCCCCGCGCGGAAACCCCGGCCACCTCCGCCGAGCCCGCCGCGCCAAATCCTCCCCTGATTGTAACCCCGGACGCCGCGCCGGTGGGCAAGGTGGCGTTGGTCAACGTGCCCGCCCGGCACGTGGTGCTGACATTTCCCTTGCAGAAGCTGCCACCCGTGGGCCAGCGGCTCGCGCTCTACCGGCACGGCGTGGCAGTCGGCCAGGTCAAAGTCTCAGGCCCGCAGCGGGAGGACAACATCGTGGCCGACCTAATCGCCGGCGAAGCGGAGGTTGGCGACGAGGTTCGGAGTCCGTGACCGCGGCCGCGCGGAACAGCCACCGACGGGCCAGGCTTGGAAATACCCCGGCTCAGCCGGGCAGAAATTTCACCACAAAGTGGTTTCCACGTACTGATCCTTGGCCTTGATGCAATTCGTGAAGGTGACTTTGGTTCCGGAAGGAACGCGGTCCCGCAGGGTCTGAAACGGATAAAGCGGCACCGCATACATCAGTTTGCCGTATTGGATCTGAAAGTTGATATCACTCAGATTGGTAATTTCGATCATTCCCCGTTCCTTGTTAATGACCTTGATCGAAAGCGCGGCGCGGATGAGCGCCTTGAGATATTCCTCCTTGCCGGAGAGAATATGGTTATAACAGGCCACCGTTCGGCCGGCTAAAAGGGCTTCCTTGACCGACGCTTCGGTGTATTCCTGGGCAAAGACCAGGGTCATGGGGCGCAGGCCACGTCCCCGGTAGAGTTGGGTGCCAATGCCATGAATATCCGTGTTGGCAAAGGGGGCCAGTTTCAACTCCCAGCACCAGTCAATCACTTTGGGATAAGCCTCAAACGAGTTGAAAACCTCGACTCCGTGGATTTTTCCTTTGGCAATCAACTCCCGGTGCACCGGGTAGATGGTGCTGTCGTCATCCGGCCAGCCGGGATGGTTCCACAAAATAAAAGCCCCCTGCGCCAGGGCTTCGTCAATCGCGTCGAGCGGGTCAGGAACCTCCAGTTTATTGGCATCCTTAATGAACAGCGCATTAAGATGCCCCAAAGGTTTGCTGCGGGTGATCTCGGAGCCGGAAATGACGATCATCCCCAGTTCCTCGCCCTTCTTCCGGGCGATCTCGTTGGACTTGTTGAAATCAACGTTCAACAGCGCCTTGTGGGGCCGATATTCAATATGGTCGGTAATGGCAATGACATCCAGGCCCTGGTTCCAGGCTTCCAACACCCGCTGATCCGGCCAAAGCTTTCCGTCCGAAAATGCCGTGTGGATATGGAAATCACACTTCAGGGTCTTATATCCTTCAATATCGGGCACGACCAGGTGCTGCCGGTAATTCTCCTCGCGAAGGTTCGGGTATTCATAAACTTCGTCATTTCTGATTTGGGCCCGCGCAGTTCCTCCGACGCACAGTATTCCCAGGGTGACGGCTAAGAGGGCTTTTGCTTTCATCATGTTCTTTGCTAACCAGGGGGTGTTGGTGAAGCGCGTCCGGCACTCAGCATTGCGCGGATCAGGCTTCGGGTTCCGGGGGATCGCCCTCCACCGATTCCTTGAGGGGCTTCATGGTTTTGGGCAGCGACTCCCTCTGGTAGGGCGAGTGGAGATTGAAATAAATCCCGCACAACGGCCGGGGGCTGTCGCTTTGGCTGAGAATAACCGTGACCTGTTTGTCGAGAGCAATGCCATGGCGCAATTCCGGGTCGCGTCCCTCGTAGGCCCGGATGGCCTTGCCCAGCAAGGACTTCAGCGTGGCCTTGAATTCATCCGGGGTCTTATTAAGGCACACGACGTATTTCTCGTAAGCCTTCACGGCTTCCGCAATCTCGCGGCGAAACTCTTCAGTGGTCACGATTCCAGCCTACGCGGAACCGCCCTCGAAGTGAAGTCCAAAAGCAAACCAGCTCACGCCGTCCGCAGGTCCGTTTGTTATCGGCGTCTGAGTTTCGGTAGCTGAGGGGGAAAAGATTTTTCCAAACCCAAAACATTGCCTTCCCACAGGCTGAGACAAAAAGTTGACGTTGGCCGGTTTATCCTGCCACACGGCAGGGATGCAAAAACGAAAACTGAAGCCAACACCAACACCATCGAAGTATTCCATTTTGCGACAACGCTGCCATCTGATCCATGAACCTCTGGTGCCGCAATGGCGCGCGCGACCAAGGCGGATGAGAAGTGCCGCACGTTCAGCGCTGGAATCATGTGCTGGCGCTGCTTTACGCTCAACGGACCCATGCCATCGAACTCAGTGACGTCTGTGACGCGCAGCGGTTATCCTGCGGCCCGCGGGCGGCACTGCGGGGCGCGACACCACCCAGTCGGAACAATCTGTCGCACGCCAAAAGCATCGGAATGCCTCGATGGCCGAGAAGCTGTTCGGGTCGGGGCTGGAACATTTACTGCAACGGCACCCTCGTTTTGCCGGGAGCAAGTCGGGTAAGCGGCTGATGCCCCGGTTCCCCGGGTCATTCACGTCGTGGACTCGACGACCCTTCCGCTCATCGCTTCGTGCATGGATGGGGCCAAACATCGGCGCCGCAAGGCGGCGGCTAAGCGCCACCTGCGGCTGGCCCTGCAGAGTTTTTTGCCGCGCTTCGCCATCATCGGCACGGCCAAGGATCACGATAACCAGCGCGCGCAGGAAGCGTGCGCGGGCATCCGAGCCGACGAAATCGTCATCTTTGACAAGGCTTACGTGGGGTTTGTGCATTTGCGGCAACTGCCGCGGCGCGGGGTGTTCTGGGTGACGCGGGCCAAGGACAACCTGGATTGCCGGGGGGAAGCGGCGGCAGCGTAAACGCAAGGGCCACATCCTTGGGATGACTTGATCGAACTCACGGGGGCGGTCTCGCGCCAAAATATCCACCGCAGTTGCGGCGTGGGTTGGCGCTGGTGGAACTGGACGGCCGCGGGCAGGCGATGGCGTTCCTGACCAACAACCTGGAATGGAGCGCGCAAACCATCGCCGATCTCTACCAGTGCCGCTAGCAGATTGAGGTGTTCTTTAAACAGATTAAACAGACGCTGCCATTGGCGGACTTTCTAGGCCAGAGCGCCCCCGCGGTGAAGGGGCAGGTGTGGATGGCCCTGCTGACGTATGTGCGGCTGCGTTCCTGGCATGCGTGCATGAATGGGAGCACAGCTTCACGCGCTTGTGGCCGCTGGCGCGCGCCGCCTTGTGGCGCGAACTCGACGTCCAATCTTTGTTGGAGTTCTGTGGGACAACCAAGGGCAGCAATCGATACCTGGCGCGGCCCGAACAGGCGTATTTCGTAAACTTCTGACGGCGGCTGTGAGACAGCCATCGCGACGCAACGCCTCGCCACTATGTAACTGCGGAAAAATCCTGAAAGCGCCTCCGGCGATGGTCCTCGGTTTCTAGGAAATTCCGATACTCAACTGTATTTCTCTACTCCTATGGGGTGGTTGTGATTATTTTGCATTTTGTTATTGCCATGTTATCTCTGTTTATATTAAATCGCGTATAGGTAGGCAAAAGTGTGACGACAGGCCAATTGGGAATATTGATTTATGCGAGAGACAGAAGATGCGGTGCCCAGCGAAAAAAAAAGGTTTTATTCCCTTGAGCAAGTGGCAGAATTGCTCGGCGTGAATTACCAACTCATCTACAAGCTGGTGCGGGCGGGTGAGTTGCCGGCGGCGCGGATCGGGAAGGTGTATCGCGTCGTGCGGAGTGACCTGGACCGGTATATCGAGCAGAGCAAGGGCCACGCGGCGGGCGGGGTATGTTCGGTGTGCGGCAACCGGTATCAGAGCCGGTTGTCGCTGAAGCACGAATGCGTCGACTGCGGCGGGCCGATCTGCGTGGATTGCTGGAGCCGGAAGAAGGCGCGGCGTTGTCCGGCGCATGGCCGGGGCGGCGCGGCAGGAACCAAGATGGGAAACAGCTAAACAAACGGAGAGAATTATGGGACTGTTTTCAGACACGTGCGAGGCCTTGATTGACGTGGCGACCAAGCGGGCGCTGCAAGGAGACGCGCTGGTGCGGGCGCGGCAGAATCCGGATGCGCCCCGCTGCGGCAACCGGGTGCCGAAGGCGGCGCGGTTCTGCAACCGGTGCGGAAGCTCGGCCCCGGGCGGTTGGTGGCGGTGTCCGCACTGCCGGAAGTGGTGGGAGCGGAGGCCAACTACTGCTGGAACTGCAAGGGGGCGCTGCACCCGGAGTCGCGGCAGGCGCTGGCGAGCGGCGTCTGGCAGCGGGAGCCGGGATGTTTTGCGCGGCGGATCGAGGTGGCGGAGGTGCGCCGGTTGCTGGAGAAGGGATTGCACATTGAGATTGGCACCGTCGCACTCCTGGTCGAGGGCGGGAAGATCAAGGCTGTGCTGGGGCCGGGGCGGCACACGCTGGAGACGCTGGGGCGGAAACTGGTGGGGCTGTTTGCCACGCCGGCGCCGCAGACGGTGATTTTGGCGGAGGCGGGCGATGTGGTGCTGCCTTTGCGATTCAGCGGTCTGCGGACCAAGGAGGAGCTGGCGGTGGAAGGCTACACGGAAGTCTGCTTCCGGTTTGTCCCGGAGCGGGGCGAGGCGTTCCTGGCCAATGTGTTGAAGGGCCAGGGGCAGCTCAGCTACGAGGGGCTGGCCGACTGGATGCGCCAGGAAATCCGGGGCGCGGTCGCGGACTTGGCGCAATCGGCGACGATTGAGGACCTGGTCAAGGACCCGCAGCGGCGGCTGCGGATCGAGGATTCGTTGCGCCAAGCGCTGGCGGCGGCACTGGAGCGCGGCGGGGTTGAGATTGTGCGCGTGGCGTCCGTCGAGTTCACCGGCGCGCAGTACGAGGAGATCCGGGCCAGGGCCGCCGGGGTGGAAGTCAAGCGGCGCGAGATTGAGTTCCAGCAGCGGATGCGCGAGCTGACCGCCGGGGAAGAGATGGACCGGCTCAAGAGCGAGAGCGAGCTGGAGGAGTATGTCCGGCAACTGGGCCAGGAGAAATCCATTTCCGCGGAGTTGCAGGAGCACGAGTTGGGGCGGCTCAAACAAGTGCATCGGCACGAGTTGGAGAAGACCGAAGCCATCTACCAGATGGCTGTGGAGATGGATCAGGCGGCGCATGAAATTCAGGTCAAGATCCAATGGGACAGCTACACGCGGGACAAGTTGCTCAAGGACGCCGACGTACAGGCCCGGCTTAAGCGGGTAGAATCCAGCGAGGAAGTGCGCCAAGCTTATGAGTGGCTCAAAGTGCGGGCGGAAAAAGGGCGGTTGGACCGGGGGGCGCAGAAGGCGCAGGCGGAGCTGTTCGCCGGCTACGACCTCAAGACGCTGATCGCGCTGCTGCCGGACAACGCACAGCGCCAGCAACTGCTGGAGCTGCACCGGCAGACGGCGATGGGCGGACAAAGCCCGGAGCAGATGCTGGCGCTAGCGGCGGCCAACTCGCCTTCGGCGGCGGCGGCACTGGCCCGGATGCGTGAACTCAAGCGCGAGGAACTGGAGCGCGAGTTCAAGGATCGCCGGAGCCTGTCGGATGAGGCGGTGACGCGTCTGGAGCGGGTGCTTTCCGAAGCGTTGAAGGCGATGGCAGAGTTTTCGCGGCCAAAGGGCATGGCGCGGTGGCCGGGCGAGGCGGGCGACTCGAGCAAGCAGGGCTAAAAGGGGGCCGCGGGGTATGGCGACACTCACAGGGCTTTGTCCGGCGTGCGGACGGGAACTAAGCCGGGCCGCGCGATACTGCCCGGGCTGCGGCTCGAAAGTGGCCACTCTCCAGGAGTCGCCGCCACCACCTGCCGCAGCAGTTCCGCCGGCACCGCCGCCCTCGGCTCCGGCTCCCGCGCCACCGGTCCTCTCGCCCTCGCTGGCGGCTGACCTGGCCAAACTCCCCATTCCGGCCCCCCCACCGCCGATTTTGCCCGCACTGGTGGATATGCGCGGGGATCCGCGCCTGAACCGGATGGACCGGTGGGTGATGGACCGGCTCGGGCTGGGGGCGGCGGCGCAGTCGTTCAAAGAGCCGACCATTCTGAGCGAAACGGCGCAGGAGTTTTATGGCGCTTTGCTCTCGGGGGAGCCGCTGTCCGCGGGACAGTGGAAAGCGCTGCTGGAGCAACAGCTCAAGGATGCCCGCGAAAATGCCGAGCGCGGCGGCGGGGTCTGGGGTGCTTTCCTCGCCGGGCAGGGCTGCCTGGTCAACGGCTGGCTGTTCAAGGAAATCTATGGTTTGGGACAGGCGCGGGACGCCCTGTCGGACCCGCGCACCGCCGGGCTGGCGCTGGGAACCGTTGCCCACGAAAAGTGGGGGCATGGCCTGCTGAGCGCGGTGACCGCCCTGGGGGCGGAGACACGCCAGATGCAAGCGGACCGGTTGCGCTACGCGCGGCTGTTTGCGGGCTTTCAGGTCACCACGCCCGAGGGGGTGATCCTGCGCGAGAAATGGCGCGCGGTGTACCACGCAACCCGCTTCGCGGAGGAAGGCTGGGCGACTTGGATCGAGAAACTCGTCCGCCAGGGGTACGCGGTCCCGGGCGCGGCGTCCGCGCCTGCCCAGGCGCAGTGGCTGGCCGGCTTTGCCGTGCCGGAGTTGCGGCTGCCGAACCTGGCCGCGGCGCAGCAGGCGCTGTTGATCCTGTTTGACGCCCGCCGACGCCCGGAGGAAGCCAAGTCCGCGATGGCCGTGCTGGAGCAGACCGAAGAGGAACTGACGCCGTATTTTCTGGCCCAATACGGCCGGCCGCCGCGCTACGTGATCGGCTATGGTTTATGCTGGATGGTTGAGCGGCGATTCGGCGAGCGGAATGTGCCCGCCGCGCTGATTTTGGCCGGCAACGTCGTCTATGGCCTGGCCACGCAAGGGGCCAGCGATGTGGCCAATGTGATTGCCTCCTCCCCGGACCTCAACGTGAACCGCCGCCTGGCCGCCATTGCGCATCTGCCCCGGACCGATGCACCCGACCTGGCGCCGCGTGATTTTGCCCGCGCCTGCCACGACCTGCTGGGCATCAACATCCCCGCCAACCTCACGACATGACGCCGCTCGCCAAGTGCCCGAATCCTGTCTGCGCCAGCCCGGTGCAAGCCGAGGACGTGTTTTGTCCGAACTGTGGCCAGGCGCTGGCCGGGCGGGCGGGGGAGAGCGTGGCGGGCTTGACTGCGGAGCCTCTCGCCCTCGAAACCGAAGCCGCCGGGGCGGGCCGGGTTTCGGGCGAGGGGACATTCGGGCCACGGGAGGCGGACGACGCGGGCCGGCGGCCGGAACCCGCGGCGTTCGTCGAGCCGCCGGCACCGGCCGGAGGGGGGCCGCAGAGCGATTGTTCGGACCTTGAAGTGCGCTACAACAACAATTGCGTTTTCGTGCTCAACATGCAGTCCACTTTCGATTTCGACATCCTGCCCCGAGCGGACGGGATTCGCGATTTGTTTGTCGAGGTTCGCCAATCCGGCCAGGTGATCGCGCGAGAGCGGCCGCGCGTGCTGCCGCGGCGGGAGGCGCGGCTGTCGTTTGGCTTGAACTACACACCGCGCAATACGCACGCGGGCAAAGCGTCGTTCGAGATCCTGGTGGGCTACCGGAAGGAGCAGCGGCGCCGGCTTTACGCGGCCTACCGCACGCACACCATTTACAGCGGCAAGGAGGACACGCGCCAGGTTTGCGAGAGCCTGGTGGTCGAGGTGAAAAACAACATCCAGCAGGGGCACGCGGGCGACCTGCGGGTGGACCAGAATTTCCACGGGCTGCGCGAGGCGTTGCAGGAGCGCAACGCCCTCGCCCTGGACGAGAAGTTTCTCCAGCTCATCAATGCGCGTAAGTTTTGGGCGCCGCTGCCCCTCCGGGAATGCGCGGAGGAGCCGCTTGGGGGAGGCGGCCCGGCGCCGCGGCTCGAACACCTGTTGCTGCGCCGCGCCGAAGGCGCCGCCATTCACCTGCTCCTGCCGGACAAAGTCCGGATTGGCCGGGCGCGGGACTGCGAGATCCTGGCGCGGGTGCTGGACCCCGCCGGCAGACAAGTGACCGAACCCAGCCTGCGGATCGGGCGCTACCATGCCTGCGTTGAGTGGCAGAGCGGGAAGTGCCAGATACGAGACGGCGGCTACTACGCCGAAGAGAGACGCTGGCGTCCAAGCGCCTCGGGCGTGTGGATTGACGGTCAGCGGCTCGCGGCCGGCAGGGAGTTTGCTCTGGCGCCCGGCCGCGACTATCGCCTCGCGCTGGCCGCGTCCGGTCAGGATGGGAGTGCGGGGTTTGAACTGAGCCTGCGGATGTGGCTGGCGCGAGAGCTGCCGCTGGTTCGCCCCGGCTGTCCGGACCTCCGCGCCGTGCCGGAAGCCCCGGTCTGCCTGATAGCGCGGCGGACGCAGGGACCGCCTGAGACCTTCGTCCTGCTGCGGTCGGCGGCGAACCTTGCCTGGGCGGATGCCCGATCTGCCGGGGCTTGCGTCTGTCTGCGCGAGGGAGAGCTGTATTTCAGCGACGGTCACGGCTGCGACCGGCTGATGGCGGGCCGGCGCGTGGGCGCCGGCGACGTGGAGTTTCAAGTGCTGGACGGGGCAAAGCGGGCCAGTCCGGCTTGACCGCAAGACCGAGAATCCGAAAACCAAGTTCTGAAATCCGAAACAAGAGCAAATGAGCAAGACTATGAGAAACAGACTGAAAAATGCGACCCGCGGCGCGGCTTTGCTGGCCCTGGCGGCTGGCGGTCTCCTGGGCGCCGGCTGCCGCTCCACCAGCGGGACGGTGCCCCCGACTCCGCCCGGCCCCTTGACTCCGCCGCCGACCAGCGGGCGCCCGGGTCCCGACAACATGGCGGCGGAGGCCTCGGCCGAAGCGGTGCGCCACTTCAACTTTGTAGTCACCGCCGCGGGGACGGGCCCGGTCGAGCCCGTCCGCCAGGCGGTCGAGGGCCGGCTCGCGCAGAGCGGCTACAAGCTGAATGCCGAGGCGCCGGACATTCAGGTGCAGTTGGCGGTCCGCGCCGCCGAGTTTGACCGGGCGGGCGGTTATCTTCGCTACGAAGGCACCACCGAGGTCGGCGTCAACCGCGTCTGGGACAACAAGCGCCTGGGCTACGATAGCGTCTCGGTGCGGGGCCGGCGCGGGCTGGGGGCCGACGAGGCGATGCGGAACCTGGCCGCGGAACTGGCCAACGGCACCGCCGCCCGCGTAATGGCTTACGCCCGGCCCGAACAATCCGGCCTGGCGGTGCAGGACGTCACCATCCGCCGCCCGTGGCTGGTGGGGCGCGACCCCAACACCGTGTGGATCCATGACCGGGACCCCGAGTACGCGCAGCGGTTCATCGCCGCCGTGCGGCAAATCCGCGGCGTGGTCTATTGCGCCATGGTCGCGCACGACTACGACCAGCGGGCGTTAACCTTTCGGGTCGTGTACCTGGCCGACGCCCTCCCCGAGGGGTTGCTAAACCGCCTGGCGAATATGAAAGACCTCAAGATCAAACCCCGCAACTAAAACCTCGCTCTCGATCCTTTATGAAACGAATCCTTTCCACGCTAACCGGCGCCGCCGTGCTGGCGGCGGCCATCGGCACCGCCTCGGCCGCCTTCCCGGAGGAAGTGCGCCAGGCGCTGCGCCTCTGCACGGCCGACATCCAGGCCGCCCTGGCCCAGAGCGGCATCCCCAGGGACGTCACCATCGCCATCCTGCCCATCAAGCGGGATGTCGAGGACTACGCCATCGGCATCCTCAAGATCGCCGCCACGGGGGCGGGGCTGCATGCCGTTGAGGGCAAGGAAGACCCCTTCGTCCAGGAAGTCTTCAAGGAAATCGAATGGGATGAGCGCAAAGACGACATCCTGGACCCCGCCACCCTGGCCAGGTTCGGCCACCTCCAGGCGCCCAAGCTCCTGATGTATGGCGTCGTGCGCGAAGTGGCCGGCGGCAACGGGCGCGGCTATGCCGAGCTCGAAGTCCACGTCAGTTCCATTGAAACCAAGCAGCACCTCTGGGGCCAGGTGTTCGCCCGGCGATTCTACAGCGCGCCCGGCCTGGTGGGGCTGGTGGAGATGGATCCCGACGTGCGCAAACTCATCCGCGACTCGTTCGATCGCGGGGCGACTGCGCTCAAAGCCGCCGGCAAGCTCAAGGACATCCGCACCATCGCCATTGTTCCGCTGGCCGGCGACATGGACCGGTTCGTCACCGGCCTGGCCGAGAGCATGGTCTCCAAAACCCAGTTCACGCCCCGGCAACTGGACACCGGCACGCTCGGCGAGGCGCGCTTCCTGCTCGGCGACGACCCCCAGGCCGCCGACGCGATCCTTTACGGCGCCGTCCGCGACTTGTCCCGCAAGCTCCTCAACCGCTACCCCGACCGCATCGAATACGAGATCACCTCCGCCGTGCAACTGACCATTCAGGAAGTCAAGACCGCCAACGTGCTCTGGAGCGACCTGATCGAAGCGCGCGGCACCGATGTGAAGAAGCTGAGCTGGTGGGAGATGCTCCAGCGCTACGGCCCGTTCGTGCTGGCGCGCAAGTGGTATGTGCTGCTGCCCGTCCTCGCGTTCCTGGCCCTGCTGGTGCTCCTGGTGTTCTTCCGGATGATGCGGCGGGCGCGGTAAGCCCCGCCCCGGACCCGAGGCGATGCTGCCGCCGACGGAACGCGGACAGGAATGTCCAGCGATCAGCTTTGCTATGACGTGTGAGCCTCCCCTGGCGCCCCCGCGCCGCGTCGTTTGGCCCGGGCGTGTTTGGGGCTTGCTTTCCGGCCTCGCCCCCGGCACACTCTGTCCGCGGTTGACCAGGTATGACATGTCCCCAGTGCCACAGCCAAGCCGCTGACGACGCCCGGTTCTGTCCCGGGTGCGGCGCGCCGTTGCCCGCCCCGGGCGCCGGCGAGGCTCCCTCCATCGGCGCCCAGCCCACGGCGCGGTCGGCGTCCACCTTGGGGCGGTGGAAGATGGGGGAGAAGGTGCTGGAGCGCTACCGGATAGTGGGGGAGTTGGGCCAGGGCGGGATGGGGGTGGTGTACAAGTGTTTTGAGGAGGTGGGCGGCATTGAGGTGGCGCTCAAGGCATTGCCGCCCGAGCTGTCCCACAACACGGTCGAGATGGAGGAGGTGCGGGAGAACTTCCAGTTGGTGGAGCGGTTGCATCACCCCAATATCACGGCGGTCAAGACCCTGGAGCGCGATGAGCGGACGGGCGACTACTACTTGATCCTGGAGCTGGCCGAGGGCGTGGACTTGCGCCGGTGGCGCAAGCAGCGCGGGGGCCGGGTTCCCCTGCCGGAAGTCCTGCCGATTCTGCGGCAGGTGGCCGCGGCGCTGGACTACGCCCACAGCCGCCGGGTCATCCACCGGGACATCAAGCCGGCCAACGTGATGGTCGGGCCGGACGGCGTGGTCAAGGTGCTGGATTTCGGGCTGGCGGCGCAGATTCAGACCAGTCTGTCGCGGGTGAGCCAGGTGAAGTATGGGACGAGCGGCACCGGCCCGTACATGGCGCCGGAGCAGTGGCGGGGGCAGCGGCAGGACGGGGCGAGCGACCAGTATGCGCTGGCGGTGGTGGCTTACGAATTGCTGGCGGGCCGGCTGCCCTTCGAGAGCGCGGACGCCACGGTGCTGCGGCAGGCGGTGCTCAACAGCGCGCCCGAGCCGCTCACGGATGTTCCTCCCGCCGTGTGGGGCGTGCTGGAGCGCGGGCTGGCCAAAGAGCGGCAGCAGCGGTTTGGCAGTTGCGCGGAGTTTGTCGCGGCGCTGGAAGGGAAGGCGGCCGACAGCCGGCAGCAGGCAGAAAACGACGTATCCCCGTTTCGGGCTCGGCGCTCCGGGTTGCGCATTCCTTTGGCGGTGGCGGGTGGGGTGGCCTTAGTGCTCCTGCTGGGGTTGGGCGGGTGGTATTTCGGGGTAGAGCGGCCCCGGCAGCGGCAAGCGGCGGAGAGGGCAAAAGCCGACGCCGCGCGGCGGGCGAATGCGAAGGGCGGTCTGCTGCTCAAGACCGCCCCGAGCGGCGCGACGGTGACTTTGGGAAGCGAGGAGGTGCAGACCAGCCCGGCGGAGTTCAAGGGAGTGAAGATCGGCAAATACCCCCTGCGCGTGAGTTTGGAGGGCTACGAGGAGGAGAACCGGGAAGTCGAGATACGGGAGAACGAGTTTACGGACCTGGGGACCTTTACGCTGACGCGCAGCACCGGGAGCCTGAAGCTGGACAGCGCGCCCGAGGGGGCGGCCTATCCGACGCTGGAGGAGCCTTATGAGAACAGCCTGGGGATGAAGTTTGTGCCGGTGGCGGGGACGGCGGTGTTGTTTGGGGTATGGGACGTGCGGGTGCGGGACTACGCGGCGTATGCGCAAGCCAACCGCGGGATAGTCGAGAGTTGGCAGGATCCGGGATTCCCGCAGGAGGAAACCCATCCGGTGGTGAACGTGAGTTGGGAGGAAGCGAAGGCGTTCTGCGCGTGGCTGACGCGGAAGGAGCGGGCGGCGGGCCGGATAGGAGCGGGCCAGCGCTACCGGTTGCCGACGGATGCGGAATGGAGCGCGGCGGTGGGTTTGCCGACCGAAAGTGGTGCTACGCCCCGGGAGAAGGATGAGAAGATCAAAGGCGTTTATCCGTGGGGCAGGGAGTGGCCGCCGCCGTCCGGGGCGGGGAACTATGGTGAGTCTCTGAAGGTGGACAGCTATGCCTTTACCTCGCCGGTGGGGAGTTTCAAGGCCAATCAGTATGGGTTATATGACATGGGCGGCAATGTGTGGCAATGGTGTGAGGACTACTACGATGGTCAGAGTGGGTCCCGCGTGTTGCGCGGGGCTTCGTGGTTCATCAACTACCCCGACCATCTGTTGTCCTCGAACCGCCTCAACGTCACGCCCGCTATTCGCGACCTCAATGTTGGGTTTCGGTGTGTGTTGGAGGGCGGGTCCTCTCCGTAGGCTGGCTCTACTTAATCCTTGGATGCTTGAATCTTAAACCTTGGCAACTTAAACCTTAAAAACCGGCCGCGGAGCGGCCGGTGGAAATTTTACGCGATGCGCTATAGCAGGCCACCACTGTTGACAGTCCTGCAGGAGGTTGTGGGCTGGACGCTGGACCGGACGGCGGACATTCCCAAGAGCCAGCGGTTTACTTTTGGGCAGCGGCTGGACGGGCTGACCCTGGAGGCGCTGCTCTTGGCGCAGCGAGCCGCCGCCACGGGTGACCGCGCGCAAAAGGCGAAGCACCTGGGAGAACTGAGTGTGGTGCTGGAGCAGTTGAACTTGCTGTGGGAACTGGTGCAGGGCCGGCGCTGGATCAGCCAGCAGCAACTGGTATTTATTGCCGGGCGGCTGGGCGAGGCGGGGCGGATGACCGGCGGCTGGCTCAAGCAGGCGAGCGGAGGCGGCGCATGACCCCCCGGCAAATGCGCCAGACCTGCACGCTGGAGGCGGTCGCCTCGGTGGAGAACCTGTTTCGGGCGGCCGAACGTGCGCGCCGGGGCAAGTCACGCCGGCCGGACGTGGAGGAGTGGTGGGGGCATCGCGCCCTGAACCTGGCCGGCTTGCGGGACCGCCTGCTGTCGGGGAGCTACCAGCCGGGGGGGTATCGTTTTTTCCTGATTCAGCAGCCCAAGCGCCGCACGATCGCCGCCGCGCCGTTCGAGGACCGGGTGGTGCATCATGCGCTGTGCAACCTGATGGCGCCGCGGCTGGAGCGGCGGTTCATCGCGCGGAGCTTCTCCTGCCAGGTGGGCAAGGGGACCACCGCCGCGCGCGAGTGCTGCCGCCGCCTGGTCAACCGCCACCGCTACGTGCTCAAGTGCGATGTGAGCAAGTTTTTCCCGAACATTGATCACGAGATTCTCCGAGCCCGGCTGGGAGAGCTTCTGCGTTGCCCCGGGATTTTGGCGCTGATTGACCGGCTGCTGGCCAGCTACCGGACCGGGCCGGAAGTGCCCGCGCCACTGTTTGCGGGAGAGGACTTGTTTGCCGCTGGCAGCCGGCCGCGCGGCCTGCCGATTGGCAACCTGACGAGCCAACTCTGGGGCAATTTCTATCTCGATCCACTGGACCACTGGCTGACGGAAGTCGAGCGGCAAGGGGCCTACCTGCGCTACACCGATGACTTCCTGCTTTTTGGCGATGACAAAGCCGGGTTGTGGGAACTGCGGCGGGGCATTGTCCGGCAACTGGCGGCGCTACGCCTGAAACTGGCCGAACCCAAGTCGCGCCTGCTGGCGACGCGCGAGGGCGTGCCGTTTTGCGGCTTTCGCTTCCACCCGGGGCTGCGGCCGCGGATCCTCGGGGCAACCAAGCGGCGGTTCGAGCGGCGGCGCGGGGCGCTGTTCCGGCGGCGCGACCTGGCGCGGCTCAGTGTCGGCGTCTTCGCCTGGTACCAATTTAGCCGGGAAGGGAATTCGGCGGGCCTGCGCCGGGCCTACGTGCGTTGGCCGCTGGATGCCCGGCTGAAGCGGCGGCAGCGGAGGACGTCCCGCGTGTTGCGCGGGGCTTCGTGGAACAACAACAACCCCGACCATCTGTTGTCCTCGAACCGCAACAACAACACGCCCGATAATCGCAACAACAATGTTGGGTTTCGGTGTGTGTTGGAGGGCGGGTCCTCTCCGAAGGCGGAACCGGTTTGCGCGATGCCCGGTGGGAGCAGCCTGCCGAGCCGGAGCCAAGAATCCAGCCTAACCGCGGCCCCCGCGCCCGTGGGCGCAACGGGAAAAGACGCGGCGGCCGCCGTGCCCGCTAAGCTCACGCCTAAAGGCACGGCCGGCCTCCGGGCCCAACCCCCGCCGCAATCAGCCCGCATATTTCAGGCCTCGCACGAAACGCCGATAGACCGTGGCACGGGCCAGCCAACTCGGTTCCCTCCAACCCACACCCCTGCCCCTGATGACCGCCATCGGCTCACTTAACCCGGAGAGCGGCTTTGGCCAATACCGCATCATCCGCTTGTTGGGCCGGGGCGGGATGGGGGAGGTGTATGAGGCGGAGCACCGGGTGCTGGAGCGGCGGTATGCGCTCAAGCTGCTGCCCGACGACTTCGCCAGCCGGTTGGAAGCCGTGCGGCGGTTCGAGCGCGAAGCCAAGGTGATGGCCAACCTGGAGCATCCGCATATTGTGCGGGTGGACGAGTTTGGGCAGACCGACGGGCGCTACTGGCTGCGGATGGAGCTGGTCAAGGGAATCGAGGCGCGGGCCGGGGGCCGGGGGCCGAAGGCCGGCAGCGGATTGGGGGAGAACTGCGTCACGCTGGAGGCGTATGCGGCGGGGCGGGGCGGGCGGCTGGAGCAGGGGGAGTATGCGGTGATTCTCAAGCAAGTCCTGGAAGCCCTGGCGTATGCGCATGGGAAGGGAGTGGTTCATCGCGACCTCAAGCCGGGGAACATACTGCTGGAGAGGGATGCGGCGGGCGGGTTGCGGGTGAGGGTGTCGGACTTTGGGTTGGCGCGGGTGCTGGGGGAGGAGTTTCTGCGGATCCAGGCGGAGCAGAGCGTGGCGCGGAGCCTGGGCGGGTTTCGGACGGTGGGAGGGTTGGGGAGTCTGAGGGAGGCCCGAACCCGGGAGGAGGCGGGCAGTTCGACGCGGGCATTGCTGGGGACCTGGGACTATATGTCGCCGGAGCAGAAGCGGGGCGAGGAGGCCGATGCGCGGAGCGATGTGTATGCGGTGGGGTTGATCTGCTACCGGCTGCTGACGGGGGAGGAGTTGGGGATGGAGAAGCCGTCCGAGGCGCGCCAGGATGTTTCGCCGGTCTGGGATATGTTTGTTGCGCGGGCGGTGAAGCCCAACCCGTCGGACCGATACGCCAGCGGCGCAGACATGCTGGCGGCGTCCGAGCCAGTGGTTTGCGCGATGACCGCCGCGGAGGAATCCGAGCGGCAGGAGGCGCTGAGGCGGGCGCAGGAAGAGCGGCAGCGGCGGGAAGCCGAGGCGGCGGCCGAGCGCCAGCGGGAAGCGCAGCCGGTGGCGGCGAGGGCTCAAGCGGCTCGGGCTGAGGAAGCGCGGGCGCAGCGGCAGCAGCGCCACCGGAAGCTGAGGAAGCGGCTGGCGTGGGCCGGGGGGCTCTTGGCGCTGGTGGCAGTGTGCCTGGGGGCTTGGTATTGGGGGAGTTATTTGCCGGCCCAGAAGCGGGAAGAGGCGGCGACAGCGGCCCGGCTCGCAGCAGGAAAGGAGCCTGGGCCGGCTCTGAATTCGGCCTCACGGGATCATCCGTGGGAGAACAGCCTGGGGATGAAGTTTGTGCCGGTGGCGGGGACGGCGGTGTTGTTTGGGGTATGGGACGTGCGGGTGAAAGACTTCCGGGCCTTTGCGCAGGATCGTGCGGGCAACGGCGGCTGGGAGTACGAGAAAGGAAGTGCGCCCTACATCCTGAAGAGTGGCGAGGTGAATCGGTGGGGCTGGGAATATGGTTGGAGCAATCCGGGTTTTGCGCAGCGCGACGAGCATCCGGTGGTGTGTGTGAGCTGGGAGGATGCGAAGGCGTTCTGCGCGTGGCTGACGTGGAAGGAGCGGGCGGAGGGCCGGATAGGAGCGGGCCAGTGCTACCGGTTGCCGACGGATGCGGAATGGAGCGTGGCGGTGGGGTTGCCGACCGAAAGTGGTGCTACGCCCAAGGAGAAGGATGGGAAGATCCCAGACGTTTATCCGTGGGGCAGGGGTTTGCCGCCGCCGTCCGGGGCGGGGAACTATGCGGGGATCGAAGCCCGGGACAGGGATTGGCCTGCGGACTTTGACACCATCAAAGGTTACCGGGACGGTTATGCGCGCACCTCGCCGGTGGGGAGTTTCAAGGCCAATCAGTATGGGCTATATGACATGGGCGGCAATGTGTGGCAATGGTGTGAGGACTACTACGATGGTCAGAGTGGGTCCCGCGTGTTGCGCGGGGCTTCGTGGGGCAGCGACTACCCCGACCATCTGTTGTCCTCGTACCGCCTCAGCAGCGCGCCCGATCTTCGCTACAACAATGTTGGGTTTCGGTGTGTGTTGGAGGGCGGGTCCTCTCCGTAGGCTGGCTCTACTTAATCCTTGGATGCTTGAATCTTAAACCTTGGCAACTTAAACCTTAAAAACCGGCCGCGGAGCGGCCGGTGGAAATTTGCAGGATTGGCGCTTGAAATGTCACACTTCAGGGGGCCGTATGGGGCACACGGCCTGCGGGGGCGGGGCGGGCGGCGGGAATCCGTCGGATCGGTGAAAGCAGAGACTCAGCGGTCACACAGCGAAAGAATGTATGAAATACAAATGCTCGAACGGACATGAGAACTACGCGGCGGCGTTGCCGGAGCGCTGCCCGGTGTGCGGCTCCAGCTTGCTGCGGGTGCTATCGGATGGCGGGGCGGCGGCGCGGGCAGGCGGCGCGGGCGCGCCGGGCGGGGGCGGTTTCGCCCCGCCGGGGGCGGTGTTTCAATCGGCGGGCGCGCCGCCGGTGATGACGCCGGAGGCGCCCGCGCGGCGGCGGCGTCCGCTCTGGTGGCTGGCAGTGTGCGGGGCGGCGGCGCTGGCGGGCTTGGGGGTGCTGGGGGGCCTGCTGTACCTGGTGCTCTGGCATAAGGACACGGACGGGAAGATGGCGGCGGTGGCCGGGAAATATGAAGACGCGGTGGGGGTGGTGATCCTGGCGGGGCAGCGGAACGGGCAGGCGTTTTCGACGCCCATGGCGACGGCCTGGGCGGTGGGCGCGCGGGAATTTGTATCCAACGGCCACGTGGCGAAGCCGGTGGCCGAGGCGCTGAGCAACGGCTGGGGGGCGTTTATCGTGCTGAACAAGCATCCGGAGCGGAAGTTTCGGGTGACGGAGGCGCGGGTGCATCCGCGGTTCAACCAGAGGCTGGTGAGCATCGAGGGCAAGGAGCCGGCGGTGCCCGCGTATGACATTGGCCTGTTGCGGGTGGACGAGCCGGTGCCGAACCGGTTTCGGGTGGCGCCGGATTGGAAGCTGCGGAAGGTGGATTCGGGCTGCCGGGTGGCCTACCTGGGGTTTCCGATGGAGAACATGGTGGGTGAAGGGGTGGATGCGCGCAACCCGGTGGCCAACATGCAGTCGGGCATCATCACCTCGACGACGGACTGGTGGCTGGCGAAGGCGCCATTCGAGAAGTCGCTGCTGCTGGCGCACAACCTGGCGGCGACGGGCGGGGCGAGTGGCAGCCCGATCTTCAACGCTGACGGCGAGGTGGTGGGGGTGCTGTCGGCCGGCAACATGACGCTGCAATTAAACGTGGAGACCGGCCAGTTAACCCGGACGCCATCGGCGGTCCTGATCAACTACGCCCAACGGATAGACCTGCTGCGGGACATTTACCCGGACTATCCGCGGTAAGGCGAAAGTTGGCGCGGAGGTCGGGAAAGCGTTCGGATTCAATCCGTTACGCGCCCCCCCTGAATCCGTCCAAGGCCGCCTCGCCCTCGGAGGCTTTGGGATGCGAGGCTGGCCATCGGCCGCCCCGGACGCCTGGTTCGACCCAAAGCCCGGGCCTTGTGGGTTGTGCCGCTGCCGGTTGAGGACAGCCTTCCGCCCTGTCGCCTGGCAGGCCCCTCCTGGCGCGCCCCCGTAGCACAGAGCGGCCTGCAGGCTCAATAGAATCTCTATTAATACCATTTCTCATTGTGAATCGGAACAATGAGTCAGGGCGTAGCGTTTGCTTTAGCGTGAAGCCAGTGGTGAATGAGGGATAAGACTTTAGCCGGCGTTTCCCAGAAGGGGCGCAGCGCCCTGGTCAGCGATTCCTCCAAAGTGTCCAAGCTGGTGTGACGTTGATTGCACGTGATGTCCTGCACTTGGTCCCATAGCCCCTCGATAGGATTGAGTTCTGGGCTGTAGGGTGGCAAGGGGAGCAGATGAACCCGTTGGGGCAGATGCTTATCCTCCGCGCGCGGGTGAAAACCGGCCTGATCCCAAATTACCACATGCTCGGCAAACGGATCGCTGGCGGCAATTTGCCCCAGAAAATCCCGGCTGAAGTCCAGACCGACCGAGGGCATGAACCGGAACTGAGCCTGCCCCGTCAACACTTCCAGAGCCCCATATACATATTCCCACTCATAGCGCTGCTGTTGTGCAATCACCACCCGCTGCCCGCGCAGCGTCCCACAACGCCGACGGTGCGTATGCAGACCAAACCGGCTTTCATCGGCCACCCAGATCTTCACCGGTCGATCTTTGGGCAAGGCCAGCCGTTTAAGCCTTTCCTCCAACTCGGCGCGAAAGGCGGCGCGGGCCAACGGGTTCTGTAACACGTGGGCAGGGCGCGGAACCCGCAGCGCGCCTCCGACTTTTCCCAACCACCGATACAGGGATTTGGCCGCCCGCTTGATCCCGTGTTCCTCCTGCAGCCAGGCGGCGACCTGTCCCGCCGTGCGCCAACGCCCGGATTTCAAGCCGGCCGCCAACGCTTCCTGCACGGCGGGGGCACCGATCGGGCTGCTTGAACCGGGGGGGCGTGCCCCGGCGCAGCAATTCCTCCACCCCGCCGACCAGATACTTGTTGAGCCACAGGGCGAAGGTGCTCGGGGCACAGCCCACTATCTGGGCGATGTCTCGGTAACTGTGCCGCCCGGTGGTGGCCAGCAGGATCGCTTGGAGTCGTTGATGCTGGCGAACGTTGTTCGCCGCCTTGAATCGTTGTTCCAACTCGGCTTTCTGGGCCGGAAGGACGGTCAGTTTGAGTCGAGCTCGGGCCATGCCGATGCGTCTCACATCCCCTTCCAAACCGCAAGCATATTGTTCTGATTGTTGTAGAGAAGTGGTATAAGCCGTGTGGGAGCCGGGTGGGAGCTGCTCTGTGGCCCGCCCCGGGCGGCTGGCGGGAGAAGATTCGGGTGAGGGCGCAGGGGCTTTGGTTATCGGCGCCTGCGTTTCGGTAGTTGAAGGAGAAAAGGTTTTCCCAAACCCAAAGCCGCTTTTCGGGCTCAGGGGGCGGGGATGAAAACGTCTATCGCTTCAAGACGGCCGCCCGATCCTGCGGACAGCGCAAGCAGTCACTTTTCGGCGGCCCCCGCCCAGGAGGAGAAATCTCCCCGCCAGCCTTGGCTCCATCCCGCCCAAAAACCACGGTGCGCGACAACACCCATCCGCCCGTTCCGGACACGCCGAACGTTTGCGTCCACTCCCTCCCGCCTTGGAACCTCGTTTTACATCGTCCGCAAGTCGTCCATCCCTCCATTCCGGCTCAGGCCCGCGCCCAAACCCGCCCCACCCGCCCCAGCCAGCCTAACGCTCCCATTAGGCCGTGTACAACGGGTGTACAAAGGAGGCTCAAAGGGGGCTCATGCTTATTTCCCATGTACTCCTGCCGGGCTTCCGATGTACTCCCCTTGTACATGGCTTGAAAGGACGGAGAAGGAACGATCTTGTGAGCGGCAGTGGAGGCTGGGGCGGCGGCGGGCTTCGATTTCTTAACCCTTGCCGTTTCAACCGCTTGCTGAGATTTCAACATCGGCGGCGGCGGAACGATG
>Ga0208940_1000555_pt1 | contig 46715 bp, 52 predicted proteins | sample AD_JPNNA6_MetaG_FD_184445 | JGI IMG/M metagenome (GOLD analysis project Ga0208940, IMG submission 184445) | Active sludge microbial communities of municipal wastewater-treating anaerobic digesters from Japan - AD_JPNNA6_MetaG (SPAdes) (version 2) | ecosystem: Engineered > Bioreactor > Anaerobic... | reverse complement strand
TTTACCATGAAAGCATTCCGAAAAGGAGGATATAGCGGTCTATCCTCCTCTTTTCTCTCTCTGGATTGTATATCCGGCTTTTGCGAGTATCTGCATAGCATCTGAGATATTTATCTCGGTTGGTGAGGAAGTACCAACTCTATTATTTCTCTTGGGTTTGGCTGATTCAGAATCCACAAACCTCTCCTTGCAGATGATCAGGTGATGCAGTATACAGACTATTTTTCTTGCCAGCGCTACAATAGCGACCTTTGATCCGCGTTTAGCTTTAATCTTTGTGTAGAATCTCTTCATCTTAGAATTGCTTTTTGTCCTTGAGACGGCGTGAGCGACCTCGATCAGCATCCTTCTGACATGAGGAGATCCACGCTTGGTGATATGTCCATTGATCTGCTTTCCGGCTGATTGGTATACAGAAGGCACTAAGCCGCAATAAGCGGCCAGTTGCTCGCCTGTCTTGAAATCCGCGAAGTTCCCGATTTCAGCCAGAATAGTCGATGCAGAAACGGCACCCATTCCAGGAATCGACATGGCAATATCCAGATCTTCCTGCTTTCTTGACATAATATGCTGGATCTGCCTATCGATAGATTCAATATCTCGGCTAATTGACTCAATTGAATTGAGCATCTGGCCGATGAGACTGGCTTGAACGGGCGAGATGTTAGCGTTGATGGCCTTTCGAATCTCTTCTCTTTTGGCTTTGATGCTCTTCGCGGATATGGTGTTCAGTATGTTCTCGATGCTCTCTCCTCTCAGTATTCCTCTGATTATGCGGATTCCAGACTTGCCGAAGATATCCGAGATGACAGATGAGAGCTTAATGCAGGCGTATTCCAACTCATGATGTATCCTGTTCTTGATTTGGCTCCTCATTTTCACATAATTCTCCCTCGTCCTGGTCAACGCCCGCAAGTCCCGATCTTCTCCTGAGAAGATGCGAGACGCCGAGATCAGATCGTTGAGGCAGAGTTCGGCAATCCACTCAGAATCGAGCACATCCGTCTTCCTCCCAGGGATGTGCTTGATCTGATAGGCATTTGCCAAAACAAAGTCGATATCATTCGCCACAACTTGGAAAATTGGCTGCCAGTAGTTGGCAGTCGATTCAACTGCCAACTTCTGGCAACCATGAGCTAACAACCAGTCCCTGAAGTCCAGAAGACCTTCAAGATCCGTCTCGAATCGGGACTGGATCTTCTGTCCATCTCGGGAAAGGATCGTCGCTACTAAGAACCGCTTGTGGATATCTGCTCCGCAAACTACTTCCCTTTCCATCGACATCATAGTCTCTGTCCTGGTATGGGCAGATTAGCATGTGAGGCAAATTACCATACGCGTTCGAAAGACGCATTCAGGCGCTCACGAAGAGTAGGCCAGTTTTTTCTCGGGATCGAAGGTCCCAAAAAAACAAACACGGCCTGCACTGCCCATACCAAGAACGTCTTAGCGTCGAGCTAGGCTTTCATATTTCCGGCGCGATTTCAGGGAAGTCATGAATGGTTTTTTCCGCATCCCGACGGTGGCAATCCCCAAATCCTGCAGGATTTTCGACCTGCCGGGCCGTTGGAAACCCTTATATCGAACGATTGGGTCTTGAGAGACTCGAATCATCCTGGTGTTTCCATGTTTCTGGACTTCATGAAGGAGATCGAGGGCCTTATCAGATCTGCCCTCGATGGCTGCGGGTTCGAGCTTCCCGCCACCGGCACCAACGACCTCCAGCTGGAGATCAGCCCTCACGCCGATCTGGCCTCATCTGTGGCCTTTCGGCTGGCCCCACTAGAGAAGAGAAATCCACGCGTCATCGCCGAGGATATATACAACAGAATTGTCCCGCTTCGTGAAGCCGAGTGGATGGAGAGGGTGGAGCTTGCCGGGCCTTACCTCAACTTCTTCATGAACCGGAGGTTTTTAAACAGCGTGCTGGAGCAGGCTTGTCTTGACCAGGCCTGGACCGGGAAGATGGAGGGCTCGGTTGTGGTGGAGCACACATCCGCCAATCCAGACGGCCCGCTGCATGTGGGCCACATAAGGAACTCGGTTATAGGAGACACAATTACGCGCATCCTGCGCCGGGCTGGCTGCCAGGTGGACGCCCAGTACTACATAAACGATATGGGCAGGCAGACAGCCATGGTGGTCTGGGGATGCGACCACCTGAAGCTCGACGGCTCCAAGGCAGACCACGCCGTGGCGAAGGTGTACATCCAGGCCCACAAGATGGTCAAGGAGAATCCGGAGCTGGTGGCCGAGGTCGATCGGCTCATTCAGCGTTACGAGGCCGACGACTCCGAGACTGCGGCGAAGTTCCAGGCGGCGGCCAAGTACGCGGTCAGCGGGATACAGGAGACATTGCACCGCATGAACATCCATCACGACAGCTTCCGCTGGGAGTCGGAGTTCGTGCGTGACGGCTCGGTGGATCATATCCTAGCAGAGCTGGAGAAGACCGGGCTTTGCGAGGTGAAGGACGGGGCGCTGCAGATGAACCTGGAGTCCTTCGGCTTTGAGAAGTCGATGGTGCTGCGCCGGGCAGATGGCACATCCCTCTACATCACCAGGGACATGGCATATCACCGCTGGAAGTCGGCCACATACGATCGGGTCGTCGAGGTCCTGGGAGCCGACCACAAGCTGGTATCCGCCCAGCTTCGGACCGCGCTGCGACTGCTGGGGATAAAGGAGCCGGAAGTGGTCATATTCGAGTTCGTCTCTTTGCCGGACGGCTCGATGTCTACCAGGCGCGGCAAGTTCATCTCAGCAGACGAGCTGCTCGACGAGGTCGAGAAGCAGGCGTTTGTCGAGGTGACTGCCCGACGCCCGGAGGAGAGCGAGGAGTTCCGCCGTGAGGTTGCCAGGCAGGTGGCGGTTGGAGCGGTGCGCTACGATGTGGTCAGGGTCTCGGCTGACAAGGCCACTACCTTCGACTGGAAGGCGGCTCTCGACTTCGAGAAGCTATCGGCGCCCTTCATTCAGTACTCCCACGCAAGGGCCTGCAGCATCCTGCGCAAGGCTGGGGACGGAGGAGCGTTTGAGCCGTCCCTGCTTGCGTCAAGGGACGAAATAGCCCTGATCAAGAAGATCGCGGAGTTCGACATGGTCATCGACCGGGCTGCCCGGGAGCTCAAGCCACATCAGCTTGCCACCTACGCAAGGGAGCTGGCGGAGAGCTTCAACCAGTTCTACCGGTTCAGCCCGGTCCTGGAGGCAGAGCCAGGCCTCAGGGCTGCGAGGCTGGCTCTGGCAGTAGCCGCCAGAAACGCGCTTCGCGCGACTCTCGAAACGCTGGGCATTCCAGCACTTGAGAGCATGTGATTTTAGGCCATTGCCGGCAGGTGAGCTGCCATGGGGGAATTCGGCTCCTCTGCCAGACAATCCTTTTTTTTATCTCGGGACCCTCCTCTATTGGATTCTCGGGCCTGGTCAATGAATCCGACAAAACCATCAGAATCCCAGATCGATCCCGGGTGGCGGATGTGGGGAAACACGGTAGGTCTGGCCCTATCCAGATGATCCCTTGTGCGCTTTTTCCCAGCTGGCCCTATGCAGGAGGAAACGACTGGCTCAATTGACAGCTAGCTTCATCAACCATCCGGCCCCAATCATTTCATGATAGATATGAGAGCCCCCACTGTTGAACTCTTCGTGCGGGAGGAAGGAGCCGCCCATGGCAAGAGCCTGGTTTACGACCTGCTGTCGATGGGCAGCGAGCTTGGGAAGGGCCTCCGACTAAGCCCACCGCAGTCACGGGAGGTTCTCGAGCTGGCAAGGCAGGCTGCAGCGGTCTTCGAGCAGAGGCCGGGGAAGGAGGCATCTGAAGCAGCCATGGAGATAATGGGAGAGGCCCTGTTTCGTCTGTGGTTCGGGGACCGGTGGAAAGAGGTCTCAAAGGATCTGCCGACCGAGCAGGATGTCGTCATCGAGGTGGTCTCAGATGTGCCAAACGTCCTGGCCCTGCCATGGGAGATGCTGCGGCTGCCAGGCCAGCGACACCGCGTTCGCAGAAATTCGGGTACGGCTCAAGGCGCTCAGCGCCCGGCTGCCCCGGCCCCGCTCAGGGTATTGATAGCGATCTGCTCCCCTGCTGAACTGCCGCGGTTGGAATGGGACGGTACGGAAGAGGGGATCATCGACTCGCTGCAGGGACTGGACCTGACCTTCCATATCTGCGATCAGGGACGCTTCGACGAGATAGCCGACTCGTGCGGCCGGCTTTGCCCCCACGTGCTGCACCTGGTAGGCCACTGCGGGGAGATGGGGTTTGCCTTCGAGGATGAACAGGGTCGGTCAGACTGGCGAAGCGCGATTGAGCTGGCCGGGCTTCTGCCCCTTGGCTCAGCCCTTCTGATCCAGGGACGGGATTTCGGTGGATTGTCCAGGCTGGCCAGGGACCTGATCTCATCGCAGTCCAGAGCCGTACTCGCAGCCGGCGCCTCCCTCGGGGAGGGCGAGGGCCGGTTCTTGCGAGAGCTGTACGGGGCGCTGTCCGTCGGCCAGAGCCTGGAAGACGCACTGCAGTCTGCCAGGCCGGTCCTTGCCGACGATGCCGGGCTTGCATGGGCTGTTCCCCAGCTTTATGGTGATGGAACCAGACGTCTCCTCGACAGCAGCCGCAGGCAAGAGCCGGCCAGAGAGATCGCGGTACAGCTGCCGCTTCCAGGGCTTTCTGGTGGCTATGCCGCCCCATTCCTCGGCAGAAAGAGAATGGTCCAGAGGCTGGCGCCTTCATTAAGGGAAGGCCCCCTGCGCCTGCTGATCCTGACCGGACCGTCAGGATCGGGCAGAAGCACGCTTGCTTGCCGCCTGGTTCGCGGCCTGGGGCATAGGCCTCTGATAGCTATCCAGGTGCCTTCAAGCGGCAAACTGCTCGGAGCTGCCTTGTTTGAGTCATGTCGTCATGCGTTCCAATCGGCAGGCAGTGTGGATCTGGCTGGCCTGGCAGCCCGGATGGACGATGCCGACCTGACGCTTGAACGCAGGATGGCGGCGGCGGTCCAGGGGATCAACGAGGGAGGATTTGTCCTTGTTGTTGACGGGCTCATGTCAGGAAAGGAGGCTGACCCGACCCTGAACACGTTCTTCTCGCTTCTGAAAAACGAGCTGAAGGAAGGAAGGGCCATCATCTGCGCAGATAGCCTGCCTTTGGAAGCAGGCAGGCTGGGGCAGTCTGCCCGCAGCGAATGGCTTGGGGAGATATCCGATTCGGCGTTTAAGAGGTATATTCTGCAGGATGGTGATGTGTCACGACGCTTCAGACAGGGCAGCCTCCGATCAAGCCTATTGCAGCAGATCACATCGACATTGGGCCGCAACCCGGTCTACCTGGATTTGGTGAGGGCCAGATTGGCGAAGGCCGATACGGATGATCTGGACCTGCGCTTAAAGGAGATTGTCCTGCCAGCAGATCTGCGGTCACGCCGCGTTGCGCAGGAGAAGGGATTTCGAGAGTTGTTCCTGGAAGAGGCCTTCGCCTCTCTTTCCGTTTCAGAGGGACGGGCCCTTGCCAGATCATCCGCATTTCCAGTCAGCGCACCGGCCGTCGAGCTGTCTGCGGCCGCCGCCTTTCCTGAGGGGGAGACCGGGCGGATACTTGCCATGGCTCAGTCACTTGGACTGGCACATCCGGCAGCTTCGGGCTGGTCGGTGCTAAACCACCGAAATTTTCTGCTTGGCAAGCTGGAGGCGGAGGAAAAGGCAGAAGCTCTGTCTATAGCCGGTGAGATGCTGGCCAAGAGGAGGACGTTTGCGGCCATGTTGGAAGCCGATCTCTCTTTCGCACTGGCTGGCAAGACAGACCTGGAGCAGGAGATATTCCGCCAGCTTGCCGGGTATCTGATCCGGCATGGGATGCAGCAGGATCTGGATGTCCTCTCAGAGGGAAGGACAGACCCGCAGTCCATCGGAATGCGGGCAGCGTCCTTGCTGCAAAAAGGGGACCTGGATGCGGCCGCTTTGCAGCTGGACGCCGCTCTCGAGGGTTTCCGAAAAGCAGCAGATCGGGCGGGCGAGGCTGCCATGCTCCACAACCTCGGATCTGTTGCTCTGCGCCGGGGGCAATCGGGCCAGGCAAGGGAGAGATTCAGGTCAGCAGCAGACCTGCTCGAGTCCCTGGGGGATCGGGCGGGCGAGGCTTCAGCCCTCCACAACCTGGCTCTTGCAGCCATTCAGGATCTGGAGTATGCAACAGCCCGCGAGAGCCTTGAGAAGTCGCGCAGGCTGCTTCATGATATCGGAGACCGTGGAGGTGAAGCCCAGTCGCTGCAAACCATGGCCAGGATATATTTGGCCGAGAAGCAGGACCAACAGGCCAGGGAGCTTTTGCAGCAGGCCCTGGCCTTATTCCAGGAGGGTGGCGACCTGGAGGGAGAGGCCTCCACAATAGACGGCCTGGCTGCCCTGGACATCAGGCAGGAGAGGTGGTCTGAGGCACGCGACCGGCTGCAAAAGGTCCTCGAGATCCTGATCCGGACCGGGAACGATTCGGGACTCTCTGCCACCTGGCACAACCTCGCCACTGTTCAGCAGCAGCTTGGCGACCGCTCCCAGGCACAGATGAGCCTGAGAAGGGCCCTGGAGATACAGAGGAGATCCGGGGATAGGGCCGGGGAGGCCGCTTCGATATTCCAGCTTGGGATAATGGCAGTCTGGGAGAGCAAGATGCAAGAAGGCCTGCGGCTCCTCGCCATGGCAGCCATGATCCTCCGCTCCACCGGCAGCCCCGACCTCAAGCAGGTGGAGCCGATGGTCGAGAACCTGGCAGCACAGCTCAAGGTCACACCGGAGCAGTTCATGAACCTCGTGGGGCAGGTAGTGACAGCGTATCGGCGAGATGGTGGCCAGAAGCTCATCGAGGAGGTGTTCGGCCCGCTGAAGGATGGGGCCGATTAGACCGCACAGCGATCTTCGTCAAGCGTTTGCCGGGAGCTGAAAAGGAGCCCCGGCAGGATTCCACTGCAAAGGCCTATTTCCGGTCGCTGGCCTATGCCCAAAGACTTATAGGTTATCTGAGCCCCCACCAAGACGACCATGTCCCAGATCATGTTCTACAGCACCAACGGAGCTGCGGAGAGGGTGGACTTCCGTCAGGCTCTTCTGGTGGGCCAGGCCCCGGACCGGGGCCTATACATGCCACAGCGCATCCCCGTGCTCGACAGCGAACTTCTGAGCCGCTTATCCAATATGACCTATGCAAGGATCGCTCACCATGTGGTAAAGCCATACCTGGGCGATCTGGTGCCAGATGAGAAGCTGCAGGAGATACTGAACGACGCCTACAACTTCGATGTACCCTTGGAGGAGGTGTACGACGGAAAATACGTCATGCGCCTGGACAAAGGGCCAACCTGCTCTTTCAAGGACTTCGCCGCTAGGCTGATGGCGAGGCTGATGCAGTTCTTCCTCTCCAAACAGGGTCGAAGTATAGTGATACTCACCGCAACCTCCGGAGATACAGGTTCAGCCGTTGCCCACGCCTTTTACCGCCTGAAAAACGTCCAGGTTGTGGTCCTTTTCCCCAGGTCTGAGGTGACACAAAGGCAGAGAAAGCAGATGACTACTCTTGGCGAAAACATCCACGCCCTCGCAGTAGATGGCAAGTTCGACGACTGTCAGGCCCTGGTGAAGCAGGCATTCGCAGACCCGGAGCTGGGCCACATGGACCTGTCAAGCGCCAACTCGATCAACATCGGCCGTCTGCTGCCGCAGGCGGTTTACTACTTCTATGCCTGGTCCCGCCTCAGCCCTGAAGGCAAGCCGGCAGTCATATCGGTGCCAAGCGGAAACTTCGGCGACCTGATGGGAGGCCTGATCGCCATGAGGATGGGGCTTTCCGTCCGCCGATTCATCGCCGCGACAAACGAGAACGACGAATTCCCCAGGTTCATGAGGACCGGAACCTACCAGCCGATCCGCCCAAGCAAGAACTGCATATCCAATGCCATGAACGTGGGCCACCCCAGCAACCTTGCCCGACTGTTCGACCTTTACGGCGGGCACATGGATGAACTGGGAGTTGTGCACCGACAGCCAGACCTGCAACGAATGAGGCAGGAGATCTTCGCCGTATCCGTTTCAGACCAGGAGACCAGGCAGACGATCTCAGATGCGTACAGGAGATACGGCACCATATTGGAACCCCATGGTGCTGTCGGCTGGGCAGGACTCGCCCGCTACCTGCGAGAGGTGGAGGACTTCAGCCCATGCATATCACTGGAGACTGCAGATCCTGCCAAGTTCCCGGAGGAGATCGTGCGGCTGACCGGAGTCGAGCCGCCTCTGCCACCGGCAATGTCAGCGCAAGACGGCCTGACCGAGCAGTACCAGGAGATAGATGCCAGGTACGCGGCGCTGCGTACTGCCCTGGAGAGGACCCTGAAGTAAGGCCAAAGTCTGGTCCGAAGGGTGGAAGGCGCACCCTATGCATCGGCGGGGGGGGCGAATCCCTTTTTTTCCGCCGGCGGACGGCAAAGGCGAATTTCAGACGGAGGCGGTGCAGAAGGTCGGAGACTCTGCAAAAAAAACCATTACAAGATGGAGCACCTCATGCCAGCCGGACACATAATCTACGACGATATAGGGAGCTTTCCCAAGCCAGCCGGGACCAGGATGGAGGGGATGGATAAGGAGAGCTATCTGGCCCTGGTCGGGCAGACCATGGAGCAGAAGCTATGCACTGGCCTTGAGCGGCCCACCTACCCCCAGTTCAGGGACATGATCAGGATGTTCATGGACCCGATCCAGGACCCAGCGTGCACCGAGAGCCCTTACCTGATCAGAAGGGACGCAGCCAGCATCCTGGAACTGGATGCTCTCGATCACCTGGCCAGCAAGCAGCCCTTTTTTGGCCGGGTCTGTGTGACCGGGCCTGTGGAGTTGTACCTGTCGGCCTTTGGCAGCACCCGGTACGTCGATATCCTGTACCTCCTGGCCCAAAGCGTCTCACGCTTCCTGGAAAGTTCATTATCCCGCCGTTTCGTGGTGGATGTGGCCTCCCTGGACGAGCCAAGCCTGGGCATCAGCCCCCAGCTTGCCTTCAGCGAGGACGAGGTGCACGAGGCGCTGGAGATCGCCGCCCGGCCCTGCCGCAGGATCGACTGCGAGGTACACCTCCATTCACCCCTCTACGCCGAGCTGTGCTGCGGGGTGGACGGCATAAACGTTATAGGAGTCGAATCTGCCACCCATCCAGACTACCTTGCCTTAGTCGACCCTGAAGTGCTGCGAAGAGAGGACGCCTGCATCCGGGCCGGGATAGCCCGAACCGATATACTCTCCTTAGCCGCTGCCCTCAACGACCGCCTGGGCCAGAATCTGTGGGAGAACCTGCCCCGGCTGGAGACGGCGATACTTCAGGAAGAGAGCCCGCAGGTCATGGAGGCCAGGCTGGCTCTGGCAGTGCGCCGCTTCGGCGACAGAGTGAGGTATGCGGGACCGGACTGCGGCCTGGGCTCCTGGCCAAGCCAGAGGATGGCATCAAGCCTGCTTACAAACTGCGGCCAGGCACTGGCCTCATTTAAGGAGAGAAGGATGTCTGGTTGATGCACTGGCTTGCAGCAGGCAAAACGGCCAAAGCCAGGCCAAAGGGCGGATTCTCAAGCGGCCATGGACCGTGCTTTGAGGACCGGTCGGCCTGCTCGCCAGTCAGGCCAAACAAAAGATAAGTAAGATATAGGACAAGTTTTTAAATTAAGGATGCTTTGCAGAATCAGCCCGGCCTCTCCCTGGAACTGAGCCCGCCCGAGATATCTGCCCGGAAGAGATGGTGCCTGAACCTGGCTCCAACGTGTCTGGGACCACCGATTCGTCATCAAGATACCAATAAAGCAATTTTAATAAAATAATCAAAATGTCAATTGTTTGATCTCTCTATTCATATATTCCGCCTAAAGAAGCGATACATAAATATTTTATCTCGTGAGTTTTTGGTCGTAGAATATCAGATCGTGGATTACTATGATTACCATTATCTATAAATATTTTAACATCATTCTAAGATTCATGAGACTCAGGGTTGTCAGTTCGAAGAAGGAGATCACCGACCTGAATCGAAATGAGCAGGTGGTGCACCTGGCCTTCAGGGCCTCAAATCTCGACGTGATGAGCCTTGTCCGCTCCTGTCCAAGGCTCAGAGCGGTGCAGATCCCCCCATCATATTATCAAACCATGTCCAAAGCTGCCCAACAGTTCTTGGAAATACAGGGAGTAGAGATATTGAGAGGCGACGTGTGGGGTCATCGGAAGGATATCGACGAGTATTATGCCGTCAGCGAGAAGGTCATCGGCCGGATATCCGCGCTGCTCAAGGAGGGCAAGAGCATAGATGAGACGGTCAGGAAGGTTCAGCGCGAGACCAAGCTCTCAGAGGACCTCATTCGCTACATCATGAAGGAGCAGGTAATGGCCTGAGCCGTTTATCCATCATCGTTTTATCCCTGAAGATAGTATCCTTGCGCGCATGGAGCTGAAGGCCCAGGTGCAGGAGTTCCTGAAGGCCCAGAGCCGGACGGTGAAGGGCGAGCTGGCCTCCAAGTACGGTGTGCCGCCCGAAGAGCTGGAAGAGGTGGCCGCTGGAATACTGGAGACCACGTTCGGGCCGGCCCTGATGCTTGCCCGGCAGATAGAGTCTCACCCGGGAGCTGTGCTGCTGTTTATCGGTCGCCAGGACTGCCCCATCTGCAGCGACGACAGGCCGGTGGTGGAGGCATTCTTGTCCAGTCATCGTGGTGTGAGAAGGGAGATCAGGGATTACACCGAGCCTGAAGGCCTGATATACCATATGCTCAACCGGGAAGACCAAGGAATGCTGCCACTCATAGCCTTGATCTCAGGGGGCCAGGTGGCCATGTTGCATACAGGCAAGCGCCTGACCCAGGAGGACCTGGAGAGGGGATATCACGCCCTGCAGGAACCTTTGGATTGCCGGCCAAAGGCCCAGGCCCAAATTGCCGGTCAACAATAGAATTATATGCCGGGTATTTAGCCAATGGAATGGTTAAGCGAGAGAGTTCCGGCAAAAGACAATTTCCGGAGGTCCCTGGCTTGAGCGGAGCTGTGAGGATACATCATGACCATAATTGTGCTCAATTTCAAGACATACCGTGAGACGACCGGCGAGGCCGCGCTCAGCCTCTCCAAGATCTGCCAAGGCGTGGCAGAGGACTGTGGCGTAGAGATTGCTGTGGCCCCACAGGCTGTTGATATCCGCCGCATCGCCAAGAACGTCTCAATACCGGTTTATGCTCAGCATGTGGATGGTGTGGGTATGGGCGGGTACACGGGACATGTAACTGCCGTATCGGTGCAAGAGGCTGGAGCAGTCGGCTCGCTCATCAACCACTCGGAGAGGAGGCTTCAGCTTGCCCAGATAGAGGCCTCGATCTCCGCCTGTAAAGCCGCCGGGCTGAACACCATCATATGCACAAATAACGTGGCAACCACGAGGGCTGCAGCAGCCCTCGAACCCACCTATGTGGCAGTGGAGCCGCCTGAACTGATAGGAAGCGGAATTGCGGTCTCACAGGCCGATCCAGAGGTCGTGCGTGGCTCGGTGGACGCGGTAAAGAGGATATGTGCCGGGGTGGGCGTTCTCTGCGGTGCCGGCATAACTACCGGCCAGGACCTGAGAGCTGCCCTGGACCTGGGCACGGAAGGCGTTCTGCTGGCCTCCGGGATCATAAAGGCAAAGGATCAGAGAGCAGCACTGGAAGATCTGGTGGCCGGGGCCTGATCCCGGGCCGGGACGGTCGAGATGTCCGGCACAATATGCGTGAGGGTCAGGGTTTCAGGACGGGTGCAGGGCGTAGGTTTCCGCCGCTTCACTGAGGCCAATGCCCAGGATAAGGATGTCAAAGGCTGGGTCCGCAACCTGCCAGGCGGCGGCGTGGAAGCGGTCCTGGAAGGGGAGAGGAAGAAGGTTGGGGAGCTTCTCAGCCTGATGAAGGAGGGGCCTGCCGGAGCCATGGTCTCCGGCATCGAGCTTGCGGAGCTCGAAATACGAGGATTCTCCGAGTTCAAGGTGATCTACTAGGCAGCAGGCTGGTAGAACGCGGACAGCAATGAGGGATGGGAAATCGCCATCTCAAAGGATCGGATTTTCATGCTTACAGTTGATCGTTACAGATGCGGCTACTGCGGAGCCTGCGTGGGCGTATGCCCGGAGATGGCTCTGGAGCTGGTGGAGACCTGGATAGAGATCTCTCCGGAATGCGTAGAGTGCGGCCGGTGCACAAAGATCTGCCCCACGGGAGCCTTGGAGCTCTCGGACAAAACGGAGGCCAGGACATGAGATGCGATGTGGTGGTTGTTGGAGCCGGTCCGGCGGGATCTATGGCTGCACGCCACATGGCCGAGAAGGGCCTGGATGTGGTTATGCTGGAGAAGCGCCAGGAGATAGGCGATCCAGTCCGCTGCGCAGAAGGCGTGAGCAAGACCGGACTGCGCTCGCTGACCGATCCAGACCCCAGATGGATTGCCGCGGAGGTGAGGGGAGCGCGACTGCATGCCCCGGACGGGACAACAATGGTGATGTCGGAGGACCGGTCAGGAAACGAGGTGGGTTATGTCCTGGAGAGAAAGATCTTTGACAGAGGTCTGGCCATGCAGGCGGCCTTGGCCGGGGCAAGGATCATGGTCAAGACCAGGGCTCTGGACCTGTTGCGCAGGCCGGACGGGTCTGCTGGTGGGGTCAAAGCCCTGCGTTTTGGCGAGGTGCTCCCGATAGAGGCTGATCTGGTGATCGGGGCAGACGGCGTCGAGTCGAAGGTCGGGCGGTGGGCAGGGATCGACACATCGCTCAAGCCGAAGGATATCGAGGTCTGCGCCCAGTTCCTGGTATACGATCCGGCCGTAGACGACGATTACTGCGAGTTCTTCTTCGGAAACGATATCGCTCCCGGCGGCTATGTCTGGTCGTTTCCAAAGGGCAGGAAGCTGGCAAATCTGGGACTTGGCGTCCTTGGTTCCCGCTGCCAGCCAGGCGCTCCGGTCAGACTGCTGCGCCAGTACCTCGAGAGGAACAGGCCGGAGGCCCGGGTGGTGGAGATGGTGGTGGGAGGAGTTCCCGTATCCGGTCCAATCGAGAGGACGGTGGCAGACCGGGTGATGCTGGTTGGCGATTCCGCCAGGCAGTCCGATCCGATCACCGGCGGCGGCATACTGAACGCCATGAAGGCAGGGGTCATGGCCGGGGATGTTGCGGCTGTTGCCATATCCGATGGGGACCTGTCTGCTGCTGGCCTGATGCCATACGAGGAGAAGTGGAGGGAGACCATCGGAAGACAGATAGCCCGGCACTACCAGCTAAAGGAATTCTTCTCGAGGCAGACTGATGAGGATCTGAACAGCTTGATGCATTCCATGCAATCAATGGACATGAGCCAGATGGATTTGAGAGGCATGCTGAAAGTGCTCATCAAGCTCAATCCCAAGAAGCTGTGGGAGCTGCGAAACCTGGTGGTCTGAGGCAACGCAAAAGGCACTGGCCGACGTTTGGGCCCCAGATCTGATCCTTCAGGCAAGAGGGAAAAGCAGAACTCTGACCTCTCATGGCCTCTTATTTGCAGGAAGCGAGGTTCGAGCAGCATCCCAATTTTTTCTTCGCGCAGCGGGATCGTAGCGTCATGAGTTCCCGGCGCGAAAGAGCGCGTATGCTTATCCGCACTTTCGCCCCAGCTCTAACCCCGACATTCCGCGCCCCTGGCCTGGGGCAACCGGTCCAGATCGAACTCGATCGTTATATTATCTGAGTCAGCCTCCAGCCATGCCACTATTGTGTGAAACACGAACCTCTGGGTGCGCCTCCCCTCAGGGATCCTGAAGCTGTGCTCTTGACGCAGCTTCTGAAGAGCCGAGTTCTGCAGGGAGGGGCTGCTCTGAAGGAATAGCAGGCCTGGCAGGTTTAATCCCTCGTGCCCGAAGGTTGGGTATCGGTCGGCGATCAGCTGCTCAAGGTCTGCCCGCAGGATCTCGACAACGCCTCCGCCCCTGCCTACCACGAGTATCCGGTGGGGATGAGCGCGCAGCTCCGCGACCTCGGAGCGCAGAGCCCCGAATACATAAGGGTCTCCCAGCCGGCGCTCCTCTGGGAGGAGCATCTTCATCCTCTCTACAAAAGGCCTCATCAGAGGGCTGTAGCCGGCGAAAAAAACCCCGGCAAGGTTCTGGACATCGGCCCTGGAGACCAGCAGGTCTTCCCTCCTCACCTCGATTGATACCATGTGATCGAGTTTGGGCGCTTCCTGCGGATATAGACGCTGGAGAGATGGGTCAGGAAAAGACTCGAAAGTCTGACCCGACCCAATCGACCTTGAACTCAGCAGGGATTTGCCATGCAAGAGAAGCGCCCTGAAGCTGAGTTGGGAATCTGCTTGATCATCTCATTTCGATTCGGCAGCGCCTCTGGATAACCTGCCTTGACAGGCGATCTCGCTCGAGGTCCTGCCGGCAAGACGGGCATATCTCGACCCACCCCGTACCATAGGCGTCGATCTGCAGATGTGAGGGAACCGCTGAGAGGACACGGTCAAGCATCGGTCTTGTGGCATAGCAGGCCTTGCAGGATGGGCACTTCACCAGCGGGAAAGTTATGGAGGTCTCCTCAGTCTCCGGGACGAGGCTCAAGGCCTTCGCCGGGCAGAACTCCACGCAGAGGTGGCACTCTTCGCTGCATCGGTTGAACCGGATGGTGCGCTCTTCACCTTGCTCCAGGGTGATAAACGCATTTGGACATACATTTGAGCAGGCTGCGCATCCAAGGCATCGAGAGGCGTCCAGAGCTATCATGCCCGACCACCCCTAACAACTACTGCAGCCGCGAGAGAGCGAAGGCGAGTGGTTGCCTCCTCGTAGGTCATCATGGATAGGGCCTGGGCCGGGCAGGTGGTCACGCATGCTGGAGCCTCACGTCCGGAGCACAGATCGCATTTCTGGGCCACCTTCTGCACATGTATTATCCCAAATGGACAGGCAAGAGTGCAAAGCCCGCAACCAGTGCATTTATTCAGGTCGAAGGAGGTGCGCTCGCCCTCGTGGATCAGGGCTCCGCTGTAGCAGGCCATGGCGCAGGTCGGTTCCTGGCAATGGTGGCATACCAGTGGCACCGAGGCCAGGTCGTCCTGAATGCCGACCCTGATGTGTCCAGTAACGCTGTGCACCCTCTGACAGGCGACCTCACAAGACCGGCATCCCACACAACGGCTGACGTCGACGTAAATTGGCATCTTAATCGCTCCTGGATATGTTGCATGCTGCCACCTTGAACTCTGGGATCCCCGCCTGTGAATCCCTTGCGTCCGGGGTGAGGATATTCGTGCCTGGGAAGTGAAACGGCATGAATACCACCCCTCGGCTGACCCGTCCGGTGGTCCTGGCCGCTGCCCGGGTCCGCCCACGGGCAGTGGAGACCTCAACATCATCGCCGTCCTCGATCTGCAGCCTGGCTGCATCAGCCGGATTTATCTCCACGAACAGATTGGGGGCTCGCTGCATCAGGGAGGGGCTGCGCCGGGTCATGGATCCGGCATTGTGGTGAAGGGCAATTCGCCCGGTTGTCAGCGTGAATGGAAAGCGCTCGCTCGGTTTCTCAGCTGGCGGGCGATAGTGAACTGGCAAAAGCGTGGCCCTGCCGTCCGCCGTCTTGAATCCGGAAGAGTGGAGGATGGGCGTTCCAGGATGGTTGACCGAGGGGCATGGCCAGATAAGCCCTCCCGGTCCCAAACGGTCACGGGTTATGCCCTGATATGCTGGAACAAGCCGGTTTATCTCGGCGAGGACGGCAGATGCGTCTGGATAGTCGAGAGGCAGACCCAACCGCTTGCCGAGAGAGCATACTATCTGAAGATCGGTCCTTGCCTCTCCCGGCGGATCTACCGCCCGGCAGGACCACTGCACCCGCCGTTCAGTGGATGTATAGGTCCCCTCTTTCTCAGCCCATGCAGCAGCCGGCAATACCAGGTCAGCGTGGCTGGCGGTAGCGGTCATGAAGATATCCTGAACCACCAGCAGGTCCAGGCTCTCCAGTGCAGTTATCGTATGCCCTCCGTGGGGTTCGGAGTTGACCGGATCCTCACCGACGATATACATGGCGCGGATGCGGCCGTCTGCAGCCGCATCTATCATCTCGGTGGCGGTCAGCCCCCGCCCCACCGGCAGGTCGGAGGCAGACCAGGCCTGCCTGAAGTGCTCTATGCTGGATGGATCATCTGCCCGGCGGTATCCGGGATAGAACTCGGCCAGCGCCCCCATGTCACATGCCCCCTGGACGTTGTTCTGCCCGCGCAGCGGCAGAAGGCCTGTTCCTTCCCTGCCGATCTGGCCGCAGATCAGAGCCAGGTTGGCCAGAGCCTGCACGTTATCGGTCCCAGTGGTATGCTGAGTTATACCCATGGAGTACAGTATGGATGAGGCTGGAGAGGCTGCGTAGGCCTGGGCTGCCGATACTATATCCTCAGCGGGGACGCCGGTTATCCCTTCAGCCCAGGACGGGGTGCAGTCCTTGACAGAGCTTTTTAGCTCCTGATATCCACATGTCCACAGGTCAAGGAACTGCCGGTCGATCAATCCCTGCTCTATGGCTACGCTGGCCATGGCATTGATGAGTGCAACGTCTGTTCCGGGCCTGAGCTGCAGGAAGTGGTCGGCCATCCAGGATGTGGGGGTGCGTCTGGGATCTGCCACTATCACGATGGCCCCTTTCGACCTGGCCTTATGGATCCAGCGAGACATCACTGGGTGGTTCTCGGCGAGGTTGGATCCGATTACGAAGATGCAGCGAGAGTTGGCCAGATCTGCAAAGGGATTGGTCATGCCGGCGGCACCAAGGGATCTGTTGAGTCCAACTACCGAAGGAGCATGGCAGAGGCGAGCGCAGTTGTCCACGTTCCTGGTCCCGAGCAGGCGTGCAAGCTTCTGGATGAGGTAGTTCTCCTCGTTGCTGCACTTGGAGGAGGAGAGAATCCCAATTGCATCAGGACCGAAGCGGCGCAGAGTACCTGCCAATCCCCTGGCAGCTGCCTCCAGCGCCTCGTCCCAGGATATGCGGGTCAACTGATCGCCGCTCCTTTTCACGGGATGAAGCAGCCGGTCCGGATGGTAGAGCACCTCCAAAGATGCGTTGGCCTTGGAGCACAAGGCCCCCTCGCTTGCCGGGTGGTCAGCCATGTACTCTATATTGGTTGCCCGGCCTTTCTCGACATTCACGTAAAAGCCACAGCCTGCCCCGCAGTACGGGCATATGGTTGGAACGGATCTCGGCATTTTCAATCCCTTGGTCTGCTGTGATTCATATGAGATGGTCCCAGGCCCGCATGAAGATCCGTCCCCTCTTGCAGGAGGCGGGTATGGATATAGGGACAATATGCATCATTAGGCCTTGTTGACAATCGTTTCCGACTTTATGATATTTAAGTTATTTGATGATTGGGTACAGCGATATAAGGGACTTTGCAGGCAGCCCCAGTCCTGGATAAGCGGCACGAGAAGAGCAGTTCGAGAAAGTGTACGCGCTCACGATAGGGTAAAGGCTCAACCAGCAAGCCATGATTTGAGAGGGATCTGAATTATTCAGGCCACGGCTGCGGATCTATTCCCCTGGCACAGCGATGAAATACCCGGGCATGGACGCTTGAGTCGCGGATAGGCCGATTTCTGCGGCGTTTCATGAGGGCCTTGAGCCATCTGGTGATACGGCCTCTGAACATCGGGATGAGTACGTCCAGGCAGGCCAGGCAGGGTAGCCGGGCTCTCGCCGGAGATTGGCGCTTGACGGGAAAAAAAGGCGCAGTTCAGCCGACGAGTTTTCTTCCCGCATATTTTGGGCCGAAAATCACAACCCATCCCTCGGATCGGCCGATCATGGCGATTTACGGCTGCCTCTCTCACAGGTCGTGGATGACTTTTAGCCGCAGCTTGCCGAAGTCCTCCTTTATCTCCACGACCAGGCCCATGCCCTTGAAGATCTCCTCAACCTCCAGCTTCACGAACTTCTTGGCCAGATCCGAAGAGAGGACCAGGGTAAACTCGCCATTCTGGCCCTTGCTTAGCTTGAACAGGTTGCAGGCCTCAAGACGGCGCAGGATGGACTCGGCGTTGAAGAGCTTATGTTTGAACTGCTCGGCATGCGCCTGGCATACCTCCCGGTGCAGGCCCCAGAACTTCTCACGATCCGGATGGCTCTCCACGAAGTTCAGGAATAAGAGCCAGTGGTCGATGTCAAGTATTACGTGCTCTCCGGCCGACAGCATCTCTGCGTGGGTATAAACCTTCTTGTCCTCCACAAAATCGAAGAGGCTGCGATGCTTGCCGTAGAACTTAAGGGACTCGCGCATAAGCTCGCTCTGGGAGATTCCCATCTCCTCCTTCATCTTCTTGAAGAGCCGCGCGGTCTCTTCGTCCAGAGCGATGGTTATCCTCTCAGGCGCTTTCATAAGTTCATATCAATGGAATAAGACTTGTATATCATCCTTTCCCATATGCGTCTCGCCCAGGAGATCTGCAGGATCGTGATACGATAAAGGCAACAGGGTGGATATTCAACTGCAACGCTGGCACTCAATGGGAGAGGACCATTTTTCCGGCGGTCGGTCGTCTGCTCCTGCCATGCGAACGCGGTGACCGGCCAGGTCCCTAAAAAGCCGGGATAAGATTTCGAAAGAATGACCGCCGCCAAGCATCCGATCCTTTTCACAGGTTCGTCCATAGAGGGCTTTACAGGCGACGTCGATTTTGGCGCCGACTGCCCCGGTCAGGATCGATCCGGTATCTAGATGAGCAAAATGACCGTTATGGTTATATCGGCGGATAATTCATCCCAATCTGGGAGGGAAGAAGTTGACCTGGACCGAGGACAAGAGGTACAGCGATAAGGACAGAGAGAAGCTTTCAAAGGGGAGCGGTTTTGTGAAGTTCTGGACTCTGATCAGCAACTGGCTGTGGAAAGCCATAAACTGGTAAGACATTTTCGGTAAGAGTCCCCGGACGGGCTGTCCAAAAGACCGATCGCCGAGACGGTCGGCCTGCCCGGGCCAAGTCCCTGAAAACCGGCCCAGGCGGAGCCTTGGATCCATAATGGAGTCCCAGTCCATGCTTTTTCAGCCCGCATTGGATTTTTGGACGGCGCCAAAAAAGAGCTTTTTAAATCTTCCTCTTTCCTTTGCCCTGACCAGCCTCCCTCCTCCTCCTCTTCAAAAAGAGTGCAAGCAGAGAGGTCAAGTAGTAGGCTGCAGCGAAAATGCCGGCCCCAATCGCCGCCTCATTGGCTGCAGCCCAGGGATCCAACCCGCCGCCGAAGTAGAGGGAGACGTCGTAGATTGTGAAGAATATGCATCCCAGAAAGACGGCCTGGGCCATCAGCCCAAGCTCACGAAACCGCTGCAGAAAGTCGCTCATATCTCATCCAGGGGAATGCTGCCGCTCTGATATAGCTCCTTTCCGGTTCGGTTCATGAACAGGCGGGTCCACCAAACCGTGGCCAGTGGGGAGAGGACCAGCAGGCTGGCGGCGGTGCTCAGCATGGACCAGAGTGGAGCCAGATCCGGAGCGATCTGAGATGGCACTGATAGGGCCATGGACAGGGCGAAGACTGTCAGCCAGATGACGAAGACATCGAATATGTTCTGCCGGAAGAACCGTGCGCTGCCGGTGATAGAGGCCACTGCCCCCAGATCTTCCACGACCATGGCAATCGGCACCATGGCCAGTATCAGGGAGAGGATCATAAGGAAGAGCGCGATTATCAGGATTCCTCCCAATATGGCGAGTGCCAGGTCAGCCGGTATCATCGAGGGGTCCAGCTGATCTGGCTGCGCCATCAGCTGCTCGATCAGTGGCCGTGCCTGGTTTCCGACCGCCAGGAAGAGCACTCCGGCCATGATCGCTATTCCTGCCAGCTCCAGCAGGACTCCGATGATTGTGGCCAAAAACAGGGGCAGCACGTATCTCCTCCCATATCTCCAGAGGGAGGAGATCTCCGCCCATCCGGTAGCACAGGCGTCTTTGGCCATCCCGACAGCTCCAGCCGAGAAGTAAGAGCCGATAAACGTCACTGCCAGGGCAAATCCGATCATGCCTATGGCAAGAATCGGGGCCAGCTCCGGCAGCCGCTTCAAAGCCTCCTGCTCAGACAAAGCCTTCAGATCCATGTTTGGGTCCAGATTCCATACAAAGAAGGCCACCAGTGGCATGAGCAGCAGTATCGAGGCAAGCGAGCTCAGCAAAAAAGGCATGGCCAGGTTGAGATTCCTTCGCCAGGTCTGAAACCCGTTGCCCAGCAGGGCTCCGATATCCTCGTACATTATTCCACCCCTTTCCAGATCTGATCGCCGACGTGGTGCAGCGATTTAACCGCTTTTCCTTCGCCCTTCATCTGGTCGGCCGGTATCAGCGCCCTGCCTATCGCCAGGGGCTTGCCGTGCTTCTCCTCAGTTATCACTACCAGGTCACCCTCCTTTATCTCAGGATCTGCGGTCACTATCCCCGGATTCATGATGTCGGCGCCATTTGCCACGAAGCGGATCGCCCCCGAATCGACCACTACAAGCCTCTTCTTTGGGCGAAGCTCCATCGCCCCCAGCACGGTGAAGAACGGCTGGGAATCCAATACCATCAGAAATGGCTTGCCGTTCACGAAGATCAGGTCCATGCCCTCGTCGCTTACCGCGCGCTCCAGATGGGCATCTCTCAAGGTCGACACGTCCTCCAGCAATGGCTCTATGCTTGCAAAAATCCGTTTGGCCTCGCTGCCCTTTAAGTGGTGTCTGGATTTGATCTTCATGGCCTCTCACCTATCCCGATAGCTTTAAATATGCAACGTGAGACTGATCTCCTGATGCCTTTTGCGGTTTATATCTGTTTGGAGAGAGGTCAATGGGGCAGAGACCGCTAGATATTCTGAATGAGTCATTGAATGCTCCTGTAATAGTAAAGCTCAAGGATGGCAGGGCCTTCCGGGGCGAACTTCAGGGCTATGATATTCATATGAACTTGGTGCTTGAGAGCACCGAGGAGATCGCTGAGGGAACCTCGCGCAAGATCGGTGCAGTGATCGTGCGGGGAGATAACGTGGTATATATTTCGCCGTGAGGTGTTTGGGATGAGCAAGGGTACCCCTTCTATGGGAAAGTGTCACAAGAAGGTTCACATCAGGTGCCGCAGATGCGGCAGCCTGTCCTTCAACTTCAAGAGAAAGGTATGCGTTTCCTGCGGCTTTGGAAAGACCAGGAAGATGAGAAGCTACAAGTGGATGGAAAAGGCGGATTACTAGGATCTCGATGCCCGGCCTGTTGACCTCCGACCCCCCAAGTTGGGTCCTGGGTTGAATAATGCACGATGCCTGTGGCGTGGTGGGGATTTCCCTCCGGGATTTTTCGGCCAGCGTGGCCAAGCCGATATATTATGCCCTCCACTCCCTGCAGCACCGGGGGCAGGAAGCGGCAGGCATATCGGTTCATGACGGCAAGGGAGTTCGTGTCCATCGGGGGATGGGTCTCGTCTCCGAGGTATTCGGAGACGCTCAGATCAACCTCTTGCGCGGGCCTGTTGGGATCGGGCACGTTCGATATCCCACCACTGGCTCCTCCTGTCTGGAGAACAGCCAGCCTCTTCTGGTAAAGTATCGGGATGGTGCAATAGCCATCGCTCATAACGGAAACCTGGTCAACTCCCAGGAGCTGCAAAAGCAGCTGGAGGGCGCTGGGGACATATTCCACTCCACCTCGGATACCGAGGTCATCGCTCACCTCCTGGTGCGGGAGCTTCAGAGGTACGACCTGGCCGATGCCATTCGTGCGGTGATGCACCGGCTTGTTGGCTCTTACTCCCTTGTGTTTCTGTACGGCGATCTGGTTATAGGTGTCCGGGACCCCCTGGGCATCAAACCGCTGTGTATAGGAAAGCTGGAGAACGGCTACATGGTAGCCTCGGAGAGCGTGGCTGTGGATACCCTAAACGGCCGCCTGGTCAGGGATGTCCAGCCAGGCGAGATGGTGACGATCAAGAGTGGTGCCATCTCCTGTGAGCGGCTGGTCAGGGCGCCTCGTCCCGCCCATTGCATCTTCGAGTACATCTACTTCGCCAGGCCGGACAGCATCCTGGACGGCCGTCTGGTCTATGATATCAGGGTGAACATAGGCTCGATACTGGCCGAGGAGCATCCGGCCGATGCAGATATAGTTGCCCCAATTCCCGATTCTGGAATCACCCTGGCGGTGGGATACCATCAGCGATCAGGCACTCGATATCGTGAGTGCCTTATGAAGAACCGCTACGTCGGGCGGACATTTATAATGCCGGACCAGTCAATGCGGGAGACGGCTGTCCGGCTGAAGATGAACACGATCCGTCCCAACATCGAGGGCAAGAAGATCGTCCTGGTCGACGACAGCATCGTGCGTGGCACCACCAGCCGCCGCATAGTCGACATGGTGCGAGGGGCGGGGGCCAAGACGGTTCATGTCAGGATCGGCAGCCCTCCCATAATAGCCCCATGTTACCTGGGCATCGATATGGCCAGCCGGGAGGAGCTGATCGCTGCACATAAGACCGTGGAAGGTGTGGAGGCGGTTATAGACGCCACATCCCTGGGATATGTGAGCCTGGAAGGGCTGGTGAAGGCCATAGGTATACCGATCGAGCATCTGTGCACAGGATGTCTGAGCGGGATGTACCCTGTGGAGATCCCAGGCGAAGAGTGCTGCAACTCCCAGCGCAGGATAACCGAGTTCACCTGCTGACGCCAAGAGTGGCTAATCGTCTGCAATTCATATCCCGGGATTTGGGATCTTTGTAGCCGTTTTTTCGTTTTTTGAAGATCCCCTCTGTTTTGGGACCGGCCTGGTGACCGGCGTTTAGGATATGCCGGCTGGTCAGCAAGCGCATCTGAGATCGCCAGATCTTCCGGTCATCCTGGTCCTTTCTGGTCGTGGACATCTCTGCAGAAGATCCGATTGACTTGAGGCGGCGAAATCTCACGATCAGACAAGGAGGCTATTCTTATCCATACGCGAAGGCCTGAAGGATTGCAGGGTCTTGGAACAGGCAAAGACAGGGCCGAGATCTTCAGCCAGGCCCTAAGTTCGCCGGATGGCCTCTGATAGTTCGCTCAAATGTACTCTCAAAAAGAAAATTAAAAAAAAGAAGGCTTAAGCGGCCTTCCTTACTGGCGGCTTCATGAGCATGAAGGCCACCACCATTCCCAGAACCGCCAGGGCAGCCACGATCAGGAAGAACGGCTGATAGGCGCCGAGCAGGTCCTTTGCCTGGGCTGAGACGATGCCTCCGATGATGGCTCCGGCACCGTAGGCCGTGAAAACCAGGCCGTAGTTCTTGGCGTTGTCCTTCATTCCGAAGTAGCTTGCAGTTGCGGTAGGCGCTATTGCCAGCCAGCCGCCAAGACATCCCCACAGCAGGACGAAGCAGATGACGTATGCTGTGACCGAGGAATAGCTCGAGTACATCAGCAGGCATGCCACAAGGATCAGGATATACGTCACCAGCGCGGTCCTCATCGGATTCAGCTTGTCGGTCAGGGTGCCGAAGATCGGCCTTCCGACACCGTTGGCCAGGGCAAATGGCAGGATCAGGGTAAACGTCAGATCGGTGGCTTCAGCCGCTCCCATACCGGCGTTTGCAAATACCTCTTTTCCGACCGGCCCGGCAATTCCGATTGCTGTCAGCCCCGCAAGAGCTCCGATGGTGTAACACAGCCACAGACCGTAGAAGGTCGTCGTCTTCGACATCTCGTTCCGCATGAAGTCGACCTTCTGTGCAGCGCCTGCTGCAGGTGTAGGCGGCGCCCAGCCAGCCGGCTTATATCCGGCCTGAGGGAACCTGAGATACATGGACAGAATCACAGTTATTATGATGAAGGCTATACCAAAGGTCTGCATGATTCCCATTATCCCCCAGCCGCTGCCCAGCATGAACTTGCTTGTATATGTTATGATAGCCGAGGAGAACCCGAAGCCTAAGACGGTCAAACCAACGGCAAGGCCTCGCTTGTCAGGGAACCACTGGGCAGAAGTGGCGATCGGTGCTCCATAGGCGATGCCCACGCCAAGCCCTCCGATTACGCCGTACAGGGGTATGAGCATAGTAGGCGATGAGGCAAAGGAGGCTGCCAGCCAGCCAAGTCCGCACAGCACCCCGCCCACCATGGTAACCTTCTTTGGACCCATCTTCTGAATATAGGGCCCCGCAAGCGGCATTGTTATAGCAAACACCGCCAGGAAGACTATGAACGGCCAGGTCATATCCATGGCGCTGGGAGAGAGCCCTAATGATTTGAAGTGGTCAAGCAATGGAGTTCTCAGCACACCGTACGCATAAATGGCACCCAGAGTAAGCTGGATTATCATGCCGACAATAACCATCATCCACCGCCCGCCAGGCGGTTCCTGAGATACATTTTCAGCCATAATTGCACCCTTCAACACGATATTTTCGAGATCAAGATTTACCGTACTCCCTCGACTTCGCCGTAATGCAAGCCAGGTCGATGGCTGAGGCACGGTCTCAATGACCGATACAAGCTGATGCACTAGGACCACGTGCTGACAATCAGGCAAAGCCAAGCTAATCTCACTTGGAGAAATACTCCTTCCTTTCCGAAATCCCCTCCTCAATCCCGGATATTTCCCTTGGATTATATCCGAGCTCGTTATTTGTTTCTCATGCACATCTATTTAAGATTAGCGTATTTAGCAAATTTATACATTATGTACTTAAAATTTCTTTAATTCTTTTGATGGCATCCGAACCCAGACACGTTTATAAACAGGGTGGCAGCCGCTTGCTATAGTTACTTCCGGCTGCTATTGCTTTTGAGACCCTGGCCGGACATGCAGCCATGACGGATGTCGCGGATAATGGTGACGCCCAATGGCCGTCTATGCTTCGGGAAAAGAGTCCTTTCCCATCTGGAAGGCGATGCTCAAGAGAATAATCGTTTATCAATTTTTGCGTCTTGGGAGTCCCGTGGGCACCGAGTACGGCCGGCGGTTGTCGAGACCACATACCATATATACACCTCGCTACATCGCAATCCTGTTCAAGGTGATCATCGGATGGCCAAGATCAAAGCAGGTGTACTGGGCGCTACTGGCGCGGTCGGACAGAGGTTCATAGAGGGGCTCAGGGAGCACCCGTGGTTTGAGCTTACCAGCATCGCAGCCTCGGAGAGGTCAGCCGGCAAGAAGTACAGCGAAGCAGCCAAGTGGCGTCTGGAGAGCGAGCTTCCCAAGGACTTTGCAGAGATGACCGTGGTCAACGTGGACCCGAAAGAGGTCGAGGCTGACATAGTCTTCTCCGCACTTCCTTCTGACGAGGCCAAGAGGGTGGAGGCGGAATTTGCGCAGGCTGGATTTGCCGTGGCCTCCAATACCGCCACCAACCGCATGGTCGATGATGTGCCGCTTTTGATTCCGGAGTGCAACTCGGAGCATCTTGAGATCATCAAGTTACAGCAGGAGCGGCGCGGTTGGGACGGGTATATAACGACCAATCCCAACTGCACGACGATAATGTTCGCCCTTACCCTCAAGCCCCTTATGAAGTTCGGCATCCAGGGCATCCATATAGCGTCCATGCAGGCGGTAAGTGGTGCTGGCTATGAGGGGGTGCCGTCGATGGCCATCCTGGGCAACGTGATCCCATACATCTCCAATGAGGAGGAGAAGGTGGAGATCGAGGCACAGAAGATCATGGGAACGTTCGATGGGCAGAAGATCGTCTACGCCGACTTCGATGTAAGCGCAAGCTGCCACCGTGTTCCGGTCATGGACGGCCATACCGAGGCTGTCTGGATCAAGATGAGGGACGACCCGACCCCTGCTGAGGTGAGGGACGCCTTCCTGAGTTTCGATCCAGGCCTGTCAGACCTGCCCACATCGCCCAAGAAGGCCATAATAGTCAGGGACGAGCCGGACCGGCCGCAGCCCAGGCTTGATCGCAACAGGGGCAACGGCATGTCGGTCTCTGTCGGGCGCATCCGCCCCGGGATCCGCTATATCTGCATGGGCCACAACACCATCCGCGGAGCGGCAGGGGCCAGCATACTCAATGCCGAGCTGCTGGTGAAGAAAGGTTTCCTGGGATGATCTTAATCGCATGGGAGGTAACGGCAGCCTGCAACCTTGCCTGCCGTTACTGCCGGGCCTCTGCATCTGTTGTGCCTGCCGAAGGGGAGCTCTCCACAGAGGAGGCTTATGCATTCATCGATCAGGTAGCTCCACTTCGCCCAATGCTGATACTCTCCGGTGGAGAGCCGCTTCAAAGAGGGGATATCTTCGAGCTGGCTCAGCACGCCACAGAGCAGGGTATCAGGGTATCCCTGGCCACAAACGGCACCCGCTTAACCCCGGAGCTGGTTGACAGGATCGTGGTCTCGGGCATCAGCCGCGTCTCGGTCAGCCTGGACGGGGCATCTGCCCAGGTTAACGATGCATCAAGGGGACAGGGCAGCTTCGAGATGGCCAGATCCGGCATAGCTCTGCTGCGGGACCGGATAGATTTTCAGATCAATATGACGCTCACCCGCTCGAACAAGGATGAGATAGGCGATCTGCTGGATATGGCAGAGGCTGAAGGGGCGGTTGCAGTTCATTTCTTCTTCATGGTGCCGACCGGACGAGGACAGGCGGAGGACCAGCTATCTTCAGTGGAGCAGCAAGCCCTCTTAGAAGAGATCATGCGCCAGTCCGGCCAGCGAGATATCGATGTCCAGACAACCTGCGCTCCCCAGTACGCACGCATCCTGCTGGAATCTGGAGCGCAGACCGGGCAGGCTGCCAGGAGGAGGTCTGGAGGCTGTCTCGCAGCAAGAAGCTTCGTCTTCGTCTCCAGAACCGGTGAGGTGTATCCATGCGGCTATCTGCAGGTCAGCGCCGGCAATATCCGCAATGAGAGCTTTTCACGCATCTGGGATACCTCTCCTCTGCTGCTGGATCTGCGACAGAAGGATCTGAAAGGCAGATGCGGCCTATGCCGCTACCGCACAGCATGTGGTGGCTGCCGTGCAAGGGCATATTCTCACAGCGGAGACTGGCTGAGTGAAGACCCGTCCTGCACCCTTCCCCTGGACGGTCCTTCCGCTCTATCACGAAAAAATGCTCCCGATCCATGACATCGCTGTCAGGCCTCCGCCATAAGGACAGGGCAATCTATTTCTGCAAAAGTCCCCTTCTATACCATGGCGGCAGAACGCAGATACGGGGGGTGTTCGGAAATAGGGTCGTTTGGCAATGATGCAGCTTCCAGGATCTGTCTAGAAGATATTGGACCTGACGAGCAGGACCTGCGGATACTGGCTGAGGTGCAGGATGCATTCCCCCTGGTCTCGCGTCCCTTCCAGGAGCTGGGACAGCGGCTGGGCATGGAGGAGGAGGAGGTGCTAAGAAGGGTGAGCCGCCTGAAGGATATGGGGCTTATCCGCAGGATTGGGCCAATCCTGGACCTTCAGAGGCTGGGTCGCCGAGGCGTGCTGGTAGCACTTAAGGTTAGGCCGGAGGATTCCAGTGCCGCCAGCGAGGTGGTCAATTCCTATGATGAGATCTCCCACAACTATCTGCGGCCAAGCGAGACCGGTTACAACCTGTGGTTCACCGTATCCGCTCCCCAGGAGAGGATCGTCGAGATACTCGAGGAGATTCGAGATCGTACCGGCCTTCCGCAGATGGTCCTGCCCACCCGTCGAATTTTCAAGATCGGGGTCAAATTTGATATACTATGATCTACAACGATTGGGGTGTTCCTCCCTGATCTCTAATCCGGGAGAGGGCCGCCTTCTGGCCCGCGCAAGTTGATGCATCGATCTGGAGTTAGGTGATACACTTGGGAAAGCCAATTCTTATGGACTTCTTCGCCGAATGGTGCGGCCCTTGCAGGATGCAAACCCCAACAATGCTTGAGCTGGAGGCTGAGTACGAGGGTCGGGCGGAGATAAAGAAGGTGGATGTCGACAAGGAGGGTGATGTTGCATCCAAGTACAATATCTTCGTGGTACCCACTCTTGTCCTGGAGAAAGACGGAAAAGAGCTGCGCCGCTGGATGGGAGTCACCTCCAAAGAGGAGCTTATCAGGGCATTGGAAGATTCTCTTCGCTAACCGCTTTGGATCTATCGCGGCAAGACAATCCTGAAACATTTGATTTAGCCGGTTCTATTCTTGGCCGAGTAAATGTGCTTTTAAGGGGGGAGAGGAGCGTTTTCTGATCTGGGAGTTGAGGCGGTACGCAGAATCAACGGACGGGGAGGCCTTGCACCACACCTCTCCCTTCGCTTCGACGATCATCTCTTCTCTGTGGATACCAGCCGATTCCCAAAGTCTGCAGTCCAGCCGGACGCTTATCTGATCACTCATGCGCATAGCGATCATTACGGCAAATCCGCGATGCTCTCAACCCGGGCGATGGCCTCAAAAGAGACGGCGTCGGCACTTGAGATCCGCCACGGCCGGCCATACCTCGGCCAAACTTTCCAGGTGGGAGATACCATCGACATATGCGGGGTGAAGGTTCAGACCATTCCTACCCGGCATACCATTGGATCATGCGCTTTCTTCTGGGAGAACTCCCAGGGAACCCGTATCCTGGTCACCGGAGACGTCAAAGACTACCGCAACCTCCCCCGTTGCGACCTCCTGGTCTCCGAAGCCAACTACGGCGATCCGTGGGACAACAGCTGTGTTTTTGACGACGACCTGGACTCGTTTTGGGATGCTCTGAATTCCGGTGCGGCATTTGGCGCGTATGCATTTGGGAAGGCCCAGCGGGCCGTCTCGCTGATCCGTGGAATGGGCTACTTCGGGGAGATCGGCATGGATCCGGAGAGCCTGGCTCTGACCGAAGCCCTGCTTCCTTCATGCGGGCCGCTGGTCGACTTTCGGGATGCACCAGGTACGAGCGTGGTCACATTCTCCAATCTGTCCTCGGTGCGCCCTCGTGAAAGGTTCGTTCTAACCGGCCGAACAGACCTCAACTACCGTAATATCCGACTCAGCGACCACCTGGACTTCAGGGGACTTATGCGCATGTTCGACCACCTGCAGCCACAGGGTGCCATAGCTTACCATCCGGAGGGCAGCCGATCACGTTTGCTGGCCCATCACCTCCGACAGATAGGGCTTGATGCGGTCTCAGTGGACCAGATAGAGCAGACCGTGCCGTAAAGTCATGTCCATCCCATGTAGTACGCTATAACCGGCAGCATAAGCACTCCCATGGCGTGGGTTTTGCGCACGCCACAGATCGGTGCTGCCAGCCCGACGAGGGTGGAGAGTGTGAAGATCAGCAGGCCAAACGGCCCGGTAAAGGCTGCGCAGATCAGTATAAGGCCGGACAAGACTGCCGAGCAGAGCAGTCGGTAGTTCAGGCGATGAAGGATGGTGGCCGCAAGCCTGGCGGTCCTGATGGTGACCAGATAAGAAGCAGCACCAACTGCTGCCGCCATCACTACCATCTGCCATACCATCAATTCGCTCACCTCCACCAGCTCACCGATGGCGGCGGCGGCTCCACTCCTTGGCCGCCCGATCACCAGCAGGGCAACAAGCGAGAAGATGGTGCATGAAGTGTTCACGCCGGCTACGGATACCAGGAACTCCCGTCCAGAGCTGTCATGGTCAGTGCCCAGACGTGTGACGAGGGTGGCCACGGCCGGGGAGATCCCGGGTATCCATGCCACCAGCGAGCCGGCCAGCCCGCCCATGAAGATGGAACGGGCCAGAGCAGGTGCCGGAAGATCAAATCCCAGGTCCCTCTGCTCAGGGATCTCGGTATGGGTCGAGATGCTCAGTATCAGGAAGGAGGCGCCGAACAGCCCGCTCAAGAGCGGCAGAAGCGGCTGCGGCGCAAGGTCAAGAGGCGAATAGAGCAGGTGCTCGCGGGAAAAGGAAAATGCGCCCAGAGCCCCGCTTGTCAGAAAGATCAGCACGGCCATTGCCTTGTAGCGGAAGTTTGCCATGGGGCCCGGCCCTTCGATATGCGGGCCATTTTCCGTATAGATCATCGCCGTGGCGATCAGAACAAGAAGTGGCCCGATCCATCCGGTCAGATCCTGGTAATACCTGCCGAAGATCATGGACAGGGGCAGGATCAGGAGCGCAGCTACCATCACGGCTCCGGCGGATCCCAGCGCTGAGAGCCTTACCGCTTCTATTCCCTTACCATCCATCATGAGCCGGTGGCCGGGAAGGACGGCCAGAACGGTCTCAGCATCCGGTGCTCCAACGAATATGGCAGGGATGGCGTCGAGGAATGTCTGGGAGATGGCGGCTGCCAGGATCGCTGATGCCAGGTGAAATGGCTGGATTCCAGCTGCCAGCAGGGCTGGTGATGCCCCCAGGAGAAGGGCGGCAAAGTTGTTCACATGCAGTCCTGGTGTCAGGCCGCTGATCGATCCGAGAACAAATCCCAGGACTATCCATGGAAGCAGGCCTATGTCGATCATATCCGTCTTGGCTCCAAATCACGGGACCGGATTTCGAAAACGCAGGCTACCAGTCCATCCTCTTTGGTATCCTCCTCTGAATGGAAAAGCCGTCATTTCGTGGTGTCTCATCGAGTGGCCGGATGATACTTCCGGAGACTGGGATCTCAAGATAACATCTTATCTTATATTCATAAGTCGGATATCAAACTTTGGACTGTCGCTGAGCCGCTAAAAAGCAGCATTCGTCCATCTCCCCCCTACCAGCCGACAGATGCTGCCTTATGCTGCGGCTGGAGTGAAAATCCTTATATACAGGTGGCCTCTTCGAAGTACCATTCCGCAATAGGGCCAGCTGGTCCTTGGCGTATGAACTGACTGTTCGAACGCGGCCGTTTATGTGCCCGCGTGAGTCGGTCTCGTTGAGACTTTGCGGAGGAATGTGATGAAGACTCTGAAGAAGACCAACCCGAGACTGGTCCGTCTGATCGGCGACCTCAAAGGTGCCTCACGTGAGGCCGATGCAGCCATCTGGCGCGACTTAGCCAAGCGCCTGGAAAAGCCCAGGCGAAGTTATGCCGCGATTAACCTAAGCAAGATCAACAGGCATACCGATGCCGACGAGAGCATCCTGGTGATCGGAAAGGTCCTCGGCACTGGGGATCTGGACCACAAGGTCACCGTCGCTGCTCTGAGCTTCAGCAGCCAGGCAGTTGCCAAGATCGAATCGGCAGGCGGAAAGTGCCTGAAGATCGAGGATCTGATGAAGACGAATCCGAGCGGCACCAAAGTTAGAATCCTGAGGTAACATTATGATCCTTGATGCGTCCGGTTTGGTCCTGGGCCGTCTGGCCAGCGTGGCCGCCACTCTGCTACTGAAAGGAGAAGAGCTCAACATAGTCAATGTGGAGAAGGCAGTCATAACAGGCCGCAGAGAGACGGTATTTCGTGAGTACAATGACATAATGCAGAAGGGTTCCAGGGAGAAGGGTCCTCACTTTCCGAAGCGTCCCGACCGCATAATGAAGAGGACGGTTCGGGGAATGCTTCCTTATAAGACCAAAAGGGGACGGGATGCCATGTCCCGGCTGCGGGTCTATGTCGGCGTCCCTGCAGAGTTTTCCCAGGAGTCCTTTGAGCAGCCGGAGGGGGCAAAGCTGAGGGAAGGCAACAGCTCCACTTACATTGAGCTGGGGGAGCTGAGCAAGAGGCTGGGCTCGAAGTTCTAGGGGGTTTTGTAATGAAGGTAATAAACTCGTCGGGCAAGAAGAAGACGGCGATTGCCAGGGCCACCCTGACCGAGGGAAAGGGGCGGGTTCGAGTAAACAAGGTCCCTCTGGATATCTGGGAGCCACGGCTGGCCAGGCTGAAGATAGAGGAGCCCATAACGATGGCAGGCAGTTCCATATCTTCGGTAGATATCGATGTGGTGGTTAAGGGCGGAGGAGTGATGGGGCAGGCAGATGCCGTCCGCACTGCCATCGCCCGGGGGATAATCGAGTGGTCAGGGGATGCTGCCCTGAAGGAAGCCTACTCGGAATACGACCGGAACCTCCTGGTGAGCGACCACCGACAGAAGGAGAAGAAGAAGTTTGGCGGACTTGGTGCCAGGGCAAAGTACCAGAAGTCCTACAGGTGAGGCGGCTTGATTCCAGTAAGATGCTTCTCCTGCGGTACGGTGATCTCCGGTGTATGGGAGGAGTACCGGGAGCGCATCAAATCTGAGCCGCCTGGAAAGGTGCTGGATGAGCTGGGCGTGGAAAGGTTCTGCTGCCGACGCATGCTTCTGTCCCACGTGGAGATCGTGGACACGCTCAGGCGTTACCAGTAGTGAAAGGGGGTTGTAGGGTAGCCTGGTCCATCCTACAGCGTTCGGGACGCTGTGACCTGAGTTCGAATCTCAGCAACCCCATCCTACTCTTCCTTTTGAGGTGGCTGTTTGAAAGCCGAGAAATACACTCGATATGAACGTGCCAGGATAGTAGGAGCACGGGCTTTGCAGATCTTTATGGGTGCACCGGTGTACATCAAGACCGAGTCCATTGACCCGCTGGAAGTGGCTCTGGAGGAGATGAGGCTGGGAGTCATACCCATCACCGTTAAACGTGACCGCAGAACATCAAGGTAGGTGAATCAAATTGGTAGATGATGAGGTGATTGCAGTAGAGGGAGAGTATGAGACCCTCATCCCCATCGATGAATACCTGGCAGCGGGAGTCCACATAGGAACTCAGCAGAAGACCAGTGACATGATGAATTACATTTACAGGGTCCGGACCGACGGGCTTTACGTCCTGGACGTCCAGTCGACTGATAAGCGCATACGTCTGGCCGGCAAGTTCCTGGCCAACTATGATCCTTCAAAGATCCTTGTGGTCTCCGCCAGACAGTATGGCCAGAGGCCAGCCACGCTCTTCGCCAAATCGGTGGGAGCCCGGGCCAATGTTGGAAGGTTCATACCAAACACCCTCACAAATCCGGACTTCGCGGGTTATATCGAGCCGGATGTGCTGGTGGCAACCGATCCCAGCGGCGACAGCCAGGCCCTGAACGAGGCAGTGGATGTGGGCATCCCGGTGGTTGCGCTATGTGATACCAACAACATGACCTCCAATGTGGACCTGGTCATACCCACTAACAACAAGGGCCGAAAGGCGCTGACCCTGATCTACTGGCTAATGGCAAGGCAGGTACTCCGCGAGCGTGGCGACGAGGCCAGGTTCAAGTACACAGTCTCCGACTTCGAGATGGAGTTCTAGGATCTGGGCAGGGAGTTCTTGAGAGGATGAGGTCTCCTGCCGCTGCCGGCACGTTCTATCCGGGGAGCGAAAAGGCGCTGAAAAGAGAGCTACAGCAGGCTTTCGGAGATCTGGGCAGGGATGAGCAGCCTGTGCTGGGGGCAGTGGTCCCCCACGCCGGCTATATGTATTCTGGTCGAGTGGCGGCTGAGGTCTACTCACGCCTTCCCCGGCGAGACACGTTCGTCCTCATCGGACCCAACCATTATGGCATCGGGCTGCCGGTAGCCATGAGCAGGGCGAGCTGGTCCACACCTCTTGGCACAGTGGAGGTGGACCAGGAGTTGGCCTCGGAGCTTGAGGGTTCCATAATAGGCCACGATGAGGTCGCTCACCTTCAGGAGCATTCTCTGGAGGTGCAACTGCCTTTCTTGCAGCGCAGCTTCTCCGCTTTTCGCATCCTTCCCATATCCATGGGCCTGCAGGATCAGGAGACTGCCGAGGAGGTAGGCCAGGCGGTCGGCAGGGCGGTGCTTGATCTTGGGCGCAGCTGCACCGTCATTGCTTCCAGCGATCTTACTCATTACGAGAGCAAGGAGACCGCCCGCAGGAAGGACTGCCTGGTTCTCGAGTCAGCGACGCGTATGGACGTATCAGGCCTTTATGATGCTGTCTACTCCCAGGACGTGACCGCCTGCGGCTTTGGTCCCATCGCCGCGACCATTGTGGCCGCCCGCGTCATGGGAGCTCGTACCGGACGGCTTCTGCGTTACTCCACAAGCGGAGACGTGATCGGTGATAGCAGATCGGTGGTGGGCTACGGGGCCATCATATACGTCTAGGTTGGGGTGCCCTGTGTGAAGACAAGGGCTTCTGCTCCTGGCAAGATAATCCTTTTTGGAGAGCATGCCGTAGTCTCCGGTACGCCTGCCATTGGATCGGCCGTAGGCCTGCGGGCCAGGGTGACTGTGGAGGATCTGCCGGGCAGGCTGGAGATAGCCTTGAGGGACATGGGACTGACCGTGACCGGCTTTTCCGTTGGACCAAATGGGGAAGTAATCTCGCTGGGCAGCTCCGAGGAGGCTGCCAGGGCAGCTCGATACGTCGCAGGTGTCGTTCGTGAGCTGGATGCGAGGGATATACGGGTAATTGTGGAATCAGAGATCCCAGTGGCCTCTGGCCTTGGCTCCTCTGCAGCAATTGTGGTGGCTGCCCTGGCTGCGGTCAGCAGCCATATGGGTCTGGATCTCTCAGTCAACCAGGTGGCAGCACAGGCTCATGGGATAGAGAAGATGGTGCAGCAGGGTTTGGGCAGTCCGATGGATACCGCGCTGTCAGCGTTTGGCGGCTACCAGATGGTCTGCGGCGGTGCATCGCCTTTGGAGCTGCCGGCGATTGAGATGGTGGTGGGATGCACATCTCGCCCTCACGACACCCGCTCTGAGGTGGCCAGGGTGCAGGAACTGCGCTCGGCCTATCCGGAGGTTATCGGCCCGATCTTTCAGGCAGTAGGTGAGATCACCCGCCGGGCCATACCCTGCATCAGGGACGGCAGTCTGATGGAGCTTGGAACTCTCATGAACATGAACCAGGGACTGCTGGAGTCCATCGGGGCGGGCACGAGAGAGCTGTCCGAGCTGATTTATGCTGCCAGGGGGGCGGGTGGAGCACTGGGGGCCAAGCTAACCGGGGCAGGAGGGGGGGGGTGCATGATCGCCCTTCCAGAGCCAGGCAGGCAGAGAGACGTTCTGATCGCACTGGCCCAGTCCAGGGGGTCTGGCTTTCCGGTAAAGACCGGAGCCGAGGGCCTCATCGTGGAGACCGGTATCAGATAGTGATCGGTCCTGATAGGCTTCCATCTTGCATCTGCCGTCTTCACATGGCATGTGTGCGTCTGTCGCGTGTCTCATGCCAGATCGCGGCCATATGGCCGGCGAGACCCCGAACGTTGTGGCCCCTGGATCGAGAAGTCCGGAGCCTTGGCATCGGATCTCCGCATGAGGCCGAAAATTGGTTTTCATGTCGGCGGGATTTGCGACCATGAACTGGAGTATTTATATGATGAGATGGCAAAGACAGGAAGACGTCCAGGCAGCCTTGGGCTGAGGCGCGACGCGGAGCAGCTCTTAGAATCAAGGAAGCTCGATTTTCATGGTCAAGATACTGAAGGTAGGCGGCAGCATTCTCACAGACAAGAGCGGGTACGCTTCTCCAAGGCCTGATCTGATACGGCAGATGGCATCCCAGCTAAAAGGCTTTCCAGGCCTGATATTGGTTCACGGAGCCGGGTCCTTCGGCCATGCACCAGCCAGGCGCTATGGCCTGCCGGGCAAGGTCACTCACGAAGGATTGCTCTTCACCCATCAGTCGGTGGCCGATCTCAACAGGCAGATACTCGAAGCCCTAACCATGGCCGGAGCGAGGCCCCTGCCGGTCCACCCTTTGAGCTGCCTGGTAATGCGGGACGGCCGGATCGTGCGTATGATGACAGAACCCCTGCAAGAGATGGTGGACCGGGGATTTCTGCCGGTGCTCCATGGGGACGTGGCCATGGACCAGGTCTGTGGCGCGGGAATAGTCTCCGGAGATCAGCTGGTGACCTATCTTGCATCCGCAATGTGTGCGGAGTTGGTGGCGCTGGGCACCGATGTGGATGGTGTGCTCTGCCAGGGCCAAACCATACCGGTGCTGGAGAGGGCTGACCTCTCGGGGCTTGACCTGTGGGAGAGGTCGGCCGACGTGACCGGTTCCATGCGGGGAAAGATCAAGGAGCTATTGGATCTTGCCGACAATGGAGTAAACTCCCGCATATTCAATGCAGCAGTCCCGGGAAATATCCGCAGGGTGCTTGATGGAGAGAGCTTGGGCACGCTTATCAGGGGAGGCCGGGCATGAGCACGGTCAGCCGCAAGCTGGATCACATACGGATCTGCCTGGAGCAACAGGTTGAGTCCGAGTGGCGGCCTTTTGATGATCTTCATATGGTTCATAGGGCCATCCCCGAGCTGCAGATGGAGGATATCGATACGCGCTGCCGTTTCCTGGGAAAGGACCTATCCATGCCTTTCATGATCTGCGCCATGACCGGGGGCCATCCCGACTCCAGGAATATAAACGTCAATCTGGCCAGGGCGGCAGAGGAGGCAAGGATAGCCCTTGGGGTGGGCTCTCAGAGGGCGGCTCTGGAGCATCCCGAAGTCGTCGATACCTTCTCGCTCGTCAGGGAGATCGCTCCCAGCATACCCGTCATCGGCAATATCGGTGGGGCCGAGCTGGTGCAGGAGGGTCCAGAAGTTGTGGAGGAGGTGGCCGGGATGATCGGAGCAGATGCCGTTGCCGTACACCTGAACTTCCTGCAGGAGCTTGTGCAGCCGGAAGGCGCCAGGCGGGCCGAGGGATTGATAGACGCCCTGCATGGTTGCGGATCGCTTCATGTGCCTGTCATCGTCAAGGAGACAGGTGCAGGCATTTCCAGAGAGGACGCAAGGATGCTGGTCTCGGCAGGGATCTCGATTGCCGACGTGGCTGGGGTTGGCGGAACCAGCTGGTCGGGAGTGGAGGCCCGAAGGGCAGCTCAGAGGGGAGATCTGGCATCGCAGCAGATAGGCCAGGCCTTCTGGTCCTGGGGTATTCCTACCCCTCTATCCATCGTCGAGTGTGCTTCGGCTGGCCTTGATGTGGTGGCCTCTGGAGGCGTGCGCAGCGGTCTTGACGTGGCCAGGAGCCTGGCGCTTGGGTCAAGGATGGCCGGAGCAGCGCTGCCTTTCCTGGAGCCAGCTACCAGGGGAAGCCAGGCTGTGCTGGAAGTGATAAGGTCGTTTGAACGGGCTTTTAGGATAGCCATGTTCCTTACCGGCTGCCGCAACCCCGAGCAGCTGCGATCATCTCCTGTCCTGGTCCTTGGCCGGACAAGGGAGATGATGGAGCTTAGGAATATCGATACCAAATATTATGCTAACAGAGAGATGTCTAGATGAGTAACGTAGGAATTGTGGCCGTGGGCGGTTACGACGAGATCGGACGTAACATGACCGCCATTCGCATCGGCCAAGATGTAGTGGTAATGGATATGGGGGTCAGGCTTGACCGGGTGCAGATCCACGAGGATACCGATGTGGAGTCCCTGCATTCATCCGAGCTGATCGCCATGGGGGCCATCCCCGACGACAGCGTGATTGAGAACTCGGCAGGTCAGGTCCGTGTCATAGCCTGTACCCATGGTCATCTGGACCATATTGGGGCCATATCGAAGCTGGCTCACCGGTACAAAGCGCCCATAGTTGCCACTCCTTTCACAGCAGATCTGATAAACCAGGAGATCAAGTCCGAGCGGATCTTCAACGTAGGAAACCAGGTGATCTCCATGAAGGCCGGGGAGAAGATGCAGGTGACGCCCGACATAGAGCTGGAGTTCGTGCGGGTGCAGCACAGCATCGTGGACTGCGTCTTTGCAGCCATTCATACCAAGTTCGGGGTGATCCTTTATGCGAACGACTTCAAGATCGATCGCAACCCTACCTTAGGAGAGCCTCCGGACTTTCAGAGGTTGCGGCAGCTCGGCCGCAAAGGGGTGCTTGCCCTTATCACCGAGACAACGAACGCCGGAATATCCGGAAAGACGCCGTCTGAGCAGATAGCAAAGGACCTTGTCTGGGATGTCCTGATGGGGACCGAGGAGTCCCGGTCCGGAGTGCTGGTAACCACCTTCTCCTCCCACATCGCAAGGATAAAGGCCATAATCGAGGCCGCTCGCAAGATGGGGCGCAAGCCGGTCTTGCTCGGGCGGAGCATGGAGAAGTACTGGGGTACCGCCATCCGAACCGGATACGCCGATCGGGATGATGGACTGACTGTATATGGTCGGCGCAAGTCTGTTGACAAGGCGCTCAAGCGGATCATGCAGGAGGGCAAGGACAAGTACCTGCCGATCATGACCGGTCATCAGGGGGAGCCTGGGGCCATCTTAAGCCGGGTGGCCAACGGGGAGACTGAGTACCAGGTGGACTCGGGAGACAAGGTCGTATTCAGCGCAGGGATCATTCCCCAGCCCCTGAACATATCCAACCGCTACATCGTGGAGACGAAGCTGAAGATGAAAGGCGCCCGCATATACGACAACATCCACGTATCAGGTCATGCCTGCCGGGAGGATCACTGGGAGCTTCTGAGGATGATCAACCCGCAGCACGTCATCCCAAGCCATGGCACCCTGAGCACGCATGGGAGCTATCTGATGATGGCTGAGGAGACCGGGTACAACCTGGGGTACTCGGTCCATATGATCCGAAACGGTCAGGAGCTCATCCTGGATTGAGATCTGCCCTGAAAGGAGAACGGCTGGGTTCAGGCAGAAGGATTAATGGTCGTTTGGGCATGAGCTTGAGTAGATGGAGGGAGGCATAAGATGTCAGATGAGGAGCTGAGAAAGAGAGCGATCATGGTCTCGGAGGCTATCGGCCGGCTGCTTCCCGTGGTCAGGCCGGAGGGGCTTTACGATGCGGCCAGGCATCTGGTTGACGCCGGAGGAAAGAGGCTTAGGCCTTCGTTGCTCTTGATAGCTGCCGAAGCAGTAGGAGCAGACTCAACGCCTCTGGTGCCAGCGGCGGTATCCATCGAGCTGGTCCATAACTTCACCCTGATCCATGATGATATAATGGACAACGCCTCGCTGAGGCGAGGCCGCCCTTCAGTGCATGTCATATGGGGGGAGTCCGGGGCTATCTTGGCCGGGGATACGCTCTATTCAAAGGCCTTCCAGATCCTGGCAGCCACGCCTGCTCATCATGAGAGGGTGCTCGGCTGCATGGAGATGCTGGCCAAAACCTGTACCGCTATCTGCGAAGGTCAGTGGCTGGATCTGGATTTCGAGAAGGCTGAGCAGGTAGACGAGGGCCAGTACATGGAGATGATCGAGAAGAAGACAGGCGTCCTTTACGGGGCCTCTGCCTGGATGGGCGGGATGCTTGGCGGAGCAGACCAGGAGCAGCTCCATGGGCTCGAGGAGTTCGGCCGTCTTACCGGCATGGGATTTCAGATCCATGACGATGTACTGGACATGACGGTATCGGAGAATGTGCTGGGAAAGAGGATGGGCGGGGATATCCTTGAGGGCAAGAAGACCCTTATAATGATAGACGCCCTATCCAAAGGCGTGTGTCCTGAGATATTCGGGCGTGGTGAGGCAAGCGATGAGCAGATCCGGGAGGCTATAGTCTCCTTGCGACGCTCGGGGTCCATAGACTATGCCAGGCGCAGGTCTGAGGAGCTGGTGTCCAGGGGCAAGGATGCCCTGGATGTGCTGGACGAATCCCCGGCTAAAGCGCTGCTCTTGGAGCTGGCCGATTACATGATCCGCCGGGGCTATTAGGCAAGTGCATTTGATGTATCCTTCCCGGGTGTGAGGCTCATGGGGACCGGGCCGGCCAGTGGTATTGGCCGGAAGAATCCCAGAGATCGAGACGGCTGGGCTTGGGGCAGGCCATCAGATCCTCAATCTGTGTCTGATGGCTTCTCTGCGCATACGTTTGGAGAAGTTGTGCATAAAGCTTATATTCAATCTTATAAAATTGACAATGGTGATAGGAAATGCATAGGCACGAGGCAGATCATCTGCTGGCTCACTGGATAGAGCATAATGAGAGCCATGTGCGAAGCTTCCGGGAGCGTGCGGGCCAGCTGCGGGAGATCAGCCCAGAGGCAGCCCAAGGCGTTGAGGAAGCGGCCATTCTCATGGAGCAGTGCACCGAAAGGTTGAAGAAGGCCAGGCAGAGCCTGTGATACCTGAGTCTATCTGTGCCATGAGGGGCATTTAGGTCCCCCGGAAGCCTTAAGATTCACGCATTTGGAGTGCTGTAGATGGAGGTTGCATACTTTTACGATATGGCAGGCAATCCTGCCATGAAGAAGCTGCTTGATCAGGACTTCTTCAAGAGGATCGGCCCGGTGGTCCGGGAAGCCCAGATGGTGGGCTATGAAAAGGAGGGTTTCTTGATCTACATCAAGGCCCGAGATGACCTGGTTGAAGAGGCCAGAAAGCTCCTGAAGGAGTCACCTGCAAAGCCCCTGGAAGGGGAGAGCGCAGAAAAGGTCATCAGCTACTTCCGGGAAGAGGCTGAGGCGGCCGAAGCAGGCATGGGCGCCATATTCGGCTAAAGCATTGCCCGATCCTTTGCCTGGCACGTCGAGTTGCTTTTCTTGGAGGGCGTGGTCCTTTTAGGGGCCGCTCCTCCATAGTTTTTTCCGGGACTGCCGAGCTCCTGGAAATGTGCGGGACCGATCCAGAGCAGCGGCAAGCCCTTTTTCATGCCTTGAGGTCACGGGTTTGAAGCGTATCTGAGCAGATGCATCCGATTTCTATCCTGCACAGGCCGCGCTCAACCCTGATGTGAGGCTCAACCTTATTGTGAGCATGTCCGACTACTGAATCGTGCTCTTCTCCTCGGCCCTCCCTTTCAGTCCAGCTGTCAGGGCTACCATCAACAGGGCGATTCCGCTCATGGAGAGGTAGGCAGCCTCGTAACCTGCAAGGCCCTCTCCCCTCGATGCAACAATGGCTCCGAATAGGGCGCCGCCTACCATCATGCCGACGCTTGCCACAAGCGAGATTGCGCCCTGGGCTGAGGCTCTCTCCGCCGGCGGGGCAGAGCCAAGCACAACATAGCTGATGGAAGGGCCCATGGCTCCCGAAAATCCGATTCCGCAGACTGTTGTGCTGATCATGAACGGCCAGAATGAGTCGGCATGAATGCTTATCAGGGCCATGCCCATGGCCAGGACGAGCCATCCCGACATCATAACACGGCGGGAGCCCTGCCGGTCCAGCAGCGCACCTACCAGGTTGGAGCCGGCAACCATGGTGGCAACCATCGGCACGGTCATCAGGCTTGCCGACCGCTGGTCAAGGCCCAGCCCAATCACTGCAAGTGTGGGCACGAATATGGTTCCCGACTGGACCAGACCCGCTCCAAGGGATAAGGCTCCTGCCAGACCCATCTGTCTGGTCTCGAACATTGATGTCCTGATTATGGGATCGTTGGCCCGCCTCTCCATCAGCCAGAAGATGGGCAGAAGCATCATCGATGCGATCACCAGGATGGATACCGGTGGGGAGAGCAGGCTTCCTGCGAGGTTCCTGGTATCGAGGCGGTTGACCGAGATCGCCAGACATACTACCATGGAGCTGAGCACGACGAGCCCTGCCCAGTCCATTGGTTTGCGCTGTCCTCTCTGGGGCGGCAGGAGCTTTTGGCTGTAGTAGATCACGGCTGCGCCTGCCGGGATGTTGATCAGGAACAGGAGCTTCCAGGAGAATGTTAGCAGAAATCCTCCAAGCACCGGGCCCATGATGAAGGCTATGCCAAAGACCGAGCCCAGCATCCCAAGAGCCTTGCCCCGTCTCTCCGGCGGAAAGGAATCCGCTACCGTGGCGATGGCTACCGGAAAGATCCCCCCGGCTCCCAGTCCCTGCACCGCCCGGCCTGCAAGCAGGCCGAGAAATGAGGGAGAAGCCGCTATTATGAGGGAGCCGGCAGCGAACAGCAGCACGTCTCCGATGTAGACCGTCCGTCTGCCAAGGATCGAGTCCAGCTTGGCCATGAGCGGAGTCCCTATCATGTACATGAGGATGTAGACGTTGTAGATCCAGACAACGTCGCGGTCTGCCACCTGAAAATCCGCCCTGATGGCAGGCAGGGCAGGGCCGACGATGGCAGCGTCAAGGGCTGCCATGAAGACGCCAGCTATCAGAACTCCCAAAATCCTAGTGCCGTTTCCAGGCAAGCTGCCAGCCATACGTCTTCACCCTCGTCTGTGGCAACTTCTTCTCTTCCCACGGAGATAAGCGCTGCCATTTGGGCTGCGATCCGGATGCCGGATACCCGACGTTATCGATGGTGCAAAGGCTGGTGCATACCAGGGTACACCTGCCGCCACTCGCGTCGAGGTGAGGCTCATGAGGCGAATGCTAAAAGAAAGCGTCTTTGCGAAGACCACCCATCCATGCCTGCCATTAGTGTTAGGGCATCTTTCGGCAGGCGCTCTTCACTCGGGCATGCTCGCCTATGCGGTCTGTGTCAGCCTACCACATTGAATTATCCATCCAATTGAGGCGCCGCTAGTCTCCGATCCGGCATCAAAATTAAATCAAAAAGAGGCAAGAAAGCCGGCAGGCCCGATCTCAGATGGCTCCCGAGTCTTGAACGGGTTGCCCGTCCCCGACCTTTGAACATGCTCACCAACCTCTCTAGTGGCAGCCCATTCCGGCGGTGAGCTGAAGAACGGCAGCCCTGCTGAATACTGCGATCAATTCAGATACAGGCGGCTCGATTGCATCCTCCTTCAGTTTGCCGTATCTTATAAGTCCAGCCTTGACCGCGAACTCGAACGCGTAAGGATAGTATAGTCGGGCTGTGGCTGTCTCACCAACCGCCTCTATGTAAAACACCTTCTTCGGATCTGAGGATCCATCGCGCTTTTCCGGTGCAGCTGAGCAAAGCTCGTGAATTATCCTCAAGGCATCGATAAATGTCTCGGCATCCAGTGAATCGGCCTCTTCCCATCCAGCAACTCTAAACATATCACAATCTCCATAGATAACTGTCAGCAATCAAGAAAATCAGGCGGCTCTCGAAGCCGCCCCTCTTGAATCCTGGGTGTCCTGTCTGCCAGACAGATCCCGACATCCTGCGATTCTGCCGTCCCGAAGCGTGTACATGACATTTGCCTGCCTGGCCAGCTCAAGGTTGTGGGTCACGACCACAAGGGTCATGCCCTGCCGGTTCAGACCCCGGAACAGCTCGAATATCAGCTGGGATGTGGACGAGTCCAGGTTGCCGGTCGGCTCATCCGCCAGGATTATCCTGGGATCGTTGATCAGGGCCCGGCCGATGGCCACCCGCTGCATCTCGCCGCCCGAGAGCTGGCTGGGCAGGTGGTCACCACGGTCGCTGAGGCCGACCATCTCGAGGACTCCGTCGATGCGGTCACGCTGACCCTTCTTCTTGCTGAAGAGGAGAGGCAGCTCTATGTTCTCCCTGGCGGTCAGTGTGGGCATCAGGTAGAATTGCTGGAAGACGAAACCGATGTTGTCTCGGCGAAGCCTGACCAGATCGCGTTCCTCAAGCCCGGACGTCTCGGTTCCGATCAGCTTCAGGCTGCCGCTCGAGGGCGTATCCAGGCAGCCCAGCATGTTCAAGAGCGCCGTCTTTCCAGAGCCAGAGGGGCCGATGATGGAGACGAACTTCCCCTCTTCGAGCGTGAAATCCACATCATTCAAGGCATGGATCTCCTCGCTGCCCCTGCGGTAGACCTTGTTTAGCCCTCTGGCCTCGATTATGCGGCTCATTGCAGGCCCTCCCGGATAGCCTCCATGGGCGTAAGCCGGGACGACTTGATCGCCGGATAAATTCCGCAGGCCAGTCCAAGTATGACGGAGAAGGCCAGCGCAAAGCCTATCAGCTCCGGACTGATGGATATCAGCGACCCTCTCGGGGAGTAGGGCAGCATCCCTTTGACAAATCCCTCTATCAGGCTTGAGCCAATTATGGCCGAGATGATCCCGACGGCGCCACCGGCGATGGTGATAAAGACGGTCTCAGCCAGGACGATTCTGGCGATGTCGGTCCCCGACGCTCCCACCGCCTTCATCATACCGAACTCGCGAGTCCTCTCGTTTACCGACATGAGCAGGGTATTGATGATTCCAAACGCGCTGATTATGAGCGCTACAGCCATTACCGTCAGCAGAAGTGACCTGGCAGAGCCTGCGAGGTTCATGATCGTGCCCATCACCTGGGTCATGGTCACGACCTGAATATCCGGGACCTTCTCCATCTCCTCGGATACTGCGGAGATCTGGGTGACGTCTCTGAGCTTCACGGCAATGGTGGTTATCTTGCCTTCTTTGTGAAAGACTCGCTGTGCCTCGGCAAGCGGGAAGAAGTGGAACTGGTCGTCCTGGTCGCCGGTTCTATCAAGTATGCCGACGATTGCGAAATCCTCCTTGTCCGGGCCTACAGGCAGCACCTGTCCCACACTCAGGTTCTCCTTATCCGCCAGATCCCTGCCGACCAGCATGACACGGGTCTCGTTGTCGGCGAAGAGTCTGCCCTCCACCTTCCACCAGGGCTTGAGCCTGAGCATATCCTCGATTTCTATACCATAGATTATATGGGGGGTATAGATGCCTGTCTTGTCGTCCTTCTTCATGAACTGGTGCATCAGGATTGGGGTGGCCAGCTCGACGCCATCTATGCGGCTCACGTTCTCAACGTCCCCTGCTGATAGGTATTTGGGTATGACTCCACCGTGAATTATCAGTGAGGCTGCCTCGTAGGGGCAGCCTTTCGGCACAGCTAATACATGCACCCCCATGCTGTTGACCTCCTTGTCGAGCTCCCTTTCGTATCCGGAGTTGAGCGCAAGCAAGCTGAAGAGCACGGAGATGGCTATGGCCACGCCAAGGACGGTCAGCACGGTTCTTCCCCGTCGGCGAAGCAGATTCTTGGCCGCCAGGGTCAGGAAGTTCATCGAATTATCTCCCCGTCGATCCTAACGATCTTGCCGATCATCATCGGCTCGCCGTCCTTGGTCGTCACAAGTCCGTAAACCCTGGCATCAGATCCGCTCTTCTGGGGGATGACCAGGCCGCTTGGAAGCAGGTCCACATATATGCTGGCTGTGCCGTCTCCCAGGATGAACCAGCAGCCTGAACGGCATTCGATCTCGATCTTTCCCTCTATTACTACCATCTTTCCCTGGAAATCGCTGACACTATCGAGTATCTCGCTGATCTTCACAGTCTCGCCCATCAGCTCAGGCGGCTCTTCAGATGCCTGTGCGGCAGGCATGACCAGTATCAACAGGCATAACAGTGCTGCTATATTCGATCGAGATCTCAGCATCATATCTCATCACCATGAACTAATCAAAACCCATCTAACGATGATCGACGAACTACTGGCTGCCCCAACCTCGCCCCGACAATCGTGCGATACAGGGGTTGGGGGGCGTTTTGTCCGCCGCAGCTCTCATTTAGCATACCGTTCTAAGCGTCTGGATTCACAATTGTGAACGAACCTGTTTACGACTATCATCGTATTTAAAGATTTTGCAGGGGGCAAGCCTTATTTTATATTATGTACCTAATACTTGCTGATTTCCGGTTTCGGATTTCCCGATGGGCTCAATAACGGATGAGGTTCATCAGAATGGGGGATTGCCAGCTCCACAGAGAATTGGATTGTGCTTGATTTTTCCCCTCTCGGTGGGCGGCCGTTTCAGGCAGCATAGCGGTCCCTCGTGGGCTTTGAGTCTTCATGCAGCCGGCTTGGCGGCAGAGGCTCTTGCAGGGCTCAAGATGAGACTGACCTGTGAATGAAGGGCAGGGGAGTATATTGAAAGCTCAATCGAATGCTCATAAAAAAACGGGCATCGCTCATGTGCATGCATGTGCGATTAACTCTGAAGAGACCTTGAAATGATTTTTCAGAACCCTTTTGTCCATGAAAATCGAGATACGAACGTTCTTAGCCGGTTTCTTGCTCTCTGACATGCCGTCATCCATCGGTTCGTTCGCCCTACTCCTTATCTATCGTTCCGAAAAATAGCTGGTTTTCAGATGGATCGGGGAGAGACCTCCTGAGAGATCGCCAGATCCGGGGTCGTCAAAGGCGATAGAATAGTCAAAATAGATTGAAATCTGGAGTTCGTGAGATGAAGCGCCTGGGATTGTTTGCGGCTGTCTCAGTCCTCTGCCTTTTGGCGTGCACTGCTTTCGCCGTGGCAAAATCGATGCCTGCAGTGGTAGATGACGAGATTTCGCGGATGTTTGGCCAGTATCGAGATGTGTTTGAGAAGGACGTGTGAATGAAGGGCAGGGGAGTATCTTGAAGCTAAATCGAATGCTCGTGAAGGCAAACAGGATCTGCGGCTGGTTAATGCTGATATTCATGGTGACCTACATGATCTCAGGCTACGCCTGGACAAACCGCATATTGATTCCTGCTTCTTCGGCCAGGTATCTGCACACGGCTCTGGACATTTACATGATGCCGATATTCCTGGCTCATGTCCTGATAAGCACAAAGTTCACCCTCAAGAGATGGGGATATCATCATGATGGGATTGTCAATTCGGCCCTCCTGCTGATCGGAGCCCTATCGTATTACCTGGTGCTATTGATTCGGTAGCCAATTGATTTCGGCGGATGCAATCATATCTAATCTTTGCATCCGCACAAAATATATAATATTTAATAATATTGTTCACCTAATTATCCTTTCTTGCCATCCTCGCGTCTTAATCTGGATGAAGAATGACGCAGCTGGAGCCCATTTGGGAACGAACAGGCGTCCCTCCTGTGCAGGTGGTGCGATTATAGTATGAAACCAAACATTTATTACTTAAGAAGTTGTTTATCATTGCATGCCTCGGCCTGAGCAAATAGCAATTCAAAGGCATATGACAAAGGAAGAGCTATTGAGAAGAATAAAGACGCTTGAAACAGATACAAAGGTGCTGCAAAGACTATATTTTATAAAACATAGATATGATGGAGCAAGTGTTG
>Ga0208940_1000543_pt1 | contig 47218 bp, 43 predicted proteins | sample AD_JPNNA6_MetaG_FD_184445 | JGI IMG/M metagenome (GOLD analysis project Ga0208940, IMG submission 184445) | Active sludge microbial communities of municipal wastewater-treating anaerobic digesters from Japan - AD_JPNNA6_MetaG (SPAdes) (version 2) | ecosystem: Engineered > Bioreactor > Anaerobic... | reverse complement strand
CCTGTCCATACACTATAAACGAACAACAAAGTATAAGTGCTATTATGATATTTTTTCTGCTCATGTGTTTTTTTATTGATAAAATAATAGTATTGAAAATCAAAGTAATTAAATAGCTACCTTACAATTTAAGTCAACACATTATTTATTTAAAGTTAAAGAGCGTTTAAATGAAAGAAATTAAATCACTGGTTGTATCACTCATAATTATAGTGGCGATAGTTATTGGTATTATCTGGTTGCTTAACCATGCTCCAGCAGGCATGCATGGAGATATCATCACCATACGTCCCGGGATGAATCTACATCAGACTGCATATTATCTTAAATCAAAAAATGTCATAACAAGCGCTTCATTTTTTATTGTTATGGGAAGATTACTCAACGAAACAAATGTTATTGCTGGTAACTATCGCATATATGAAGGTGAGAATAGTTTTTCAATATTACATAAAATAACAAGGGGAAGATTTATTACAAAGAAGGTAACCATTCCCGAAGGCTTTACCATGTATGACATTGCCAGGTTGCTTGATAGCAATGATATATGTTCAGAAGGTAACTTTTTATATTATGCACAATCACCAGCTTTTATGACATCAGTTGGAATACCGGCTCCCGGTGCTGAAGGGTATCTTTTCCCGGACACCTACCTGCTACCGGAGAATAGCGATCCTCGCGATGTTATTATCCGTCTGGTGAATCAAACAAAAAAGGTAATCACCGAAATAAAAAATTCTGTTGATGGGAAAAATGTATCGGTGCATGATATGCTTGTCATTGCATCGCTTGTTGAACGAGAAGCTAAAATCAACAGCGAAAGACCATTGATTGCTGCCGTCTTTTATAATCGCTTGCGATTAAAGATGCGATTGGATTGTGACTCTACCGTACAATATGGCTTAAAAAAATTTGGTAAGAAGCTTACCTACAATGACCTGAACGAGGATACACCGTACAATACCTATAAATTTGCAGGGCTTCCTCCAACACCAATCTGCAATCCCGGTAAACAATCGATTCTTGCTGCATACAACCCGGCAGATGTTGCCTACTTATTTTTTGTTGCACGGAACGATGGATCACATTATTTTTCAAAAACATTACAAGAGCATTCAAGGGCAGTTGATTATTACCAGAAAGGAATAAAAAATGGCTTTATTGACAGACAAAAACATTGAAGTGGTGGCACCTGCTGGTAATTTTGAAAAACTGCAATTTGCTGTTCACTATGGTGCACATGCCGTCTACTTTGGCGGTCAGCAATTTAATTTGCGTGCAACTACTAAAAATTTTTCTGTTGAAGATATAGAAAAGGCAGTATCCTGCGCACACAGCCATCAAGTAAAAGCAATATTTTTACTCAATGCTTTTCTCCATGAAGCGGACATACAACCCGTTAAAGAATACATACGTGTTATTAACCATATCCCATTTGATGCAATCATGGTATCTGACCCCGGAATGGCTTTGCTTTTACAGGAGGCTGGTAGTACCTGTAAGCTGCACCTTTCAACGCAGATGTCCACTCTCAATCATGTAGCTATTCAATTCTGGCAAAAACAGGGGATATCTCGTATTGTTTTAGCCAGGGAAACAACACTGGATGAAATAAAAATGATCCGTGATCACACCAACTGTGAACTGGAGATCTTTTGCCATGGTGCGCTGTGCATTGCCTATTCGGGACGATGCCTTCTCAGCCGCTACTTAACAGGACGCGACGCAAACCAGGGTAATTGCGCACATCCCTGCCGCTGGAACTATTCACTGGTAGAGGAAAAGCGTCCAGGCAATCATCTGGAAGTTGCACAGTATAATGGAACTGAGATACTATCATCAAAGGATCTATGCCTCATTCAAAGGATCAATGAATATATACAGGCAGGTGTTGATGCTTTTAAAATTGAAGGCAGGATGAAATCACTCTATTATGTAGCCAATACCGTCCGCATCTATCGCCATGCTATCGATTGCTATAACAACGGTATTGACAGCAGCCATTATAAAAATTTCTGGACAAATGAATTGGACCTGGTAAGCCACAGACCGTATACTGATGACCTCTTCCATGAGTTTACCAATCAACCATTTGAAGGAGTGCCTTATATCAAAAAAGCATTGTTCATGGGATATTGCACTCAATCCGACGCACAAAAAAGTACTATTAAAACTTTCAATCCTATTTATAAAGGTGATAATCTGGATATCATCTATCCCATAACAAACAATGGTATAAGGGATAGCGGGGCGATAGTTATTGACATTGAGGTTGATGGCAAAAAATGTGAAATGGCACAACCAAACACCTATGCTACCGTAGTGTTTGATAAACCTGTTGACAGATGGGCAATTGTGCGCAAACGATTATAGATTATACTGGATAAGGAGAACCGCAATGATTCAAAAACCGCCAGGCGTAGAGGATATATTCCCTGACCGAATTACCAGATTTAATTATATTATCAATACCGCAAAAGAGGTTTTCCGACTCTATAATTACCGAGAGGTGATATTACCCATTATGGAGTATACAGAGGTGTTTGCAAGAGGGATTGGCGACGCAACGGATATCGTGACAAAGGAGATGTTTACCTTTGAAGATAGAGGTGGTAGAAGCTTAACACTCAGGCCCGAAGGTACAGCTTCCATGGTTCGTGCCTATGTTGAAAATGGCGAATATAATCGTTTATCACTGTGCAAATTTTTTTATTGTGGACCTATGTTCAGAGCAGAAAGACCTCAAAAAGGAAGATTGCGACAGTTTAACCAGTTTGGTGCGGAGTTATTTGGTAGTGATCATCCTTATTTTGATTTTGAAATACTATCCATTATGAACGATATTGCTACCAAACTACACATTCATGATTATGAGCTTTTATTAAATTCAATTGGTTGTCCTGACTGCCGAAAACCATATATTACCGAGTTATTCAATTATTATAAAAACCATGAGCATGAACTTTGTGATGATTGTAAAAAACGTTTATATACCAATCCATTACGATTATTAGATTGTAAGGTTGAAAGCTGTGTTGCCATAAAACAGGATGCCCCAAAGATAACACAATTTTTATGCAAAGCTTGTAACGAGCACTTTGATAACGTTCAAAAGCTTTTACAAAAACATACTATCAAGTATAGCCTTCATCCACTTCTGGTACGTGGTTTAGATTATTATACAAAAACAACCTTTGAATTTGTTACCGCGCAATTAGGTGGACAGAATGCATTTGCTGCTGGTGGACGATATAATAATCTGGTTGAATTATTTGGAGGCAAACCCACTCCTGCCATAGGTTTTGCTGCCGGTATTGAACGTATTGAATTGTTGCTGGAGCAAACGACGCTCACCGATGTATTGGATGTATATATTATTTATGCCGATGAAACTGCATCATCGGTAGTTATGCACATTGCCAATCTTCTAAGGAAAAACAATATATCCTGTGATTTTGACCCAATTACCAAAGGATTTAAAACGCAGTTTAAACGTGCTGATAGGGAAAAGGCAAAATTTGCCATTATAGTTGGTCAGGATGAATTAGCCAATAACTCTGTTACCATTAAGGATATGACATCTGGTGAACAGATAGCAATCTTGCAATCAGAGGTTATAAACTTTCTATTAAATAAATTAACAAAACAATAATTATTATTGAAACTCCACTTTTTACAATCTCTTTTCTACATAATATTAAAACTGTCACAATACAGTGGTTTTGAAATATTGTACTTCAGCATAAAGTCTAAATTTTAATCTTTCAAATATCCACTTGTTCTATTTATTTCTATTTAGCTGTGTTTATTGTGTATTATTATACATGGTTTATGTTGGTTTATGTTGGTTTATGTTTGATATATTCATTATAAACATTTGTTGCTAAATAAAAATCCTTTTTTTTAATAAAGTACTTTACTTAATTTATAGTACCTACCATATTTTGAACAACTATCTTTCAAGATTTTGTAAATGGCAATCATGAGCAATCAATACGTTTTGCTGACACACTATGATACCTATCTATGTTTTTTTATCTTAAAATGTTCACCATTTTAATATGAACACAGAAAGTAAAATGAAACAATTCCCGTTTGTTCAAGGGCTACTGGCAAAGGAACCTCATGTTTATGATATTTTATCTGAAATAGTAAAAATGCAGGAATTATCACTTCCTGATGGCAAACATGAAATGGCTACACTGCAGTTTTTACAATCCTCGCGAAACATTCCCATACCTTTTACTACTTCTCGCAACAGCCAGATTGGTTATCTTGTAACACAGCTTTGCAACAACTATCCCGATCATGTAAAAAAGCTGATAACCTTTGATTTCCATGTTGAAGAAAAAACAAAAAAATTAAACATAATTGAGAAAGAAGAGTACTGCGTTGATGTTCTTGAAGAAGAATTTAACCGTTTGCAGGCAATGCGAGATGAAATATCAAAACAAAATTTATTAGCGCTGTTAAAGCAATATCGTCTTTTTAATCTTTCAAAACTTATAAAGAAATCCATTAATAAAAATGACTTAAACAGGATTATTAAATCAGAATTGGGTAAAACAATTTTTACATTCAAGCATTTTACCATAGATAAAAGTCATGTTGAGCTGGCTGAAGATTACTGCTTCCATGCTGAAAATTATCAGAGCGTTAAAAGTTCTATTAATTTTAAAACATTGAAAAATATAATATCTCAACATGCTGATATGCTTTTGCGCAGGCTTAAACGATTTGGTATTATATCAAATGAGTTCAGTGATTACCGTGATGCCAAGCTGGATTACATATTTACGGTGCTTCTGGAAGATTTAGCATCGCTACTTAATGAAAGTGATTTAGCGGAGGTTAAAAATACTCATGCTTTCAGATCTTGTCTATTAAAAGTTGACGCCCTGCTTGATCCTGTTGATACCTATAACAATGATATTGTTTCATTTATACATGAACACAAATTATGTACGCAGGTAGATATTATTGATAGTTTGCCAGATATAGATGAAGAACTCATTGAAAAATGGCGTGAATCAAATTATTGTAAAAATGCAAAGGTAATTGCTTTTACTAATCCTGAAGATAATCATCGCTATTATTGTGATGGAACGGTATTGATTAGTTATCTGTCAGAGCTTAATCAATTAATCAATTATCAGAGGGATAAATTTGAAAAGTTAGGTTATCTGGAAAAAGATAAAATAAAAAAAACATATGCTATTTTAATTAAAATTGCTGAAAATATTATTGCAGGGGATGCATATGACGAACTATCACTTAATAGCGAACAAAAACAAATTCTACAAAAAATTATAGATGACTTTGATAAACAAAAGATTGAAGAGTTGCCATCGCAGCCGGTTACCATTGTAAAACAAACAAAGCAAAAAAAATCATTATTAAAACGATTTGTTGATGCATTTCTTTCTCTATTTAAAAGAAAGACAATAATAAAACCTATTACACAAACTCATGTATTTTCATCACCGGTTCATCAACTAAGTAAAAAAACAAAAAATTTTTATGATACTATCAGCTCAATTAATAAAAATATTATAGCCATGACAGAGGTCATTGATATTACTGATGAAAATGAGTCAGATATAAATGAATTAATTGAAGAATTAAGAAATACAGGATTAAAAATAGTAATCCCCATTTATAATGCACGGAAGGTGTTATATCCACGAAGAAGCCAGAAATTATTAATCCCGGATATTGAATATGTTCTTGTATCTCCCGTTGTTATGCGATCGTATGATGCAATAAAAGAATTTAGCGATTCACTTGTAGGAAAAAAACTCAATGGTGAAGTTATTCCTGCTTCTGGTATTATTGCGATAGAGAAGTATCTGTATACACTCTATCGCCAGAAAAGAAATCTGATGATAAAAAAATAGTTATTCTATTATTCTACGATTCTGTATTAGCTTCACATGTTTTGGATTGGCATGAAGCACATGAAGGCTCTGAAGAAGATTTAATTAACTTATCATTAGAATTATTCTTATAGTCGGTTACATAAAAGCCGGATCCTTTAAAAATAATTCCGGCTCCAGCACCTATAATACGTTTAACTTCACCTCCGCATTGAGCACATGTTTTTACTGGTTCATCCTTTATAGACTGAAACAATTCAAATTTATTATTACAAGAGGTACAAACATATTCGTAGGTAGGCATTTCATCCCTCCATATTACGCATAAATAGTATAATTTTCATGAATATAATTAATATATTTAATTGAATGATTAATACTATAAATAATGTATACAAATATAGCAACAAATCAATAATTTTTCTTTAAAAAATTTTAAAGTAACAAATTTATAAACATAAAAGATGTTGTACTTTATACTACAATCTAAATACTACAATCCGATATACAAATTACGTATTATTGTCAGATTCTGAATTAGAATTAGAATTAGCAGTATATCCTATACTTTCACTTAACTCTTGTGCACTTAAATCAAGGATTTTTGAAAACCCCTGTACAAATTCAGCACTTTCAAGCGCTTTCTGACTTATTTCGATAATTGCATTGACCGCTTTGGTTAACTCATCAATGGTAACTTTTTGTTCCATCGAAAAATTATACACTGACCCGGATAGTTCTTTAAATTTTTCAAGTTTTGATCGTATATCTTGATTTTTTATCCCTAATTCGTTGGTAAAATCAACGGTGTCTTTCAGTACATTAAAGGTTTCACCAATGCCTTTTCGAATAGCTTTAATAGCTTCAGTAGCTTTACTAATATACTGTATTTCATTGGTGATCATTTTAGCCTGATCGGCAATGGTTGCATGAATCCCCTTTACTATGTCAGTGGTTTGATCTGCTAATTTATTTACTTCATCAGCAACAACTGAAAATCCTTTACCGGATTCTCCTGCTCGTGCAGCTTCTATGGCAGCATTTAATGCCAGCAGGTTAATTTTATCAGCTATTTCATTGATATTCACAATGGTCTGTTCAACTTCTTTTAAATATTCAGCTATTGATTCAATAGCATTGATTGATTTGGTAATGGTAACTTCTCCCTCCTCAGATTGTTTTACAGCTTGCTCAATAGAATTTGATAAACGCGTTATTCGCTGTGACACCTGACTGCTGCTGGCATCTATTGATTCAATATCATTTTTAATCACGTCCATACTGTTAGCTTGCTGTTGAATTGCGTTGAGATTGGATTCAAACGACGATGACATCTCTTCGTATGCGCTGGAGGTTTCTTCTACAATGGTTGATAGTTCCCTTGCAATATCATATAATTTAGTTGCTGAAATATTAAGATCAGAGCTCAATCGTTTTACTTCTTCTGATTTTGCATGTGTTGATTGGAACAAGTTCTTTAACGATTCAACCATCTTATTAAAAGCGCTGGTAATATAACCAAATTCATCGCCGGACTGTACCGGTATGGCAACGTCAAAATTGCCTTTATCAACTTCTTTCAAACCATCAGTTAACTGACGAAGAGGTTTAACAAGGATGCCTGCAAAAAATAATCGTATCCCAAAGCGGATAAATACATATACTATAATAACAATTGCTATTAATATGGCGACAGTTGAATGCATAAATGAACGATATGCAGTATAAGGGAAAGCTATCTCATGAATAATTTCATTGTTTATGTATCGATAAGCAACAACGTGCTGACCATCAGTTGCAACATGGTATGTTCGCATTCCGGGAAATTGTACCGGGATTAAGAACTGTGTTATGTCATGTTTTAACTCTTCACCTTCTTTTGAAGTTGTTTCAAGGTAATTGGCGATGGCACTGGTAAATTGTTGCAATATAGGTTCTTGTTTTGGTAATAATAACTTCAGGTCATTCCTGAAGTTAGGGCCTTTTAATTGCGATATCTTATGGTGGAAATGATAGACCTTCGCATCAAGTTCCCTGCAAAATGCCATTAATGCACTATAGTCAATGGTGTTTTTATGCTGCTCAATATAATACCGTAATGTTGCCACATATCCCTGAAACGATACAGGGGTATTATCCAATAATAATTGCAACCCCTCTACAGTATTATTTTCAGCATGTGAAAAAATCATATTCCATGTATATGCATGTTTCATCTCCATTGCAATGTCATCTTTATTATAACTATCTGGCAGATTTTGTGTCCATGTATTATTGGCAATATTGTATGTAGCGTGATAGATATAGTTATCCATAGTTTGGTTGTTGAGTACTGTTAACAAAGCAGAACGGTAATAAATTTCATCAAAATCCTTTTCATTCTTTTTTAGAACAATAAATCCTATAATCTGCAGTAAGCACAAAACAGTTACCAGTATAATCCCGATGAGTTTACCTAAAAATGAAAATCGTTCTTTTGAATTATTGATATAAACTATAAAGACAAGAAAGAAACCTAAAAGGTTAAACAATGTCCATGCCGTATGGAATACGTCTCTATCAATAACACCTTCCCTGCTCAGCGTATTGGTGGTGGAAGGAACGACGGTACCTATCACTGTGAATAAAAACAAAAGTAATAAGATCTTTTTTTCTTCTTTATTGCTGGTAAAAAAACGCCACCACAGTACAATAAAAGAACATAAAATTCCAACCATTATTAAGACACCTATCTGCTTGCTTATCTCATCAGCATCAAAATCATAATAGTGCCCTCTGAATAAAAATACAATATCCGACTGCAACGAGACAATGATAAAAGCAATCAGTGCACCAAATGAAAGTATATAACCCATGATAATATATATTTTAGCAGCACGGGGAGCTTTTGGAGATGGATAAAAGAAATAAAAGTATCCCAGATATGCTATCCCCAGCAATATGGTTAAAATGGTTAGCCATCGATGATATGCTGCCAATGGATGATAAACACTTGATGATATAAAATATCCAAAATTAAAAACACCCAGTATAATTAAAGCTTTAGCTAATATGGTGGTAGCTTCTGATTTATCTTTTGTATTGTATAAAAAAAATCCTGTTGTTAAGAAAAAAATTATAGGTATAATTGTGCCCAATGAAAACGAATTGAACAGTATAATAGAACCCATAACTGCCATACCCCTTATATATATTTTTTTTTAGTAACTTTGTTTACATATAATAAATCGGTTAAAATAATCAAGAATATTTTATAAAAATATAATCTGCATAGACTACATTTTATTTTTAAATGATGCCTTGTTGAATCTAATTCTATTTATAATAATGATTATTGGATTTAATTATGATTTGCAGGTTATGGCATATTTTTCGTTTGACAAAAAATTAGTGCTATTAGCTTACATATAAACCATGTGCAGCATTGTGCCAGCGTAGCTCAGTTGGTAGAGCGGCGCACTCGTAATGCGCAGGTCACCAGTTCGATCCTGGTCGCTGGCTCATTGATTATTAATTGCAAAAATGATTGTTGGGAAACCTTCGTTTACATGTAGTGTTATCAGGATTATCGCAGCATCGAGGTAAGATAAGCCTTACACTCTTTTCAAAGAAAATATAATCCCATACCCAGTTGATCATAACAAAAAGTTTATTTCTAAATCCAATTAAATAGAGTATATGGATAAATATCCAGATAATCCATGCTATATACCCTTTTAAATGCAAACCAGCTACCTGTGTTACTGCATGGTTGCGTCCAATGGTAACCATACTGCCTTTATCTTTATAGTGAAATGGTTTTGCTTTTTTATTTTTAGCTATTAATTGTAGAAGTCGTCCAACATATTTACCCTGCTGAATGGCTACCGGTGCAATCATAGGCAATGTCTTTCCATCCTGACTATATTGTGCTAAATCTCCAATAATAAAAACATCATCATATCCTGGAATGTTTAGATTGTCGTTAACTTGTATTCTCCCGTTGGTAGATATTTTCAGGTTACAATCACTTTTTATCATTTCACCCTTTACCCCTGCTGTCCACACAACTGTTTCTGTAGGGATTATTGGGCTATCGTTCAGGTAAACGCCAGTAGCCTCTATTTTACTAACATTAGCATGGGTCAAAACGTTAACACCTTTTTTTATTAATTCAGACTTTGCATACTCAGATAAGATTGGAGGATACATGCTTAATATCCTGTCGCCTGCTTCTATCAAACAAACACTGATTTCTTCATAATCTAACTCCGGAAAATCTTTATGTAACGGCCCATGAACCAGCTCCGCCAATGCACCGGCAAACTCGACCCCCGTAGGACCTCCGCCAACAATGACAATGGTAAGCAATCTTTTCCGCTGATTCTTATCATCAATAAATGAAGCTCTTTCAAAACAGGATAAAACGTGATTCCTGAGTATCATTGCATCATCCAGTGTTTTTAATGGAAAGGAATACTGTGAAGCTCCACTAATATTGAAATAGCTATTGACGCTTCCTGCAGCTACCACCAGATAATCAAATGGTATATGTTGTCCAAGGCATTCTATTGTTTTATTTGCATAGTGTATAGCTGTTACTTCTCCACGTATGAAACGTATATTTTTTGTATTTCTGATGATAAATCGTACCGGAGAAGCAATCTGTTCAGGTTCTATTTCTGCAGCACTCACCTGATACAGTAACGGTAAAAAAGTATGGTAATTGTTTTTATCAATAAGAATTACATTATAATTGGTGTTCGATAGTTCCTTTGCAACCCATAATCCGCCGAAACCAGCACCAATGATAACAACTGTTTTTTGCCTTTGATTTATCATGGATGGCATCCTCCATTTGATATAACTAATAAGGATTAATAATTATATCCCTTTTTATACCTCAGTCTAAAATTGTTACTGTGATGTGCAATCTATGAAAATCATATATTGCAGTATTAGGCAAGATATCATCATCACTCAATGAAAATATAATAAATGTAACTTTTTTTAACTATACCTTTTCTTTCTGGTATTTTACACTGAGTTCATGCCAATGCTATATCCGTATAAGCAGTCCCTGTAAACACTTCTTTCACTGTTCTAAATCGTATGAAAATTTCTAAAAATGTTTTTTTAAAAAATAATAAAAATTTTACCAATGCCTGCGTCTACAAAGGGAATCAACAATATAATTATTAGAGATTTACTTATTGAATAAAAAAATTGTTGACGTGAAAAACAATCCAGCTAGACTTTCCATCCATAGTAATCAATTATTAAATAATTCATTAACACCATTTATTCGATAATTATAGTATTGGCATCTTTAAAATTTTGTTTATTTATTAGTTACAATATGATAAATCTTATTCTGCTTATACCTGTTTTCACAAACGATCATGTGCAATATAACTATTATAGTATAGATTCATTTTTATATTTGACATTACATTTTACAAAGTTATATTAAAAAATTATTTTTAGGTAAATGAATAAAGCAACAAAAAAAAAATTAATAAAAAATTAAGGTATTAACATGCTTAATAATAAACTGCTATTTTATAGTATAACATTTTGTATAACTCTATTGCTCGGTTTTGCATTTTGTATAATCAAGTTAATGAATAACTCATTATATGATAGTAATAATAGCCTGCTTAAACCGGCTGATGTTTTTGCCAATAATGATGAGTATATAGCGTATATACAAACGCTTACTATACCCGGAGTAAAGTTTACCATACAAACCATAGAAAAGGGTGATAATTTCTGGAAGATAGCAAAAGAACACAAGATTGACATTGATACCTTGATAGGAGCCAATCCTTTATGGGAATCTATTACAGCAAAAGTTGACCAGAAGATAGTTATTCCATCTCAAAAAGGGGTTCTCCATTTTGTTGCAGATATTAATGAAATAAATTCTCTCCACTCACTCTATGATGTATCTGAAAAAAATGTATTAACGCCATCCCTATTTTTATTACGTTTGCAATCTATTGTATCAAAACCAGAAAAACCTATTGCCGTATTTGTTGTCGATGCACGTCCTAAAGCAGATGTTATGACTCCACAGCTTTCAAAGCAATTTACCATACGAGAAATGTTTAGATCACCTCTTGGCGGACGATTAACATCTTTTTACGGTGGAAGGTTACATCCCATTTTCAGGCAGTGGGGCTTCCATAATGGGCTGGATATAGCAGCACCTTATGGAACTCCGGTTGGAGCAGCACGGGGAGGTGTTGTAATCAGTTGTGGCTGGATGGGCGGCTACGGAAAAGCAGTTATTATACAACATGATGAAGGTTTTAAAACATTGTATGGACATTTGTCATCAATACACGTTCGCCCTGGACAGCATATTAAAGCAGGGCAATTTGTAGGAAGAGTTGGTTCAACCGGATGGTCTACAGGCCCACATCTACACTTTACATTATGGCAATATAATAAACTTATCAATCCTATGAAAGTGCTATGGTAATAGCATTACCATGTATCAAAAACTAATTAAGGAATACTTTGAAAAAGCATCACTATATTATACCAAAGAAATTATAAGCCGTTTCAATCAATTTTTACATCTTTTATTACAGTACAATACTTCACACGATCTTACCCGCATTACCAGTATTGATGAAATTATCATTAAACATTTTGTCGATTCATTATTTATCACAAAATTTATCACCATCCCTTCACCTCTCCTTGATATTGGAACCGGCGCAGGTTTTCCCGGCATTCCATTGGCAATAGTTTATCCGGATAAACGCTTCATATTGGCTGAAAGCCGGCATAAACGCACACAATTTTTATCTATTGTTCAAAATTCTTTGCAACTCAATAATATTGAAATATACCCTCACCTTGTAACCGAAAAGTCATTTTTTGAAGTAAGCGGTGTTATTACTCGTGCAGTTGAATCAATAGATGAAACCCTGCATCGATGTCATCATTTTTTGCAACAGGGGAATATTGTTTTATTGATGAAAGGGCCATCAGTGGATGAAGAAAATATAACTTTGTGCGATAGTTATTCAAAGATAATGGATCAACCGTATACATTGCCTGCCACATCATATAAAAGAAGACTTATTGTTTATAAAAAAACAGATGGAATAATAAAAAAAACATATTTTATTAATAAAGAAGGAAGATCAGGCGATGGATTGGCAATAACCTCCGGGGACAATAAACGTTACAGGGAATTAAAAAAAATTATTACTGACCCAAGAAAATGCAGCATGTCGACAGTTGTCGGAAAAAAAATAATCAAAGAGCTTGTCTCTTCTCATCCACAATTATGTCGCTATATTGTATTGTATGATGAGTATGCTGAAACCGATACTGAACTGATGCAGATAATCGCTGATTTTGGACATCAAAGAATTATTCTATTAAAAAAAGCACTTTTCAACGAGATTGATGTGCTGGGCAATAATCAGCCAATTCTGGTTATTGATGTGCCACCCATAACACCATGGAATATGGATACTCAGGGACTATCGCTCATGATTCCTTTTCAGGATCCAGTCAACGTTGGTGCGGCTATACGAAGTGCCGTAGCATTTGGTGTTAACAATATTATTATATGCAAAAATGCCGCATATCCCTTTCATCCTAAAGCAATACGTTCATCGGCAGGTGCAGTGTTCCACTGTACTTTATGGCAGGGTCCTCCACTTTATCAACATCAACCTGATTTCATAGAACTATCGTATCCAATTATAGCATTAGACCTTGAAGGAATTAATATATACGATTTTACTTTTCCAGAAGATGCAGTTTTACTTGCTGGTGTAGAAGGACAGGGATTGCACAGCATAAAAAACTGTATCCGTGTTACCATACCCATACAGGTGGTTGAGTCCCTCAATGCAACAGTAGCATTATCAATAGCACTATACGAATGGCATAAGCAAACTACTATTTCTTGCTAAATGTATCTTTCAGTTTAAGATACCATTTGCCCGCTTTCATGGCAAAATCTTCACCACCCGTTTCATCCATACTTAAATCTGGTATTGCACCATCAGGACCGTACATGCCTTCCATCATTTTTGCTATGTTTTTCCGAATCATTTTACGCATCGGTATATGGGAAATCATACCATACATTGCCGCACCACCTTCATAGGCTAATTCAGGATTTTTCCTTACTGTTGTAAAAGCTTCTTTAACATCATTGATAAACTGTTGTGCAACCTTTGCATGAATAGGGGTTATCATAGCATGGAGAGCATCGGGACGCTGGAGCCTGTCAACATGCCATCCCTTTTTTTCTAAGATGTCGCCAATAGCAAATGTATTCACATCAGGCTCAATCGAACGGTATGCAAAAACACTGGATTCAGGTTTGCCCACTATTTCCATACCTTTTATTGATTCAATCCCCTGCTGTATTTTTCTGGAAGTATCCATAATTATTTTTGCATTTTTTATGTATCCTTTCTCACCCTGTGCTACCATTGCTGCCCAGGCCGCTGCTATAGTTCCACCAGGCCTTGTGCCCAGCAAAGCAGGTGACGCAAAAACACCACCGGGCCAATTTTCATAAATAAAAATTGATGGCGCAAATAATCAATACTACGGTATACAATGACTGAAGCACCTTTAGCACTAAATCCATATTTATGTACATCAGCACTCATTGAGGTAACACCATTCACTCTAAAATCAAATGGGGGGATATCATAGCCTGATTTTTCAACAAATGGCAATAAAAACCCGCCAAGGCATGCATCAACATGCAAAGGAATTTTTTTTAAATGCGCAATGGAACCAAGTTCAGCAATTGGATCAACAGTGCCATACGGATAGCATGGAGCTGAACCAATGATAAGTATGGTATTGCGGTTTATAAGTTTTTTTACAGCATTCACATCCACCTTAAAATTTTTATCCAGAGGTGCACGTATAATTTTTACATCAAAGTATTCTGCTCCTTTTTCAAAAGCGACATGGATGCTTTCAGGAACAATCATTTCCGGTTTTTTAATCCACGGATGTAATGAACGTGCCCTATCGCGATAGGTTTTAACAGCAAGCAAGCAACTTTCAGTTCCACCCGATGTCATGGTACCACAGGCTTCTGGACCTGCATGCAGCATGTTTGCAGTCATTTTTACCACTTCATTTTCAAACTTCTTAAGGCTTTTAAAAGCCATGGGATTTAACGCATTTTCATCAAAGTATAGTTCAAATGCTTTTTGCAAAAATTTAGTGTGTGCATCATCTCTATGATAAACAAGGCTGAATGTTTTTCCCTGTTTCCAGTTAGCATCATCTTTCCGATACTGTTTCATCATGGACAAAACCTTATTGTATTCAATACCGTTTGGTGGAAGCTGTGTTATTGCCATGCGATACCTCCTATAATAATAATTATTTATTATTATTATTTTACTTATATAGAACTGAAAACATATCCCAATGTTATGCCAAGATAATTGCCAATAGCATAGCCAATAACACCGGTAGTAATACCGGACAATAAAATGTATTTATTGTGGAGTGCATCGGCAACCACTGGAACAAATGGTGGTGAACATATGCCTGCAACTGAAGTGATGATATAGGTATCAGTATCAATGGAAAAAATCTTACACAATATACCATGCACCAATAAACTCCCAAAAATTGCTAAAAACACATAAAACAATAGCGGTATATTAATATGAATAATATTATCAACATTTACCATCGAACCAACAATAGTACAAAAAATATAAATAAGATACATCCCAAACTGAAAGGTTCGTTTAAGATTATGTACATACGGAATAAGTGAAAGCAAAATTGCTATTGTCGTTACTGCCAAAATGACAACCATCGTTTGATATTGATTTGGCAACAAACCGGCAATACCCAGTGAAATTGCAACCACTACAATTGATAAAAGCAAAGCTATAACCAGATTTTTCAAAATATTTTTGGAAAAGATATCGCCATACAATCTAATATCTTCACCAGTCTTTGCATTTTTATCTTCTTCATTTTCATTATTTATTACTTTAAAAGGCGGTAAAAATTTTAAAAAAAGTTTTTGTGCGATAGTTACTAAAAATATAATGTATACCATTGAAAGTACAGTGTCATAGGTGTGAACAATTACAAAAGTTGTTGAATCAACATTGAATGCTTCTTTAATGGCAGCTAAATTTGGTGTTCCGCCTGTATATACCCCTAAAAGCATCCCGGCAATCTTCCATGCATCAGGAATTATATGCCTTATCAGTAAATATCCAGCAAATACTACAATAACTACCGCAATACACTCCAGTGTAAACGCCAGTAGTGCTTTACCGGCTAACCTGAACCATGTTTTAATATTTATTGTGAAGAGGAGCATTGGCAAACCTAAAATGATAGCTATGTTGGAGCTTATATCCTGTATAGACTTTGCCTGTTCAGGCAATATGCCTATATTTCCTATAGTGATGCCTGCACTATAACATAACAATACAGCACCTATTTTATTAATTGATGGAAATTTATAGCATACGTAAATGATGAGCGCCGGAATCAAAAGGTAAAAACAAATCAATAATAAAAAGATAGCAGTATTCATACCACCTCCATTTATTTCACTATAGTGAATATTATTTCACTTTAGTGTAATTGTCAACTGTTTTTTGTTTGACATATATATCATAAAGATTTTTTTAATACCAGATTATTAATGACGTAAAGGAATATAAAGTTACTGCTATGAAAAAAGAAGAAAGAATAAAATGGGATAAAGAACAACGTACAGCCAGAATCATTGAAATAGCACAGGAATTGTTTTTTACCAGGGGATTTGATGCAACCACAATAGATGAAATTGCCCATTTAGCAGGATATAATAAACGTACTTTATATCACTATTTCAAAGATAAAGAAGAGCTGTTTTTAGCTGTTGCACTGAATGGATTAAAATTATTTAATGAAAAATTGGAAGAGGCATTCAACTATCCATTAGAAGGTCATACAAGGTTATACAGCATGGGAAAGGCATTCTATAATTTTTTTTTGAAATATCCTGATTATTTTAATCTTATCATGACATACGAAGCACGTAATTGCATGTATTATCCGGTAACCAACAGCAATACAATGAGCTTCTATAAGCTTGAGTGTCAAAAAATTGCAGATAGTGATACTGAATTAATAATAAAAGCTATTGAATATAGTATTAATGACGGAATAATCAAAACAACATTAACACCAAAACAATTAATGCTCATATTATGGGGGCAAGTTTTTGGCATCACTCAGATTATAATGATACGAAAAGACTTTTTTAAAGAAGCATACGGCATAGACCATGAAGAACTTTTTGAAACATTTTTACGTGAAACGGAAAAGGCATTAAAAAATTAAAATGATATAGTAATTAAAAAAGCCGCCAGAAGGCGGCTTTTGCAAAGTGGTTTTCTAAAATGAATAATTCATTATATCGCTTTAACGGAAACAGCCCGCGGACCTTTATCGCTGCTTTCGATCTCGAATTCAACCCTTTGTCCTTCTTTTAATGTCCTGAAACCGTTACCTATAATACCGGTATAATGCACAAAAACATCACTACCGTCTTCTTTGGAAATAAATCCAAAACCTTTTTTTTCGTTGAACCACTTAATTGTACCTTTGGGCATGTGAAAACTCCTTAAAAAATAAAATACGGCGTAAAGCCTTTCAGTATGTTGATTTTGCTTTTAACCTCTAAAAAACCTCATATTGAAATTTCACAAGAGACAAAACCAAAATACAATTCATACTATTATACATATATACTATTACTTCTTATTGTTGTCAACATTTTATTACAATTTATTTAATTTTTTTTATAAAACCTATAATTCACATAAAACCTATTTTATTGATTCTTTACCTATTTGGTAAATTTTAAAAAAATAGCACACATCAAACCATATTGCTCCATATATTCATAAAAATTTTTTACTTGTATTTTACAGTGATTAAGCATAGCTGGAATTCAATATTTATTGTACTGTAATCTTGATATTATTTTTGAATAATCCCCATTTTTATTTTTAATATCATTGTTTTTAAATAATTATGGCAAAATAAATTTTTTATAATTGCAAAAAACATAGCAATTCATATATAAAAGTATTAATAATTTTTAGTATAATACGTTTGTTAATTGTGCGATAAATAAACAAGGATATCTAATCGATGCAATAATTATGAGTTTTATAAAAAATATTAAGGATTAATTACATGAGAATAATTGCTATTTCAAATAACAAAGGAGGTGTTGGAAAAACAACAAGTACGGTAAATATTGCAGCAGCACTACAAATTATTGGAAAAAAAGTTCTTGTCATTGATATTGATCATCAGGCTCAGTCAACCTATCATTTTGGTTATAATCCACATAATCTGACTTACTCAATATATAATATCCTGAAGGGTGAGATTGCGTATAAAGAAATCTTAATTGATAGAAATGGTCTGCATATTTTACCATCTAAAAATGATTTAAAGGATATTGAGTTTATTCCACTTCCTGCAAAAGAATTTCTGTTAAAGGAAGCTCTGGAAAATATTTCTGGTTATGATTTCATTTTAATTGATTGCCCACCCTCTTTAGGAATTTTAACTTTGAATGCCCTTGCTTTTGCAAAAGAAATTTTTGTTCCCTTGCAGGTTCAGTTTTTACCATTTCATGGCATGTATAACCTTTTTGAAGCAGTGCAGATGGTAAAACGCAGATTAAATAAAGAAATAGAAATAACGGGTATAATAGGAACCATGTATAATCCTAAAAAGCAAATAAATGTAGAAGTAATAGATGAAACAAAAAAACGTTTGCCCGGTAAATTGTTTGAGACATTAATTCGTGAAAATGTATTGTTACAGGAAGCGCCAAGCTGGGGAAAAACAATCTTTGAATATAAACCAAACAGCAATGGAGCTGATGATTATATGAACCTGACAAAAGAAATATTAGAAAGAAGTCCCGATTAAAATCTATAAATGTGATTTTTCAATTACCCGTTTAGCCTGTTTTTCAAGTATTTGTACCGCCAGAATCAGGGTAGAAAAACGCTTATCTTTAGTTTGACCATGATAAAACCTATAATAAATTTGCTGGGCTATAACTGCTAACCTGAATAAACCAAAACAGTAGTAATAATCAAAATCGCTCATATCTATGCCTGATTTTTCATGGTATCTATTGACCAGTTCTTTCCGTGTTAATGCACCATCCAGATGGGTAGGCATTAAACGAATAAGTTGCATATCCTCTGGATCTTCTTTTTCCACCCAGTATGCAAGTGAGTTCCCTAAATCCATGACAGGGTCACCAATCGTTGCCATTTCCCAATCTAATACACCAATTATTTTTTTTGGATTTTTGTTATCAAGCACCACATTGTCAAATTTATAGTCGTTATGAATAATAGCTGCTCTAGTCGGCGTTTCAGGTAATTTTTCTTTAAGCCACGTAATTATTTCGGTATATGATGGTGCATCAGGGGTCAGAGCATCATTGTAACGATTTATCCATCCATGTACCTGTCGCTCAATATAACCATCAGGCTTTCCAAAATTTTCCAGTCCTAACTCTTTATAATGTAAAGAATGAAGCAGACACTGTATATCCAGCAGCTGCTCACATAAATATTTAAATTCGTCAGGTGTATAGCTCAATCCCTGTGGTAATTCTTTACGCAGTATTATTCCTTTGATTCTTTCCATAACATAAAATGGGGCACCAATAACGGATTCATCATCACAATATACTAATGGAGCTGGACAATAAGGGAATACCGGCTTCAATGCTTTTAATATTACAAATTCACGATGCATATCATGAGCTGTTTTTGCTTTTTTACCAAAAGGAGGCCTCCTTAATACTAATTCTCTATCGCCAATTTTGATAAAATACGTCAGGTTTGAAAAACCACCTGGAAATTGTTTTATTTCAATAGTTCCTTTTATATCAGAAACATTGTTAACCAGATAATCAAACAGTATATGTTTATCAATGTCCTCGCCTTCACGAATATCTGCTGGTTTATCTATATAATTTTCCATACAATAAACTCCTTTGAAAAGAATTATTAACTTCTGTCATTACGGGCTTGACTCGTAATGCAAATATGTAACTTTAATTCCTAAAACCATTTTAAAGAGATGATTCATTATAACACGCACAACATTCTCATATTGAGGGATACAGCATTTTATGTCGTTCTGAAAGAGCGATAACAACTGAAGTATCTCCCCTTTCTCAAAACAATGAGATTCTCCACTCCGTTCAGAATGGCACATTGCCACTTTGTCATTCTGAGGGACACAGCCTCGTAGAATCTATTCGTTTATACAGGAGATTCTTCTATACCACCTAACATGACTCAACTTTGCCTTATAATGAGGTTCACGATACGCTTTTATCTGCTATGGATGCCATACACGGAATAACAGCAACTCCTCCTTCTATAAATAAATTATATAAAATCTACCCGTTATGTATATAGTTATAAATAATATTAAAACATTCCAATGCATATTCTTCGGGTAGTATATTTCTTCTTTTATATTTCCAGCGCTTAAGATACCAATCCTGCATCATTGCCTTAGTTACTGATGCAATCAATGAGCTGTTTAAATTTGATTTGCATTCACTTTTTTTTATTCCATCTTTTATGATACTATCAATCAATGATTCTGTAAAAAGCTCACTTTCGATAGTTTTATTATATTCAATCCCTGTAAAATATCGTGTTTCCATATATGAAAAATAAAACCAATCTTTCAATGCTTCGCTTATAAATATATGTGCATGGATAAAATTATATAATTTATCTTTTGTGGATGAAGCCTTGCTTAATGCACTCGACAATGTTTTTTCAACTGCAGCTCGTCCATACTGTTGAATAATATGTAAAAGTTCATCTTTAGAAGGAAAATAAGAATAGAGAGCTCCTATGCTTAACGATGAAGCACGTGAGAGCTCTCGCATACTCATTGCAGCATAGCCTTTTTTATTACTTATACTAATAGCAGTGTTTATAATCCTTTTAAGATTATTGATGGATTGATCAGACTTTTTAACTTTGATAAGCTGTTTATTATCATCATACAGTTTGGTGACAATTTCATCCAGAACGATTTTAATACTCTTCCTGAAATTGTTGTAATTATCAATGAATAATTCATTGAAATTATCTGATTTCTCTGCCTTCATAGCCTGACAATATCCTTTTTGCCACTGCAGTTTTATGGACTTCATCTGCACCATCATATATGCGCGAAGCACGTTCATGACGGTAGAAAAATGCAAGAATGGTATCATCAGTCATGCCCAAACCACCATGCACCTGTAGCGCCCTGTCAACTACCTTCTGCATTACATTTGCCACATAAAATTTTATCAGTGAAACATCTATTCTGGCTTCTTTTTGTCCTAAGTGCTCTATCTTCCACGCAGCCTGTAATGTCATAAGCCTTGCTGCCTGTATTTCAGCAGCACATTCAGCTACCCATTCCTGGATTATCTGTCGGGAAGCTAAAGTTTTACCGTCAGGAGCAATGATACGCTTATTAGCCCGTGAACACATTAAATCAAATGATCGTTTACATATACCCAGCCATCGCATACAGTGGTGAATCCGACCAGGACCTAACCGTTCCTGAGCTATAACAAAACCCTGTCCTTCTGGACCAAGTAAATTTTCTACCGGAACCCGACAGTTTTGTAACAATATCTCGCCATGGCTAAAATAACCACTACCCTCATGTCCCATAACTGGGATATTTCGCACCAGATTAAAACCTGATGTATCTGTAGGAACTATAATCATACTTGCCCTTAAATAAACTGGAGCCTCCGGATTGGTGACAGCCATGACAATAGAAAATTGAGAACCATCGGCAGCAGTCGAATACCATTTGTGCCCATTTATTACATATTGATTGCCATCTTTTACTGCGGTTGCATCCAGTAATACCGGATTGGACCCTGGCAGATCAACTTCGGTCATTGAAAAACAGCTTCGTATTTTGCCCTGTATTAACGGTAACAAATATTTTTCACGTTGTTCATCATTGGCATATTTAATCAATATTTCAATGTTACCTGCATCCGGTGCCTGACAACCAAACACATAATGTCCCAGCGGAGTCCTGCCCAGTGATTCTGAAACAAGCCCATGCTCTACTAAATCAAGACCCATGCCACCATATTCTTTTGGAACCTGAGGTGCCCATAGCTCCATTTTTTTAACCATATTTCGTTTTTCTTCCAGAACAGGCATCATTGCTTTAATATCTTTACTTACAAACTCCTGCTCTAAAGGGATAAGCTCTTTATCCACAAATTCATCAATAAGCTCTAAAATTGTTTTCATCTTATCAGAAATTTCAAAATCCATAAAACGCCTCCATTAAAATATAGTTTACCTGTACGTTTTCATCGATGCATCTTGTAATAACTCTATGTGAGGATATGCATTGAATGAAGCCAATACCAGAGCTTTATCGTTATATCGTAGATGTGTCATCGATGTATTTACTATTTGCCATGTTAACTGCATGGTGGTTTCATCACTAAAACCAAGAACCATCTGCACAGTTGTTCCAATGATGCCTCCTGAAGAAACCAATACAATATTTTTCCCTCTCCCATGATTCTTTGTTATTTCAGTGACAAAGCTGTTCACCCTCTTTTTAACATGTTCATAGGATTCAATGCCTTCAAATGATGTTTTGGTTGTTATCCAATAAAGCATAACTTTTTCAAAAACGCGCTGGAAAGCTTTTTTATCAGTATATATTTGTTTTATCTCTTCATCAAGGTGCGGATCATCATTAAGCAATATGGGAAATATGGTTTTTATAATATTGATTGAGTCATACTCATTTAATCGTGAATCAGTTTGCAATGAAGGAACCTGCATGCCTTTTGATAGAAAATAATCAATAAGTATTTGTGCTGTATGTTGTTGCCTTTTTAATGTTCCTGAATAAATTACATCAATTTGTTTATTGTTATAGCGATAGTTATATAAATAATCAGCTAAAATAAGGGATTGTTTTTGCCCTTTTTCAGACAAATTGTCATAATCACCCTGTCCAAAAGAACCCTGACCGTGACGGACTAATAGTATCTCACTCATAATTCACCAGATTAAAAAGATTTTGAATTATTAATAGCATTATTAACTCCCATACATAAATGTCAAGAAAAAAATAACGAACGTTCGTTATTTTTATTGATTTTTTTAAAATATTTTTATATAATGGTCTCATCACTAAGAAATAAAATTACAGGGAGAGTTGTTTGCTATATGTTCAATTGTTCAATAATGCCATACAGGAGATGAAGCTATTGTGAGTATACCATACAAAATATTAGTGTGCATAAAACAGGTACCCGATGTTAATGCTAAAATTTATCTGGAAAAAACAAAACCGTATTATGACGAAAAAACCGTGTATGTTATTAATCGATATGATGAATATGCACTTGAGGAGGCTTTGCAAATAAAAGATAAAGGTTTAACACACTATATTCATACCATTTCATCAGGACCGGAGCGAGTACAAAAGGCTTTGCGTCGCTCACTTGAAATGGGCGCTGATGAGGCATACCATATTGTAACCGGAGATGATGATTGTGCTATACCATATTATGTTGCACGATGTATAACTGAATTTGCAAAAAAAGAGTATGATATTATTTTTACTGGTGTTATGTCCCAGGATGCAATGAATCAGCAAACCGGGCAACTTATTGCATCTATCATGGGATATAATTATGCTACCGGAGTAACCAGTATACAAACTAATGATGATGAAATAACAGTTACTCGTGAACTGGATGCTCAAACTTCGATGCAATATGTTTTAAAAATTCCCTGTGTTGTTACAGTTCAATCAAGCAGTACCATGCCGCGTTACCCTTCGCTTTCAAATGTTCTCCGTGCAAAGAAACAACACATTGACATTATAAAACCCATAATGTCATCGCAGGTTCAATATCATAGTTTTTATACAATTCCTCAAAAAACTACTGAATGTGAATTTATTCAAGGAAGCACCGATCAAAAGGTTGTTGAATTATATAACATTTTACATCGTAATGGAGTGGTTTAGATTATGAGTATACTTATCATTGCAGATATTAAAAACAACCAGATAAATCCAGCAACTGCAGAATTATTTACCGCTGCCAATATAATAGCAAAGGATATAACTACACCTGTCTATTTGCTTATTCCATGCAATGATGCAAAAATTACCAGTAACTATCGCCCGGATGTTACAACAATAGTAATTGGCATGGGCATCTATCATTATAACGCACCAGGGTTAAGTAAAGCAATTGCATCGATAGCTCATGACATTGAGGCACATTACATCATTGGATTGCATACACCGTTTACCATTGATTTTTTGCCATCAGTAAGCATTGAATATAACGCACACTGTGTAACGCAGGTACACACCATAGAATATGATGAGCATCTCACATTGGCACGAGGAAGCTACTCTGGTAAATTAGACCAGTTTGTTTCTATAGTTGATGATAAACCTGTTGTTGCAAGTATTACACCAGGAAGCTTTGACGAGTATGGTGCAAAAGACGCTGACGATTTAATTAATAAAGTAATTGAAATCAACATAGATACTGCTATAAAACAATGGTGTACATTTATAATAAGTGAGAATAAAGATTCATCATTAGATGAAGCCGATATTATTATTGGTGTGGGGAAAGGTATTGGATCAAAGGATAATTTGACATTGATTTATAATTTTGCAAAATTTTTCCCACACAGTGCCGTAGCTGGTTCACGTATTGTGTGCGACTACGGTTGGTTGCCATATAGCAAACAGGTTGGCATTACGGGAAAAAGCATATCACCAAAGGTTTATATTGCATGTGCAATATCAGGATCTTCGCAGCATATTGCAGGAATTAAAGGAGCAAAAACAATAATTGCCATTAATAAAGACCCCTATGCTCCCATTTTTAATGTTTCACACTATGGTATTGTTGAGGATATTTTTACATTTATACCACAATTTTTAGAATATATTCAACGATTATAAATAATCATAATACGCTTGACAAAAGAATAATTGAAAATTTCTAATAAAACAATTATATTGTGTGATAGAATAAATTACATTTTTTTCTTAATCATAAATTCATGATAAATTAATTATGAATTTTGAAATTGATTATTACAATCATTACAAATATTTTCACGGGAGATATCATACAGTATGAAAGGGAAAATAATAACATCTCTATTTTTTACATTTGTAGCTATAACTTCGCTGATTTTTTTTATTATTGCTGTCATTATCCGGATTATGACCTACCCTTTTGATAAAAGGTTGCGTTTACTTCATCTTTTTACCTGTTTCTGGGGTTCACTCTATACCTATGTTATGCCACCATGGAAAATTACTGTACAGGGAAGAAATAAGATCAAAAATAGTAAACCGTATATCATTATTTCCAATCATCAGTCACAGCTTGACATATTAGTTGCATTCAGATTATATAAACATTTTAAATGGGTGTCAAAAGCAGAAATATTTAAGGTTCCGGTTATAGGCTGGAATATGGTATTGAACTGATATATCAAACTGGTGCGAGGCGATAAAAAAAGTATAGCACAGATGATGGATGAGTGTGAGATGCATTTAAAAGAAGGTAGTTCGGTGTATATATTCCCCGAAGGCTCACGTTCGCCGGATGGTCATTTAAAACAATTTAAGTTGGGAGCATTTCTGTTAGCAAAAAAGTTGAATCTTCCCATAATGCCCATTATCATAGAAGGTACACGATTTGCCCTTCCTAAATATAGTATCGACTATCATGGAAAACATCCTATAATATTACGGGTACTTGATGAAATAACACCGGAAAAATTTAAAAACATGAGTGTAGAGGAGCTGATAGATTATACATGGAACTATATGAATGCTGAGTTAAAAAAATTGAGGATTGAGATGTATGGCAGTGATTCAATCTGAGAATAATTATACTTTAAATTAGCTTGCACTATTGATGTATATCCTGTAGAGTAAGAACATATACCATTATTACAGTGAGGTTGTATCAATGTCTCAACCTGATGATTTTACCTTAGATGACGATTTATTTAAATTGGATGATGAGATAGATATACAGGACAATATACCCGAGAATAAACCTGAAGCAAACAACAATACGGTGTTGGATTCGGGAAAAGATTATGGCGATAGTTCCCGTAAACGGTCATCCAGAGATTTCCAGCCTGACATGGATGCACTGCTCATCACAGCACAGTCTTCAATGATTATTGAAGGAATGAAAAAATATACTGAACGAGATTTTTCTTCAAATAATCTCCCCATTTATTTAGAAGCATTAAACGGCGTTAATCTTTATATAAAAATACTAGACCGTAATCCAAAAAATTATCATAAATTAAAATCAGTGATAAATGCTGATCAGGATTGTCAGGAGGTTGAAAAGATTGCATTTGATTTATACAAAAAAATGTTTGGTACTGTGCCTGAATCAGATCAGGAAAAACTGGTTGCATTTGAAAAGTTTTCATCATTATTTAAGGATGCAGTCAACAGAGCAACTATCAATGCTTCCATGAAAGAAATAAAAAAATACTTTTTATTGTCAGGGGGGCTTGATGAAATCAAAGTTTCAAAGCTTATAGCCCAAAACGATGAAGAGCTTGCAAAAGATATTTCAAATTTACAGCGATATATTGCCATGGGATTGGCCTATATTGAAAAAGGGAATATTGAAATAATTAAAGGATTAAAAGGAAGAGATCTAAACAATTATATTATACGTGGTTCCCAACTGTTGACATTTTACTTTAAAAAAATCAATAATGACCGCCTTGCGGATTACTATTCGAGGATCAATTCTATTTATAGCAAATATTTTGTTATAAAAGATTAATACTCCCATCTTTTTTACTTGATATAGTGTAAATAATATTAAGCTTAGATAAGCAGAACAACCTTTTTTTAGTGCATTGATTTGCCGACACATATTACTATGGCAATACATATTTTTAATTTTTTCAATCAATCATCATTCAATTGCTATGATACACTGCTTGCTAATTCAAGCAGTATTGTATCCAGCATGAACATCCCCTCATCCGTGCATTGAATGCAGATATCACCATCACAGGTTTGCATGATTAATAATGATTTATCAATTAAACGATGTATTGACTGGTAAAATGATTCAGCCGGCAGGTACCCTGTTTTGTTACGCATGTCATTGATCATAAATCCCTGTTTTAACCTGAGCTTATTCATACAATATTCAAGGACGCTGTCCGGTTGTGTGCGTATATCCTCCGTACGGCTTGCAATTGCATCGTTCATGTAGTCATCAATGGTACCATTGTAATAGCGTTTGTTGTTATAAAATGAATGTGCACCGCTACCAAAACCAATATAGCTTTCAAAATTCCAGTATTTTAGATTATGTTTTGACTCGTATCCCGGGATTGAAAAATTGGAAATTTCATAATGGTTGTAGCCTGATGCCACCAGCGCATCGATTGTTTTTTGAAACATGATTCGCTGAAAATTTGCATATTGCAGGGGATTTTTTGTGCGTAAGCGCAAAGGTGTATTTGTTTCATACGTCAGCATATATGCAGAGATATGTTTGGGATTACACTGAATGATACTGTTGAGCATTGAACGATAGTTAGTTACCGACTGAACGGGAATGCCGGCAATAATATCAATGCATGGTATAATGTCAGGAATAGTGCAAAATTCCTGTATTTCTTCCATGGTGCAAAGCATTGACTTTCTTCCAATATACTTATGTGCTCTGGTATCAAGTGTTTGTACTCCCAATATAAATCTATTAAAGCCTATGTGCGATAGTTGTTGTATATAATTTTTGGAATAGTCATCGGGATTACATTCCAAAGTAATCTCAACCTCAGAGGCAATTGCATAATAATCATGCAGTACAGTAAGCAAGACATTGTAATCACTGCATTGCAGCAGCGACGGAGTACCCCCTCCAATATATATGGTATCTACCAGATAATTGTTTAGTTCAGATGAATAATGAATGATTTCGGATACCAGTGCATTGATGTATGCATGTTTGATTTGTTGAAAATTGCTATGTGATGGATTGCACGGTATGGAATAGAAATCGCAGTAATCACATTTCTTAGTATTGCAGAATGGAATATGAATATATATGCCAGAATGTATCATTTATCAATCATTAAACAGGGATGAGATGATTTTGGTGTAAATTCACCACTCAGGCAAAGCGCCATCTGGTGCAATGATTCATGAGTATCTGAAAAAGACATTAAAAGAGGATACTCGCCAAATTCTTTTAGATAGGGATAGGGATTGCCAGTTACCAATAAAAGTGTATTGCAATCGTTTTGTTTTGCAGTTTTAATAATTGATTGCAACTGTTTCGTAGTATAACATCCACTATCAATAAAAAGAATTTTTTTATTTTTCAATAACTGTATTGAATGTATTACATCTGCATTTATAGCTTTAAAAATATCCTCAACTTCCTTATCCGTTGTAAGGATAGTTGCTTTCCTGTTTTCGGCTGGTATAAATGTAGTGAAATCATCGTTTTTTGAGTGATACACTATTGACTCCCTTGATAATTCAGTATTCAGTGTATCAGCCTGTTGCATCATTTCCAGGTAACTATCGCCCCCATTAAAATTACTATTATATATTTTATTTTTTTTGATTGTCATGATACCATAACGCATTTTAACCTCTATAATTTTTTTTACTGTTGATACGATGTTGTCTTTTGATACTTCATTTTTTACCATTGCATTTGATAACGAATTGATAATATCCTGAACATGATCTTCATAGGAGCTTATCAACACAATATCAGCCCCTGCTTTAACGCTTGCAACAGCAGCAGTTCCCTGTGAATAATAACCGCTGATACCCTTCATCTCTAAATCATCGGTAATGATTAAACCATCAAACTTCATTTTTTTTCGTAATAAATGATTTAAAAAATATTCAGACATGGTGGCAGGTTTTACAATGCCAAGTTGGGGAAAAGCAATATGAGCCGTCATAATACATTCTACTCCGGAAGATATTGCTTTTTTGAAAGGGACGAATTCAGTTTTATTCAATGATGCATGAGTTTTATTTATGACCGGCAATGTTATGTGCGAATCCTGATAGGTATCACCATGCCCCGGAAAATGTTTGGCTACAGCAATACATCGTGACTGTTGTAATCCTTGAATGTATGCAGCTCCAAGATTAGCACAAACTTGAGGTATGCAGCTAAAGGAACGTATATTGATAACAGGATTATTGAAATTGTTATTGACATCAAGTACCGGAGCAAAATTCATATTGATGCCTGCTATTCTAAGCTGCATCCCTACAATCTGTGCCATCCGGTACACTTTTGATGGATTATTAATGACACCAAGTGCAAAATTACCGGGAAACTGCGTTACGCCATTTTGAATGCGCTTTACCCTGCCCCCTTCCTGGTCAATGGCTATAAACAAAGGGATACCAATATGTTCCATAGCAATATTTTGAAGATCATTGCAGAATGTTTTGCAGGAGCCATCAGTAAGGTTATAACCAAAGATAATAACGCCTCCCGGCTTGTATTTTTTTATTATAGCTATTGTCTTATCATCAACAACACCTGATGGCAAAGCAATGATAAGCATCTGCCCCAGTAAAACATCATTGGCTAATCCACTGGCAATTTTTCCTGCTGTGATATAATCTTTTGGTTGTTTACATCCAATTAGTTGAACTAAAACTAATAAGAGAGAAACAGCGGTCATTGGTTTAATCTTCATAGCAATCCATTTCAAGATATTTCAATTATTTTTGATTGTCGTTGCATTGTTATAGATTATGGTGATTTATTGCAATAGTAATTTTTTTTAGATTTAAGTATTAAATTCATATATAAAACTTTATTTTGCCTGTCCTTGTATACTCACAATAGCAACAAAGCTGCCTTTTTTCAATTGGTTATTAGATGAAAAAAACTATTTTTTTAATTGATGGTGTTACCACAACCTGCATTTCAGGAGAGCATAGAGCATTATTTTTACAATACATGAAAAGCCTGATATATCATTACAGATGTTTGTTGTCTATTGCAGTGCGTTTGCTACAAAACATGTACAAAGGCATGAATTTAGCTTTAAATGTATATTGTATAGAAAAATAAACGGGAGAAAGTTATTGTAAAAGTTGATGATAGATGTTTTAATAAAGACTTGCATGATAGCACAATGGTGAATAGCACTGGACTATCATAGTGTTCTATTGATGCCATGCATTGTATAGCGATATATTCAATATACAGTGGGTTGAAACGATAACGATCTTAAAATAAAATACCTTTATAGTAGTATAGTTTTTTATATACGATAACTATCGCTCAAAATAAAGAAATTAGCTTGCAAAATAATGAATTGCATTATAGTATATGGATTTTAATAATTGCAATTAACGATGTACTGTATTTCGTGTTGATTTGGAGATTGTTATAATGAGAGCTATAATCAGATTACATCAACACTTTTGTTTTTAAACATCAACCATGTGCTCATGTTTTGATAGAATATATGAATGATAATACAATAAAAAAGTATATCGATAGCTTTAGTGCTGATACTATCACCGTACCAACAGTCATCAATCAACTGTTAACCGACCTTAACACATTGAACTATCCCGGGGAAGAAATTGATGAGATTGTTTTATCAATGGATGAGGCACTTACAAACGCTATTCAGGAAACCATACGGAAAAATTATAACATTCATTATGGCCCTGAAACGCGTGAGATTACAGTTATGTATATAATAACTATGGATGAATTTGAAGCTGTCGTCATTGATCAGGGGAAGGGATTAAATTTGCAGGAATCAATAAAAGAAACGCCGGATAAAACAGCTTCAAATTATTTTGATCAAATCGTAAAGTATTCATCTAAAGCGGAAAAAGGACTCAGCGTGCGAGTAAATGGCCAGCAGATTTCCTTAAAAGGAATTGGTGCTGGTTTAAAGATAATGTGTGCTTTTATGGACTCAATTACCATCGATCTTATTGACAAAGAAAAAATGATTTCTGATACTGTCAGCAAAGTTACTGATGGTACTATCTTATCAATGCACAGGAAGAGGAGATACAAATAATGAGACCGGAAAAAGCATATAAAAATATGGAATTCCTCAATTCACGAGAAGCACGCATTATCAGGATAATGTGCGAATATATTGAACCTGAAAAAAGGTTTAAACATTATAAAATAAAACATACCGTTGTTTTTTTTGGTTCTGCTCGTACCCAACCGGATGATCCTTTAACCATGCAATATTATCATGATGCCTGCAAACTTTCATATTTGCTGGCACAATATGGAAAAGAATTGGAGGCAGTTCATGACGGTTTTGTTATATGTACAGGCGGTGGTCCTGGTATAATGGAAGCAGCAAACAAAGGAGCTAATGAAGCTGGAGTATATTCAATAGGGTTGAATATATCACTCCCTTTTGAGCAAATACCCAATCAATATATATCTCAAGAACTAAATTTCGAATTTCATTACTTTTTCATGCGAAAATTATGGTTTCTTTATCATGCAAAAGCTATTGTAGTATTCCCGGGCGGTTATGGCACACTTGATGAACTATTTGAAACATTGACTCTGGTTCAAACTAATAAATTACAAAAACAGGACATTCCAATAGTTTTATATGATGAGAATTATTGGAATAAGTTAATTAATTTTCAGATGTTGATTGATTGTGGTTATATAGATAAAAAAGATTTTGATCTAATCCATTTTTGTAATTCCCCTGAAGAAGGTATTGAATATTTAAAACCACGTTTAAAAGGATTAATAGAAAAAATTAACCATTCAATTGGTGAGTAATGAATCATGGAAAAGATTAAAGAGCTATCTGGTGGTCTTGAAAATGTAACCATATTTACATATGCTGCAATAGAATGTGGCATTCGGTATGAAAATAGATTGGATTTTTCATTGATATATTCTGATAAACCATGTTGGGCCGCTGGTGCATTTACTACCAATAAATTTTGCGCTGCACCAGTTAAACTGTGCAGAGAAAGAATAAAAAATACAATTCATGCAGTTATCATAAATGCTACTAATGCTAATGCGGCAACTGGTAAACAGGGCTATGATAATGCTAAGCTACTAACTGCTGAAGTAGCAAAAATTTTATCAATAGATGAAAAGACTGTTTTAATGGCATCAACGGGTATTATTGGAGTGCAATTACCGGTTGAAAAAATGAAAAATAACCTGCCCATATTGGTAAAGAATTTAAATAGCGAGTCAGGAAAACTGCTTCCAACTGCTATAATGACAACCGATACTTTCCCAAAACAATATGCATTATCCTTTGAAACATCAACAGGTATATATACTATTGCAGGTATTGCCAAGGGAGCGGGGATGATAGCTCCGGACATGGCAACCCTTTTATGTTTTGTTGTAACAGATTTTCCATTGCAGCAAAGGGTATTACAAAATTTGTTTTCTGCAAGTATTGCTGTTTCATTGAATGCTATAACAATAGATGGTGATATGTCAACCAACGATACAGCTATTTTGTTATCTCCTGTACTCAACAGAAAACATACTCATGACGATATAGAAATCTTTAACAACGCACTCACTATGATGATGAAACGATTGGCATACCTTATTGTCAGTGATGCGGAAGGAGCAACAAAATGTGTTACGATAAAAGTTGTTGGTGCAGCAAATGATAGCGATGCTAAAATTGCAGCAAAATCCATTGCCGAGTCACTTTTAGTTAAAACGGCAATTTTTGGCAATGATCCTAATTGGGGGAGGATTGCATGTGCCGCTGGATATTCTGGTGCTGAGTTAAGGGAGGATAAACTATCAATCTATTTTGAGGATATATCGTTATTCAAAAATGGCAGTCCAGTCAACTTTGATAAAGACAGATTGATTGATATATTAAAAAGGAAAGAATATACAATTATCATAGACTTTGGTATTGGGAAATCATTGTTTGAATATTTAACCTCTGATTTAACTTATGAATATGTAAAGATTAACGCTGAATATTCTACCTGATAATATATAATCCTTGACGCAATTGTTATAAACTATTACAATTATGAGCAATTTATCAATACTATTTAATTTTTTTCAAATGCGGTATATTTCAAAAATTATAGATTTATTTCAACTAAACAACGTTGTTAACAGGTTAATAATGGCAGAGTTTAAAAGAATAGTATATAGTATTATTATGTTTTTTATTTTTATTTCTTTAGTGAATGGGCAAACTATTGATAAACATAAGATTATTATTTATTATTTTGAAGATGAAAGTTCTTTGCAAAATTACAGATATTACTCATATATTATACCTGATAATCTTGCGATAGAACTTCAAAATCACGTGGAGTATGAAGTAACGGTTTTACCGGTAACTTTCAAATATATTTCCGATGATATGCCTCAGGAAGAAAAAGAAAATACTATTACGATCCTTTCCACAAGAGCTAAAGAGGTTAATGCCAGGTTTGTTATCATTGGTTCTTATAAAGTAGAAAAAAAAAGAATTTTTATACAAACACAAATTTACAATACTGTAACCGGTGAACTAACCGATGCTGCCGAGGTAGAAGAAACTATTGGTGCAATAGTATATGAAATTATTGAAAAGATAACATTAAAAATTAATAGCCAGTTGCAGAAAACATTAGATGTTGAAAAAGAAAAGATTGCACTTTCCCCCTATAAAGATTTTTATTCAACATTCCAAAATAGTTACTTTGGTTATTCTTATAGTTACGTCTTTTTCACGGGAAGCTGGGAAAACTTATATAATGATCCAAAAATGAGTAGCGTCTATATTGGTTTCCCTCTATCGAAAATGTATGCTTCGAACTCGGTGTTTATAAAAAATATTTATATTGTTCCTACATGGCAATTTTATTCAACTAACAATCATGATTTAAAAAATATGAATGATTCCTATCTATCAATTTATACCGGATCTATCGCGTTGCAATATCAATATTCATTATCCCCTTTTATGATTGTTTTTGCTAGTTTAGGTGCTGGCGTTTCGTATTCAGATATGCGTTTTGTTCTTGCATCAGAAGGAGGCCCTTTCTCTCCTGAAACTAAAACCGATAGTACCGATCCATATTTTGGTGCAAACCTCGGAGCAATATTTTATATACATAATATAGGTATTAGTGGTGGACTTGGATATAACCGAATATTCTATAAAGGAGATGATTTAGCATCATTTGTTATGTCCTTTGGCATCTTATATAGATTATAAAAAATATCACAGTAACTATCGCACATATAGTTTTTCAATTTTTTTTATTTAATCAGTTTTTTACTACAGTTATAGTGAAAAGCAATGAAAGAATTATCTTATTATTATGAAAGGAGATAGTACCAGTGAAATCTAAAATTGTTTATTCTCATAATGACTACTGGTGTAAGCACCAGATTTATGATGCAATTGCGTATGGTTGTGATATGGTAGAAGCTGACGTAATCTATATGAACAATAAAATAATACTGTCACACTCATGGCGCCCTTTTTCATTTATGTGCTATGGCAATTTAGAAGATAACTATTTAAAGCCCCTTTCACAATACTGCAAGGATAATCCTGATAAAACCATGTGGATGTATGTTGAATTTAAAGACTCAAACGAACATATTATCGAATTATTGCATAAGTTATTTAAACAATATCAAACAAAGAATTTGCGATATACTGTATCCGCACTGGGTAGTAAATGGTATCAGAAGAAAAGATATGAAACAGCCATGCAATTTTACAAAAAATATAAAGATGAATTTTCACTTTTATGGAAAGAAACAGAATTGGAACAACAATACCAGGTTATTTCGGTTGATTTATATCCACAATCCATATGGCATTTTTGATTTCACAGTATAGAGGAAGTTTGTCTGTTGTTGGGCTGCAATTACCGGAAAGAAATGTTATTGGAATAAATGCCATTATACTATTATTCAGAGGCAAAGCCAATAGTCATTGTGAAACGATAGTGTATAAGATGAGTTTAGTCGATGCAAAAAATATCCTTTATGTCCTTTATGAAAGAAGCGATTCTTTGGGACTACCCTATCTCAACATGACACTATGGGAGATGTATTGTTAAGCACGTTGCTTCCTTATCATGATGACTCTTACGAGGTTATTCTTAACATTTATGCAGTCTAAATTTGGAATACAATGCCATAATAAGTTTGGGATGACTTTTTTATTGAATATGTGTTCTGGATGTAATCGTACAACAAAACGTACATAGTAAACTAATAAATTTAATTTTGAGGAAATGTAAAAATGAAGTTAATTGTAAAGAAATGGTTTATTCTCTCAATTGCTATTTATTTAGCTTCAGTGCTGCTAAATGGATTTTCAGCAGAAACAGCTACAGCAATAATTATTGCATCAGCATTGCTGGGGATTTTCAATGTTTTTATTAAACCTGTATTGATCTTTATAACATTACCCATCAATCTTTTAACACTTGGCTTATTTACTTTTGTGATCAATGCATTACTTTTGTATATGGTTTCATCGATTGTAAAGGGAATTTATCTTGATTCATTCTGGTCGGCTTTACTGGCATCGATAATCATAAGTATACTATCGATGATAATAAACTGGATATTTGCCGATAGATAAAGAGAAACAATTACTGTATAGTTATTAAATCTATGTTTATAGTATCAATTGGTGCAGGGAAAAATCAATTACCGTTAATTCGGGCATGCAAGGATTTGCAATGTAAGATTGTTGGCGTGGATATAAATCCCCATGCTGAGGGTTTTCCATTATGTGATTTTAAAATTATTGAATCTATTTATAACTATCACGAAATTTACCAATCCTTGAAAGAATTGCTTGTTTTTGATGACATTGCTGCCATCGTTACCCGATCGTATGGCGAAGCATTACGAACAGTATCGTATCTATGTCAGCAGTTTAAAATACCACATATTAATTACGCTATGATTGATTATTGCATTGATAAATCTAAATTTAGAACTATCGCCAATAAAACCATTACGATGCCTCATTGTTTTACTATGGGTAAAAATGATAAAGGGAACATACTAACATTAAGCGACATCACCTTCCCCTGTATTATAAAACCGTCACAAGGACATGCCAAACACAATGTGCAACTTATTGACAGTGTCCAACATTTAAAACAAAGTATAGCTTCAATGAAGCACAGTACAATCATGGTTGAAGAATATATTGAAGGTGATGAAATTATTGTCATAGGATTTGTCATCAATAAAAAATTTTATATTTGCGACATCAGTGATAAGGTACTGAATGCCAAACCATATTTTGTTGATAGAATGCATCTGTTGCCATCAACATATTATCATTATCATAATCAGCTAACCAGCATTGGACAGCAGATAGCTGATCTTTTTTTACTGGAATCAACTCCGTTACTGATGGAATGTGTTATTAGCAATAACACCATCTATGTGATTGAAGCAGCCTGTGAGTTTGGTGGTGAGTATCTGGCAGATTATGCTATCCCAGCCCGTTTACACTATGATATTTTCAAAGCATTCATTACCGGCATTACTACTGGCAAAGTAGAATTACCCAAAAAAAGCACTACTGCATCGGTTGTTAAATACATCATGGGCAGGCAAGGACGTTTAACTCACTATAAACAGGTTGAGAACAAAAAAAACTGTATCCATAATGAGATATTTGCAACCATTGGTGATGCAATACAATTTCCTGAAAATAATCATAACCGTCTGGGAGTAATAGTAACAAAAGGAAAGACAGTTGAAAAAGCCATTAAAACCGCTAATACAGTCCTTGAACAAATGGAAATAATAATAGAATAACATGAACAACAAAACATCGCAAAGCTGGAATAACCATTATACCCGTGACAGTTCAATGCTTGCATATCCTGACGAGCAACTTGTGCGCATGATAAAAAAAAATACCATAAATAAACAAAGAGCTCTTGATGCTGGATGCGGAACCGGCAGACATGTAAAGCTGCTCAATGAAAATGGTTTTGATTATGTTATTGGGGTTGATATAAGCTACAATGCTTTGAAGCAATCGCAAAGTTTGCTTGATAATATTTTCATACAATGTTCAATTAACAAATTGCCTTTCGGCGATAGTTCCTTTGATGCAGTCATTGCATGGGGCTCATTACACTATGCAAAAAAAGAACTGCTGCCCTGCATGCTTGCCGAGATTAAGCGAGTTTTATCCAGTGAAGGCATTGTATATGGAACTTTGCGTTCCGAACACGACACCTACATTGCACGGGGCAAGCATCTTGGGAATAATATGTGGGAAACATCACTACCGGATATACAGGGTGCTGTCATTTCGCTTTATTCGTTACATGAGGTAAAAAAATATTTATCTATTTTTAAAGAATTTCATATTGGTTTAATGGAACGCACTGTTTTAGATGATCTAAATAAAAAATTATCCCATTGGTATTTTTACGCAACGGTATGAAAACATTTACATTTGATAGTCCTCTTACATCATGTCCGCTTTGCAATAGCAATGCAATATATTTTTTATATGCGATAGTTACCTGTAATCCAGCATTTACTGTTTATAAATGTAATAGCTGTAAATTTATATTTATGAACCCTCCCCTCAGTCATCAGTCTGAACATACTTTATATGATGAAGGATATTATACCGGTACATCAGATTATTCATATTACGATGAACGAATAACCGAGCGGTATTCTCAGTATGTATGGAATGCACGGTTGCATACGATACACAACTATGTACCGGGTGGAAATTTTCTTGATGTCGGATGCTCATTTGGTGGCTTTTTACATGCAGCATCTCAATTGTATATCACGTATGGGATTGAACCATCAGCATATTCTGGAAAATATGCACAGCAGCGATTTGGGAGCGATGTTATACATATTGGAACATTATTTGATCATCCTTTTAAACATAATTTTTTTTCAGTTATTACATTAATTGAAGTGCTTGAACATATGCGCCAGCCATATGAAGCCCTGACTGAATGCTATAATCTATGTAAACAAGACGGTTTACTTGTTATTCAAACTGCAAACATGGATGGACTGCAGGCTGCAATACAAAAAGAGCGCTATGGCTATTTTTTACCGGGCCACTTTTCGTATTTTACAAAAGATAATCTTACCCACACACTTAAAAAAATAGGTTTTACAAAGATTAAAGTATTCCAGCCAGTAGATTTTGGATTACTTCCAAAACTAATGAAGTCAAGGATGAATTTTAATTCCATATATGCTTATAAAAGCTGGCTAAGGATAGCACTCTATCACTATGCCAGTAAAATCCATGCTGGCAATTGTGCTTTAACAAGCTCTATGGTTGTGTATGCATTTAAGTAATTGAAATATAAAATATTACTTTTTTTATAATACATCGATAACGATTAATATAAATTTCTGCTTGACTTTTATATTACAATACATATCGTTATTACAAAGGTACTATACTTTATAGCAAAATAAGGAGTAAGCCAATGAAAAAAATTTTTTTCTGCATTCTCATTGTAATACTCTCGTTGGCAATATCGCTGCCCTTTACTTACGCAGCAAAGCTTTCCGATGAGGATTTAGCAAAAAAGAACGAAGGCTGGTACCCAACGGGCCTGCCTCTGGTAAATTATGATAGCGATAATGGCTTTGGATATGGGGTGCGGGTGTATTTGTATTATAATGGAAGCAGGGATGAAGAAAATTTTGCCTATGCACCCTATAAAATGCAGTTGTATGGTCAGTTTTATCAAACAACCAATGGCTATCAGTACCATGAGGTTAATCTTGATATGCCGTATATCATGGGCACAAAATTCAGGGTAATAACCTCTGTTGCCTATGATAAAAAGATTAACGCAAACTTCTTTGGCATTGGCGCTGATACCGCAAAGGAAAAGCTGACACTGTATGATGGTTCAAATTTAGGTGATTCACCACAAAAGTTTGATAAATACGAAGATTATATAGATTATGTTGATGATAATAATAATTTGCAAAAATATTACAACTATAAGTATACCAAGCCCAGCTTTTTCCTGAATGTTCACAGGGATTTAACACAAAACCTGAAGATACTGGTAGGGATTGAGGTTAAAAAAGTAGATATAGAAAAATGGGATGGCTATAAATTTGACCACGATAAACAGGGGCCAACATTATTGAAACAATGGCAACCAGAGGGATACGATGGTGGATGGTCCAACTTTGTTCGTGCTGGTATTTACTACGATACCCGTGATTATGAACCTGACCCCAAAAGAGGATACTTGATTGATTATGCGTATGAAATATCTGATAATGTACTTGGCTCAGATTATGACTTTATGCGTAACACCGTGCAATTACAGGGTTATATACCATTGCTTTCAAGTTTAACGCTGGCATTGCGTGTAGCCTATACTGATACCAACAGTGACACCCCATTCTTTGAGATGGGTTACTTTGGATTTTCGCTCAACCGCAGAACAGGGCTTGGCAACAACAGGACCTTACGGGGATATCGCGAGCAACGTTTTGTTGGGCCAACAATGACGGTAGGGAATGCTGAACTGCGCTGGAAATTTGCCGAAACGAATGCATGGGGTCAGAACTTCCAGTTTAAATTAACGGGATTTTATGATGTAGGAAATGTATACGATGAGGCAGGCGATCCATTCAGTGATCCCCGTTTTGGCGACTATCATCAGGGTTATGGTGGCGGTTTGGTCATAGCATGGAATATGGCAACCATAGTTCATTTCTATTATGGTACAAGTGAAGAGGATACATCAATATCGGTTGATTTTAGCCATACATTTTAATAGTAATAGATTTAAAATATACACAAAAAGGGGCAACTGTTTACGTTGCCCCTTTTAATTAATATGAACTATCGCCAAAATTTACTTTATTCTATAGCAAAGGATTCCAGTGCTATTCATCTATTATTACAATAAAGGGAAGTATACCACTGCCCTTTATTGCATACGATGTATATTACTTTATAGAGCGCCAATCTTTGCCTTTTAAATCCAATCCCAGCTGTCCACCCGGATTCATAATAGCATTGGGATCAAAATGCTTCTTTATTGCTCGTAAAACTGCCATCTGTTCTTTGCCAATATGCTCTTCCATCCATGGTGCTAACATTCGCCCTACACCATGATGATGGCTCAATGATCCACCACTTTTTGCTATGCTATCGATAATACCATCCTGAAATGTAATGTATTCGTTCATATCATCAGTTTTCATAATATAGATAAAATACAGGTTTGTACCCTGAGGATAAAAATGCGAAGCATGAGTCATACATACTGTCTGAGGCCTGTTTTTTATAAACTGTCGCACAGCCTTATGAACATCATGGAGGTTATCCCACTTTACACTTGTTTCCAGTGTATCAATGAGTATCCCGTAATCATGCAAATCCTCTCGTATATAAGGGTCCTTATATCGTCCGGGCTCCCACATAAGCGTTGGCAATCCTGTAATGTACATCCCACCGTATTTTTTACAAATTTTCTTTACCTGTCGCTTTATGTTTTTGGTAAAATACTTTTCGCCTTCTGCTGAGCTTATAAAAAGGCAACGCTGCATTGGTTTAAAACCGCGTAGCTGCATTAGTTTATCCAGAATGGTTCCATCTATGCCATAGAGTTTCAAACCTATATGCGTTTCTTCTTCATCTGAAACCCTGAATACTGCTGGCATACCAAACTCACCCTGCGATATTTCACGCGAAGCATTGATGGCATCCTGAAATGTTTTAAAAATAAAACCAAATCTTCTTCTATTTTGTGGCATATAACGATATATCTTCCATGTTACCTCCACTAAAACGCCAAAGGTGCCTTCACTCCCTTTCATGATATCGTTTATTTTAGGACCGGTTGCTGTTGCAGCATAATCCCTGGTTGTAAATGTACCAGCAGGGGTAACCCACTTCATGCTTATAACAAGATCATAGGCATCACCATAATAGCTTGATGACTGCCCCGAACCCAATGTTACAATCCAGCCCCCAATGGATGAATATTCAAACGATTGTGGAAAATGCCCGCAGGTATAATTATACTTTGTACCAAAATGCTTTTTAGCATTGTTCAATGCTTCTTCCAGAGCAGGTCCCTGTATACCAGCCTGTACAGTAACCGTTTGATTTTTTTCATTAACATGTAGTATGTTATTCATATGGGTGGATAGTACCAGAGTAATGCCACCTTTTGCAGTTCGCAGTCCAAAATTAACCGAAGAGCCACCGCCATAAACATATACCGGTATTTTATGTCTATGGCAATACTGTATAAGCTTTTCAACATCATCAACACTGCGTGGATGGACAACACAATCGGCAACTCGTTCAACAATACCTTTACGTAATTTCATAGCTTCTTCTATGGTTTTACCTGTTGCAAATTTTAATCTATCAAACTGCGTTGTGCTTATATTTTCATAGCCTGCAATATCGGCAATATCCTGTAATTGCTTTTTTGTCAGCCTTACAGGTTTTTTATATGCAACTGTATTTCTCCCCTCGCTGTGTTTTTTTGCAAAATAGCTATCGTCAAGATTAAACACCGTTTTTAATTCTTGATATAATTTTGGATTGGGATGTTTAAATGAATGTGGATCGCCCCATTTGAAAATAGAACGATATGAATAGGGCTCTGGAGCTTTTTCGGTCCAATCGGGTATAAATTTTTTTGACATACTATATTCTCCTTTTTAGTGGTTCAGTGGTTCAACCTCTAAATTCAATACTATCATAAACATCATTATGTTCAAGAAAAATTTTATTATCACAACAAAAAATACTGCTTGAAATAAATCACCATCAATTGAGTATTACAAACAATATATTTTTAATCATAAAATAGTATCTATAATTTATATTTATGCATGAAGAGATTACAATAACGCAGATTATAATCGCATCAATTACGGCTGCCTGTGCTGTAGCTCTTCCTATCATATTCCATCTTGTAGGATTGGGCTCACTATTTTTACCAATGTTTATACCGCTGGCAATTGGTTCATTTTTCATGACCCCTTTCTATGCATGTTTTACGGGTGCTATCGCCCCCATAACCTCTTCATTATTAACCGGAATGCCGCCACTCTATCCACCCATTGCTCTGCTCATGGTCATCGAATTATTTTTCTTTTGTTTTATAATCTCCGTTATAATTCATCGCGCACCAGAAGTCAATGCCTACATAGTCATGATCATTGCAATCATCGTTGACCGATTTGTTTTATACATGCTGTATGCGCTGGTATTTCCCTATTTTCATATTTCATTTGCGCTATTAGGTGTTTACGACCTGTTAAAAAGTATTCCTGGCATCATACTGCTTTTGATGACTGTACCGCCTGCAGTTATGGGGATAAAAAAATTAATGAAAAATTATAGTTGGCGATAGTTATGGTAAATAATAATTATGACAGCAAGAACATCTATTTTAACAATTTAAGTAAAAGCTGGGATACTACAGCTGGTAATAATGAAGCACGTATCAAAAAATTGACTGAGGTGTTGTCATGGATGCATATAAAGAAAGGCGATACCGTTTTAGATGCTGGCTGTGGCACTGGCATTCTTTTCCCCATTATTGAAGATTATATTGGGAGTACAGGGAGGCTGATTGCCATTGATGCTTCCAGCGGCATGATTGAAGTAGCACAATCAAAGTATAAACACTGTAATAATATTACCTACATTGCAGCTCCACTTGAAACTATTGTCATGCCTTTGCAAAGCGTTAACCTCATTATATGCTTTTCGGTATTTCCCCATATTGAAGATAAATTATTGGCTTTGAAAAAATGTCATGACCTACTGGCCGATGATGGTGCATTATACATATTTCATTTATCCGATACTAAAAGCCTCAATGAATTTCATAGTCATTTACATGCACCGGTAAGTAAAGATTTTATGCCCTATAAGGATGAACTGGAACAATTGCTTCTTGATGCAGGTTTTGTCATGAAACACTATATTGATGAACCAGAACTTAATTTTATCCATGCTGTGTTACAATAATGGCATTCCACTATGTAAAGATAATTGCAGTTATTGTATCCCTGCTGTTTTGTTCGTTGCTTAATGCATTTTCCTTTTTATGGACTGCATCAAGCGCAGTACTTGCTATTATTTTTTTACACTATATCCCCGGGCAGCATCGCACTGCACTCATTATGATAGTGCCATTGGTAATGACAATTGTTATAATGCAGCTTATAACTGGCATTATCCGGGATAGTATTCATTATTATATAATAGCATTAACAGCATACAAGATTGTATGTATCAGCATTATTATCATTGGTGCACGTTTTTTCATAGGGCACAATGGATTGAAAGCTTTTATAAATCTTTTCCCGTCAACATTGAGGCTTTTTTTTCTTATTTTTACACGAACATTGTATACCTTGATGCAGCACAACAGGATGATAGTGTTTCAGCTTCAATCCCGGATAAATGTTAAAAGTAAAGAAAAATATTATATCCCAAAATATTACTCAGTTGCATTTCTTTATAATCAATTTTATGCAATGTCACACTTTCGTAATGGTATTTTATCACGAGCTATCACTTCTTTGCCTGTGATGAAACTTGCTGATACTACCACTATTGCTAACTATATTACTGTTGGTATCATACTGCTTCTTATTATAATAAATGGAATTTTTCAATAGGTATACCTTATTATGAAAAGAATAATGGTACAAAAACTATCGTATAACTATCCTGATGGAACACAGGCACTCAATGACATATCATTTGAGGTGAATGGAAACCAGAGGGTGGCAGTTGTTGGACATAATGGTTCAGGAAAATCTACATTATTATGTATTTTATCCGCTCTATTGCTGCCAACATCGGGGATGGTGAAAATAAATGATAACAACCTGACCCATAAAAATAAAATACTCATTCGAAAATCTACGGGGATTTTATTTTCACAGGTTGAATATCAGTTTATCATGCCGGATATTATCAATGATGTGATGTTAAGTATAAACAATGGTGATGATGAAGAAAAATATTTACAAGCAATGGATATAATAAAACAGGTTAACCTTGCTGATGTTGCCTTTCATCATCCCCTATCACTTTCAAGCGGACAGATGAAGCGTGCAGCATTAGCCTCAGTACTTGCAAAAAATCCTTCAGTGTTACTGCTTGATGAACCGCTTGCAAATTTAGATAAACCTTCATCAGATGCAGTTATTGACATTTTGTTACAATTAACCATGCCAATAGTTTTTGCAACACATTCAAAGTATCTGGTTGACCATGTAGCACAAAGAATTATTGTTCTGGATAAGGGTACCATTGTCATGGATGATACTGCAAAAAACAACAATGTAAAAAAGTATCTACAAACTACACTGGTATAATCATTCCTTCAATTCATTGATATATTTTAACGTATAAAAGGCATATTCTTTATAATACAGTACGGGTGCTAAATGTTTTCCTGGTAAAACAAAAAGGTTCATCCTTGCATTGTTATTTACCGCTTCAGGATAATACTTCAGCCAGAAACGCTCAACATCCTGGGGATTAAGTGATTCTTTGTAATTTAAAAGTTTTTGTGGATTGAACAGTGAATCATTGCTGCCAAATATAACAACTATCGATGATAGAGTAGTTACCGGGAAATTATCTGCGTTTGCTTGTAGTGTTACATCGGTGATATCTTTTACTGCTCGTAATGACTTACATACCGTAAAATTACCATGCAGGCACGAACCACATGAACGACAACTATCGCCCGCTATCCCTTTTGTAATACCCCAGCTTGCCGCAAATACATCGTTTGCATGCCCTTTAAACATTTCGGTTGATATACGCAGGCTTTCCCATGAAAATGCTGATAATACACAGCAATTGGCGGCACAGCTATTATCAGGCCAGTCATTGAAACCAGCCGGACATATCTGTACAAGATTTTTGACACAGTTATATCTGTTTGCCACACGCCGGGCTAACAATGCACCATGCGACCACCCAACCACCGTAAGCGTTGCAGGTATGCCACTTTGCGATATCGATACCGTTTTGCCATTTATTGTTATAGCTTCTGGCATCTGCTCAGCATCAATGACATTAATACCCTGCAAGGTTAAAGCATACTGCATCATTGCCATAACAATAATCTCTTTACCTGCATCACCGCAGTATTGAGGGTCTTTACCGTAGGGCGTATCACATACCACAACAATCACAACACCTGATTTTGAGGTTAATGCCATCTGCGATGTAAATTTATATGCATCATCTGCTCGCTGGGCATGCCCCTGCAAAAACAAAATAACTGACCCATGTAATGCCTTGTTTTCTACATTAGAACTTTTTTCTTCATTGCTACGAGCATCTATGAAACAATAAAAGCCCTTGATTGTCTCACCATTAAATTCAATGGTAACGGTATGCACAACTGGCTTTTTATCCACCTGACGCTGTGCAAATGCATAAGCTGGAAAAATAAATACAATAAACAAAACAATTAATTTTTTCATGCATAGTCACTGTGTAATAAATTAATACAATAAACCACAATCAATATTTGCATTCTTTAATTTATACCATAGTTTCAATAATTTGTAGTATATTTTCCGCAACTTCTTTTTTTGTCATTTTATGCAGATGCATTGTTTCTTCATTTGCAAGCATAATGGTTACTTCATTATAGTCGCTCCCAAACCCTGAATCGGTACTGCTTACATCATTGATACATATCATGGCTAATTCTTTTTCAACAAGTTTTGTTTTGCCATATTGCATAATATTGGTTGTTTCTGCTGCAAACCCTATCAGTGTTACATCACGCAACTGTTTATTTTCCTTTCGCAAGGTAGCGATAGTTTTTAAAATATCGGGATTACGCTTTAATGCAATGGTTAAGGTATCATTATTTTTTTTTATTTTCACAGGCGATTTATGAACAGGAGCATAATCTGCCGGTGCAGCAGCCATAATTAGAATAGTATTGGGCGATAGTTCCTGTTGAATAGCTTCAAGCATATCAACGGTAGTTTCCACGCCAATACAGTGATAGGGTTTATTAGCTATGATAGAATGTTCAACCGGGCCATGGATGAAAACTGTATTGATACACCTATTGTACGCAGCATCTGCGATAGCAACCCCCATCTTTCCGCTTGATGCGTTGGAGATATAGCGAACAGGGTCAATCCACTCGCGCGTTGGCCCGCCGGAAACAATTATTTTTTTATTTTCTAATCGCATTGATTGCAATGTTATAAATGGATTCAATAGATGCTAATCTACCCTGCCCTTCATCACCGCAGGCAACCAATCCTGTGTCCGGTTCAACAATGATAGCGCCCCATTTTTTAAGCTTTGTAATATTTTCCTGTACTGCTTTATGGTTCCACATGTTGGGATTCATGGCAGGAGCTATCACCACCGGGCAATTGACCGATAAAAATGTTGTGCTAAGAAGATCATCCGCAATGCCATTGGCAAATTTACCAATTATATTGGCAGTAGCAGGTGCAACCAATAATAACTGCGCATTGTCTTTTAATTCAATATGACCCATTTCACGCCACTCAAGTGCAAAGCTGGTAGTATACACTGGATTGCCGGTTAATGTTTGCAGCGTCAATGGTGTTACAAGATGCGTGGCATTGTGTGTTAAAACGCAAAAGACATCATAACCATCTCTGGTAAGCATACGTGCTAAATCACATGATTTATATGCAGCAATAGACGAGGATATACCCAATATAATTTTGGATTTCATAACCGTTTAAAATACCCCTCTAATTCTGATTTTGACAGCTTATACACAAATGGCCTGCCATGAGGACATCGGTAGTCACTGCATGTAAAAACATAATCTGTAATGGAAATAATATCTGCACTGGTCATACTATCATTTGCTCTTTTTGCTGCATGACAAGCAATTTTTTCAATTATAGTCATTTTTATATTATCAATATGATTTTTATTTTCATATAAACTATCAACAACGTCTTTTATCAATCCTTCAATATCACTGGTTGTACAAAAATCAGGAATAGCATTGACAACAACTGAATTTTCGTCAAATTGTTCCAGCAGTAAACCATAGCTAATCAAAAGATCATGATAACTATTTACAAGCATAACCATGTCGGGTGCAAACTCAATAACAACCGGTATCAATAATTGCTGAACAGCAACGGCCGTATTTACCTGTAAAAGATAATCGTA